>Ga0307380_10000135_pt1 | contig 124065 bp, 137 predicted proteins | sample UN3MG_FD_202239 | JGI IMG/M metagenome (GOLD analysis project Ga0307380, IMG submission 202239) | Soil microbial communities from Risofladan, Vaasa, Finland - UN-3 | ecosystem: Environmental > Terrestrial > Soil > Coastal area > Acid sulfate soil | place: Finland: Risofladan, Vaasa...
GCTTTTGGCTTTACTACTGCTTCGATCTCTTCAACAATCTCTTCAGGATGTGCTCCAGCAATTGCTTTAGCCTCAATTGAGTCAGCTTCAACTCTTGCACGAAGTTTTGCCTTGTACTTGAGATTTCGTGGTTTAGTTCTTAGTCTATATCCACAGCATGGACACCATAGACCTTCCCATTTGATGAATATTTCGCAAATTTGACATCTTCTTTGTCCAGAAGCATATCTTCCGGTTCCCACAGGCTTTTGAGCCTTGTATCTTACGCAAATACCTTTACAAGTCATCTTTGTAATTTAATGTGGAATTCATAACTATATAAGGGTGGATCGATAATTTTTGGTGAAATATATATAATTCTATGTAATAATTATAGATTTTATTGAGATCATTGTTATTTGTTAGACGAAAAACCTACAAAACTTCAATAAATATGTATAGCTAATTCTTGTCTAAAAATTTTTGAATTTTTAATATCTATCAATATAGACCTTTGAATAGAATTTTGGTTTTTTAGTAAAAAATTTGAAGAGAATTTAAGATTATCGATATTTTTAGAGAAATTCAACGCGTAAAAATCATTAATCTTAATTGTGATGGAGTTATTGGATCTACAAGTTTTAGGATGTAGACTAGAATGGTGTTCGTTGAAAAGAAAAATATTATTCATCATCAACAAATAATTAAAATGAATTAATTTTCGTTAATTATTTTGAGTATTTTTTAATTATTGATTAGGCAATTTTATTCCGTTAATGAAAGTGGCAATACTGAATAGCGAAAGCCCTCTCTGTGAAATAAATTTAGCAGAAAGTCTATCTCGTTTTTCTCTGATTAAAATTTTTAATTTTTAGGCTAGTTTTACTTTCATCTACATACTCTAATTCAAATGAAGAACAAAATTTAAGATTAAGTAATTTTCCTATTTTTTGCAATATCCATATCTCTATTTCCAATTTTGATAATTTTTTGATTAACTCTTAAATTTCCCAAAATTCCAATAAGATACAAAACTAATTCATCAATTGATGAAAAAACAGAACTTTCAATCTCTTTCCCAAAATAAAAAATTGATAAGTCAATTTGTTCTCCAGGGGCAATTCCCATGACAAGATCTTTTTCATCATATTCCAAGTGTGGTTTTTGAATCATCAATCCTCAGATTACTGTAAAATGGTGCTCAACAAATATTCATCTAAAATAGGTTTTTCGCATTCGGGTGGTATTCTTTTCTAGTTATGAGTACTGAATTTCCGCCATAGTTTGAAATTTCTTTTGGTAATATTGAATCAAATGATAATTTCAAGAATTTTAAAATATTAGAAAATCTATAGGGTGATTTGCCGGACGAAGTCGCAATATCCATTCAAGAATTTAGCAATGGGTTTATAATTTAGGGGAAATGTATTTACGATTTAGATTTATGCCTTCAAAACAGTTGATACAACATGTCGTACTGCTTCATCAAAATTAGAATCAATTTTAGATGAAATTTCAGAGAGCTTCACTTCTCCCTCTTGAGCAATTCTTATTGATTCAGCATTGGCTTTTTCTTTGGATGCATTGATTATTACTTCAGCTTCTTTTAGTGCCATCTCTCTTGTTTTTTCTAAAAGTTTATCAATCTCACTTTGGGCTTTTATGGAAAGTTGTTTTTTCATTTCTGCAACTTTACTGTTAAGAGAATCCAAATCATCTTCTAGTCCGGTTAGGGATTGAATTATTCCTGTGACCTTGGATTCAGCCATATTGCTCATTTTACCTAAAATCCCGTATTCCATTACTTAAATCATTCATTTTTCTTATTTTTTAGGTACGAAAAACGCTAATAATATTATCCACTTGTCAGCAATAGAATAGCCCTTGCTAGATCCCCTTTAGCTTCCTCTAGAGCATTTTTTGCTTTTTCTTCGTCAACTCCAGCTTGTTGACTGACCAATTGAATATCATCATCAGAGAATATTGGGACTTCAAGCTCCATTTCTTCATAATCATCTGCAGTAACTGTAAAAATTGAATTGTCTTGGGCTTTCATTTCAGTAACAGATGGCTTTGAAATAATGATTTCTTTTTTATCAGTCTTTATAATTACTTGCTGAACATTAGGAACCTCCTTCATATCAAGACCCATTTTATCCATCATTCTTCGCATTTCGCGGTTACCTCCTCTCATCATAGTGATATTTCACCTGTACGACTTTTTAAACTATCTCTAACCTTTACTGCGACTCCTCTCTGAAAATCTACTATCATTTCTGCAGATAACACAGCCCTACCTACCGCAATTACCTTATTTTGAAAAAGAATTGGGGTATCAGAAGCAATTTTTATATTTTTTCCACACCAAATCACATGTTTACAAAAAACAGAACGTCCTTCTCCAACGAATGGAGCTGCATCATTGTTTATCTCAAGACAATTTTCTTTGAATTTTTTACTTTGTAGTAATAATTGGGCAAAATAAGGAGTAATTGCCAAACCTCCATCGATTCTCAAGGTAAACAGTAATTTTTTTTGGTGATAGACTGTTCTAATTCTTCCAGTTTTTTTTGAGAAAATTATATCAATGTCCTTTGGTAGAAATTTTGATACTCCTTTCCCAAACAATGCATCAACTGTGTGCCTAATTTTGAGAAAATGATCCATATTCATAAAGCAGATCTATTCTAAATATTAGTTCAGTGTTCTATTTATAAAATTGTTAAACTATATAGATTAGATTTTTTTCTTTAGATTATGGATGAAAATGAAGAAACAAGAAAAATACAGTTTACTGGTAAATCTTCCTATATAGTTTCCCTACCCAAACAATGGATAATGGAATTGGGCCTAACAAAAGGTGACCAAATTAGAATGGTGAGAAAAGGAGCATCAACATTAGAGCTTTACCCTCCAAAGTTTGAAACAAGATTACAAAAGAAAGAAGATGCAGTAATCGAAATAGGAATAGAGGAGAAACCTACAACCATTGTTAGAAAATTAATCTCACTTTACTTTGTTGGCTTTAAGACCATTACAGTTAAGCCAAAATCTGGGAGATTAAATCCAATTCAAAGAACAGCAATAAAAGATGCAGTGAAAAAAATGCTGATGGGCACTGAAATAATTTCTGACTTTACAGGAGGAATTACCATTCAAGTTTTGGTAAATCTTTTAGAACTATCAGTGGATGGTGCATTCAAAAGAATGCTTCATCTTGCAAAATCAATGTCAAGTGATGCGGTTTTGGCAGTTAAAGAAAATAATTTAGAACTTGCTCAAGAAGTTATCAACACAGATGATGAAGTAGATAGATTTGGATTCTATATAATCCGGCAATTAAAAATTGCTATTCAAAATGAACATATGCTAAAAGAAATGGGGTTTAGAAACGCAAGAAATTGTCTAGGATATAGACTAGTAGTAAAAAATATTGAAAGAACAGGAGATCATGCTGCCTTTATTGCGAAGGATCTTTTAGAATTTAAAAAACCCGTAAAAAAGGAAATTTTGGATAAAATTCAAGAGATGAATGAATTTTGTCTTGGAGTCTTAGATGATTCATGTCTAGCGTTATTCAAAGAAGATTATGTTCATGCAGAGCAAATAATCGAAAAAACGTTTGAAATAACAAAATATGAGAGAAAAATACGAGATGCCTCAAAATTTCTAAAGGATGATGAAGAGATTTACAGAATTAGAAGGATTACTGAAAGCATCAGAAGGATTTCAGAATATGCTAGCGATATTGCAGAAATTGTTCTAAACATGAATATTGAAAAAGCATTGAAGAAAAAGGCATAATTTGAAAAGTAGTCAGGTTTTAATTTACCAAAAACAGAAATAATTAGAAAAATGAATTCTGCGATTTTAATCACATATGATAAAGAAGACATAATAAATGAGGCAGTGGGTTTGTGTGAAGCCGCAGGATATCAAGTGATACATACCATAACACCAAAGACCCTAAAGAAACCAAAATATGGAATTAGTGGTGGAATATTAGAAAAACTAGAAGAGATTACTGAAAAACTTAGACCAGATGTTATAGTCTTTGATGAAATCCTAAAGCCTAGTCAAAACTATAATTTAGCATCTGTGCTTCATAAAGAAATTTTAGACAGAGAAGCTCTAATTCTTGAGATCTTTGAGAGTAGATCTTCAAGTTCCGAATCTAAATTGCAAGTAAAACTAGCTCAATTAAGATATGAAATGTCAAGGGCAAAAGAAAAAGTGCGTTTGGTTAGAGGAGGAGAACAACCGGGATTTATGGGGATTGGTCAATTTGAGGTAGATGTTTACTATAATGATATTAAACATAGAATCCAAGGTGTTCGAGCAAAATTAGAAAAAGCTGGTAAACAAAGAGAGCTACATCGCCAGGGAAGAAAAAGACAAGGATTCAAGACCATGTCTTTAGCAGGGTATACCTCTGCTGGAAAAACAACGTTATTTAACAAATTAACTGGTGAATCAAAAGAACAAAGTAAAGAATTGTTTACAACTCTCTCTACCACTACAAGAAAAATGATGGTAAATCAAGAAGAATTTTTAATCGCAGATACCGTTGGTTTTATTAGCAAATTACCTGCATACATGATAGACGCATTCAAGTCTACCTTGGAAGAATTAATCTATACTGATATTATTATTCTTGTAATTGATATTAGTGATTCTTTATTTGAATTAAAAAAAAAGTTTGCCAGTTGTATGCGCACATTAAATGATGTAGGTGTGGAGCAAGATAGAATTATTTTTGCTTTAAATAAATCAGACCTAGTATCAAATTATGACATTCACGAAAAAGTTAAAATCTTAAATTTAACAGATGAAAAAAAATGGATTGCAGTATCTGCATTAGCAGGAAAAAATCTTGCTGAATTAAAAACATTAATTAAAAATATTATTGAAAACCAAAGTTCGTCGAATTTTAAGAAGGATTTGTCAAAGGAAACCAATGATATCTATGGAAATTGAAGTTGTAAGAATTGGTCAAAGAGTTGTAAGAGATGATAGAGTAACTACTCATGTTGCTTTGGTTGCAAGGGCATTTGGTGCAAATACAATTTTAATGACTGAGGTAAATCCAGATATTAAAGATACCTTAGAAAAAATTAACAAGACTTGGGGAGGAGATTTTTCAATAGAATTTATTGATAGTTGGAAAACCATTATTAAATTAAAAAAAGAAAATGGCTTTAAAATTGTCCATCTTTCAATGTATGGAGAAAAAATTAATGAAATACAATCTGATCTGAGAAAAGAAAAAAAATTACTAATCGTAGTTGGCGCCGAAAAGGTACCCAGAGAAATTTATGAATTTGCAGACTATAACGTAGGTGTTGGGAATCAACCTCACTCTGAAATTAGTGCCCTGGCCATACTTTTAGATCGTGTTCAACAAGGTCATCAATTTGAGAAGGAATTTACAGGTGCAAAAAGAAAGATCATACCTACAAAAAAGGGTAAAACAGTAGAAATGAAAGAGACAAGGGATTAATAATAGATTATAATTAGTCATAAAAGTTGGTAGACAAGTACGAAGATCCTTTTGTAAGAATCGCTTCTATGATTGGTGGGGATGAATATCTAAAAGTTGCTAGATCATTATTAAAAGCTGAGGATGCAACTGACGAAGAAATTGCAAGTTCTACCGGTTTAAGAATAAACATGGTTAGAAAAGTTTTGTATGATTTATTTGGAAAATCCTTGATAACTGGAATAAGGGTAAAAGATGAACGAAAGGGTTGGTTTGTTTACCGATGGAGAACTAGACGAGAGGAAGTAGAGCATTTTATAGAAGGCCAAAAAAAGAAAATTACTGATAGATTACAACAAAGATTAGATTATGAAAATTATTCAGATTTCTATCATTGCGGTAATGAAGACTGTTCTCGAGTTACATTTGAAGATGCTTTGGAGGGAATGTTCAAGTGTCCAACTTGTCAGAACGTTTTAAATTTAAAGAAAAATGATAAATCAAAAAAAGCATACGCAAAGAAAATTGATGAAATGAAAAAAGATATGCAACAATTATTCTAAGTAAAATCTTACAAAGTGATTTTAATTAAATTTATGTAAAAGTTGGTTTAAATAATAAAACCTGAAATTTAGCTGGCTAAATTAAATATGAGTAATAATGGGACAAGATCCTTGAATCAAATTATTACGACAAATCCAGCTACTGGTGAAGAAATTTCAAAGTATTCAGCAATGGATAGAGATCAAGTTTTTCAATTAGTTGGAAAAGCCAAACGTGCATTTCCAGAATGGAAAAAAGATTATGAACAACGTAGAAGTTACATTTACAATTTGGTTGAATATTTAAGAAAACACAAAACTAACCTTGCTGCCATTGCTACCTCTGAGATGGGAAAACCTATCAAAGAGTCAATTGGTGAGGTTGAAAAATGTGCCTGGGCTTTAGAGTTTTATGCTGATCATGGGGATAGTTTTCTATCTGATGAAGTGTTAAACACTGATGCCCGAAAAAGCTTCCTAACTTTTGAACCCCTTGGAGTAATTGGTTCTATTATGCCCTGGAATTTTCCTTATTGGCAAGCTTTAAGGTTTGCCGCACCATGTTTAATGGCAGGAAATGTAATTGTAATGAAACCTTCCAGACAGACTCTTCAGTCTGGTATTGAAATCGAAAAAGCCTTTGCTGAGTCAGGTATTCCCGATGGAATATTCCAGACAGTAGTTGGTAGTGTTGATTCAGCTAATTCTCTTATTGATTCAGATGTTAATGCTGTTACATTTACTGGTAGTACAAATGCAGGTGCAAAAGTAGGGGAACGTACTGCTAGGAATTTGAAAAAATGTGTTTTAGAACTTGGAGGAAGTGATCCTTTCATAGTATTAGATGATGCTATAATTGAAAAAGCAGCTGAGGGTGCAGTTAAGGGACGATTCATCAATTGCGGACAAAGTTGCGTTGCTTCCAAACGATTTTTTGTAGGGAAAAATATTGCTAAAGATTTCATAGAGTTATTTATAAAAAAAGCATCTCAACTAAAAGTCGGAGATCCTACATCTATGGAAACAGATGTGGGTCCACTATCTAGTAAAGACGGGTTAGACACAATATCTGGAATTGTAGAAGATGCCAAAGAAAAAGGAGCCGAAATTCTCTTGGGAGGTTCAGAAATCGAAGGAAAGGGTTACTTCTATCAGCCTACTATTCTTACAAATGTAAAATCAAACATGCGAATTGCAACTGAAGAAACTTTTGGCCCCGTTGCCCCAATAACCATAGTTGAAAATGAAAGTGAAGCAATTAGATTAGCAAATGATATTGAATTTGGACTAGGGGCAAGTATTTGGACAAAAGATTTACAAAAAGCAGATAAAATGTCAAGAAGAATAGATGCAGGTATAGTTAGTGTCAATAATGTTGTACTATCAGATCCTAGAATTCCTTTTGGAGGGGTAAAACACAGTGGATTTGGAAGAGAATTATCAAGGTATGGTATGATGGAATTTGTAAATATTAAAGCAGTTAGATTCTATGAAAATCTTACTCACCATCATTATGTAGAGTAATTTATTTTTTTAGCTTTCTTGTTTTGAAACATCTTCAGTAAGGCTCTCAACTAATTTTTCATAATGGTCTCTAGTTTTTCCAGTTTCTTTTAGTTTGGATTCTTCAATATTATTTAATTGTCTGTCGACTTTTTCAGAAACATATTGTAATCGAGCTTCTGCCATCAAAAACAATTTGTTATTTTCTTTCCAAAGATGTTCAGTTATGTGTTCGGTATACTGTTTCATATCATTAATTAAATTTGTAGAATTTCCAGAATCAATGTATTCTTTGGCAGACTCTTCCATATGTTTTCCAATTTCTCGTGAACGTTCATGATCTATTAACATCATAGCAATTGGTCCCATATTACTTGGCATTCCTGCTTGCTCCAATGCAGGAAACAATGCCTTTTCTTCTTTACTATGATGACATACATCTGTAAAGTTTTTGGAAAAGTCAATTACGGGAAGGAGTATAGATTCAGGAATTTGTTTTCCGTTAACAAGAAGTTGAGTAGTAGCTTCCATTGCTTTGATTACTTTTTCAATTAACTCATGATCTCGTCGTAAAGATGCAGTGGACATGAAATTATTTGAACAATTCCTTTATCTAAAGTTTATTAAAATTATTTTGAAAATAATTAAAAGATGAGAAAAAAGTTAACAGATTTTTTTGTTAACTATTTGTTTTTACCTATTAGAAAGATTGTTTGATTTAATAAATACCCAGATTTTTTTTGTCATTTCACTTGGGGCAACTGGTTTTTTGCCAAACACTTGCTCAACAGTTTCTGTACGACCCGAAAAGTCAATTGCATATCCACCAAATGCAGGTTTTTTGGTTTTAGTGGTAGATTTTGTTTGTTTGCTTGAGCTGCTGGTAACTTTCTTTTTTGTGATAGGTTTCTTTTTTGTTATGGTTTTCTTTTTTGCTGCCAATTTCTCGTACTTGTGTTCCAAATTAACTATAATAACTTAGAGGTTTATTGATACTAACATTCCATCTTAGAGTTTGATATAATTCAGAACAAGCTCATTTTCAAGCCTCGTGATTCTTTTTAGTCTAAGTTTTGAGGATTTTGAAATTTTGCTAAAACCTTCGCCCTGGACCAAAGTAATCGCCTTTTTGCCTCCTAAAATCAATGGTGTAAGTGTAATAAAAAATTCATTCACTAAATTATTTTTTATAAATTCCCAGTTTATTGTGCCACCGCCTTCTAAGAGTACAGTTTTAATTTTTCGTTTTCTAAGAATTTTCACTAGTAAATTAACATCGACCTCCTTTTCACCAGCAATGATTATCTCTATTGGAAAATTTTTTAATTTTTGTAAATTTTTATTTGAAATTTTTTTAGAGGCAACAATAATTGTATTTACTTTATGACTTGTTTGTAATATTTTTGATTTTTCTGAAATGGTTCCCCTAGAGTCTAAAATTATTCGAAGGGGGTTTTTTCCTTTTGAGAATCGAACTGTAAGTAAAGGATCATCTCTGGCAACAGTATTTCTGCCTATTAGAATAGCATCTACTTGAGATCGTAATTTGTGAAGCCTAATTAGATCTTTTTTAGAAGAAAGTTTAGACTCTCCAGTGACAGTTGCTATTTTTCCATCTATTGACATTGCTGCACTTAAGATTATTTTTGGATTAAATTTTACCATGAACTATTTTTCCTCCAATCATTACTGCTTTGATATTAGATTCTGATGCTCGATGAACAATTGATGCATAAACATTATGCATTGGATCTAAATCAAGTGAATGTTTATCGATAAATATTCCATCTGCAAATTTTCCTGTTTCAATTACACCTATGTCTTTTTTTAAAATTTTTCCACCATTAACAGTAGCCATTTTTAGGATTTCTTTTGGGCTTATTCTTGTCTTATGAATTCCCATAGAAACTTTCCACAAATAATCCATTTCTCGAAACATGTCAGGAGAGTTTATCATCACATTATCTGTTCCCAATGCAATTATACATCCAGCTTTTTTCATTAAATCAATATTTGGAATCCCTTCAGCAAGTGAAGCATTTGCGCGTGGACAAATTACAACTCCTCTAGTTTTTTTAGCAGTGACAAATAGATCTCCCTTTGAGGCATAGGTCATATGAATCATAAAATGAGGTTTAACATTTAGTGCTCGTATGACCTCGGATTTACCAGTAATTTTTTTTGATTTTGCAACACTCTGTTTTGTTTCTGAAGAATGGATCGCCCTTATTTTAGATGTCTTTGAATAATAATTCAAAACTGATTGGCTATTTTCATTTGCTCCACTGATTCCAAGGCCGTCACATTTGTTTAGTAATTTTGTTAATTCTTCGATTCTGTTTTTTGGAAACGGAGTATTTTTTTTAATTTCATCACTGGTCTGATAAAATTCTAATCTTCCTAGAATAATTGACCTTATAGGGACATCTGCTAATACTTCTTTTAACATCAAAATCCCTTCCAGTGCACCTTCTCTAAAATCTACAAATGTGGTAATGCCTTTATTTAGCATCGAATGACACGAATTTTTCATAAAAACTTTAAGATGTTTTGGATCTGTTTCCTTTAGTATTTTTGATTTAATACCAGAAACTGGATGAATCCGGCTATCAACCGAACTATTCAGAGTAATGTCTTTTGCAATAGAATCACCAACATGAGTATGGCAATTAACAAATCCTGGAATTAATAATAGTCCCTCACCATCAATTGATTCTTCCCTTGCACTTGGCCCAATATTGGGTTGAATTCTTTTAAATCTACCATCCAAAATTTTGACATTTGTATTTGAAACAAATTCTAATTCTTTGCCAAGTAAAGTACTCACATTTTTAATTAACATTGTATTTCAAAAACTTCAGGTTTTTCCTTTCCTGAATCTCTAATTTCTCGAATTGTATCCAAAGATTTGGTAGCAAGATTAGCAGCTTCTCTAGAAGTTTTTCCAGTACCTATTCCACAATTCAAAAGAATTCCATCATCATTCTTGACTAATTCAATGAATTTCTTGGCATTTTTTTTTCCTTCTATACTTGCTACAACCATAAAATTATCCCCCCCCATAAAAAATGAAAGTGAATTTTTTTCAATAAAGAATTTTAACATTTTTGCATATAGGCGAAAAATAATTGAAGAGATCTCAAAAGGAGAAAATTTTGTTCTTTTAGAAGAAAGATTATCCACATCAAAGTGCATTATGGTGACTTCTTTTTTTGAGAAATTATCAACAAAACCAAAAATATTTTGTTCTTCGCTTAAAGATATTCCATTTTTTTTTCCCTCGTATGCATTTTGGTTTGCTTCAAATGGAGAATCTGCAAACCCTATTGAAATTGAAAGCCTTATTTCAAAAATACTTTCAAGATTTTTTTGAATTTCTATATGATCTTCAAGATTCAACCCATTGGATATAACGAAAAATTCGTCATATCTATTTAAAAAAACAAGACAATTTTTTTCTGAAAATTGTCGCTGAATCTCTTTGTAAAGTGATGCCTGAAGTATCTGTAGCTCATGTTCTCTATCGCTTCCAAGGGTTAAAGTCCATGGACCATAATCCTGTATTTTTAATATACTAAGTTGGATCATTCTTTTATCCTTTCAATTTCTTGTGTGATTTTTACGAGTGCTTCTACGGCTCGCTCGGCTACAGGTCTTATTCGTGCAAAAGCCTGTCTTTCTTTAATACCAGGACCTGTAATCCCCAGTGAAACAGGTTTTTCATATTTTAAGGATAATTCGGTTAGTGCATTTGCGGTAGAATGAGCAATTACCTCATCATGTTTGGTCTGTCCTTTTATTATCACACCTAAGGTTACTACTCCATCTACATTTTTTTTTTGTAATAATGCATCAACAACAATAGGCATATCATATGCACCTGGAACTTTACAAATGTATGTTATTTTTAAATTCAATAATTTTGCTTTTTCTTGGGCCACCAAAAGCATTCTAGATGTTATTTCTTGATTAAATTCCGATACAACTAATGCAATTTTCAAACCTATTGCACCTTGGAGTATTCTAATAGTTCTTTTCCATCAATTAATGGAATACCATTTTGTTTTGCATATTTTTCTGCCTTTTCCACAGATAAAGCAGTATAAGTTTCAGCATCCATCATTTCACATATTGCAGTCACTGGTGTCAATTCAGCAAGTTTCGTCAAGTAAATTGACATTTCAGTGTGTCCTTGTCGATTTTCCAATAATCCTTTGGATGCAAGTAATAGTGGTACATGGCCCGGGGTTTTGAAAGAAGATACAAATTTTTTTTTCCTGTTTTCAACATCAAAGATTTTAGCCATTTCTGTAATGGTTAAGGAACGATCTTTATCTGTTATTCCAGTATAAGTTTGATAGTGATTAACTGAAATTGAAAAAGTTGGTCTATCCCCATATGGAGCTAGACCCATTATCATTTCTTTATCTGTTGATGATTCTGCTAAAATATCGTGCATATATCGAAGACCTAATGAATTTCCAAATTCATGATCTATCGCAATGCATAAAAGGCCACCAGCATTTTGGCGCATTCTAGCAACATGTTCAGGTGTAACATATTCTGCAGCTACCACCATATCTATTTCATTTTCTCTGCCCGCCGAGTCAAATAATAGAACAAATTCACCTCGTTTTAAGGACTGAAGACCTGATTCTAGTGACATATAACGAAGATACTTTTGGATCGGAGTATAAAGTTTACTAAAATATTGGTAATTACCATAAAACGGGTAGATTAATTATTTATTTTAAAATGTATTTTCCTAGAATGTCAGTTTCAATATTAACTTTATCTCCAATTTTTTTTGTTTTAAAGTTGGTAACTTCTATTGTGTGTGGGATTAAACACACAGAAGCTAAATTATTTTTTATGTCAACTACAGTCAAACTAATTCCATCAATAGCTATGGAGCCTTTTTTTACAACATACCTTGATAAAATTTTAGGAACTTCAAACCAAACTTGAACTTCTTTGGGTTTTTTTTGTATTTTTTTTATTATACCAACTCCGTCTACATGACCCAAAACAAAATGCCCTTCTAGTCGATCTCCTACTTTTAGACTTCTTTCAAGATTTACTATTCCTCCTGATTTTAGATTTCCTAAATCAGTTTTTTTTGTGGTCTCCTCAATCATCTCAAAAGTACATTCAGTTTTTAATAATTTTGTAACAGTCAAACATACTCCATTCAAAGCTACACTTTGTCCAGTCTTCAAACCTTTTCCATGTTTTCCTAAATCTACTGTCATTTGTATTGCACTTCTATTTTTGGTAGCTTTTGATATCTTTTTTATTTTTCCAATACCTTCAACTATTCCAGTAAACATCAATTGTGTAAACGACTCTTTGTATAAATTTATTTAGATAATAACAAAATTTAGTTATGGAACATAATTATCATTTATTTCATAAATTAAAACCCCAAGTAAAATTTCGTCTTCATTTACAAAAGATGGTGATCCATAAACTAACCTAAATGGTCCATCTTCATTTATAGGATATTTGATATCTTTTACATAGATTGGGGTTAATCCAGGTTGGAATGTTTCGGATTGTAATTCAGGATTTCTAGTATCAATGTATGCTATTGTAGAAAATGGAAATAATTTTCCTAACAATGTGTTGTTCCAAAAATAATCAGTGCCACTAGAACCATCCAAATGTAAGTATTTTTCTAAAGGCTCGCCTGCAATTCTAATAAACCATGGTTTTTTTGATTCGTCTCCTCCTCCATTTAGCGTATACAGTGTTTGACCATTTTGGTTAACAAAGCTTTGACCTGCTACAAAAACTAACACATAATCAGCCCCCATATCTTGAAAAGTAATCCAAGCCTCATCGGGGGTACTAATCAAAGTTTTTGCAACTTTTTGGATTTTACTAGAATCTAGCGTAGCGTTATCTGTTATAGAGGGTCTATCTGACATTGTAGAAATCCAATAGCCATAATCCCACCAAGCAGCAATTACAGAATCTTCTGGAGTAGAGGTTTTTATCCATTCTAGAGATTCTTTCCAATCATTAGTCGCAACATTGTATCCTGATCCACCATTTAAAATCGTAGGAGGGGTTTTTGTAACAGTTATCCAGTTTCCATTTTCAGGAATAAACAATGGGATTGCAAGAAGTAAAATGATTATGGCAAAGAAGGACAGTTTCATCAAGTTTTTTTTGAGTTTATTTTCAACTATAATATGAAAAATTCCTTTTGTTAAAATTGATAATCCAATTGATGAAAGAATAATTATAGATATTGAAGCAAAAACTTCCAATCGTACAAAAGCTGAAGCAATGTAAACTCCAACAATACCTAATATCAAAGCAAAAACTATAGAATCTTTTTCTAAATGGTAAATTTTTAATTTTTTATCAAGAACGACCCAAATTCCTAATCCTGCAAATATCATCCAAATTGAATGGAAGAAAAATGATTGAGATATGCTGGTTGTAGCATGTTCTGCGACAGAGTCAACCAGTGGATTCTCTGTTGTAAGAAATGGATTTATTGCATTCAAGTACCGAAAAGAGGGTAATGGTAAAAATTTAGATTCCTCGTTTGCTACCATTAGAATGGAGCCAATAATTAGTATTGCACATAAAAAGATCAATCCATTGCGAGTTTTAGCTTCTTGTTTGCTAAATTTTTGAATGATTATACAAATGATTAGGAAAACCGTTGGGATAATTAGTGAAAATCCTCCCAAGCCAAATACAAAACTTGTTCCAGGTCTTTCAAATAATAAAACACTCAACAAAAATGATATTACAAAAAGAGGAATGCTCCAAAGAAGAAAATCGTGATCCTTTCTAATAAAAGGTAAAACAAGAATAAAAGCGCCAATTGGAATAACAAAAAATTGAATTCCACCCCATGAGGCAAGACCAAAACTTAGGATTATTCCGGCCCCAATTATTTTGGATACAGCTATTTTTTTATTTTCAGTTTTTATTCCACTTAAAAACAAGTATACTCCTAATAATCCATAAAATAGTCCTAAGGGTTCAGATTTGAACCAGCCTAACATTCCTCTTACAACAAGTGGCAAGGATACAGAGTAAAGTAATGCCGCAAAAAGCCCTGCCGTTGTTCCACCTATTACTCTAACTAGCGCAAAAATTACAATAACTGAAAGTGAACCAAAAACTACTGGAAATAAAATTGTAAAATCATACAAGCTAGAATTCCCCCCAAATATTTGATAAGTTCCAGCAGCTGTAAGGTGAAGCATAACTTGCGAAGTTGCAGATATGTTTCTTCCTTCTGGATACCAACTCAAGGTATCATGCCATTCAAAATATTCTGAAAGCCCATTTTCTACAAGGAATTCTGTTGCTCTAAAATTAAAAAATGGATCAAATTCCATTAGTTCATAACCATAATCCGCAGCTTGCGAACGAATCAAAAAAGATGTTGTAAATGCAATAGCTAAAATTCCAATTATTAACAAATGTTGTAATTTCAAGTCTAATTTACCGATTGTAAATAACGATGATGTCAATTGTTTGTTGAATTGCAGAATTGTTTATTACTCTTTGGTAAAAAATTTAGTTTATTTTGAATAAAATTCTACGTTGTAGCTTGTGCTGCATCATGAAACATTTGACTTTTAGCACAACCAGCAGCAAGCTCATCACCTGCACCACGTCTCATAAGACCTCTGTAAAGACCATCTTCAAGTTTAACACCTTCTCGTTCCTCCCATTCTTCTACAGTAATGGAATATTTCTTTTGAATTCTGTCTCTATACCATTCTGGAATTACATTGAATGCACAAAATGGAATAATTCGAAGATCAGGTGTTACATAGTGAATATCACATCTTTGTAATCTTTCGAGATCTTCATTGTATTTGTCTTGAAAGTGCATCATGCCTAAGAACAGTCCTTTGACATGCCATGAACCAATTGAATCAAATGATCTTTTCATCAAGATATTTCCAAACATCTTTGCCAAGTCTAGTCCTGCGGGTTGTTTCTTTGTATCTACAAAACCCTTTAGTTTTCTGACAACTTCAAGCATTGTAAAGTATTTGTTTTTACCAGAACGAATTTCCTCGGCTTTATCTTCGAATAATTCTAGCATTCCTTGAATATCGCAGAATTTGGTTAAAGGAACAAATTTCTTTGTATCTTCATCTTCAAAGATATACGTCCCTGCACCACAAGCAAAGTGTATTGATAATTCATACTTTGGTTTACTTGAGAATGCTTCTATTACATTTGTTAGAGGCATACAACTTGGTACGGGGAACCAATCATCTACAGTTACCTCACCATTTGTTTGCTCTTCAATTCTTTGAATACAATCGGGAACTGTAATTCTGTATTTTTCACGTTCAGTTTTGCCCATTCTTCCAGTCAGTGACACTGGTTGGAAATTAACTGCATGGACTACATCCATGTTCTTTTGAGCATATCTAATAATGCCGCCTAATTCATGATCATTAATTGATTTGATTACTGTTGGGACAAATACAACGGTAGTTCCAGTTTTTCTACAACTATCAAGAGCATAAGGAATTTCCCAGTGATTTTTAGGATTTGTTCTAGCAGTTACACCATCAAAACTAAGATACAAATTGTTACATCCAGCAAGTCTTACTTCTCTTGCTGCTTCAGGATCCATTGCATGTCTAATACCATTTGTATTCATTTGAATATGATCCACTCCTTCTTCTTTCATTATTTTGATAAGATCAGTAATGTCTTCTCTTAGCATTGGTTCACCGCCAGTAATTTGCATAGAATTTCCAGGAATTGGTCTTTCAGCCTTTAAGGTCTTCATCATTCCTCTAACTTGTTCATGATTTGGTTCATACATGTAAGCCCCTTCGAGGCCTTTCTTAACATAAAAGAAACAATACCAGCACGTCAAATCACATCTGTTAGTAACAATCATGTTTGCCAATCCAGTGTGAGATAAGTGATTTGAACATAAGCCACAGTTATTTGGACATGAACACTTGTCAATCATGACATTTGGAGCATGAGCACCTTTCCCGTCTACCCAGTAGGTACTAAATTTTTTGTACATTTGATAAGAACCAAAGTATAATTCCTCACATTCTCCGTGAGTTGGACAAATTTTTGACATGAAGACTTTATCATCTCTTTCAAAAACTTCAGCATCCAAAATCATGTTACAATCAGGACAAATACTTTGAGTAAATCGTATGGTAGATTTTTTGCCTAGATTTTTTACTGACTGATTAGAAATCTGAATTAAAGCCATTGTATAACTGAAAACTTTCAGAAATAGTATATAATCCATTTCACACTAGCCCCCGTGTGCAATTTAGGTCGTAGGCATATCTGATTTAAATACCGAAAACCATCGATTAGATCGCATGGACATATCTGACAAAACTAAACGATCTTTGGAGAAAATTGGATTAACTAGTTATGAAATTCGAACCTTTACTTCACTACTAAAAAATGGAGAGTTAACTGCATCAGATCTAAGCCAAAAATCTGGAGTCCCTTATTCTAAAATTTACGAAGTGTTAGGATCACTTGAAGAAAAAGGATGGATTGGTTCGGATGAATCAAGACCAACAAAGTACTTTGCAAAGTCTCCCTCGACGGGACTGGAAACGACAAAGCAGAAAATGGAAAGAGATTTTTCAAACAATCAAAATGTAATTTTAAGTGAACTAGTTCCACTATATGAAAAAAGTGGAACAAGTGAAAAACCAGATATTTGGGTACTATCTGGTGCTGTAAATATTACTTCAAAGATTTTGGAAATGGTTGAATCCTGTAGAAATGAGATAATGATTGCAGTGCCTGAAGCTGGAGAAGAGTTAGTTAAATTGGCTTTACCAAAATTAAGATTACTTCATGATAAAGGAGTCCAGATTACTCTTCTTACTTCTGATAAAATGGATAAGGATTCAATTGCTGCTATCAAAAGAGTTGCAACTGTAAAAATCAAAAAAGGGTTATTTGGAGGAGGAATTATTTCTGATAAAAGATATGTCGTTATTTTATTAGGTCCAGAACGAGGAGAGGCTAAATCAAGTGAAATAGTTGCAATTTGGGCAGATCATGCTGGATTGGCTATTTTTGCAAGAGAATATTTTGAATATTTATTAAAAGATTCAAAGAAGGTCTAATATGGATATTTTAGATGATGATGAAACTCTGTTTGTGGGAACTGCTGAAGCAGAACATGTTGAGATGTATCTAAAAGCTATTTGGCATATTAAGGAAAGAGGAGGAGACGTAAAAATTAGCACCATTGCCAAAATGCTTAATGTAAGGCAGCCAAGTGTTGTGCAAATGTTAAAAAAATTAAATGAAAAGAATTTGGTGAATTACAATAAGGCCGGTGTTATTCTTACAAAAGAAGGTGAGAAGGTTGGTGCCAGTATGATGCGAAATAGTAGACTGTTAGAAGTTCTTATGGATAGTGCACTAAAAGTGGAAATTGATGAAGAAATGGTATGCGGTATAGAACACCATATGAATAAACAATTTACTGATGCACTTTGTACAATGTTGAAGCATCCTAGAAAATGCCCTCATACTCACGATATTCCAAAGGGTGAATGTTGTAAAGTTGAAAACTGAATTTTAGACTATTTGGTTATCCTAAAAGATATAACGTCTGATAAGTTATAGAATTTATGGCATGTTTTTGTGGTTGTGAGACTCATCAAAAAGATGAAGATGGCTACAAAGTTGCATGTGTAAAATGTGGTCATGGTCCTCAAAATCACGATGATGAATTTAGAGAGGCTGCAAGAAAAAATGAATCACAAAGTCAAAAACGTGATGCAGACTTCGGATAATTTTATTATTCACCTATAATTTTTACCAACACTCGTTTCGGTCTACGTCCATCAAATTCTCCATAGAAAATTTGTTCCCACGGACCAAAATCCAATTCTCCTTTAGTGATTGCTACTACAGTTTCTCTACCCATGATTTGTCGCTTCAAGTGAGCATCTGCATTGTCTTCACCTGTTTTGTTGTGATCATATTGGTCTGTCGGCTCATGAGGTGCAAGTCCCTCTAACCATTTCTCATAATCATTATGTAAGCCAGTTTCATTATCATTTATGAAAACACTAGCAGTGATATGCATTGCATTTACAAGACATAATCCTTCTTGGATTTTACTTTTGGTAACTAATTTTTGAATGTCAGGAGTGATGTTGATAAATCCTCTTCTAGTTTTTATATTAAATATTAGGTATTCAGTGAATGATTTCACAAATTAAAACAATCTTTCTACCTTAAAAATTCTAAAAGCAGGCTCAGAACTCAAGATCCTCATCATCAATCATAGGGATAAAAACATCACTGCCTGCAAAGCAGGATTCATGCTGATACTAATTGAGTCTTTCAAGAAGCTTGATAAATGGCCAATTGCTCAATCTTTCAAAATGGTTACGATTGATATGGCAACTTCATTGGAAAGTTTTAGAAGATTTGTGATATCAAGTACTTGTAAATCCTACGCTCCAAGAAGCTATCTAGATGACAATGAGGTTTTTGCCGAACGAGAAGAGAAGCTTGGATCAATTTACGTTGAGGCAGCAGATAAAGTCACCCTTAAAAAAATTCGAGACATAACTTTTGTTAATGCAAGAGATGTACTTGGAATAATATACAATTCAAAAACAGGAAATACTTCATTAAAATGGCGACAGATAAAACGAGAAAATGGAAAAATTACTGGTGAGGCTTCTTCAAATTCATTAACAAATTTAGCTGAATCAGGTGTTCTTACTTTGGATTGGGTAGAAAATTATCTAAAGAAAAAAACTAGTGATGATAAATCTAAAGAAGTTACGAGCTAAACTCTTTTGTCTTTGAATCCTGTAGGATTATCATGATTACAAAGACGATTGATGAAAATTCAATCTCCGTAATTCCTGAAGATTCTGATGATTTATTCAATCTTCGTCGTATAATCAAAGAAGGAGATATAGTGGTAGGCGATACCACGCGGGTAATTAAACAAGAAAAGGATTATTCAAGACCAGATAAAGGAGAAAGAATTAGAATACGAATTGCATTAACCGTCGAAAAAATTTCCCTTGATAATGTTTTGGATAGGTTAAGAATTGGTGGAATAATTTCTGAATCAAGCAATGAATTAGTACCAAATGGATCACATCATTCAATTATTCTTAAAATTACTGATGGTATTACGATTACAAAAAAGATTTGGTTACCTGTAGAAAAAAATTTAATTGAATCAAACAATAAACAAACTGGGTTTTTACTAGTTGCAATTGATACGGGAGATTGTGGTATTGCAAGATTAATGGGTACCCATTTGCAGTTTGTTCCAAATATTTACTCTGGATCTGGAGGGAAAAGATACAAAACCAATTTTAATATAGAAAAATTTTTTGAGCAGATTCAACAAGCAATATTTTCAATAATAAAAGAAGTAGATTCTATTGTTATTTTTGGACCAGGGGAAACAAAAAAAAGATTTGCAAATTTTCTTCAAAAATCTCAATCGGTAAAATGTAAAATTCAGGTTGTAGATGGAATTGATTCCGGTGGAGAAGATGGCATTTACATCTTTACTAAATCTCAAACCATGAAAGAGATAATGTCTGAAAGTAAATTAGCTAAAGTTTCCTCCATTATTGATGAAATAATGATTATGGCAATTAAAAAAAGTCGAAAGTTTACCATGGGTTTTGATGAGACATTCAAAGCAAATGAATTTGGTGCAGTTGATTCACTTATTTTTTCAGAAAAAATAATCCAAACCAACGATGAAAAACAGATAATTGATTTTCTTAATGATGCAGAAAATAAGGGTGTCAAAACATTTGGAGTTGATTCTTCAACGGACATCGGTCTTAGAGTAACAGGTCTTGGAGGAATTGTTTCAATATTACGATATCCTGTTGAAACTTAAATCGTAGAGTCTGTTATCCAATTAAAATAATGTTTGTTGAGAGAGTTAGCATGTAGTTCTGCTATTTCAGGAATGTCATACGGATGAGTAGATTTTATTTTTTCTTTAAGAATTTTTTTATTCTTGTTGGTGGTTTTGAATAAAGCCAAGTATTCGGAGGCATTTTCAACCTTGCCCTTCCATGAATAAATTGAAGAGATTTTGATAATGTTAACACATGCAACAATTTTGGCCTTAACTAATTCATTTGAAATTTTAGTGATAGATTTTTTGTCTGGATAAGTTGAGACAATTATTGTTAGCTTCATAGTAACCGATAAATGACCGAGGTTTAAAAAATTAACAATTAGTTTGGAACTTGATTTTATTACCCAGAATTCGATTATCTACGTGTTAATAGCTTGGGTAGTTATAGTAGTAGTCGCAAAAGCACTAAAACTTGAAAAATATGGAGTGGAGATTAAAGCATATAGTCTAGTTTACAAAAATAAACAAGTACAATCTGTTTTAACAAGAATTCTTGGTAGAACGAGAAGAGGAATCAGAGTATTTGCAAATGTAAGTGTAATTGCTGGGTTTGTCATGATGGGTTTTGCATTTTGGTTTTTGATAGATAATGTTTTTAAATATTTTGCAGAGTCCTCTGATTTCTCACAATTAACAGTTTTAATTCCTGGTGTAACATTAACCTCGTCATCATCAATAGCATATTTTCTTTTATCAATTCCCATAGTTCTAGTTGTTCATGAGGGGGCACATGGGATTGTAGCTACACTAGAAAAAATAAAGATAAAGACTGGAGGATTTGCAATTTTTATAGCAATGTTTGCAGGGTTTGTGGAACCAGATGAGGAAGAATTTGAAAACGCGAAAAAGATTTCAAAATTAAGAGTTATTGGAGCAGGCGCAACGGCAAATGTACTTTTTGCGTTTGTTTTGGGAGCAATTTTGTTGACAAACCCGCTGTTTGCTCTAATAATGCCTGAGCCATTACTAAGTACATTTTATGAGTTACCTGAAGGGGTTTTGATTCTTTCAATTATTGAGAATTCAGGGGCTGAACAAGCTGGGTTGTTGGCAAATGATATAATTACATCGATAAACGGAATACCGATTTTGGATCCATTGGATTTTCCCGCGTTAAATCCTGGGGAAACTTCTGAGGTATCTGTTTTAAGAAATGGAGAAGGATTAGACTTTTCAATTGAAATCACTCCCTCTCCGGACGATCCAGAACGAGGTTTGATTGGAATAATGCGCGATAATTCGTTGGCATACAAACCGGTTCTAAATTTTATTGAATGGAACGACATTAATTTTTCAATGTTTTTGCTATGGTTATGGATGATTTCTTTTTTCATAGGCATCATCAATATGCTTCCTCTACCTATTTTGGATGGTGGAAAATTCATTCATACAATTATTGACAAAAAATTATCAGAAAAATCAGTTAATGGAGTAATGTGGGTAATCTATGGACTTACTTTTGCGTTGTTTGGACTAAACATTGCATTATCATATATGAGATCTGGCTGGTTTACAATCTAGAAAATTCCTAAAGAATAATTAGTGAAAAATTTCAATTGAGTTTAATGAAATGTGATAGATGTGATAATCAGATTGTATATACTCGACAATATTCTGGTGAAAAACTTTGTTCACAGTGTTTTTCAAACTCTATTCTCAGAAAAACGGCTAAAACTATTTCAAAATATAAAATGATTCAAAATGACGATCTTGTTGCCGTCGCAGTTTCTGGGGGAAAAGATTCCCTTGTATTACTTAATATCATGAATAAAATGGCGGCAAATCATAACTTTAGAATTAAAGCTATTACAATTGATGAAGGAATAGATGGGTACAGAAATGAAGCGTTAGAAATTGTGGAAAGATTTTGTAAGGATCTAAAAGTAGAATTAACTATCTATTCCTATAAAGAATTATTCGAATTAACATTAGATGAGGCGTTGAATTTAAGAGAAAATGAAAAAACATCATCTTGTTCTATTTGCGGAACTTTACGTAGGAGAGCAATGGAGTATGCAGCAAAAGATATTGATGCAGATGTCATTGCAACTGGCCATAATTTAGATGATACTTTACAAACTTTTGTAATAAACATGCTATCTGGTGATACAAATAAGGTGGGTTGGATGGATCCTGATACTTCAAAAAATTCTTTGAGAAAAATAAAGCCATTTTGCGAAATTTATGAATCTGAAATTGTTTTTTATGCCTTTACAAATGATATTCCTTTTCAATCAGAACCATGTCCTCATATGAATGAGGGGATTAGGACAGAAATTCGCAAATTTTTAAATTCTTTAGAAAATCGACATAGTGGTATTAAAAACAACCTATATCAATCAATAATGAAAGTATCTCAAATTGTTAAAGACTCCACTCAAAAACAAAAAAAAATTTGTGAGAAATGTGGGAGTGAATGTACTGGAACCATTTGTTCTGTTTGTAAGGTGGTTTTAAAACTAAAAGAAAACAAAACCTAATGCAAATATAACAATAACTTTAAAGAAAAAACGGTAGTGGGGAGGATCAGGGTGCCAGCCGTGCCCTATTCTGAAACCGGCTATACGCAGAGATCAGTAACTGTTGGGTAAATCTCTAGGTAGATAATTCCCACTTGGTGTGCGGAAATGAATTCACGCCGAGGCGGGTGGTTGCAGGACTAGAATTATCCGAAGGGATAACTTCTAAGACCGAGCCATTGAAAGGGATGAGGTCCGGGAGGGAGCAATCCTAAGGTGGAGCATCCACGCTTCCTCGTCAACGTGGCGGATCTTGTATGCCTTGAAATGGGGTTATCCGTCTAGACTGGAACCAGCAGATCTGCTACCATTATTTTATTAATTTCAAATAAAAAAATTGAAATTATTTTTTAGTATTTGACATCAAACTCTGAAAATTCATTTGTAAATTTTTCATTTTTGATTTCAACATCCTCAACCCTAGAGTTTGCTGGTCCCCCATGACACCATTCGACTAAATTATTTACCCTTTCTTCATCTCCTTCAAGAACAGCTTCTACCCGTCCGTCAATGAGATTTTTTACCCAACCAAAGACATTGTTTTGCTTTGCTTTTACTTTTAGTGCTTGTCGAAAAAAAACACCCTGAACTTTCCCTTTAATAAAAACTCTAACTCTTTGACTTGTCATTCAGAGTTTTTTGTTTACAGGTTGTTAATCAATTTTAGGTTTTAGTAAAAATGTAGAAATCACTTTCGTTCTTTAATTCTAGCTCTACCAGTTTTTCTGGCAGCAATACTTCCAACCTTTGCACCTGGAGGTGCATCACGTGAAACTGTAGAACTTTGTCCAACATGCTGATGTCTACCACCACCGTGTGGGTGTACATATGCTGCCTGGGCAACACCTCTTACAATAGGATATTTTTGTCCTTTGGCTCGGAAACTACGCCACTTGTTACCTGCTAACATAAACGGTCTATCAGAAGAACCTCCACCAGCTAGAGTGCCAATCATAGCCCGATTTTTTGGATTAAGTTTGATAAATTTCCCCGATGGGAGTTTTAATGAAACCCCATCATCACCATGAGAAAATACCGTTGCATCAGTTCCTGCGGATTTTACTATGGCACCACCATCTCCATAATGTCTTTCAACGTTGCAAACGATAGTACCATCAGGAATATTTTGGACACTAATTACATTGCCTTTTTCAATTGTTGATTTTAAACCAAAATTCATTACTGTGCCAACTCTTGTTCCAAGAACTGCAGGCACGAAAGAAACAGAACCATCTTCAAATCTTAATTTGGCCAGTGGGGCTTCTCTACCGCGTTCATGGATCAGATCAATTACATCACCAATATGCTGCTCAGCTAATGAAAAACGAGGATATTTTGCCTTTTGACCTACTTTACCAGTAGAAGATGCTCTAAATTGATTTCCTCCACGGCCACGTCGTCTTACTAATGGTCTTTTACCCAAGTAGATCGTTTTCTGATTATTGTAGATTTTAAGCTTGTGATTATAATTGGTTTTTCCCAAAAATACCACAAAGGTATAAAAATTAGACGACTGAATTTGATTTATGAGTCAAAATGCTCTTTCGTTGAAAGTATTAGAAGCCTATACACGAGATGTAGGGCGAGGAGTAGCAAGAATTGATTATGATTCTATGGATACACTTGGAGCATCAACTGGTGATGTAATTGAAATTAAAGGTAAAAGAAGAACGGTTGCAAAGAGTCTTCCCCTTTATCCTTCAGATGAAGGAAAGGGAATTATTAGAATTGATGGTTTAGGTAGAAATAATTCAGGTATCGCTATTGGGGATACAATTACTGTGAGAAAAATCAAAGCAGTAGCTGCAGAAAAAATTGTGGTCGCTCCATTAGAGGCAATTCCTCCAATTGATGAACGATATCTAGCTGATGCATTAGAAAGTGTCCCTTTGATTAAAGGGGATAATGTAATGGTTCCATACTTTGGTGGACGTTTGACCTTCCAAGTTATTGGTGTTACACCTGCAGCAGATGCAGTACTAGTTACTCAAAAAACTGTATTCCACATTGCAGAAAAAGGGGAGACATTACGAGGAGTTCCACAAGTAACCTATGAAGATATTGGTGGAATCGGCAATGAAATTAAAAAAGTAAGAGAAATGATTGAATTACCATTAAGACATCCTGAAATATTTGAAAAGTTAGGAATTGAAGCACCAAAGGGTGTTTTATTATTTGGTCCACCAGGAACTGGTAAAACATTACTTGCAAAAGCAGTTGCAAATGAAAGTCAAGCACATTTCATTAGTATATCAGGTCCTGAAATTATGAGTAAATTTTACGGTGAAAGTGAAGCTAGATTGAGAGAAATTTTCAAAGAAGCTCGAGAAAAATCTCCCTCAATAATTTTTGTAGACGAGATAGATTCCATCGCACCCAAAAGAGAAGAGGTAACTGGTGAAGTTGAACGCCGAGTTGTTTCACAAATGTTATCATTAATGGATGGATTGGAGGCCAGAGGCAAAGTAATTGTAATAGCTGCCACAAATAGACCAAATGCAATAGACCCTGCTCTAAGAAGACCTGGGAGATTTGACAGAGAAATCGAAATTAAAGTTCCAGACAAAAAAGGAAGAAAAGACATTCTTTCAATTCACAGCAGAAACATGCCATTAAATGATGATGTAGATATTGATAAAATTGCTTCTGTAAGTCATGGATATGTTGGAGCAGATTTGGAATATCTTTGCAAAGAAGCTGCAATGAAATGTTTGAGAAGATTACTTCCTGTATTAAATTTAGAAGAAGAAAAGATACCTCCAGAGACACTTGAGAAACTTATTGTAAACCACGAAGATTTCCAAAAAGCCTTGATCGAGGTAACACCATCAGGAATGAGAGAAGTCTTCATTGAAAATCCAGATGTTCATTGGGATCAAGTCGGTGGGTTAGAGGACGTAAAACGAGAACTTCAAGAAGCAGTTGAATGGCCAATGAAATATCCAGGACTATATGATAAATTAGGACATAGGATGCCAAGAGGAATTTTACTTCATGGTCCAAGTGGTACAGGAAAAACACTTTTAGCTAAAGCCGTTGCTACAGAAAGTGAGGCAAATTTTGTCTCTGTGCGAGGTCCAGAACTATTATCAAAATGGGTAGGCGAATCAGAACGTGGAATAAGAGAAATTTTTAGAAGAGCAAGACAGGCATCGCCATGTGTAGTATTTTTTGATGAAATTGACTCAATTGCACCAATTAGAGGTGCAGGAGGTGAAACTGCAGTTACTGAAAGAGTTGTAAGTCAATTACTAACAGAATTAGACGGTATGGAAAATATGCATGGAGTGGTAGTGTTAGCTGCTACAAATAGAGCAGATATGATTGATCCTGCATTACTTAGACCAGGAAGGTTTGATAAAATTATTCAAATTCCACTCCCAGATAAAGAAAGTAGAAAGATGATAATCCAAATTGGGGCAAAAACAATCCCAGTCATTGAGGATGTAAGTGATCCACAACATGTTGACTATGAAAAGATTGCAGAGTTAACAGATGGATTAAGTGGTGCAGATGTTGCAGCAATTGCAAACACGGCTGTTTCGCTAGTTATTCATGAATTTTTGGATAAACAACCAGATCTTAAAGATGTTGAAAAGAGCTCTGTGGATGCGAAAGTCACAATGAAGCATTTTGAAGAAGCAGTAAAGAAGGTTAGAGACCAAAAAGATCTCAAGATTGGGGAAAAACTAGTCGCATCTTATTACAGGTAGTTTTTATTAAATAGACATTAGGTATTTCTGGTAAATGCCTGAATATACTGGATATGTTGGACAATCACTTGAGTTTCTAAAATCTAAAAATATCGCAGTTGGTAATTCAGTCAAAATTCTTGCCGACCTAACTTATTCTGGAATAATTATGCCCAGATATGAGCATAGTGATGATAAACATATTGTTCTCAAATTGAATAATGGGTATAATGTTGGGTTAGAGATTGATAAAATTAAAGAAATTGAAAAATTATCAACACCTGAAAAAATAATGGAAAAAAAACAAAGTTTAGAAAAAGATCCTTCATTACCAAAAATACTTCTTTTATCAACTGGGGGAACAATCGCAAGTAAAGTTGATTACAGAACAGGTGCTGTTACACCCATTTTAACTGCTGAAGAGTTGAATTCCTCTGTACCAGAGCTGGCAGAGATTGCTAGTGTTGATACCGAAGTATTGTTTTCTGAATATTCAGAAAATATTATGCCTGCTCATTGGTTAAAAATTTCAAATAAATTAATGGAGTATTCTACTTCTGACTATGCAGGAATTATTATTGCACATGGGACTGATACCATGCATTACACATCATCATTTCTCTCCTTTGCTTTAGCTGGATATCCCATACCTATTGCACTTGTTGGTTCACAAAGGTCTTCAGATCGTGCCTCATCAGATGCTGCTCTAAACCTTATTGGAGCTACTAAATTTTTGGTCGATTGTAAAACCAATGGAGTCTATATTATAATGCATCATGATGAAAGTGATGGGACTGTCGCATGTCATTTTGGTACTAGAGTAAGAAAAAATCACACAAGTAAAAGAAATGCCTTTCAAACTGTTGGAGATGACCCTGCATATGTTATATTTAACGATAAGATTAAGAGAAACTGCAAAGATGATTTTTTTAAAATAAGAGAATTTCAACCAAAAATTGCCCTTGATACCAAAGTTGCTTTAGTAAAATATTATCCAGGATATGATCCTAGGCTGTTGGATAATATTATTGACATGGATTATAGAGCAATTATTTTTGAGGGAACAGGTCTTGGTCATATAGGAAAAACTATGTACGGCTCTGTGAAAAAAGCCTATGAGAAAGGCATTTTTTTAGGAATGACTTCACAATGCATAGATGGAAGAATTGGCATGACAGTATATGAGAGTGGACGAGATTTACTTGATCTAGGGATTATTCCTTTAGAAAATATGATTCCTGAGGTTGCACTAGTAAAAGCAATGTGGGCTTTGGGTAATTCAAGTAATAAGGAAGATATTGAAAAGATTATGTTAGAAAACATTGCCTCTGAGATTTCTTAAAAAATTGGGTTTGATAAGATTTGTCTGAATTTAATATTGAAGATGTAGGCTTAAAAGTTGGATTAGAAATTCATCAACAATTAGCTACCAAAAAAAAATTATTTTGTAGTTGCACACCTATTGAATCTGATGAATATACCAATAAATTTCAGAGAAACTTACGTGCGGTAAAAAGTGAATTAGGGAAATATGATCCTGCAGTGTTATTTGAAAAAACAAAATCTAAAACTATAACATATTATTCAAATTCTCAAAGTAGTTGTCTTGTAGAAAAAGATGAAGAACCACCACATAGTTTAGATAAAGATGCAAAAGATCTAGCATTGGTTATATCTTCTTCTCTACAATCAAATATTTTTAGTGAAATATATCCAATGAGAAAAACTGTAATTGATGGTTCAAACACAACAGGTTTTCAGCGAACTATGTTAATTTCACAAGGTGGATTTATTGAGGTTGATGGAGATAAAATTGGTGTTCAATCAATTTGTTTAGAAGAGGATGCTGCAAAACTTCTTGGTGATAAGGGATCTGTAAGAGAATATAGTCTTGATCGTCTTGGAATACCTCTTATTGAGATTACATTAGATCCAGTAGAGGGTAACCCATCAAAAATTAAAAAAATTGCATTATCTCTTGGAAAGCTACTAAGAAGTACAAAAAAAGTTACAAGAGGAATTGGCTCAATACGCCAAGATGTTAATGTCTCTGTAAAAAATGGAGGTGCTGTGGTAGAAGTAAAAGGAGTTCAACAACTAGACCAATTAGAAAAGATTGTAGAATATGAGGCTAAAAGACAGCATGCAATGGTCAAAATTGCAGAAAAGTTACAAAATTCAAATTTTAATGGAGTCTCTAGTAATGATGTTTTTGAAATTACAAATGATTGGACTGGTTGTCAATCAAAGATAATTCAAAAAGCTCTGAAAGATAATTTCATGATTAAGGCATTAAAAATACAGCATTTTGTAGGAATGTTTGGATTTTCTCCCTATGAGGGAATTAGATTAGGAAAAGAAATAGGTCAAATAGTAAAATTTTATGGAATTGGTGGAGTTTTTCATTCAGATGAGTTACCGAATTATGGAATAGAGCAAAAAGATATTGATATTGTTAAAAATTTACTAAAAATAACTGAACAAGATGCATTTTTGATAATAGCAGCTCCTTCTTCGAAAATAGATTTTGCCATTGAATCAGTAATTAACAGAATCAATCAAGCAGTTAAAGGCGTACCTGCTGAAACCAGATTAGCTACTCCCACTGGTGAAACTGTATTCCTTAGACCACGTCCAGGGTCTTCTAGGATGTATCCAGAAACAGATATTCCGCCAGTTCTTGTTACAAAAAATGAATTAGAAATTGCAGTAAACAATATTCCCAAACCATGGGATGAATCAATTACTGGACTTCAAGAAAAATATGGATTGAATAAACAATTAGCTGAACAAATCTTTGATTCACAATATATGGACTTGTTTGAAAAAATAGTTAAAAAAATATCAGTTAATCCAACTTTTGTTGCTTCAGTTCTTTGTTCTTCAATAACTAAATTAGAAAGAGATGGGTTGAATTCTAAATTACTAAAAAATGAAGAGATTACAAAATCTTTTGAATTTTTGGATGGTCGAAAAATAACCAAAGAGTCATTGGATATTATTTTTGAGGATATAATGAAGGGGAAATCAATCACTGTTGAGGAGGCTATTAAAAATACTTCAATAGAAACAGTTGGTGAGATTGATTTAGAAAAAATTATTGAAAATATTATCAAGCAAAATAAATCGCTTATATTGAATCAAAGAGAGAGATCTATTGGTCCTCTCATGGGAATCGCTATGACGGAATTAAGAGGGAAAGCTCCTGGTGAGATGATAAATAATCTTCTTTTAAAAAATATTAAAAAAGAATTGGATAATGTTTAGTGATATTTGAATGCGGGAAGTGGGATTTGAACCCACGAACTCCTAGAAGATAAGGATCTGAACCTTACACCGTTGGCCAGGCTGGGTGATTCCCGCATTTTAAAACTTGAAAATCTAGAATAAGTTTCTTTATTAGCCAGTTTTTTAAAATATGTTTCATTAACTTGTTGTGATTATATGAAATTTCGAGAAATTTATTGCAATAATTGTAAAAAGATGTTAGGTCGATATAATATAAAATTCTATGATAATGATAAAATTAAAGAAATTTTAAATTCTAGACATTCTTTACATATTAGGAAAGGTCATCAAGTAGTAATTAGAGAAGTTATAAAAAAATCTGATTAACCTTTTGAAGTCAATAGATTAATTGCATCAATTAGTGAATAGATTCTTATTTCTTTCAAAGAGGAAATGTGTCTATTCCAAGGTTGGGAATAAAGAAGAAAGTTTTTCTTTTGTTCTAAAAATTTTTCTGCGTTTAGTGGCGAATCATCAATGAAAAGATCATAATCCAAATCTGCTTTCATTGTTCCATCTATTACAGAAACATAATTTTCATAAACTACCCCATGAAATTCAAGCCAATCTTTCACAAAATTATCAGTTGACAATTCTCTTGCTGTAACTATATCAACTTGACCAAATTCGGATAGATTTTGAGTAACTTGAGCTAAATTTGTTTCTGTTGGAGGAAGAGTTTTCCAATTTTTCCAACACAATGTTAATTCTTTATAAAAATCGTATCTATTAATGCTAAATTTTTTCCAAAAATCCCAACTAGTAATTTCTTCTTTGGAAATAGGAGATCTTATTTGGTTACTATAATTTAACCAAGATTCAATAACATCTGCTAATACTCCATCAACATCTAAGGCAATTTTCAATTTAATTTTCAATTATTCAGCTGAATTTCGAAATTCTTCTAATAGATTTTTTTGACGTTTATTGAGTTTTTTTGGTACGTTTACTACAACTCTAACATACTGATCTCCTCGTCCTCTAGAATTCATTCGTGGAAGTCCTTTTCCTTTGAGCTTAATGATAGTATTGGGTTGACTGCCTGCTTCAATTTTTATTTTTTCAGTTCCATTCAAAACAGGTACACTTACCTCCTGACCAAGAGCACTATCGACCATAGATACGGTCTGATCATAAAAAATATCTCCACCATCTCTTTTAAAGTTCGGATGAGATTGTACATGAATTCTTACGATTAGATCTCCATTAATACCACCAGGGATTTCATCTCCCTCATTTGGAATTGTATAATCACCATTGTCAATTCCTGGAGGAACATCAAACTCAATTTTTTTAGTTCCTTTTTTCTTTCCCATTCCTTTACATTCAATGCAAGGTGTTTCAATTGTTGACCCTTTTCCTCTACATGAGGAACAGGGTTCAACTGTGACAAAAGAAGCAAATCCCATGTTTTTACTTCTGCGAACTTGACCCTGACCATTACAGCTACTACAGGTTTTAGGATTAGTTCCTGGTTTACAGCCAGATCCATTACAAGTATTACATTCAATATTTTTTTCCAGTTCTATCTTCATTTTTTTTCCAGAAAGAACTTCCTCTAAAGTGATTGAGGTCTGATAAAGATAATCCGAACCCCTCTGTTGTTGTGCTCCAAAACCTCCTCCTCCTCTGCCAAATATTGACTCAAAAATAGAATCAAAACCTCCTCCAGAACGGCCAAAAATATCACTAAAATTACCACTTGCCCCTTGGAAAATATCATCTGTACTATATCTTCCATCCACACCTTCATGACCATGTTGATCATAAAGCTCTCTCTTTTTAGGATCAGAAAGTACAGCATAGGCCTCAGAAATTTCCTTAAAATGTTCTCCTGCATCTTTTGATTTATTTCGATCAGGATGAAATTTTAAAGCTAATTTTCGATATTGTAATTTTATTTCGTTAATAGACGTGTCTTTTGAAATTCCTAAAACTTCATAATAATCACGTTTTGCAGACATAAATTATTCTTTAATTATTACTGTATAAACGATCAATTTAGAAGAATTAATTATTTTTTGGTTCATCTGTTGAAGATGATCCAGATGTTTGCTCGTTCGTTGTTTGCTCTTGTTGTCCCTCTTCTGGTTGCTGTTCTGGACCAGGTGGAGGAGTAGCATTTTTGTAAAGTTCGGTCGTAATTTCATTTACAGTTGATTTTAATGCATCAAGTTTTGGTTTGAGTTCATCGATTTCTTTATCCATTACTTCTTTTACCTCTTTAATACAATCAGTAACTTTGATTCCTTGTTCTTGTGAAATTTTGTCTTTAAGATCGTGATTGACTAATTTTTCAGTGGTGTAAATGAAACTTTCAGCTTCGTTTTTAAGATCAATATTTGCTTTTTTCTTTTTGTCTTCTTCAGAGAATTTTTCTGCATCTTCTTTAAGTTTTTTAATCTCATCTTTAGATAACTTTGAGTTAGATTCGATGGTGATGGTAGCTATTTTTTGGGTTCCAAGATCTTTTGCAGTCACATTGATTATTCCATTAGCGTCAATGTCAAATTTCACTTCAATTTGAGGTATTCCTCTTGGTGCTGGAGGTAATTCAGTTAGATTAAAGCTTCCTAATGAGACATTATCATTGGCCATAGGTCGTTCTCCTTGAACTACATGAATTGTAACTGCTGTTTGGTTATCAGCAGCAGTGGTGAATACTTTAGCTTTTGAAGTAGGAATGGTTGTATTTCTTTCAATAAGTGGCTCACGAACTCCACCCATGGTTTCAATTCCTAAAGTTAATGGAGTTACATCTAATAGAACAATATCGCTAGTCACATCTCCTGCAATTATCCCAGCTTGAATTGCTGCACCCATTGCAACGGCTTCCATTGGATCGACGCCAGATTCACTTTCTTTTCCGATTATTTCACTAACAAATTTTTTTACCGCTGGAATTCGTGTGGGGCCTCCAACCATTACAATTTTATTTATATCAGATTTGGTTAATTTGGCATCTTCAAGTGCTTTCTCTACAGAAGGCCTACATCTTTCAATAATAGGTCCAATTAATTCATCTAGTTTAGCCCTTGTTAATCTTAATTCAAGATTTTTAGCTCCTGAAGGATCTTGCGCGATGAAAGGAAGATTAATGTCAGTTTCCATAACTGTTGAGAGTTCAATTTTTGCTTTTTCTGCTGCCTCTCGTACTCTAGTGTAGGCAGTACTATCTTGTGAAAGGTCTAAGCCTTCTTTTTTCTTAAATTCATCAAGGATATGATCAATTACAATTTTGTCCATGTCAGTTCCACCCAATTGGGTATCACCTGAAGTACTCATTACTTCAAATACTCCACCACCCATTTCCATAACAGTAACATCTAAAGTTCCTCCGCCAAAATCAAATACAAGAATTTTCATGTCTTCTTTGGTTTTGTCTAATCCAAATGCTAGTGATGCAGCTGTAGGTTCATTAATTATTCTAACTACATCCAAACCAGCAATAGTACCTGCATCTTTAGTTGCTTGTCTTTGATTATCATCAAAATATGCTGGGACAGTAATTACGGCCTTTTCAATAGTTTCACCTACAAAGGCTTCTGCATCTTTTTTTATTTTCTGAAGGATAAAGGAGGAGATTTGTTGAGGTTTGTACTCTTTACCTCGAATTTTAAAAATATGTTCGCTACCCATTTTTCTTTTGGCTGCAACGATAGTATTATCAGGGTTTGTTACTGCCTGCCTCCTTGCAGGTTCGCCAACTAAGAGATCACCATCCTTGGTAAAGGCTACAACAGAAGGGAATGCTTTACCGCCAACCGTGGCACCCTCAGCCGCCGGAATAATTGTTGGTTTTCCACCCATTATTACTGCAGCAGCAGAATTACTCGTTCCTAAATCAATTCCTATTATTTTTGTCATTTTAATTTTCACCTTGTTTTTTTGAAATTTCTACTAGCGTTGGTCTAATAACGCTATTATGAGAAATATATCCTTTCCTGATTTCTTTTGTAATTGTATTTTCATCAAGTTTGGGATCAATGATTATCGAAATTGCTTCATGTGAATTAGGATCAAAAATTTCCCCTAATGCATCAATGGGAATTACGTTATTTTTTTCCAGTAATGAATTCATGTTATTTAGAATATAATCCAGTCCTTTGGTATTTTCTTCATTATTTGAAAAAACTTCTTTTGCCCTAACAAAATCATCATAAATTTTAAGAAATTCTATCATAAACTGGTTTAATTTTATATTAATACCATTTTCAACTTCAATTTGTTTTTTTTTATTTAAATTTTGAAAATCTGCTAAAACATGTTTTAATTTATTTTCTAGATCCTGCGATTTTTCTTTTTCTTTTTCAAGAAGAATTTTTATTTCGTCTAAGTCAATATTGTTATCAGCACTTTCTAGTGACTCGTTGATTGTATTATTATCATCATTAGATATTACTTCCATAGCAATTTCGTCTGAATTATTTTCATTAGACATTTCAAACAAAGTAATTGATAAGCTAATTTATACTCTTATTGGATAATTTCGCATATAGGATTTGCTTTTACGATGATAAGGTTTGAATCTTTTTTATTTTTTTCAATATTTTCAAAATCTAATTTTGAACAGGCTACAACAATAGTAGTTTTGTCGCTATGAAATAGATCTAAGTGAGGATCTTCATACGCTTCAACATCTCCTATATAATCGCGTAATCGAGAAGTTAAATTTTGCAACATTTCAATTTTATCCCCTCTCATTGCATTCTGGTCTAGAGTCCAAGAAATAGCAATTTTTGTTCTACTTGCTTTAAGATCATTTTTCTTTAAGGTGGAACGAATTTCATCGATCAATCTTTTAATGTATCCATCAATTCCTTTAACACTTCCATTAATTAGATACATCAGAGTATTTGCTCCTTCAAAAGAGGAACCTAATGATTTAAGATCATGTAATCCGGTAACCATATCATCTAAAAATATTTCTTGAAAGTCATCCGCTGAAAGGTCCTTTCTTGTAATATCATCTTGTGCATATTTGCAAACTTCTAAAATACTACAAAGACTCGAAAATCTGGATAATACATTGATAGCATGAAAATGTTCAGATGAAGATATCGCTACAAATTTTTTTTCTTTTTTTCCAGTAGATAAGAGTTCAGCAAGTGTGGGATCTTCTTTTCCATTTAATGATCCGATTATTTTTGGTTGATGATTTAGATCTTCTAGAGGATAGTAAAAATAAGAGATCTGCTTCCCGATTTCTAAACCCGTAATATGTTCTAATAATGAAATATTTTCATTATTTCCCCCAAATCCTGTGGGTAGGGTGTAGATTATAGAACTATTTTTTTTTAAAGAATTGGTAGCATCTTTGAATTTAGAATGAATTTCTGTTTTTATATCCTGACCAGTTTTTCTAATTCTTGGTGTAAAGAATAGATATTGAGCCTTCGAGACGGCAACGTCTATTGGTTCCATTGCTAAAAGAGGTTCATCCTCCATGAGAGAAGTCACGTTGGGATAAATTTTTGCGATTTCTGCTTTAAGTGAAATAGCAGATGGGTTAGATTCGTCAACTATGTAAACATCTGCACCCTTGATTGCCATTTGGGAAGCGATTGCATATCCTTCTGTACTAAGTCCATAAACCACAACTTTTGTCCCACTCATTACATAAACAGCTAGACAATAGACTAAGAAAAACTTATTGAACTTGAGATAATGATGAGTAATCCTTTAAAATATCAATATTTTTTCAGAATGAGAGATACAATGACTACTAACCCATCTTTTCTTTGTTTTTTTATTAATTTCATTCAATACCCTTCCAAATTTGATGGAAAATTTTAAAAAAATAATCTAATTAAAAGAGAATAAAATTCGAACGAAACTATTGAGTTTTAAAAATTGATATTGAATATTGTAAAAATTATATTAAAAAAGGAAAATAATTTCAAACAAATAGAAGAGCAAATTTATAAACAAAATCACGTAATTTTTGAATCTTAATTAGAATTTATTTTAAAAAATATAATAAAAATTCATTAAGGGAACTAATCTGCTGGATTTTAGAAGCCCGGTAGTGTAGCGGTCAAGCATAGGGGCCTTTGAAGCCCTTGACCCCAGTTCGAGTCTGGGCCGGGCTACTGATTTTACAATTCAAAAATCTAATTTTGTAAGAAGTTTTGTTGCAATAATGAAAAGTATTATTGCAATTATTGACAAAATTCCCATTTCCAAGATTACAAATTCCGTAACTTCTCCAAAAATTCCTGCGCGAATTACGTCTACCAAATAGGTAAGAGGGTTTAGATAAAAAGCAGTTTTTAGGGGTTCTGGAGCACCTACAGCTGGATAAAATGCGGTGCTTACAAAAGCAAAGAAAAGAAATGCGGTATTAAGAATTACATTAAATCCTTCACTTGACCTTAATTTGGTGGCAATAATTGAGGCTATTGAACCAAATAGTACCGAACCAGTTACAGCAGCAAAAACTATCAATGGTATCGTAACCAAAGAGAATTCTATTGAATTAAAGAAAACAGGATATCCAATTATCGCTATCAGTGCAGCACTAACTAGACCTATAACTCCAATGGTGCAGATATTACTCAAAATATAATGTGGTCTGGTAAATGGTCCAGACATAATTTGTTCAAACATACCATGTTTTCTATCATTCCAAATAATGATACCTGAAACTAGAGTACTGTTCATTATGTTGAATCCAATCATACCTGAAGCCAAAAATGCAGGGTAAGCTAAATTCTTTGTACCATAAGGGACTTCTTGAATTAAAGAAGAATATGCAAATCCTGCAATGAATATGTAAATTGCTGGAAAAATTATTTGCCAAAGTAAAAAGGCAGGATTAATAGAAATTGTTAGATTTCTATTCACAAGTCTAATGATTGGATACATTTTCCTCAACCATTTTTAGGAAAATTTCTTCAAGATTTGTTGGTACTGCAGAAAGATCATCTATTTCTATACCATTATCACTTAAAATTCTCAATACGTTCATTAACACTAATTCTGATCGTTCTGAATGTATTGTGATACTTGTTCTGGTATTGAAATCAATTTTACAATCTGGAATACCAGAAAGAAGAGAATTAATTTCCTGTTGATTTTTTAGAAGATGAATTTTTATGGTTTTTTCTTTGCCAAATCTATTTTTTAGGGCATCAGGGGTATCGATTGCAAGGATTTTTCCTTTATCAATTATCGCTATTTCATCACAAAGATATTCGGCCTCAGTAAGTATATGTGTCGTAAAAAATATTGTTAGTCCAGTTTTTACCTTATTTTTCAAATAATCTAGTAATTTTCTTCTTGCACTAGGATCTAAACCAACAGTTGGTTCATCTAAAAATAAAAGATCCATATCATGCATAAATTCACGAGCTACTTGGACTCTTCTTCTTTGGCCAATTGACAAATCTTCATTTCGTTTTTTACGAATTTCAACTAGATCAAAATCGATGAGGAGTTTTTCCATTCTTCTTTTACGCTCAATTTTAGGTACATTCCACATCATTCCATATTTTTCAAGTGATTTTTCCACCGATAATGTAGGTTCATAGCTGGGTTGTTGTAAAACGACTCCAATCTTATGACGTACTTTTAACGGATTTTTTATAGCATCAATTCCTAGAATATTTAGAGATCCACCTGATGGTTGGATAAGCGTTGTAAGGAGTTTGATTGTAGTAGATTTACCTGCTCCGTTTGGCCCCAAAAACCCAAAAACTTGACCCCTCTTTACAGCCATTGTAATTTCGTCAACTGCTTTAAGTGATCCATAAGATTTCGATAAATTATCAACTTTGATACAGGACATGAAGAATTTGCGATCTTCTTACTAATTTAGGTAATGAAATTTTTATTAATAGACTCTGTTTACACTCAATGAATTGTCTGAATCTGAAAATCTTCTAAATAAACTTCTTGAACAGAAACCTGATTTAACTAGATCAAGTGTTGAGGATTTGATAAAACAGAAGAAAGAAAAAATTGGAGCAGGTTACCTTACCGATCAAGGAGCGATCTTCTTAATTGCCTCTGATTTTGGAATTTCATTATCTGAACCACTAAAAGTTGAAATGGGATTAAAAGATCTTTATGCGGGGGCAAAAGAGATTTCCCTCGAAACTAGAGTTTTAAACATGTCTCCGGCAAAACAATTTTCTAGAAAAGATGGCAGTCCATTTTACCTTAGAACAATGACAGTGTATGATAATAATTCCACAGCTAGTGTAAAATTATGGGATGAGAAAGCAAATATCCCTGGAATCGAAAATATCAAGCCAGGCGATCTGATAAAAATTATCAAAGCATATGTAAAATCAGATCTTAATGGAGAACCTACAATCAACATTGGTTCAGGTTCAAATTTAGAAACCGTTGATAATGAGAGTGATATTCCAAATATAGATAAAATTACAAAAGATGTCAGTGAATTAAAAGAAGGTCAAAAAGATCTGGTGATATCAGGAACCATAGATGGTATGATAGCAGGCATGGAATTTACAAATTCTCGTGGCCAACCTGGGAAAGCTCTTCGCATGAGGATAAAAGGAAAAGATGGTAATGCCATGAAAGTGGTTCTGTGGGGACAAGATGAATCTGTCATTCCAAATATGATTTCTCAAGATGCTAAAATCAGACTTCTTGGAGTAAAGGTAAGATCTGGAAATCAGGGGATTGAAATTCATGGGAGTGAATCCACCTTAATTGAAATTGAAGGAGGAAAAGAAGCAGAACCAATCATTGCCAGAATTCTTTCAATATCTACTAGTGAGAATGGAAATAAAATGATTGTAGGAGTTGACAAAAATAAAAAATTATTTAATATTAATGATTTTGCAAATTCTACAAGTGTTTTCAATGAAGGAGATGTAATTGAGGTGATGCCATCAAAAGCTTATGGAAGTTCCATTACTTTAGATAGTAATTCATTTGTCAGGAAATTAGATGATGATAAAACAATTCCAACTCTGTCTAAAATTCGAACAAAAATAAATGAGGTTAAAGTTGATGAAAATTTTTGTATTGAGGCTATAGTCTTAAAAGTTCCAGAAAGACGAGAGGTTCAAACAAAATCCGGTGAATCTATTGCTTTATCTGAAATGTTTGTAGAAGATGATACCGGTCAGATTTGGGTTAAAGGATGGCGAAACCAAGCAAGATTAATTGAGAAATGTGAACTTGGAGAAATTATTTCTATAACTGGACTAAACGCAAGAGCAGGATTAGAAGGAAGAATTGAGTTATTCTTAACTGCATTTTCTAAAATTACAAAGAAAAATTAAGAATCCCAAAAACCTCTTGTAATAACATATTGTCTTTCTGCCTCATAGATTTGTTTGAATACTATTTCTTCATCAACCATATTTCTTAAAATTCTTGCAGCTGTATCCGCACCAACGCCATAACCAGATATCACTGTAATGGCTAATTTTCCGAAATTCTCTACCAAAGAGGCTACTTTCCAGGCTCGATTAAACTTGTGTAATTCTTCTGCAGTTAGTTTTTGTCCTTCATGTTTTTTACGAATTATTTTTGGAAGATCATAGTCTGAATAAAATGTGGCAGTAATTTGTCTTGACTTACAGTATGGACAAATTAGAATATTTTTTACCTCATTTGTCTCAACTAGTCGTTCCCATTTTCCACATCTAGCACAAACTAGGCGATGTTTCGTTTTTGCAAGTCTAGCTTTGACTAGATCAAGTATGCCCTTATCAAGATTTACTGGAGATGAATAATACTTTGTAGTATGATCTAAAATGGGTTCTGCCAGTTTTGAAAATTTATCAACTTCTAACCACTTAATTGAAATATTATTTTTTTTAATTTTTTGTAAAATTTTATCAGTATTTTTTAAATCATATTTATCATGAAATAATTCTCGTAATGCTTCCTTTACTAGTGGAGTTTTAGAATATCTTTCATATAAAAATCGAGCTGACTTTTTTTCATAGACTGCTCCTCTTCTAACCACACCAAATTTTTTTGCAACACACCAAGTTCTCCAATTTACATTATGTGTTCCCTTCAAAGATGCTGTAACCATTGAAAAAAGATCATAATCATCTTTTATTACTTCAAGAAATAGTTTTTCTGAAATTCGAGATCGTGAGGATAAAACAATTCTATATCCATCGGATTGAGTATCAACCACGAATCCAAGAATTGAGGATAAGAATGAAGAAAACAAAGTAGATAACGTTGAATTTATTTTTGTTCCAAAACAAGAGTGTACAACAATTGATCCCTGAGATCTACAAGATTCTACTACAATGGTATTTGTATTTGGAATATCCTCAAAATCTAATTTTTCAATAGTATTATTAATTAAATTCAAGGAGCCGTTTTTAACTTTGGTTCTAAAATCCCCTACTTTTTTTGCTGTTTTATAGTCAATGGGAATACTTTCTCCTTCCCAATAAGGAACCGTAATTCCACCTCCTCTAAATGGTTCTACATTAACAGCGAAAGATTGTTCATCAACATTGAGTATTTTCCATTGAGATCCTTTAAGAACAAAAATATTTCCTGAATCACCAAAATCTCCGACAAATCTTTGATCTAGGGAGCCAATTATTTTTTTCCCAACACAATCAAAAACCTTGAATTTGAGAATATCTGGAATAGTAGATAAATTTTCAAAATAATATTTAAACGCCCCACCCTTTCGTCTAAAACTCATTTTAATCCTGTCAAAAAATATCAAATAATTAGAATCTAGTAAATCTAAAACACCTACTAGTTCTTCTAATTTTAAATTTCTGAAGGGGAATGCTTTGGTTACTACATCAAAAGCCATACCAACGGAGATTTCTCCTAATTGCATTGTCATTCCGACTAGATGATGAGCGAGTACATCAAGAGAACCATTATGGATTTCTTGTGGTTCAATTGAACCTTCTTTAATTCGATCAAATATCGCATTAGCTTCGAATTCATCATCTGAATTATTTGTAATAACCAATCCTTTAGCGGATTCATTTCGATTGTGTTTACTTCTACCAATTCTTTGAACGAGTTTTGAAACTTGTCTTGGAGAACCATAATGAATTACCAATTCAACTGACCCAATATCTAATCCCAATTCAAGTGAAGAAGTACAAACGACAATACCTCTTTTGCCTTCTCGGAGTGAAATCTCCGTATCTTCTCGTATTTCTTTTGACAATGAACCATGATGTAATTCAATATTTATCGAAGATTTTTCTTTTAGGATAGAAGCTAAAAATTCTGCTTCACCTCTAGTATTAGTAAAAAGCAATATGGGTGAATCTAGGTCTAAATCTAGAACATATTCGATAATATTTTCAGCAACATCTGAAATTGTTCCATCTACATATCTTATTTCTACATCATAATCTCTGATGGAGGAATCTCTTATTATTTCACATTTCCTTTTGGTTCCAACAACAAATTTGCCTGCTTCTTCAAAATTACCCACCGTTGCAGATAATCCAATTTTAGTAAGAGGAAATTTAGAATTGATTTGTAGCCTCTCAAAACTTAGCGTTATTTGAGAACCTCTTTCACTCCCAAGTAATTCATGGACTTCATCAATAACAATCCATTCTAGATCAGATAATGCATTTAACATCTTAATTTGAGTGAGTAAAATGACTAAAGTTTCTGGAGTAGTTATTAAAATATCAGGGGGATTTTCGGTGATTTTTCGTCTATCTTTCTGAGTTGTATCACCATGTCGAATCTCTATTGATAGATCATTGTAGTGTGCATATTGGGTAATTCTCCTAAATACATCTCTATTTAGAGCCCGTAAGGGAGTAATGTAAAGTACTTTTATCTTTCCAGGTTTTTTCGAATTTTTCACTAGAGAGAAAATGGGAATTACTGCGCACTCGGTTTTTCCTGACCCAGTGGGTGCAATCACTAAACAATCTTTTTTTTGTAAAATTATTGGTGAGGCTTTTTTTTGAATTTTTGTAAGAGTGGTAAATCCTTGGTAAGCAAACAAGGAATAAAGATTCGAGTTAGGAATTTGATTCTTCGATTGTTTTTGATCGTGATTTTTCATAAACCAGTACGCCCACTATTCCAATTACAAATAAAATTACCGTAATTGCTGGAATAGCATCAAAGATTCCTGCCATGCTTTGATTAATTCATTGATCATTAAAAATCTTCAGTATATTCTGATAATCCAGAAGAATCAATAAAATAGGAAAAGGTATGATGATTTAGTAACCAACTCACTTCTCCTTGATATTTTGATTCCTTTTTGGATAATTTAATTTTGATATGTGTAAAGAGGTCTATGGATTTTCTCATATTTTCTACGTCTTTATCGTCAAAACTTCTAATCATATTAGTAATTACAACTGGAATGTGATCATTAATTGCCATTAAAGATAAATCATGCATGAATTTCATAAATAAGGAATTTTTTTTGAATATTGATTCTTCAGTTTTGTACTCGTAGGAAAATAGATCAGTAATATTATCAATTACTATAAGCGAAAAATTTTCTGGTTTAATATTTTTTATAGAATTCATCTGCTCAGAGGTATTTGTTATTCTTGAAACAATAATTTTATCTAATATTTCAATTTCTAAATTTTGATATTTTTGCATTTCAAGAATTCGTTCTGGTCGAAATTCACCTGTGGTATCAAGATAAAGAACAGTTCCACCTTGTTTTATGACATTAATTAAAATCTGTAACAGTAATTGTGTTTTACCAGTTCCGTTTGCACCAAAAATATCCGTAATAGAGCTCGATGGAATTCCTCCGGATAGAAATTCATCTAATTTTTGTAAACCTGTGGAAATCATTTAGTTAATTATATAAAAACGAAGAAAAAATTTAAGGAATTTCAAAAATTCTCAAAGAGGCAAGGCTTTTATTCAAGAAAACAGCGATGCCAAATTAAGTGAATAATTAGTGTCACAGAATGCCCCAAAAAGACCATTAACCATGCTTCAAAAAAGCACAAAGAAGAAAGTTATTGTTAGACTAAAAAATGAAGTCGAGTATAAAGGGAAAATGGATAATGTTGATTCGTACATGAATCTGATAATGACTGATGCCGAAGAGCACCATGATGGCAGAGTAATTGCAAACTATGGTAGAGTAATAGTTAGAGGTAATAACGTCTTATTCATCAAAATTGAAAATGAACTCTAAGATCTAGTGGTTCTAATGACTAGTAATTTTCTGTTTACATCGGAGTCAGTAACTGAAGGACATCCAGATAAGATATGTGATCAAATTTCAGATGCTTTTTTAGATGAATATCTTCGACAAGATCCTGATTCAAGAGTAGCTGTTGAAACCCTTGTGACAACTGATTTTGTAGCTGTTGCAGGAGAAGTAACATCAAAAGCTGATTTTAATAAAAAAGCTCAAGAAGAATTAGTTAGAAAAACTATTAGAGAAATTGGCTATAATCATAAAGATTTGATGTTTGATACGGACTCTTGCGAAATAATCCTAAAACTTCACTCTCAAAGTCCAGACATTAGTCAGGGAGTTACTGCAACAGAAGAAAAAGAACAGGGAGCAGGAGATCAAGGATTAATGTTTGGGTATGCCACAAATGAAACAAAAGAACTGATGCCAATGCCTATCCTACTTTCTCAAAAACTTGCCCAAGAACTTGCTAAAGTTAGAAAAAATAAGACTTTACCATGGGTTAGACCAGATGGAAAAACTCAAGTTTCTGTAAGATATGAAAATGATAAACCTACGAAAATTGAAACAATCGTAATTTCAACCCAACACTCTCCAGACGTTTCTCAAGAAGAAATTGCAAAAGAGATTAAAGACAAAGTAATCAAACCAGTTTTAGGAAATCTTTGGAATGAAGATATTAAAATCCACATCAATCCTACAGGAAAATTTGTAATTGGAGGTCCACATGGGGATGCTGGCCTAACAGGAAGAAAAATAATTGTTGATACTTATGGTGGATTTGGAAGGCATGGTGGAGGTGCTTTTTCCGGAAAAGATCCATCCAAAGTAGACAGATCAGCGTGTTACATGTGTAGATATATTGCCAAAAATATAGTAGCTGCTGAATTAGCTGAAAGATGTGAGGTCCAATTAGCTTATGCTATTGGAGTTGCCGAACCAGTTTCACTTTATGTCAACACGTTTGGAACAAGTAAAATCCCAGAAAAAGACATTGAAAGATTGGTTATTAAAAATTTTGATATGAAACCTTCTGGAATTATTTCACATTTAGATTTGAAAAGACCCATTTATAGAAAAACTGCAGCATATGGTCATTTTGGAAGAAGTGAGCCTGAATTTACTTGGGAAAAGACTGACAAAGTAGACACTTTAAAGCAATCTTCTGGAATCTAACACATTTCTAATAGAACGAAAAGAGATTTTTGAAATATTTTGTAATTTTCTGTGATTTCCTTTGAAATCACCAATCAAAAGATTAAGATCGTCTACACCAAATTGGCTTTGAGGTCTTGTAATTGCATCGTGGTAGGCAGATTCTAAACTAATTTTTTTTAATCGAGTTTGTGTTTTCTTCGAAAATAGTTTAACATAGTTTTGATAAGAGATTGATTCAGAACCTACAAGATCCAAGATTTGTTTCTTGAATTTAATGTCAGTAAGAGATTTCAACAATATTTTTGATACATCATTAATATAGATTGGTTGAATTGTGTAATTTCCACTGCCAGGAATTTGGATTTCTCCCTTTTTAATTTGTTTTTTTAGATACTTAGTAAATAGATCGTCTTTTCCAACAATGTAAGAGGGTCTGAAAATAGTATAATCCAATCCAGATCTAATTATCAGTTTTTCGGCATGATATTTTGAAATAAAATAACCAAGTGAGCTTGATTTAGATACCCCTAATCCACTTGTGTAAACAATTTTTTTTATGTTTGATTTTTTACATAAATTAATTATTTTTTTTGTAAATTCTACATTAATTAAATTATAATTATTTTTAACGGATTGTTTTCCTATTCCGACTAAATGTATTAATCCATAAGAATTTTTGATTTTTGGAAGAATTATTTTTTCATTATAATTCTTAGAAACAATTATTGTTTCATTTTTAAATTTTTTAAAATTTTTCCTTGATATCGAAATTAATTTTACATTTTCTTCAGAAAGATATTTCCTGACATTTTTAGCCACAAACCCACTTGCGCCAGTAACAACCACTTGAAAATCTTTTGTCATCATAATTCTTGAATGGTTATGATTTTAAATATATTTCAAAAAAAGGAAACAAGAATTAATACATCAAAATAAACATGATTATCATGGAAAAAATCGATAGGAGAAATTTGAAAACAGGGTATACCACGGGTACTTCTGCCACAGCTGCAGCAAAAGCGGCATTATTATCAATAATAAATCAAACAAAAGTTGAAAATATTGATGTCAAACTACCAAAAGGAAATTTCATTAAAATTCAAATTCATTCTTGTGAATTTGATAAAAATAAAGCTCGTTGTTCGGTAATTAAAGATGGAGGGGACGATCCTGATGTTACACATGGTGCTGAAATTATTGTTGATTTATCCTTGACAGATAAAAAAAATGAAATTGAAATAGATGGAGGAGAAGGAGTGGGAATTGTAACTAAACCTGGATTAGGGCTAGAAATTAACAAAGCTGCAATAAATCCAATTCCAAAAAAAATGATAAATGAAAATCTAATGGATGCTGCAGGTAATATCTTAAGAGAAAAAGGGATTACTGTAATAATTTCAGTTCCAAAGGGAAAAGAATTAGGTCCTAAAACAGATAATCCACGACTCGGAATATTAGGCGGAATTTCAATTTTAGGGACTAGTGGAATTGTTTTTCCATTTTCTACTGCTTCATATGCTGCCTCTATTAGACAAAATCTAGACGTTGCAATTGCAATGAAAAATGATACGGTTGTTCTTACCACTGGTGGAAGAAGCGAAGATTTTGCTAAAAAAATAATAGATCTCCCAGATCATTGTTTTGTTCAGATGGGAGATTTTTCAGGATTCACCATACAACAATGCTCAAAAAAAAATATCAAAAAAGCCTTTGTTGTAGGATTTATTGGTAAATTGGCAAAAATGGCAGCAGGGGTAAAACAAACTCACGTAAAGGGATCTAAAGTAGATATGAAATTTTTATCAGAATTGGCAAGTAATTCTGGAGCAATTCCAAAAATAATCGAAGAAATTGAAAAGGCAAATACTGCCAGACATGTTTCAGAAATAATAAAGGAGAATAAAATAGTCGGATTTTTCGAGCAAATTTGTGAAAAAACATACCAACAAATGAAAAAGCATTCAGAAGACAAGGTTTCCTTAGATGTAATTTTATTTGATTTTGACGGAAATATCCTTGCGAGAAAATTCGAGTAGTAAGGTATTTTATTAATTTTAGATCTCTTTTAGTGTGGAAAAAATTTCAGTTCTTGCTATTACCAAAAACGGAATAGATATAGGAATTAAAATAAAAGAAATTTTTCCAAGTTGGAATGTTTATGCTCCTTCAAAATTATCCAATGGAAAGGAACTAAATTGGTATCCTGAATCTACATCTGAAAAAATTATTGAGTTGTTTAAAAATAGTAATGCCTTAATTTGTTTATTTTCTTTAGGTGCGGTAATTAGATTAATAGCTCCATATTTGAAAGATAAAAAAAGTGACCCGGCAGTTATTGTTATCGACGATAAAATTAATTTTGTAATTAGTGTATTATCTGGTCATTTAGGAGGCGCTAATGAATTAACAAAAAAAATTGCTGAAAAATTAAATTCTACAGCTGTAATTACAACTGCAGCTGATGTAAACAAAACTATTGCAGTTGATCTTGTAGGAAGAGATATTGGATGGAAAATTGATGATGATTCCACAGTTACAAAAATAAGTGCACATATGGTAAACGAAGAACCGATTGGAGTATATCAAGAGGCAGGAAATATCAAATGGTTTAAAGAACTTCCAAAAAATGTTAGAATTTATGATAGCTTGGAAGATTTGACAAAGTCCCAATCCAAAGGACATCTAATAATTTCTGACAGAATCCTGAATGAACAGTTCCTTTTGGATTCAGTGATTTATCGTCCACCTAGTTTAGTAATTGGAATTGGTTTGCATTGGGATACACCAAAACAAACGATCAAAGATGGTATAGATATTTGTCTAAAAAAATATAATCTTAGTTCCAAGTCGATTGCAAAATTAGTCTCAATAAAGAAACCTAAAGATGTTCAAGGTTTGATTGATTTAGGAAACGAAATGGGGATTCCAATTGAATATGTAGAAAGAGAAAAGTTAGCGGAAATTTCTACACCAAACCCTTCTGAAACTGTTAAAGAATTTGAGGGTACATCAAGTGTCTCAGAAGCTGCGGCAATCAAAGCCTCAGGAGGTAAATTAATAGTGGAAAAGCAAAAATTCCCGCCTAATTTGACTATAGCAATAGCGAGGATTTTGGGTTGAAACGAGGCTTGTTACTAATTGATAGAGGAAGTAGGGCACGAGAAGCATCTGAAGAATTAGAATTCATATGCGCAGGGGTTAAAGCTAAAGGAGACTATGTCTTTACAGATTTTTGTTTTCTTGAGGTGGAACCTCCCTACATTGAAGATGGGATTAAAAAATCATTGAAACAAGACATCGAATCACTCACGATTGTGCCATATTTTCTCTATCCTGGGAAAAAAGTCAAACTAGCAGTTACAGATGTGATGAAATTTCAGAAAGATACTGATGTGAAATTTGTTGTGACAAAACCCATGAGTATGCATAAAATTCTGATTAGTCTGGTTGAAAATAGAATATCAGCCTCTTTAGATGAAAATAAAATTTTGAATTCAAAAAAAGATGTAGATGTTATGATAATTGGTCATGGTAGTAAGGATCCTAATGCTCAAATGTCAATAAATTATGTTGTAAATGGATTAAAAGAAAAATATAGAAATGTAAGTAGATGCTTTTTGGAAATAGAACAACCAGATATTTTTGATGGGGTAAAAAACTGCGAAAAAAATAATCCACAAATTCTTGTTGTAGTTTTTTATTTTTTGCATGAAGGAGCTCACGTTAAAACAGATATTAATAATGATCTTAAACCAGCACTTGAAAAATCAAATTTGAAAAAAGTTTTCATCACCAAACATTTAGGAACAGATGAAAAAATGATTGACTTGATAATTGAAAGAGCAAAAGAGGTTGAAAATGCAAACTGAAAAAGGTCAATCAATAGAAGATGCAAGTATGCAAATGATTGAAAATGAAATAGGAAATCACAATTATAATAAAAATGAATGGTCAATTGTTAGACGAATAATTCATTCAACTGCTGATTTTGATTTTGCTAATAAAAATAGAGTGATTTTTTCCAAAAATGCAGTTGAAAGTGGAATTAGTGCACTAAAAAATGGTTGCAATATAGTAGTTGATGTAAATGGTGTTATTGGCGGATTGAATAAACAAAATCCCAAAGATTTCAAAAATAAAATAATTTGTAATATTTCAAGCCCTGAGATAATGGAATTAGCTAAAAAACAGGGAAAAACACGCTCCCAGGTATCAATGAGAATAGCCTCCTCTGATATGGAAGGTGGTATAGTCGTTATTGGAAATGCCCCAACTGCCCTTTTGGAGTTAATTCAAATGGTTAAGGAGGGTCTTGTCCGACCAGCCTTGATTATTGGAATTCCAGTAGGTTTCATTTCCTCACCAGAGTCAAAAGAAGAACTTTGTCATATTACTCAGGTTCCATTTATTACAAATATCGGAAGAAAGGGTGGTAGTTCTTCAGCCTCTGCAATAGTTAATGCACTCTATAAACTTCTTCGGTCAGAATTAACGTCTTGATGTGCTAATACAATTTTTTACGAAAATTTTGGCATAATCTGAACTATCAAAATATAGATGTCCATACGAAGCAAGTGTGTTATGTTGAATCATGCCATCAAAGTGATTTTTTATTCCATCTCCTATTTTTAATTCATAAGCAAATTTTGAATCAGAAGATACAGACTCAAGTTTTGAATAGTGAAATTCATGACCTCGAAAATTATGCTTTTTATTAGACATGATATTTTTTGTTATTATACTTCCCTGAGTATAATTTAATTTCATTTTATTAGTCATAGTTGTTTCTGCATCAAAAATGCCAACCATTTTACTTATTTTTCTTCCATAATTAATTGATTTTGTTAGATACATTAGTCCACCACATTCTGCGTAAATTGGAAGATTATCTTCGGATAATTGTTTAATTTGTTTTCTCATTGTTTGATTTTTCTCTAAAGCCTCCCCAAGAATTTCAGGAAATCCTCCTCCAATGTAAATTCCATCAGCTTTGGGTAATTTTTTATTTTTAATAGGGCTAAAAAATTTAAGAATGGCACCTTCTCGTTTTAGTGCTTCTAAATTATCACGATAGTAAAAATTGAAAGAGCTGTCAAGCGCAACTGCAATTGAAGTTTTTTGTTTATTATAAAAAATTTTTTTCGGAATTGTTAGAGGTGAAGGAGTATGAATAATTTGAAGAATTTTTTCAATATCTATTGAATAGGAAATAATTTTCGAGGTTTGTTTAATTTTTTGAATAAGGGTTCTATCTTCTTCTGCGGGTATTAATCCTAAATGTCTTGATTGTAAATCAAGGGAGGGGTCTTTTGGGATTACTCCAATTACGGGTAATTTTGTCTTTTCAATGGCCTGTCGACACAAAGTCTCATGTTTTTTACTCCCAATTTTATTTAGAATAACCCCTTCTATTCGTGAATTATTATGAAATTTTAGAAAACCTAGAATTGTAGCTGCAACAGATCTTGCTGCTTTACTGGCATCTATCACTAGAATTGTTGGAGATTTTGTTATTGAAGCAACATGATGAGTACTGGCAAAATTCGATGCACCACCAAATCCATCATAATATCCCATAACTCCTTCAATAATGGATATATCTGATTTTGAATTTGAAACAAAGCTTTCTAAAAGATGGTTTTTGCCCATCAACCAAACATCGAGATTAAAGGCATCTTTTTTTGATATTGAGGATAGATAGCTTGGATCAATATAATCAGGACCTACCTTAAAGGGTTGAACTGAAAACCCTCTTTTTTGTAATGCGTAAATGATGGCACACGTAATGGATGTTTTTCCTACTCCGCTAGTAGTGCCAGCTAAAACAAGTCTTGGAATTTTCAATTTGAATGTGTAAGTATATTTTTTTATTTAAATGATGCATTTGAAAAAATCTGAATGTTTTTACTGTAAGAAATTAAAAACATAGTGTGAGTGAATTAGGTCTAACAATTGTATATACTGGAAATGGAAAAGGAAAAACTACAGCTGCGTTAGGAATTGCATTAAGAGCGGTAGGTTATGATAAAAAAATTTGTATGATTCAATTTATCAAAGGTTCATGGCACTACGGAGAAATGACTTCTTCAAAAAGACTAGAGCCAGAATTCGAAATGGTAGCTATTGGGAAAGGATTTGTAGGGATAATCGATGATAAAAGTCCCATAGAAGAACACAAGAGAATTGCAAATGAGGCAATAAAAATAAGTATCAATAAAATTCAATCAGGGAATTATGATATTGTAATTCTAGATGAAGTGAATTATGCAATAAATTTGGATTTAGTAAAATTGGAAGATGTTTTGAATATAATAAAATCAAAACCTGATACCTTGGATCTTGTTTTAACAGGAAATCATGCCAAAGATGAGATAATAGAATTAGCAGATTTAGTTACAGAGATGAGGGAAATTAAACATCCTTTTCGGCAAGGAAAAAAAGCTAAAAAAGGGATTGATTTCTAACTCGTAACATTAAATTACGCATGATAAATTGAAAGAAGAAATGTCTGCGGAAATTCAAGAGATGCCAGAACAGGGAGAGATTGTTATTGCTACTGTTACCAAAGTGATGGATCATGGCGCTTATGTAACGTTAGATGAATTCGATGGGATCCAAGGATTTTTGCATATTTCGGAGATCGCACCTGGTTGGATTAGATCGATTAATCGATTTGTAAAAGAAAACGAGAAAAAAGTTTTACTGGTAAAAAAGGTTAATCAAAAAAGAGGGGATATTGATCTTTCGTTAAAACAAGTATCAAAAGATCAAAAAAAGCATAAATTAAAAGAAGTGAAAAAATTTGAAAAAGGAAAAACACTATTAAAAAATGTTCAAGAGAAAACTAAACTTTCAGATAATGAAATTGAAAAATTAGAAGATGATATTTATTCTAAATTTGATTCAGTTTATGATGCTTTTATAGAAATTGGAAGAAATGGGATAGACTCTATTAAGGAACTAAAGTTATCTAAAAAAACGGCAAGTGTCATAGAAGAAATATGTTCTAAAATAAAATTACCCTCAGTCGAAATTAGAGGTATTATGGAAATTACAAATAGCACATCAAACGGAATAGAGATTATTAAAAAAATTCTTCTTGATGTTCTGAAAAAAGATCCTTCGATAGATATTACTTATTTGGGAGCTCCAAAATATCGTCTTTCAATAACTTCAGAAGATTTCAAGTCTGCAGAAAAAAAATTGAAACCAATCCTGGAAGAAGTTCAACAAAATATTGAAAAAAAGAAGGGAGAATTTGTATTTACAAGAGAAGATTCAAAGAAAACTAGGGAGAATTAAATTGAAATTTCTGCTAAGGAGATGTTCAAAAGATTATCATTACACACTCAAAGAGAGGTGTCCCTTATGTAATGAAGAGACAGTTTCTGCTCATCCGGCTAAATTTTCTCCAGATGACAGATACATGAAATATAGATTAGCTGAGCGCTATAATCAATAAAAAATAATTTCTAATTACTTATGGTGCGAATCTACCTTCTAATCTAGATTCAGCAATAATGTGGTTTTTCATAGCCTCTTCTACAACTAATTTCGTAGATCCTTCTTTTAGGATTAGTTTATCATCTAGGGCATATAGTTTGAAAATATACGTATGTTCCTTATCTGGTGGAGCGGGTCCTCCGTAAGCAATTTCACCAAAATCAGTTTTCCCTTGAATGGAATTTGATGGAATAGAATTTTCTTGAATTTCACTAGTGGTTGGATTAATGTTCCAAATAACCCAATGAACCCATATTTTTCCTACAGCCCCCATGGCATCAGGATCATCCATGATGAGAGCCAGTGATTTAGCCTCTGGAGGTACATGCTTAATTATTATTGCTGGATTTATGTTATCTTTTTTATAACCATATTTTTGAGGAATTTCTCCCCCGCTTTGAAAAGCATTACTTTCAATTTTCATTGACATATTTTTAGTTCAGATTGTTCCAGTTAAATTTTACTAAGATTCGAGTACGATTTTATTGTTTGAAAACGAAATAATGGATCCTCCATTTTTTTTAATTTCTTTTTTCAATTCTTTATCCATTGTTCCAATAATACCACCATTTTTTTTTACATAATTAATCAATTCTTTATCAGCAAATTTCCCATCAATGGGAATAATTTTAAAATTTTTAATATAATCAAGAGTTGTTAGAATATCTTGATTTTTTTTAATATCATTTTTCAAGTTAAATAATTCATTTTGAACTACTTTTGGAACTACAAAGGAAATTGATCCAATTTCGACATCGATATTATCGATATTTTTGATTCTTTGAGTAGCTAAATGAATTAGAAAGTTTGTATCTGTGAGAACTTTAACCAATTACTCCGGCCCCAATTAATCTCCACCTTTCAGAGATTCGTCTACTGATAGCCACATTTTCGTTCTTGAAGATGCAAGCTGGTCTTCTTAGTTCTACTTCAATTTTTTTTGATTTTACATTCGATACCTTACCTAAAATGGGAGCAGTTCCAATGTTTAATCTTAAAAGTTCATCCTTTTGTATCGGGAGAACTTTTGTGTCCTCGGCAATCCCTACTGCAGAGTCAAAAAGATTTACTTCAAGTGTGATGGTATTGGAATTCTCCGGAAGAGTCCCAGGTTTTCCAATTACCGATCCAATAAAAGAATCACTTCGAGTCATTGATGGATCTAATTTAGTACCAATTGCCACCAAGCCTCCTGGTTTAACAGAATCTACAATTCCTGCAGCAGTACCTAATGAGGTAATCTGTGTGAGTAGTGGCTCATAGGTTTTCTTTTTATCATTCAATACACCAGGCTTAATTTCTATTTCATCCCCTACATTAAAAATTCCTTGAGTAAGACTCCCTCCTATTATTCCTCCTTTGATGTTTTTTAGTTTGGTACCAGGTTTGTTAACATCAAAAGATCTCAACACATGCATTATTGGATCTTTTGATTCATCCCTTTCGGGTGTTTTAATAGTTGACTCTATCGATCCAATTAAAGCATCAATATTTAGTCCCGATTGGGCCGAAATGGGAATGATAGGAGCTTTTGACGCATGTGTTCCTTTAACAAATTTAGTAATATCTTGATAATTTGAAATAGCGTCTTCGTATGAAATTAAATCAACTTTGTTTTGAACTATTACAATTTGTTGTATATTGAGGGTTTGAAGTGCCAAAAGATGTTCTTTAGTTTGAGGTTTAGGTACTTTTTCATTTGAAGCTACTAACAACAAAGCTCCATCCATTAATGCAGAGCCTGAGAGCATATTTGCCATTAGACTTTCATGGCCTGGACTATCCACAAAACTTACAACTCTTGATAGTTCACTTTCCTTTCCACAGTTGTTACATTTGGGAGTTGTTGAATATCCTAAGGGTTCCTCACAATCTGTACATTTGTAAAATGCAGCATCAGAATAACCTACACGGATGGTAATTCCACGTTTTAATTCTTGGCTGTGAACACTAGTCCAAGATCCACTCAAGGCTTGAATCAGAGTTGTTTTACCGTGATCCACATGACCAGCAGTACCAATGTTAACACATGGTTGATATCCATATTTTTTAATGTACCAATCAGGAAGTGTATCTCGCCAATGCATGAGTCAAAATGTAGAACCGGTATATGTTAAGTTATTCTTTTTTTTCTTCAGAATTTTTAGCTGTTTCCTCAGGAGCTTCGATTGGAAGTTCTCCGTCGTATTTACAATTTATTTGATAAATTTCTTCAGAGATTGTATTTCCTCTCATAAGTTTTCTAACTCGTTCTCCAATTTCTGCATCTTGCAATCCCACACCTTTTGTAAGAAGAACTCGTTTCCTTGCAGCACCATGAATATCACTTCTCATTGGAACTCCAGATTTGTCACTACCTCCAGTGAGTTTTAATTTTCCTTGTAATCCAACAATTACAGCATCTGTTTCATTTCCAATTTGTAAACCTAACAATGGATTACCATCGTTATCTTTCAATTCTTTTGTTACAGATTTTCCTTTAATGTCTGATACTGTAAGTTTAAAATTTGTCAATTATTCAAAAATCATCCTGAAGGACTAATTAACCTTTGGACATTATTTTTAAATTAAGATTTGTAATCATGGATATGGACAAAGAAATTAGATGCCCTAGGTGCGATAATAAAATGGTAGATATGCAAGCATGCCATATGTTTTGTCCTAACTGTGGAGCCCATTTAGATTGCTCTGATAAAGGGAGTTTTTGGTAATTAAAAACCAGGTCTATCTGGAATATAATCAACGGACATGTTAATGGCTTGTTCTTTCATAATTTTAAGATAGGTTTCATAGTCGGCTTCAAAATTACAATGAGGACACGTTACTTTAGTTATTTCTTCATTCAAAATTGCTACTTTTTCACATTCGGGACAACGTGCATCCATGTAATTGATAGTAAGTTAAGATATTTAATCATAATTAGATAATTTAGGTCAGGCGGAGTTAGTTTAGTCTGGTATAACGTCAGCTTCCCAAGCTGAAGGCCGCGGGTTCAAATCCCGCACTCCGCATTTTCTATAATTCTCGAATTGCTTGTTCAATAATCCCTCTATCTTCAGCTCCTGGAGCCAATTTTAGATAATTTTGCAAGTCTTTTTTTGCTTCTGAATTCTTTTTTTGTTTTTCTCGTAAATATGCCCGATTTTTATAAATTCTTGCTGATCTTTTGGGGTTAATTTCTATCGCTTTTGTATAACAAGATTCTGCTTTTTCAAATTGATTAGATTTCAAATAGAAGTTACCGAGTCCATTATATGATAGAAAATTTGCTTTATTGAAATCAATACTCTTTTGATAATATTTTATACAATCTTCTGAATTTTGAGCATTAAGTGTTCCACCTATCAAATGTAATACCGTAAAATTGGTTTTATCAATATCAATAGCTTTCATTAAGGATTTTAATGCTTCAGGAGTATTTTTTTGTAAGTTTGATTTTTCAGAGATAAAACACAAACGATTAGATTCCTCATCCGAATTTGTTGGGAAGTTTAAGGATGAAATAATATCATCTGGTGCTAAAATAATCATTAATCTTCCATCTTCTGACCATTCTTTATCAAATATGTTTTGAGGAATTGCCCCTTCTTGTTGTTCTCCTTCTTGAGTACCTTTTTGGATATAGTGAAGAATGGTATTTTCAGTTTCATTATATCCTGAAATTACCGAAGCATGTTGGGTTATTTCTGGAATTCCAGGTAAAATTACAATGGGCGGAATACCACTATCGATTATTTTTTTTAATTCGGAAAGAGAAGAATGACGAATTTTACATACCAACCCATTTCGTTCGGCAAGTTCTATTCCTTCGATTAAGACACTTCCAGTATTAGATGGATATTGTTTGGCAATCTCTAAGGCTTCTTCTATTGGGAGATTGATATTCCAAAATTTAGATACAACATTAATCGGCAAAGGCAAACAAATATTTTCTTCTTGAACCATTGGAAGTAAAAGTTCATGATTTGAGGATTCCAATAGTTAAAAAGAATCCTGAGAGTTATTAAAACCAATCAGAGAAGACAAAATCTATGGATAAGATCTTTGCCATTTGAGGTCATTTCAGGATGAAATTGTGTTCCAAAAATAAATTTTCCATCATATTGAATTATTTCAAACTTGCAATTTTTTGACATAGCAATTGGGATTAATGCATCTGGAAGTTTTGCAATTTCATATCCGTGACTTTCAAAAACTTCAATTTTTTTATTTACCAGAAAATTGTTTTGAAGAATTGAAATTTCCTCAAAGCCTTTTTGAGCAATTTCTAATTTTCTTAAAGTCCCTCCTAATGTAAGAGATAAAATTTCTGCTCCATAACAAATACCTAATAATTTTTTATCATTTTGGACGCAGTGTTGGATTATTTTGGAATTTATTTGATTAATTTTTTTTTCATTTCTTCGACGACCTGAAAGAATAAAAGAATCATATTTTTCAAGTAATGTTAATTCAAATTCGTCAGGAATCATTTTTTTAAATAAGACATTTTTTTCCTCTAAAAATTTCTCCAAATTTGGTGTGTAAATAGAACCGTTATCGACAACTAGAAGCAATAAAAGAAAATGAATTTATTCTTAATTTAGGTTTTCAGTAAATGTTCTTTACTATAGAAATAAGATAATACTGTCAATTTGAATAATTGAAGGTTAGAGTTATACGATTTTTTATTAGAAATTGATTCGGATATATCATTCCAGAGGTGTTGATGCTAGGATCCTACCTCAACTGTGATAAAATGCATTTCGGGTATATTGTCCTTGACTACTATTGTACCAATATTGAAACGATTTTCTTCTTCCCACATGAAAATTCTCTCACTCCTTGGTTTTACGAAATCATTAATGAACTCTGATAAGAAAACTTTGGTTTCTTCACGTTCGTCTTCAGTATAGAAGAATATTTCTCCTTGATTAAATGATAGTGGAACTTGAATAGAAGTTGGTTCCAAAATTTCAATTCCTTCGCTTTCAAATATAGATTTTATAATATCAATTCTATCCTGCCTATTCAATTCGGCAAAAATTGGATCCGATGAAGATGTGGAATCAACTCCTGATACCTTTTTTAGATATGCCTCAAATGCTTCTTCTTGTGTACTACCCAATCCGACATAATATTCTCCTGTAAATGCGGCACCAACAGCTGCTATTGTACCAAGTTGAGCTACTACTCCTCCTGCTCCTGCAGTATATACAGGAATAAAGTAAACATCATACTCTCCGACCCTATACAAAATATTATCACCAATTCTGGGATTTCTCAAAAGGGTCTTTAATTGGGCAAAATCTGTATCTCGCTCTAGGGCTTGGTTTACCGCAGTAGGGCCAATTAATTTTGTTGTGGAGTTTAAAGGAACTTCGTAGAATTGCAACTTTCCAAGATTTGGAAGATCATTTTCAACAATCATGTAACCTGCTAGGTTTAGACCTTCGGATCCTCGTAATTCTAGAGAAAGTAAACCAATGAATTCGGTGGTTTCAAATCCTGGTGGTTTAGCTTGAATATAGTAAGTATCCAAACCAGATGGTATTTCATAAAATTCATTTGCTTGGATAAATGTCTCAACATCAGTTACATGGTAAATGTTATACATTTCTGTCTTCCAATTAAATAATTCAGATGGATATCGTATTTGCTCTTCAAGCCAATCAGGAATTGGAACAAATTGTTCAGAGTATTGCTCAGCAAACATTTTAGTAAAGAAGTCATCACCTGTTTGTAATAATTCAATATCACCATCTACCGTATCAACTAATGCATATCCTACTAGTCGCAAGTATGGATTTCCTACAGACCATGGTACATCACTTGTATCAAATCCAATAATAAGTGGAACCAACCAATACGTTTTATCACCATCAGTTACAGGAAGAGAGTCCAGCTCTTTACCAAATAGATCATACAAAAAATAAGGATATAGAATTTCCATTCTATCATGTACATCTTTGTATCTCATTATATGAACAGATTCAGTTGGGAAAGACAGAAGAAAATTTGGCTCAAAAATCCAGCTTAAAGGGGGTGATACATCAAGTCCTCCTTTGCCATCATAAAATACACCACCTAACTCTGCACTGACATCTCCTCTTGAATTTGGATATGCAGACCAGGTTTCCTCAAAAAGACCTCCTTCTCCATAATAGATTTCTCTTTGCTTGAAAAATTCACCACTGTCTACAATTTGACCTTCTGTGGCATCAAGTGTTAGAAATCCATCTGGAATATGAGTATACACTAGGTGTTCATTGTACCATCTATTTTCATTTGCTACAGTTGTGGGTAAAATTGGTTTCATAGATGCAGTCCAATACAAATTGTTATCAAAACGAAGAATATCATTATCTTCAAAATCTACATATGGGATCAAACCAATTTCAGGCTTTAATTTGGCAAAGGCTGCTTCCCAATCCCAAATTCGAATAACATCTAAAACATCACTGTTTTGCTCAACATAATTTTTTATATTATTTGGAGATATATTTTGAAGTCTAACATCATGTTTATTTTCAATTATGTTGTCTAGTTCTCCAAGATATCGATTAACACCAATTTGCTGAGCAGTGTAGGGACCTAAATATTCAATTTTTTTAGAATCTGCAATGCTATTATTTACTGAAATAACTGCGATTACTATTATTGCAATTACTAAAATTGTAAAAATTCTAATGTAAACATCTCTCTTGAACATATGAGTAAGAACTCTAGATCTTATTCTATCGGCAATTGAAAAAGCTAAAAATGCAAATCCAACTAGCAAAACTCCTCCTATAACATATCTCGAGTTGTAATCTATTTGATCTGTAAAAAATAGATTGAATCCTATCCAAATAATTCCTATACCTAAAATAGATTCTATAATTGATACATAATTTAGATACCTAGGTTTTCCTTCATTAGAGTCCTGAATAAATGAGGAAACTACATCTATTATTCTATGAATTCCGACATACAATACTAATCGAAGAGCAATTGCAGCTAATACAGATGGAATCAAAATTATCAAAGCTGGAATCATTGGAACTACTTGATCTGATGCATAGTTAGGATTGGTATCTGGAGTTACAAATGGTAATGAGAATAATGTGGGTAAGTTTTCAATACCTAAAGTATTTCCATCAAGAAAAGATACTGCTGCAAATCCAAACATTGTATTTACAAAAAATGCACCAAATAGCAAAATTTTGGTAATTTGCCAAATCACAAATTGTGGAGTACTTAGCTTGAAATTTTTAAAGCTAGGAATATTACTTGAAATTGATTGTTGTGGTCCTTGAGAAATAAATCCTATTCCAGTTTTTATTCCATACCAGAAAAGTGAGGATCTTGATAAAATGTTTACACGAACCAGGGCAATTGCTGCAAGAATTATAGCAGATACAAGAGAATAGTATAGAGGTTTAGTAAATTGGTCTCCAAATTCAGTAAAATTCATTGAAAGTATTACTGCTTGATTTCCAGCAATACCAACAATTGCAATTACAATTAACGCAATAATTCCTAATCGGATGTATTTCCCAGCGTCAGGAGGTGGAGCTTGTTTATCAGTAGTGGCACTATACAAAATCAAATTCAGTTGTCGTTTGGTAAATTAATGTCTTACCAGAATAAAAAAATTTTAACCGCAAATTTTCTTTGTAGAATTAGAAAAAAATCAAATTTTCGACAATAATTTGCAGTTTTTGAAGAAATCTAGGAGATTTTTGCTAAATTTTTACAAATCATATACACAGCAGCGAAAGTAGGTACTGTGACAATTTCATTATAATAAGGACCAAACTTTTTGTTTTTTAATTTAAATTCTCTTGGACAATTTGCTGTAATTTCGATTGTATTTTCATTTAGAAAGGATGATTCAGAATATGGATCAAACTTTTGAAGATCAGTACACAAAACTTTACTGAGTCCACTTTTGCTATTTAACGAACCTGGTAATCTAAAAATTCTATGAATATCCATGGTTACGTTGGGATCAATTTGAGAACCAATAATGGGAGATAAATTTTCCAATTTTTTTTGAAAATTTGAATAGCCACCAGAAATTAATTCTGAAATCATTTTTGATCGTTTTGATTTAGAGCCAAAGATTTCTTTAGAAAATCTACCTCTCCATCCCTTTTCTTCAAATTCAGGAAATAAAGATCGGTTGGGTTTTAATTTTTTCATCCCAAAAGTTTCTGGGATTGTACCTCTAAACATTATGTAATCTACTAATTCTGATCTTTCTCTTGAACCAAGTTCTTGAAATTGAGAATTATAAACATAAACGTGAAATCCTTCATTTCCCGAAAAATATATCTCAATATTGTTTTTTTCGACGTCTAAATCATCAATTAAAATTTTTAATAATTTAAAAACCTCTTTTTTTGATCCATCAATACAATTGTTACATGGTAAAAATTTTGTTTCGATTTTTGTAGAATTACATTTAGAACAGTGTTTATTTGAATCAGATATTTGATTACACTCAGTACACTTAGTAACGCTATGATTTTGTCTACAATCTAAGTGAAGGTCTTTAGCATCAATGTCAAAAATAAGATCAGCTTCTTTCCAATCTTTTTCATTCATGGGTTGATTTGGAAATAAGTAATAAGCATTAGAACAGTAAACATCAGATGGAGTATTTTGCATAAGTAATAGATGTAATTCCTTGTCATCTTTTAACGAAATGTGACGTGTCATACCAGAATTGAATTTTTGAAATCCAAATTCTCGTTCGGATGTTCTTTCAGGTACATGAATAAGATCAAAATGATCAAAATAATATTTTTTGAAAGATTCTTCTAAAAATTTAATTTCTTTTTCTTGCATTTACTTTCTTTTTTTTCCAAATTGGAGAGGATTTAGGATATTATCACATTCAGGAATAGCAAAACAAAGACTTTGGGTTTTTAGTTTTTCACAAGATGGGGACGTATATTGAGTGCCGCTTCCTGAGGTTCCTGCTAGATGATTTAACTGGTATAATGTAACACGCTCATTGTAATCAGGAGCATTTTTGAATAATGGTGCTATTTGTTCTATGGATTGATTTCTAGATAACAAAAATGTAGCTAACATGAATCTTCCAGAGTGTGGAAGATTTTCTCCTTTTTCTAGAATTTCTATAGCATGTTTAATACATGGTGGGTATTCTCCAGTAGTAACAGTAAAGGTCACAAATTTTTTAGATAAGGAAATTAATTTTTGAACTGGTTCTTCAAATCCTAATATCATAGAAGGCATTTTTGCATTAATTATTTTTGAACTAATGTAATTACTCAATTCTTTTCGTATTAATCTGACAGTTTCATGAGGACTAAGATAAACATATCCCGCTCCTACATGTCGATTAACTAATTTCCATTCTCGTTCATGAAAATTAATAGAATGTTTTAGATAATTTGAAATTGGAATAACAAAGTAATCATCTTGTTTTTTAATTTGAATTGAAAATAAATCATCAATAATTTTTATGGCTAATTCTTTTTTTGATTCGTCAGAAATATTTGCTAAATCTTTTTCTAGATATTTTTCAGCACGTCTTGCTTCTGCAAGAGCAAATCTTTTGATTAAGGTATTCATTCCAGTTAATTTTAGTAGAACAATTGCTATTAGAAATGAAAAAACTTCTCTTTCTAGTACATAATCTTTTGAAGCCTCACCGTCTATTAGGTCTGATTTGTAGATTTTTCCATCTGCAGAAACTTGAACTCGGTTTAAGGCTTTTTCCAAAGACATTTTCAGGTCTGGATCAACTCCAAACTGTTGAAGTGTAAAGCCCTTATCTTTTAGATATTGGCCTGCATCAGCTAAGAATGGATATTTTGCAATTTCATCTTTTCCTAATGTTATCATAATAATGGTTAATAATATTGACTTAAAAATCTGGTTTTCCTTTAAAGACAAATGGTGATTTAAATATTGTTTATTTGGAATTATCAAACATGCTTATCGGGTGTCATGTTTCGATTTCTGGATCTATAGACAAGGCAGTTGATAATGCCGTTGAAAGAAAATGCACAGCTTTTCAGATTTTTACGAGGAATCCAAGAGGATGGAGTGCAAAGGATTTGTCAGATGAGGACATTAAAAATTTCAAGGAGAAATTAAAGACAAATAAAATTGATAGGTTTTCAACCTGCGCTCACATGCCATATTTACCTAATCTTTCTTCCCCCAAGGAAGATGGATTTGAAAAGTCTGTGAATTCCTTAATCGAGGAAGTTGAACGATGTGGCAAATTAGGAATTCCATACCTTGTGACTCATCTTGGTAGCCATTTGGGATCAGGTGAGGATGTTGGAATTAAAAGACTTGTCAAAGGATTAACAAAAGCTGGTCAAGTAAAAAATGATGTGATGATATTGTTAGAAAATACAGCTGGGCAAAAAAATTCTGTGGGGTCAAACTTTAAACAATTAGGAGAAATTTTCAAACAATTGAAACCTGCAAAGAAATTTGGCATTTGTCTAGATACATGTCATGCATTTGTTTCAGGTTATGATTTAAGAACGGAAAAAGGTGTCAAAGAAACTTTTATAGAATTTGAAAAGCACGTTGGAATGGAAAATTTGAAAATTTTACATCTTAATGATGCCAAAGGAGAATTAGGCTGTAATTTAGATAGGCATTATCACATTGGTCTAGGGAATATTGGAGTAGAGGGAATGACTGCAGTGATTAAATATATTGCCATGAAAAAAATCCCAATTGTGTTAGAAACTCCAATTGATGATACCAGAGATGATTTTGAGAATGTTCGACTTGCAAAGGAGTTAGCCTAAAGAAATTTTTTAAAAATGGAATAAATGATAAAATGAAATATGAAGATGTAATGAAATTGGCACTTGAACGTGGATTCTATTTTCCAAGTTGTGAGATTTATGCAGACGCCCAAGCTGGTTTTTGGGAGTATGGTCCATCAGGTGTAGGATTGAAAAATAAATTTCTTGAATTATGGAGAAGAGAACTGGTTCGAAGAGATGGAATGCTTGAGATTGATGGATCTCAAATTATGTCCAAATCAGTTTTTGAAGCATCCGGGCATTTAGGAAATTTTGCCGATCCTATCATAAAATGTACAAAGTGTAAAGCAACATTTAGAGCAGACAGAACAATAGCTGAAATTTCAAAAATAGATATTCCTGAAAGTGCAGATCTAATTGAATTTGATAATGCAATTAAAGAAAATAGTATTAAATGTCCAAAATGTAAGGGTGATTTCGAAAATACTAGGAAATTTAACATGATGTTTAAGGTGGGAATAGGTCCCGAGGAAGAGACTGCATACCTTAGACCTGAAACATGTCAATCTATTTTTGTGGATTTTCCAAGGCTGTTTAAAATAATGCGCGGAAAATTACCCTTAGGGATCGCACAAATTGGCAAAAGTTTTAGAAATGAGATATCTCCTCGACAAAGTTTACTTAGACTTCGTGAATTTTATCAAGCAGAAATTGAAGTATTTTGTAATCCAAAAAAATTAGACGAGATGGAAAAATTTTCACAAATTCAAGATACTATACTAAGAATTCAAACTGATTCTGAGCCTGTTGATATGACCTGTAAAGAAGCTGTGGAGTCAGGAGTAATTCCCAATAAGTTTGTAGCATATTATTTGGGAATACTAACTGAATTTTACGAAAAAACTGGAGTAGATATTACAAAAAGTAGATTTAGAAAATTAGGAGAAAAAGAAAAAGCCTTTTACGCAGAAGTTGCGTTTGATTTTGAAATTAAAACAACAATTGGATGGTTAGAATTAGTTGCATGTAATTATAGATCCGATTATGATCTTTCCAGCCATGCCAACAAAAGCAAAGAAAAATTTGAAGTAATGGATAATGATGAAAAAGTTCTTCCCCATGTCTTTGAAATATCAATGGGTATAGACAGAAGCTTGTATACTATTTTAGAACACAGTCTAAGAGAAGATAAGGAAAATGAAAGAACTGTTTTGTCACTTAAGCCCTATCTTTCTCCAATTCATGTAGGAGTTTTATCTCTTGTAAAAAAAGATGGGTTGAAGGAAAAAACGGATGAAATTTATCTTCAGATAAAAAGAAAATTTGATGCGTTCTTGGATCATTCTGGTGCAATAGGAAGAAGATATAGAAGATTGGATGAAATTGGATCCCCTTTTGCCATTACTGTTGACCATCAAACTTTGGAAGACGATACTATCACCATAAGAATGAGGGACAGCATGGAACAAAAAAGAATGAAAATTTCTGATCTAAATTCTGTTCTTTCAGAGTATACCGCATTTCCTTAAATCAGTCAAAAAAGCAAATAATAGTTATTTAGATACTATTAGTCAGGCATCAAATCGTGCGTGGGTATAGAATTTATTAAAAATTAATATCCTATGATTTTTGGAGGGAACGTATGTCGGAGGCGAGGGAAATAACGTCTGGAGAAAATGCTCAGGTTTCTATAATAATTCCTACCTATAATGAGTCTAGAAATATTATTCAAATTTTAAAATCAATAGGTGAAAATTTACCAAAAAATCTTACTGCTGAGGCAATTGTAGTTGATGATAATTCTCCAGATTCTACAGGTAAAATTGTAGAGGAATATCTAAAAAATGTAAAAAAAATTGCCGGGTATACAATGAATATTATTCATAGAACCTCCAAAAATGGTCTTAGTTCAGCAATTCTTAGTGGTATTCAACGAGCTAAGGGAGATACAATTGTTGTAATGGATAGTGATTTTTCTCATCCTCCACAAATAATTCCAAAAATGATAGAATCGTTAAAAAAATATCAATGCGACATGGTAATTGCTTCTCGGTATATCAGTGGAGGTAAAATAAACGGTTGGACTTTAAAAAGAAAAATTATGAGTAAAGTTGCAACTTTAATTGCCAAAAAGGGACTAGGGGTAAAAACAAATGATCCAATGTCAGGATTTTTTGCATTTAAAAAAAATATCCTAAAAGAAATTAATTTTGATGCTATTGGTTTCAAAATTCTTTTAGAAATTCTGGTAAAGAAAAATGGAATTGATGTTAAAGAAATTCCTTATACATTTGAAAATAGAAGTTTTGGTTCAAGTAAATTAGATAGATCAACTATTACAGATTATTTCAAATCAGCATGGAAGTTATACAAATTTGGAAAATCCAGAGAAAAAGAAGAGAGACGTAAATCTGTTCGTTTTCTTTCTAAAGCCAGTAGATTTTATACAGTTGGACTATCTGGATTTGGAGTAAATTATTTAATTTCATTTCTTTTTGCAGGTGGAATATTAGATTTATGGTATTTACATGCAACTTTAATTGGAATTACAGCATCAATTACTACTAATTTTCTATTGAATAAGACATGGACCTTTGGTGATAGAGACTTTTCAAAGAAGCGAACATTGAAACAATATGGAAAATTTGTAATCTTCAGTTCTCTAGGAGCATTGGTACAGTTAGGAATGGTATTTTATTTAGTTGATGAATACCAATTATCCTATCCAATTTCTCTAATTTTAGCTGTTCTTTCAGCAGCCTTTGGAAATTATATTCTTAACAAAAAATATACCTTCAAAGAGAAAGTTTGGGGATAGTTAAAGAAAATAAAACAAAAAGAGTGACGTTTCGCCTAAATCTTCTATTCAAATGAAGATGATGAAGATTGAGACGAAAGTCCAGTTTGAGATGGTACAGATGGGAATTTATCTCCAATCTGTTGTTCGGCAACTGCAGATGCTTCTTGTAGAATTCTATCTGTCTCTTCATTTGAAGAATCAGTATCTAGACTAAATGAGTCTCCAGCTAAAGAGTCCATCATTAATCCATTGAGCGTCTGTGTCATTGCATTCAATTCTGAATCAGCTTCTGGCATGAATCTTCCAAGTGATGACTTCAATCCCTTCATTGTTGACATCGCTGGTCCAATTGCTACCATTGCATCTCCGAGGTCATGAATAGTTGTCAATCGTAATTGAACTTGTTCCAATGACATTCTTGCATTGCCGAGCATTTTTGTAACTTTACGAATTTCAGCTAATTCGTTTGACAGAACTTTACTTGTGCTAGTATCATGTTGTTGCATTGCTGTCACGATTCTCTTGAAGAGTTGCGCATCTCTTTCATGTAGTTTTCCTAACATCGAGTCCATTTTACTAATTTGGACTTGAAGTTTGTTAACTGCGGTTTGAATTCGTGGTTTTAATGCACCTTGAGGTTGTACTGCATCACGTAATTTGCCAGTTACACTTTGAGTCTCTTGTCGAGCCCAAGTCTTGTCGAAGTTTGGCATGTTGGATGATTTAGAAATTGATTCTTAATGAGAGGTGTGTATTTAGATCAACTTTAGACTAAATTAAGCTAACAAACTATTATGTCCGTAAAGAAATTAGCCTCTATGGCTAGAATTGCTGTTTTTGATTCCGGTTTAGGTTCTTTATCCATAATCAAACCTATACAGAGCATTTGTAAAACAGAAATAATCTATTTTGCTGACCAAGAAAACTTTCCATATGGAAATAAAACAAAAAAACAGCTAGAACAAATTATTAAAAAATCGATTAACTTGCTCGAAAAGGAATTTAATCCAGAGTTAATTGTAATTGGGTCAAATACTCCCACAATATTGCTTGATATTAAAAATAAGAAAATTATTGGGGTGAATCCCCCTATCAAAGAAGCTGCTCAGAAAACTAAAACCAATAATATAGGAATACTTGCTACAGAAACCGTTGTAAAAAGTAAAAATTTAGCCAACTATATTAAAAAATCAAATGTTTCAAAAAAAATTAAGGTTCATAAGATTAATGCTTCAAATCTTGTTGAATTAGTAGAATCTGGAAAATTTATTGAGAATAAAAATTATTGTAAAAAAATTATTAAAAATTCTTTAAAGGATATTTTTTTAAAAAATAAAATAGATACTGTTACACTTTCAAGTACTCATTTGACATTTTTAAAATCAATTTTAAATTATGAATTTCCCCAAATTCAATTTATTGATCCAGCAGAAAATGTTGCAGTGAAAGTTTTTGATAAAATAAAAACTAAACAATCAAAAAGAAATTTATTAAAAATATTCTCTTCAGATCAAACTAAAGTTTTTCAGAATAATTTAAAGAAAATGGGTATTAAAAATAGAATAAAATTTTTATCTATTTAATTTTTGATTTTCTATATCCATGACTAAATTTTTTGTCATAAAGTTTTGAATATTCATAAGTTTTAGAATCAATTACATTACTAATAATTACAATTGCAGTTCTTGTAATTTTTTCGTCTTTAATTTTTTTCACAATATCACCTAGAGTACCTTTAACAATTTTTTGATCTTTCCAACTAGCTCTGTACACTACTGCTACTGGAGTAGATTTTTTGTATCCTCCCGCAAGTGATTCTTTTACAATACTGGAGAGTAAATGAATACTGAGATAAAAAATTAAAGTAGCTTGATGTTTTGCTAATTCAGAAATCTTTTCTCGTTTTGGAACCTTTGTCCTAGATTCTGCTCTAGTTACGATAATTGTTTGTGTTACACCTGGAAGTGTAAGTTGAGTTTCTAAGGCAGCCGCTGAGGCTAAAAATGCTGTTACTCCTGGTATAACGGTTGAAGAAATTCCCCCCTCTTGTAATTTGTCAATTTGCTCTTTTATTGCACCATAAATCGATGGATCTCCATCATGTAATCTTACAACTAGTTTGTTTTTTTTTGCATTTTTATACAAAATTTCAAATATTTCTTCTCTTACTAATCCAGCGGCATCGTAGAGTTTTCCTTTTTTACAAAGCTTGAGAATTGTTGGAGGTATTAAAGACCCAGAATAAACTATAACGTCTGCTTTTTGAATTAATTTTTTGGCTTTAACTGTAATTAATTCTGGATCACCTGGACCACATCCAACAAAGAAAACATCAGACACGTTTTACCACCAATATTGAAAAGTATTTTGTAGTTAATGTACCATCATTAACCTCACCTAAGGTTAATTTTCTAATTATTTCATTTTCAGTTCCCAAGTCTTGTCCAATTGCAAAAATAGAATTGTCAGGAAATCCAGATTCTTTTAGTAAATCTATTACTTTATCAAAATACCTACCGTCCTTAAGAAAAACCATTGTCTCAGAATGTTTCGCAATTTCTTTAACAGTTGTTAAATCATAGCAAGATGGGATGATTGAAACCTTTTCTGCACCCTCTGCGATACTTATTCCAACTTTTGATGCAAATGTAAATATTGACACAATTCCTGGAATTGCACTTATTTTCATTGTTGGATGATTTAATTTGATTTCTTTATGCATGTACATCCATGTACTATACAAGTAAGGATCACCTACTGTGAGATATACTACATTTTTTCCAGACAAAACTTTTTCTGCCATGATATGAGCATTTTTTTTCCAGGCAGCTTCAAGTAGTTCTTTATTTTTTGTCATTGGAAAAATTAGTCGAATAATTTCTTGGTTTTTAGATTTATCAATTAGGGATGACACCACAGAAAATGCAATGCTGGGTCTATCTTCTTTTGAAGCTGGACACATAATAACATCGGCATTATGAATTGCATTAACCGCCTTTATTGTAAGTAATTCAGGATCCCCGGGTCCCACTCCTATTCCTATCAATTCAGGCATGAAAAGTATAATTTTCTTCCCATTAAAAATCTAGATTAGATTTTGGTCGCTGAAATAATAGTAACAGGGTTTCTAGCTAACATCATTGTTCCTTTTGTCGTTTTTTTACTCTTTGAAATAGTCACCTGAGTTATGTCAACAGAATCAAACTGTAATTTATCTAGCACATTTAGAACAGAGTGTAGAGTTTCAATTAATATAGTTCCAATTACAATTCGTCCTCCAGAATTTAACTTGTCTTCACATAATTCTATAATTTCTTTAGTATCCCCACCTGTACCTCCAATAAAAATAACATCAGCTATTCCTAATTCTAAGATTTTTTCTTTTGCATTACCAAAAATAACGGATATGTTAGAGACTCCAAATTTTTCAATATTTTTCTTTGTTAACTCGATGGCGTTAAAATCATAATCAATGGCCATAACCTTCCCCGAATTTTCTATTTGAATTGCAGCCTCAATTGATATGGAGCCACTTCCGCATCCAATATCAAATACCGTTTGTCCAGGAGATAATCTAGCTTTACTTAGTTGAATTGCTCTTACTTCTTCTTTTGTGATGGGTACCTTTTCGGCTCGTTCAAAAAATTCATCTGGAATTCCAGGAGTTTTATATTTCCACATATTCTAGCTTCCTTTTATTTGACAAATACAACTAAAGGTTAATTCCACTTGAAATACTTCCTGAATGAACTAAGGTGTAAGTTACAATCCATGAAAACAAGTACAAGAAGACATAGCTACCAATACCTTGTGTAATAATTTTTTTTCTATCTGAAGAAGGTAATTGCATATTCATTTGTTTGGCAACTATTATTGTGCCTGCAAAAAGAATTATCATAAAAGCAATTGAAGCCCAACGTCTTTCCTCACCTTCTATATCCTCAAAAATAAAAGTCGCAATTGTTCCAGCTATAATAGCAAGACTAATTCTTAACCAAAATAATTTGTTTAGTTTTCTATCTTTTTCACTTTTCTCTGCTATATTTGTAGTAGGTTCTATTGAAGGTAGAGGAATCTCATTAGATTCAGTCTCTGGAATTTCATTAGATATATTTTCAATCGATTCTTCTTTAGAATCTTCAGGCTGAGATGTTGGTTCTGAGGTTTTCTTTTTGTGTTTTGCCAAGTAAATTTCTAGTGTGTCTCAATTAATCCGCATTTAATAGCTTTGGTAAGAAAACAAGCGTAAAGAACAGCAACAATATAATTTCCCAAACGGTAAATATTGGTATGACACTTGCAGGTATAGAGCTACATTATCTTGTAAATAAAATCTCAGAAGAAGTTCAGGGTTACTATGTGAGTAATATTTGGGGAATTACTAAAGACAGCATTTTATTCAAATTACATCATCCTGAAAAATCAGATATTTTTATGATGATTTCAACTTCTGGGGTTTGGTTGACTTCAGTAAAAATTGACCAAATTGAACCCAATAGATTATTGAAACGATTACGTAGTGATCTTCTAAGGTTCAAAATAAAAAAAATAGAGCAAATTGGATCAGAAAGAATTGCATATTTTACCTTTGAAGGCTTTGATAAAGAAATTGTAATAATTGGAGAATTTTTTGGTGAAGGAAATATCTTGCTCTGTAATGAAGAAATGAAAATTCTTGCTTTACAACATTCTATAGATGTACGACATCGTAAGTTGGGTGTAGGGATGAAATATGTAACTCCACCTCAAAGTGGATTAGATATTTTCCATATAAAAGAATCAGATTTTGAAGATCTGAAAACAAGTGATTTGATTGCAGGGAAGTGGGTAGGGAGAACTTTGGGTTTACCAAAAAAGTATGTTGAAGGAATATTTGAAATAGCAAAGTTAGATTCTAAAAAAGTTGGTAGAGATTTTTCACAAGATGAATTAGAAAAGATTTTTGTTGCAACAAAAACAATTGTTACAAATGTAACTACTGGTAATCATGATCCAATCATAATTCGTAACGATAAAACTGAAGTAATTCCTATCAAATTGGGCAAAATAGATGAAAAATGTTCTTCTGTTAATAGTTTCATGGAAGGTTTGGACACTGTATTTACAGAAACTATTGTTGCAAAAGGAAGAACCGCTCAAACAAGTGAATCAGATAAAAAAATAAAGGATCTTGAAACTCAAATCTCTGAACAAGAAAAGGCTATAGAAACTGTCAAAGAAAAATCAAACTACATAACAAATTTAGCAAATTCTCTTTATGTTATGGTATCAAAAGGAATATTTTCGATCACAGATATCAATGCTCAAAGTATTTTAGATGAACATAAGGCAAAACTATCCCATGAAAAAGGTATTTCATTAATCCTTGTTAAAGATGAAAAAATAAAAATAAATCCAGAAGCGCCTTTACAATCCATCGCTTCAGTCTTGTTTAATGAGGCGAAAAGACAATCTGGTGCAATTAAGTCGATTGATCAAATCAAAAATAAAACGAAGAAAAAACTTGAAAAATTAAAAAATAAAACTGAAGTAGAAATGAAGGAAATTTTAGTATCTGAAGTTAGGAAAAAAAATTGGTATGAGCGTTATAGATGGTTCTTTACGTCTGATGGAATGCTTGCTATTGGTGGACGAGATGCCCCTTCAAATTCAGCTATTGTTAGAAAACACCTTGGAAAAAATGATAAAATCTTTCATGGGGATATTTTTGGATCTCCATTTTTTATACTTAAAGATGCTGAAAATCCGTCTACTGTTAGTATGAATGAGGTGGCACATGCTACTGTTTGTTTTAGTAGAGCATGGAGGGAAGGAATGCATGGTACTAATGCTTATTGGGTAAATCCTGAACAGGTAAAAAGATCAGCCCCAAGTGGACAATTTCTTCCCAAAGGATCCTTTACAATTGAAGGGAAAAGAAATTTTGTAAATATACCATCGCTTAGGCTAGCAGTTGGAATAATACCACAAGATGAGCATTATCTTTTAACATCAGGTCCTATAGATACAATTAAAAAAAATTCACTTTGTTATGCTATAATTGAACCACATGGTTCAGAGATGGTAGATGTTGCAAAGAAAATAAAATTGGAATTTTCTAAACTAGAAGAAGAAATTACAAAGCCAATAAGTATAGATGATTTTGTTCGTGCTCTTCCTGCAGGTCAAAGTCAGATAAAAGAAGTAGGTTATGGGGATGCTTCCTAAGGAAAAATTTGAACTATTTTTTGTTGATGCAATGTTAAAAAATATTGCAAAAAATTGTATGTGAGCTAAATGACAGATAAATTTAAAATTTCAGAGAAAGACGGTCAAATCCTTGTAAAGACTGCAAGAATGATAATTACTGAATATCTAAAAAATGGTTCTGATAAAGAATTGGATCAAAAATTTCAAGAAGATTTTTCGTTTAAATCTGGTGTTTTTGTAACATTGAAAAATCCAAATGGATTGCGTGGATGTATTGGATATCCATTGCCTGACAAAAAACTGTTTAATGCACTTAAAGATGCGTCCATTGCAGCGGCTATGGAGGATCCAAGGTTTCCTCCAGTAAAATTTGAAGAACTTGATTCCATAACTGTTGAAGTAACTATCCTTTCACCACCTACGAGAATCAAAGTTGATAATTCTCAAGAATATTTATCAAAAATAAAAATTGGTCAAGATGGGTTAATCGTGAAATATGGATATAATTCAGGATTACTTTTACCTCAAGTTCCGATTGAATATGGATGGAATGAAAGAGAGTATCTTGAGCATACATGTGAGAAAGCAGGATTACCTAGAGATTTTTGGAAAAATAATGAAATTGAAATTCAAAAATTCGAAGGAATGGTATTTAGAGAAAAATATCCAAATGGGGAGATTATTCAAGAAAAGTTATTGGGTTAGAAGAATCAGTATCTAGATAGACTTCTTTTCCGTTTTCAAATGAGGAAAATTCTTCTTCAGTTACAGTAACAAGTGGGATATTTGCTAATGCACACCCCGTTGCAACAGTAAGATCTACCTTCTTACAAATCATTGCAAGAGGAGCAGAATTATTAGATTTAATAGAATAAATTGTGTATGCGCCTACACTACTACCAATACCATATGGAAATACCAAAATTGTGTCCTTTACTGATTTGTGGAATAGGTCATGATGTTCATCGTTTATAATTCCAGTTTTTTTATCCATTGTTCCAAGAAAATTTATTGGTTTTTGAGATTTTAAAATTATGCCTTTAACTTTGCCTTGTACTAGAATTTTTTTCATTTAGTTTCATCTTCGATAATTTCAGATAGTGATTTGAGATTTACATCTACGCCATTAGAATTTTTTAGATAATAAGCGCCTTTGATACTGTTGGTAATTACTCCATCTACTTCTTCTTTCTTAATTAATGGAGTCAAGCAGGTGCAGCAATCCGAAAGAATTTCACAGCCAGCTTGTTCTAGTTTGTTGATATGTCCTAATTTTGTTGCTTGTTCTTTTACAGTTCTGGGACAAAATATCATGCATCTTTTTTTAAACGAGCGTCCTTTGAGTCGTATAGCCAAGTCAGAGATTTCTTCTAATCCTAATTGAGGACTTCCAAGGGTGATCAAATCGCCTTTTTCGCAGGTGTTTAGTTCATCATAAATTTTATTCATTTCGCTTTCATCAAAATCAATTTTTTCAGATTCTGAATCATCCTCATCAAAATCAAATTTTGCACAAGTTCCAGAAGTACCCATTCCTCCACAAAGTGATTTACAACTACGACGATCTAGTTGTCCTATTCCAGAGATGTTTACTGATTCATTTCCCACCTTTCCGGCAAAAAATCCAAGCATCCCATAGGTTAGTTCACTTGGATTTTCTACTTTCATTCGAATTGTGAGTTTTGATGAGGTTTCTTTTCTTAGTGAAGAATATGGGCTTTTACCTGTTAATGCACTTGCTAACGCACTAAATGCACTTTCTTTGTTAGTTTTTAGATTATCAAAAGAGTTAGCATGAATTGCAGCATTACTTTCTGCAAATGCTACTTGCGTCCCTTCCTTAGGATTATCAAAAATTTCATATGGAATGCAGGAAAATGATGGGATAACCCCCATTGTTTCATATGATTGTTTTATGGATAATTGCTTTGAGATGAAATTATCATCTAGATTATAATTTGAGACATTATCGATATCAAAACCCATGGGATTAAGACTAGTCTTCACCTTTACTCTTGCATCTTTACTAATACTAGCCAGGAATTCTTCACCTGCATCCCCAATCGTATTGTAATTAACTCCAGAAAGATGAGCCCATTCTATAGGAATGAGTTTCTCAGCATCAGTTGCTTCGCCTGTTGCAGCTAAAATTCGGTAAGCCGTCTGCATGGTTTCACCTTGTTCACCTTTTAATGCAGAATCTTCTTCTCTTGTCAGCTCCAATGCCATTGGTTTGCTATTACAGATATAATACTTGTACGTAAAAAATCAGTGGAAATGAAAAAAATTCTTCAAGGAATGATGAACACGATGAATTCAGTCAAGCCCCCACGAATGACTGCTCTTAGAGAACTTCATGAGGCAGAAACTGGTGGACCATTTAGCATACTTATTGGAACTATTTTATCTGCACGTACAAAAGACGAAAGCACAACCAAAATAGTCAAAATATTATTTTCTAAATACAAAAACGCAAAAGAATTAGCAAATGCTAATTTAAAAGAGGTTGAAAAAACTATCAGACCTATTGGTTTCTACCATGTCAAAGCTAAAAGAATTATTGAAGTCGCAAAGATAATTGAATCTAAATATAAAGGCAAAGTACCAGATAATCTTGAAAAATTAATTGAACTTCCAGGTGTGGGTAGAAAAACTGCAAATTGTGTTTTAGTTTATGCCTTTGATAAACCAGCAATACCAGTAGATATCCATGTTCATAGAATTTCAAATCGATTGGGATTGGTTGAAACCAAAACTCCTGAGGAAACTGAGATGGAATTGATGAAGAAAATTCCTAGAAAATTTTGGCTTGAGATAAATGATACATTTGTAATGTATGGTCAGAATATTTGTAAGCCCATAACTCCAATGTGTGATGTATGTAAAATTAAAAAAAGTTGTAAATATTACAAATCTAGGAGCGCTTCTTAGTCAAAAAAAGAGCTCCAACAAGAATTCCAATTCCTGCAGCAAGAAAAAACGGAAAAAATGCAAATACATTTTCTGATGGATCTCCAGAAAGAAATTCAACGATCATGACTCCAGAATTTACTGCAAGGGGATCCGTGGAGCCTTCCATTCCATGTACAGAGTACGAATCAATTACAAATGAGCCAATATTTAGATTAGAAACTGTAATTCTAGCCCCATTGTTTACTGTTAATCCTCCCCTTTCAGTATATGATATTATGATTTTTGTTGCAGGATACCACCCTCGTTCAGTGTCGCTTTGTACCACTACATATCCCTCTTTTTCAGTATTTGCTGCAACCCAAAATTTTTCATCCGGTGGAGCACCCATACCTATTTCAATAAATTTGTCAGAGTTTTTATCATAAAACTTGATAACTCCATTTCCATTTGGATTTTCATATACTAAATTGTTATCTATGGTCAATTGCCAACTTATTGCATGATCATTTTCTAAATCTACAATTATTGCATCTCTAGAAATTTTGTTAAATTCATTAAAGGGAATTTCTATGATGTCGATAATAATAGAGGGATTTTTTGTTTCCTGAGCAAATGCGGGTGTGATAAGAAATCCCGTGAGGAAAATTATAGCGATTAGATACCTCATGAATTAAATTAATTTTGAGTGAATAAATATCTAGTCAACAAAAGGATGTGGATGATCCAAGATTATTTTTGCCACTTCTGGTCTTAAGATAAACTCGGATGGTGCTTGACCATTTTGAATCATCTCTCTTAGTTTTGTTCCACTAATTTGCTCTTTGTCATCATCACCATGTGGGCATGCTTTAGGATTTGTATAGGTTAGACATTTCTTACAATAGAAAAATGCAGGGAAAAATACTGGAGATATTTCTAATTCTGGATAGTCATCAAATATTTTTTGAGCTGCAAAAGGATCATAAAATTTTCCGACTCCAGCATGATCTCGTCCTATAATAATATGTGTACATCCATAATTTTGCCTCATTATAGCGTGGTGAATGGCCTCTTTTGGACCGGCATATTTCATTTCAGTATGCAAAGTTCCAAGTTTACATTTGTTTTCAGGATAATAATTTTGAATCATAGCTTCATAGCACTTTATAATTACCTCATCTACAAAGTCTCCTGATTTTTTCTTGCCAATAATTGGATTTACAAAAACTCCATCTCTAGTTGTAATTGAAGTTTTTTGAAGCATCTCATGGGCTACATGAGGTGGATTTCGTGTTTGAAAAGCACATATTGTTTTCCATCCAGCTTGTGCAAATTCCTCTCTAGTTTGTAAAGGAGTTAATCTATTTTTTCTAATTTCAGTTTCTTCAGGTCTTTGAAGGTAATCGATCTTACCCCCAACTAGAAAGTCTTTCATGTTCATAGTTTTTGCAACACCTGGATGTGAAGAATCATTTGTTCCATACACTCCCTGAACAGTTTTTTCTTTGTCAAAAGAAAAAGTCTCTTCAACATGTAGTACGGCTACACCTAACCCTTGATGATTTCGTAATAAAACATCACCTGCTTCTTTCATTTTTACAGCTATTGATTCATCTACATCTAATACAATAGGAATTGTCCAAGCTAATCCATTTGATAATCTTCCTTTTGATACAACATTTTCAAAATCTTGTTGTCCTAAAAATCCCTCTAAAGGACTAAAAATTCCATCAGCTATATTTTCAACATCATTAGCAAGGTCCTCAGACATTGATATTGAAAACATTCCAGATGCATCAATTTTGTTTATTCTATTTACTAGAATTCCACCGTGTGGTTTGATCGCTTCATTACTCATAATTATACTCCATCTGGCATATGTAATCCACATTCTTTGGTGTCATCATTTTCCCACCACCAACGCCCAGCTCTTAAACCTTCACCATCCTTTACTGCCCTAGTACAAGGATCACATCCGATACTAGGATACCCTTTGTCAATAAGAGGATGATAAGGGACGTTATTTTCTTTGATATATTTCAAAACTTGTTCCCAACTCCAATCAAGCAGGGGATTGACTTTGACAATTCCATCATATTTTTCATCAATTTCAAGCATTTTGGCATTTTCTCGAGTTGAAGTTTGGTCTCTTCTAATACCAGTTATCCACCCATCCAAAGTTGAAAGCATTTTACGTAATGGTTTTACTTTTCTGATTCCACAACAAAGTCTTCTGTTATCAATACTATCGTAAAAGAGGTTGATGCCTTTGGTTTGAACCATTTCTTTTACTTCTTCAGCATCTGGAAACATTACTTCAAAAACCACATTGTATTTTTTTGAAAGTATGTCCATGATATCATAAGTTTCTTGGGGTAATCTTCCAGTATCTAAGGTAAAAAATCGAAATTTGGGATTAATTTTTGTCATCATATCAATTAAAAGAGAATCTTCTGCGCCAAAACTCGAAGCTTTAGCTACTTTTGGATGTATGTTATCTGATGTCCATTTTAAAACATCTTCAGTCGTTTTCAAGGTAGGATTAATTTCATCAAGTTCTCTTTGAGTGAATTTTGCCATAAAAAGATTCAACGTTCGTTGTTTTATATTGATTACCCGTTGGTTTTATCCTAAATTATAAACAAGTAAATTTCAAAATAAAAAAGATGAAAGAAGTATCTTACGTAGTAGTTTTTCCAACAGTATTTTCCAAAAATAAAATTCCTCAACTAATTTCTAATATCAAAAAAATCTTAAAAATTAGAAGACAAGAATTTGCATCCGTAAAACGAGATGGAGATGTTATTTTAGTAAATTCTGGAGATCCTGTATTTTCTTCCTCAGCAATAAATTTGATTTTTGGAATAGAAAAGGTGGCAATTGCTAGACAAGTAGAAAATGATTTTAAAACAATGGTATCAGAAATTACTTCTTTAGGAGGAAATCTGTTACTAAAAGGCGAAAAATTCCTAGTTAAAGTCGAGGGAACATCAAAGGGATTTTTTCCAAAAGATGTAGAAATTGCAGCAACATCATCCATTATTGAAAAAAAATCAAATTTAGGTGCAAGACCAGGAACCGAGGAAAATTATGACAAGTTACTTTATACTTATTTGACAGAAAAAAATGCATACATCTGTATTTTTATCGATAAAGGACAAGGAGGAATATCGTTTAATTCACAAAAACAAAATACCATTTGTTGTATTTATGATGAATTATCTGCTGTTTCATGTTTTGAAACAATAAAACAAGGCTTTGATCCAAAAATAATAGTTTGTTATAACAAAAAATCAGAATTAATTAATTTGGTTAAAACAATCAATCAAATAATTCCAAGACTAGTAAAAGAAAAAATCTCACTGGATTTTTTTCAAATAAAGATAAATCCAGCTGGTGCAAAAAATTATCGAATTTTTATAAATTTGGTAGTCGAAGTTTTACTTCATGAAGCCAAAACACACCAGCTAAGATATGTCTCGTTAGGATTATCTCCGTTGGTTTTTTCGCAAAATTTTATTGAGAATTCAATGAAAAATGTATTTCAAAATAACAAGTTGCCAATTTTGCCTCTTAATGGAATTGATACCAAAATGTTTGCTGTGGCAAAAGAAATTGGATTAGAAAAACAGATCCCAAAAATGAAAAAAGTTATCTTAATGAGTTCAAGCGAAATGCCCAAAATACTAGACAAAGATGTACAATCTGTAGTCAGTACCAAAAAAACAGTAAATGTACAGATTGGTCCAAATAATGTGCATGATATTTTAGATTCTTTGGAAGAAAATCATTGAGAATTTAAACGGCATTAATTGATTTCTTTACATGCATAAAATTGGGGAATTTATTTATCCATGGGGTAGTGGTCATTATTCTCGCATGACACGATTTCATGAGGCATTTTCTGAGCAAATGAAAGAAGATTTTGAGGCTCATTTCTCAAGCAAGGATCACATTTATCAAAAATTATTAGAGAAATTTCCCGATCAAACAGATAAAATCCATAATATTTTGATGCCGACACCAGTTGATGGAAAATTTGGTCCAAGTGTCTTGTTATCAATGTTGAATTTTTTATTGCCAATTAAACAAAATCCTCCCCTGGTAAATCAAATTATAGATTATTTGAGAGAAGAACGAAAGCTGTACAATAAAGAAAAATTTGATTTAGTAATTAATGATGGTGATATGGGTTCAAATATTTTAGCCAAAAATCGTAACATACCCAGTCTTTTCATTACAAATCAATTTAGACCAAAATTGTATAATTCAAGATCATATTTTTATCCCTCACTTTATTTTATAGCAAAACAAATTGCAAAAGCAAAAAAAATTATTGTAGCTGATTCACCTCCACCTTACACTCTATGTGAATTCAATCTAAATTTTACAAAGGAAGTGAAGCATAAAGTTTCTTACGTAGGTCATTTTATGAATAAGAGAATTGAAAATAAAACCACACCATCTGATCTTGAAAAAATTATTAAAGATTGTGATTTTGGATACTGGATGAGAACTGGAAACAAGTCAACTAATGATGGAACAGGAGAAAGATATGAACAAGTTTTTCATATGGATGAAATGAAAAAAGAAAAAAGAATAATTTCTCATGCAAAAAATGATCCTTCTATTAATTCTGTTTTAGGAAGAGATGGAGAAAAATTTAGTATTTCTGAGGCACTTGAGAAAAAAATTGATTGGATTCAGATAGATGTTGGTTTTCTCTCTGAACAAGAAAAAGAAGAGGTATTGAATATATGCAAATATGCCGTTGTTAATGGTTCACATACTGTTATGGGAGAAATACTTGGAGGAAATTCAAAGCCAATAATTGGTTTGCCAATTTATGATGAGCATACAAATAATATCAAATGGGCAGAAAAGAAAAATTTAGGGATATTAGCTAACAAAACTGAACACGTGATAAAGGGAATAAAAACCATCAAAGAAAATTATGATAAATTTGAAGGAAATTTATTAGATTTTTCGAAGAATTTTATGTCTAAAGGAGCAGAAAATACTGCCAAAATCGCTGTTGAGACCTTGGAAGAAAAGAGATAAAGGAATAATTTTTAGATTTTTAGTTGTCTGGCACGCGGGATTTCGATGGGCGAACTGACCGCAAGGGATGAAGATATAATCTGCGTGTCAGACATTTTGAAAATCGATCAAAAGATATGTGGGAACGCTTTTATGGAAAAAATTAAGACATATCAGCAGTGCCTAACTGTCCAGAGTGTTCTAACAGAGAGAAAAAGAAAATCCAAGCAAAATATGAAGAAGAAACTCTTGAGGAAGACAGAGGTAGAGATGATTTATTCAAGTTATTTGATGAGATAGAATTTCCAATGAAAATGGATTCGGCAACTAAACATTTCATTTGTAAAAGATGTGGACTATATGCTACAAGAGAGCAAGTTTCAGATATTCGTTATAAATTAAATCAAAGAGAAAGAACAAGAGAAGATAAACAAGATGATTATTTAGAGTGGTGGCAAAAGAGTAAAAAAGACAAAGAGCTAAACTAGAGCTGAAATTCATGGTAAAAAAGAAAGATGAACTTCCCGATTGGGTTTCTGATGAAATTCAAAATGCAAAATTTAAGAAGCCTGAGGAGTTAAAGAGAAGTGGATATGTCTTAGAGATTTATGATACGGATAATAAAATAGATGCTCAGTTTTATGATTCAGTTGAAGATGGAAGATTTATTGTAACATTAGATTTACCAAAAAAAATTAAAGTTTCTGAATTGGAAAAAGGTGTAGTTTACGAATTTGTATTTGATCAACATAAAGCACCTTTAAGCAAAAAAGTAACTGAATATCTACAAAGTGAAAAAGAAATAGAAATGGATGCAATTTATCAATTTGAATTAAAAACATTAGAACTCATTAATGTAGGATCTAGTAAACCTGAAGAATTAGAAGAAGAATAATCTAGTTTTGTTCTTTTTTGTTTAACTGTTTTTTAAAAGCTGAGCCTAAAATTGGATTTATCAGGTATGGGAAAGTACTTTTCAGCCAAACGGCGATACGCACAACTGAAGGAACTATGATTTCTAATCTAGGGGAATTGGAGGCTTTCAAAATTGCCCTTGCAACAGTTTCTGCACTTATAGAGGTTGGAGAATATTTTGGCATATTTTCAAACGATGAATTTTCAAAGAAATTTGTACGAACCATTATTGGACTCACTACGGTTACTCCAACTCCAGTTTCTTTGAGCTCATGCTTTAGACCTTCTGAAAAACCTAACATTGCAAATTTGGTTGCACAATATGATGCAATTCCAGGTAATCCAAAACTTCCTGCAACAGAGGCAACATTAACAATATGACCGGATTTTTTTTTAATCATTGATGGAAGGAAGATCTTTGTGCAATAAATCATTCCAAAATAATTTGTGGCCATTTGTGATTCAATTTCTTCAATAGTCAAATCAGATACTGAACCATAAATCGCAAATCCTGCGTTATTCACGAGAATATCAACTGATCCATATTTTTCTAAAATTACTTCAGAAATTTTTTTAACTTGAGATTTATCAGAAACATCACATTCACAAACAAGTGTAGAAATATTGAATTTACTCAGTTCCTTTTCTAGCTGGTCTAACTTTTCTTTTCTTCTTGCAACTAGAATTATGTTTGCACCTCTCTTTGCAAATTGAATGGCAGAGGCGCGCCCTATTCCCGATGATGCTCCTGTAATCAGTACGACTTTATCTTTAAAATTCATAATTCAAAAAATCCGTTAAAAGATAAAGTAGTTTCTACTGCAGATATTAGCCATATAAACAACCTAGATTTTGCCTAGCTTAATTGGACAAACAAGATTAAAAAAATAATTTTGGACTTAAAAGTGATCTCTATTAAAAATAAATTCCACATAAATCCAAAAATTACGGTTGTAATTAAAATATGTAAATTAATCAAAGAATTTTTAAAATAATGTTACCAATAAGATCCTCAATAAAGGCTATAGCCATAGTATTTGTTAATTCTAAATCTGTTGGATGAGCGTAACTATTACGTTCGTCAAGACGTTTTTCAAGAATTTTTAGTTGGCTACCAGTAATTATTCCACATGTTCTAATTACTCTTAAAAAATCAGAGTCTTTGATTTCTTCAAAATCTTCAATATTTTCTACTTCAAATTTTTTATAATTCTTATTTTCCTGTAAAATCTCATTAAATTTTTTTAAATGATTAGAAAGGACAAATCTTTGAAGATGATCTAGTGTTAAAATCCAAGTCATTACAATAGAAGCTCTCCATGCTTTAACTTGGATACATCCAAGAATATCTTCCACATATTTACTTTGAACATGATCGGGCATTTTAGAAGGTAATTCATTTAATTCATCTTTAATTGAAATTAACGGTTTTACACCAAGTATGTCTTCTTCAATTTTTTGAATTTCTTGACCTGAAATTATACTACAATCTTTTCTAATGATAATTTTTTTGGCTTTTGCTAATTTGAACAAAACATCAAAAATATTTGATGGTGGTGGTGTCGATGTATGTGAATAACAACTTAGAATATCTTTTGGGTTAAAACAATCATAATTTTCTTTGAGTTGAAGATAGTAGCCAAAGAGTAAAGTCCTGCCAGAGTGAGATAAGTCGTAGAAATTTTGAACTTGTTTTATAAATTCGTTAATCTTATCATGATCCATTTCTTATTTTTTATAAACAAGAGGATAGTTTATGAGTTTATTTTTCCCTAAATTTTATTGGTTATCGGAAGATTATGACTGTGTCATTTTTTTGGAGAAAATAAAATAATGATTTGTTAAAATTTATACTGTCAATATCGCTCATGTAATGTAGGTTCTATGTAGGTTCAGATTTACTATATTTCCTCAAGGCCAATTTTACTAGTAATATCCAAGTTATTGCAATTGGTATGTAATAAGTAGCAATTCTCCATCCAATTACCGTATTCCATATTGCATTACCTTCAAGGATTTGTAAATCAAAGGGATTTTGATTATTCAAGTAAGCAACAATTCCAAATTCGGCCAATCCAGAACCTCCTACTGTAATTGGCAAATTCCCAATTGCATTAGCACCCATTACTGCCATAATAGAGTCAAATATTCCTATGACATATCCTGTTCCAAATGCGATAATCATAAAAGATATTCCATAAAATGACCAAGAAACCAAAGATATGAAGAAAGTTGTTGTGAATATTTTTTTTGACTCGCTGGTTCTAAGATTTTTTTTGCTCATTACGCAAACTTCTTCCATCCAAGAATTTGTTTTACTAACTAGACTTTTTCCTTTTTCTTTTCCAAACTTTTCAACTAAAATAGAAATTACTTTAGGAAGTTGAAATATTCTCTTTGACGATAAAAAGAATAAAACCATCCATAATGTTGTTACAAAAATACTAGTACCCAAGATAATTGCCCCAACAACATATGCACCATGCATTAGAGCAAGTATACCTGCCATAATTGACAATAAACCCGCAGCAAAGACTTCAGTGACTATATCCATAATTGCAATCCATGTAGATTTAGAAGGAGATACTCCTTTTTTATGAAGATAATAAATTACAATGAATTCTGCGCCAATAAACATTGGAGTTGTAAATTTAATAAATTCACTTCCCATCCTTACTCCAGTTAGTTTCCAAAAGGAGTCAAACTTTCCTAAATATTTTTGAGCAATATATGCAAACTTTATTCCTTGAAGCCCCAGTTTTACCATCATGGCAATTACTGCCATCACAAATGGAAAAATCCCAATAGCAACAACATCGTCAATTTTAATATCAAATTGTAACGCAATAAACAGAATTGGGATAAGAGTAACTGGAATTACAACAATTCTCCAATTCATTTGAAAAAAATTTTATAGATTCAAATATGAAAGTTGACCCAATTTTATGCCTAAAATTTCTGTGCCTACTTCTAGTTTGAAATATAAGCGAACAGAGGAATTTTAGACTATTGAAAACGATTTTTGTAACTGGTACTGCTGGAGCGGGAAAATCTCTACTAACCTCAAAATTATATGATTATTACACACAAAATGGTGCATTTGCTGCCACATTAAACTTGGATCCAGGTGTTGAGAGTCTTCCATATACTTGTGATGTTGATGTAAGAGATTATATCGATATCGTTTCAATAATGAAGCAATATGATTTAGGACCAAATGGAGCCCTAATAATGGCAAATGATCTTATTGCTTCGAAAATTGACGACATAAGAAATGAAGTTGAAAGGGCAAATCCAGATTATCTGATAGTAGACACACCAGGGCAAATAGAGTTATTTGCATACAGATCCAGTGGAAGTTATATCGTTGAGAATTTGACTAGTGAAGAAAAAACTAGTATTTTTTTGTTTGACGGTTCCTTAATAACTACACCTGTAAATTTTGTTTCCATCGCTCTTCTTGCAACCTCAATAAGGTTACGTCTTCACATACCTACGGTAAATATAATTACAAAAACAGATATCATAGGTTCAAAACTAAAAGATGTTATTGAATGGTCGGGAAACATCAGAACATTAGAAAATGCAATTGCTGATGATGTAGATGGTGAAACATATTCTTTGGCTACTAGTATTTTACGAGGATTAAATCTTAGTGGTTTTGCTCAAGGATTAATTCCAGTTTCTAATGTAACAGGTGATGGATTGGTGAATTTAGAAGCAGCGTTAAGCAGAATTCTTAATTTAGGTGAAGAGGTAGAGGATTAAATGACTTCAACAATTACTGTTGTAGCACCTTCATCTACGGCAAATTTGGGACCAGGATTTGATGTCTTTGGACTGGCAATCAATGCGTTTTATGATGAAATTACTCTAACAAAAACAAAGACTAAAGGAGTAAGTATCATAACTAAAGATGATATTCCAACAAATCCTGATAAAAATACTGCAGGACTAGTCGTAAAGAATATGATTAAAAAATTTAAAACCAAAGATGGAATTGAAATAAAAATTAAAAAAAATGTGCCTGCAGGTTATGGAATGGGAAGCAGTGCAGCCTCAGCTGCTGGGGCCGCTGTTGCATTTGATAAATTGTACAAATTAAAGCTAGATGAAAATTTACTCGTAGAATTTGCAGGAATGGGTGAGAAAGCTAGTGCCGGCTCAATTCATTATGATAATGTTGCAGCCTCAGTGTTGGGAGGATTTGTAATTGTTAAAACTAATCCATTGGATGTAATCAAAATCGACCCTCCTAATAATTTAAGAATGTGTATTGCAGTTCCAAAATTAAAGGTTCCAAAAAAGAAAACCAAAGTATCAAGAAGTGTGATTCCAAAAAAAATTAGTTTTACGGCTAGTATTACTAATTTATCAAATGCAACAGCAATTGTAGTTGGATTTATGAGTAAAAATCCTGAATTAATTGGAAAATCAATAAAAGATATGATAGTAGAACCTGCCAGAAAACATATGATACCTGGATTTTCAAAAGTAAAAGAAAATGCGCTAAAAGCTGGAGCATTAGGTGTAACAATTAGTGGAGCTGGTCCATCAGTTATTGCATTTTCAAAGAGTTCAGAAGACCTTAAAAAAATATGTAAGGCGATGGCTAGAGGATTTGAATCTGCTAAATTAGAATGTCAAACGATAATTTGTAAACCAAGTATAGGCGCTAAAATAAAAAAATAACTTGGAGATAAATTAATGAAAAAAGCGGTTCTAGTTTTTAGTGGCGGAGTAGATTCTGTTTGTGCTGCATCGTATTTAAAATCAAAGTATGAACTTTATGGAATTTCATTTTCTTATGGTCAAAAGGCTAATAGAGAAATTATTGCGGCAAAATCCTTTTCAAAAACATTATCTCTAAAGAAACACAAAATCGTAGACATTGGCTTTATGAAAGAATTGTATGGAGATTCTAACGTATTGACTAGCTCCAAGAGAAAAATACCAAATAAATTTGATTACTCTATTGTTGTTCCAATAAGAAACGCTATTTTCCTCTCGATTGCTTCTGCATGGGCATTTACTCTAAATGCACCATTGGTTGCTTATGGAGCTCATACTGGAGATGAAAACTATCCTGATTGTAGACCAGATTTCGCTAAAAAATTAGAATCTTCATTTAATCAAGGTGAAAATGACGGTATAAAATCAGGATTACGAAAAAAAATTGAAATTTGGTCTCCCTATAAGGTTGGTCTTTCAAAGAGTGATTTGTTAAAATTTGGCTACAAAACTATTGGAGAATCTGTTTTCAAAACTTGGAGTTGTTATTCTAATGGGAAATATCATTGTGGTATTTGTGAGTCATGTAATAATAGAAAAATCGCCTTTGAGAAATCTGGGATTAAAGATAAAACAAAATATTTAAAATAATTCTAGTACTTGTTTCTAAGAATTTTCTTTTTGAGAATAAAACCCCTAATTATGATATACCATATCAAAAAACATACACCAAATGTTCCAGTTAGAATCCAATTTCCAACTTCAGGTGTTACATCAAATAATTCAGCGACTTTGAAAGAAAGTGCAAAAGAAAGAACAATTACGAGTGCCGCTTCTATTACATACCAGATCCAAGATGGAAAAGATTCCTTTGGAATATGGATATTATCATGGACAACCATAGAAATTGTGTTAAACAATGAATATTTAATTTTTCAGGTACTAAAATGAGGTATCAGAGGTACTTTTTCGTATCATAGCCATAATACTTTCTTTTTCCGCTTTATTTTCATAAATGCCCCTATAGGCAGATGAGGTCAGAGTTGCATCGTTTCTTACTCCTCTCATTTTCATACAAAGATGTTGAGCATCAGCTACTACCACTACTCCTTTTACTCCTTGGGCAAATAATTCATCAGCTATATTTTTTGTTAAACGTTCTTGGATTTGTAGGCGTTTGGAATATTTTTCTACCAATCTAATTAGTTTTGAGATTCCAAAAACCCTTCCATTTGGAGAATAGGCAATATGGATTTTGCCAAAAAATGGTAACATGTGGTGTTCACACATGGAATAAAACTGAATGTCACGTGCAACAACTGTATCAGAGTCTTCAGAAAACTGTACTGACAATTCAGAGTCAGATTCGTATCCACCAAAAATTTCTTTGTACATACGGCCTATTCTTTCTGGAGTGTCCCTTAGACCTTCACGAGTTGGATCCTCCCCAATTTCTATAATTAACTCTCTAACCAGTTTTTTTACGCGCTCTTGATCCATTAGATACTTTGAGAGATTTTTTCTAGTATTTGAACCTAATCTGATTTTTAGACTCGTGGTAATTTTATGGAGCTCCTATGAACTTGTGGAGTTGGGGGACTACTTTAACATCAATATAATATGGAAACACGATATCATATAGATTTAGAAGAAGGTCCAAAGATGGCTCTGCTATTCCATAAGTTGGTTGGATTATGAAACCATCAATTTGATCCTTTGAAACGGAATTGAAGATTTTTTCAACCAAATTATTAAACTCGTCTAAATCTGTATTCGAGCTTACAACAACTTTGATGTATGTTGTTTTTCTTTCAGATATCGAAGATTTAAGGCAATTCATTGCATTTTCAATTAATTGTTCATAATGTATAGGGTCAACAAATTTAGAATCCTTTGTTTTAAATTCAATCTTAATAATGTCCATAAACGGTAAAACATAATTAAATTTGTTGGAATCATAGCATGATGATTCTAGATAAGTAGGAATTTTTTTACTTTGAACATATTTTGCAAGTTCGGCTACTGCTTCATGTTGAACCAAAGGATCTCCGCCGGTAAAATTTACTTTGTATGTTTGTTTTTTTAGATTAGAATCTATTAGTTGACAGGCTTCTTGAATATCATATTCTTTTCCTGAATCAAGTGGTAATGATTCCTTTGTATCACAATAAAAACAAGTAAATGGACAACCTGCTAATCTAACAAACAGAGTTTTGGTACCGTAAAGAATTCCTTCTCCCTCAACTGATGTAAATATTTCGAATAACCTAATTTTCAAGTAATAGTTCTACTTTTTTTCATTATTTATTCAATGGGCTTTAATGCATTACTGGTTCTTTTGTGTAGAATAGTCCAGAAATGAAAAATACTACACCTAAAATTCCAATTAAACTTCCCACAAATTCTACCGTACTTTGCATGTCAACTTCTAAAGGAGCCCATAACCATGCCATTAAGGCACCAACTATAATCATTGGAATACCTACGCCAAAACTAATTTCTTTAGAAGCCATGTTCATGTTGTTTAGAAAATGTATATGAAGTTTATGATAATTAGTAACTAAATTTCGATTTTTTCAAGAATTCTTTCTGATGCCTTTAGTAATTCAGTTGCTCGTTCAAATTCTTTTTTATCAATTAGATCTTTGATGGTCTGGATATTTTTGTTCATTCCCTCTATGGTATGTTGAGTAAATTGATCAGAGTTAGATATTTCAAGAATTCTTTCTTGAGTTTGTATGATTCGTAATTCTAAAAGTTTTGTTTCTGATAATTCATTTTGTGAGTGAATCAACATGATATTTCTTACTTCTTTGATTATATCTGATGGAGATATTGCTAAAGTAAGACCTTCTCTTGCAGTCTCTAGTTTTTGAATAATATCTTCAGATAATTCAACTTTTTTTGCATGTTCAATTAATCGATCAAGCTGTTTAAGATACTTTTGGGCAAATTCTTGAGCACGGTCTAGTTCTTTTTGTGAGGCTTGTTGGCGAAGTTCTGCATTAAAATCTATTATTGTATTTTTGATTTCTTGAATTGTATCTGATGCTTGCTCATATTGATTTTTATTAATTTGAGTTTTTGCAACAACAAATAATTCATCTAGTGGTAAAAATACTAATGTTGCATTATGATTTTCAGCAATTGTTTTTAGACTACCTACATAACCTTGCATTCTAATCAGATCACTAATAGGATTAATTGCAGGTAAGCTAGAATTTTCTTCTGTTTGTGAAGTTTGATTAGGAATTTGAGTTGTGGTTTGATAAGTCGTTTGAGTATAAGTTAAAAGATGAGATATTTGATTAAATAATTTCATTGTGGTTAGAAATTCCGTTTTAGCGGTTTCCAAATCATCGTTTGACAATGCAATCTCCAGATCCACTACGCCTTGTTTCCCTTCTTCAAATAATTTTTTTATCTCCTCAGATGAATTATTAGAGATTTGGCTTTGGATTTTGTCTTGTGCTGTAGTAGCTATTTTGAGTAGAATTGGCGGATTATCTTGGGCAAAAACCGTAGTTGTTGAGCCTCCTAGAACCAGGCTAATAGTTAAAATCAACATTCCAAAAATAGCTACAGATTTCATTCTTCCTCCTCCAAGGTTTTCTTTAAAATTACAAGATTTTGTAGATCTTTTTTAGTAATTTCAATTACTCCTAATCTTTCCAATCTCTTAACAGCTCTCCACATAGTTGTTCGTGGTTGAACGAATTTTTTTCTTAATTCACTTTCATAAACCTGACCGCCGTTTGCAGAAATAAATTCAACAATTTTTTTATCATCGACTCGCATGTCAGGTACAAAATCAAAGATTGCCTGTGGATCAACATATTCATTTTTAGTTGATTTTTCAGAAATTATTTCCTCTTGAACTGTTGCTGATAATTTTGATTTGCTTCTTTTCATAACTATGGATGCACCTGCAACTCCAGCTACAATTACCCCACCAACAATTATTGGCATCGTGTAATCTTCTGAAGGATTGTCTGGATCGGTTGAATCGATTGGAGGATTATCTATTGGGTTTTGTGGCGTATCCAGTATGTAATTAATTTCAGTTGTACCCCCAGATAATTCTAATTTAGTTTGTTCTTTCATTATTTCCATATTTTTGGGAATAGAGTTCATTCCAACAATTATCGAGTTTGATGGCAAAAGTAAAGTATAATCAGATGTGGAATCAAACGAAAAAGTCCAAACTCTTCCATCTTTGGAAATTAGATCATGAATGTCGTAGTCAACAGTAATGCTAGATGACCCGAAGGTGTCGATAAAGGCTTTTGTTCCATTAATCTCACTTGATAACAAAAATCCCTTTTCGCCTACAGTGACAAAATTATCAACTGACGGGCCGAACAAATCAAGTTCAAAATCAGGTGATAGTGAATTAACATCTATTAGAGTAGATATGTGTGTAGAACCATCTGAATACATGGTTAGTTCTAGGGTTCTAGTAGAGGCGAATGAGGTTTGAAACGGCATTCCGATCGCCACAACGACCAAGCCCACAAGTATTATTGGGATCTTAATCATTGTATTGAGGATACCTTCTGTCCTTACAAAAAGCATTCCATCATCTACAAGAGATTCGTTCCTATGAAGGGGTTCGATTTCGGGATTCAATGGTTAATACCTTAAATTCATGCTCTCAACGAGTCCCTGGAATCTCTTGAATTCCTGGAAAAATTGAAGTCCTTTTTCAGTAATCAAAAAGACTCTATTTCTATCGTTTTTGACAGACTCGACTAAGCCAGCTTCTACCAATTTCTCACATTTGTCTAGTACTGCATAGTGAGATAGGTTGGCTTTGCGAGATATTGCAGATATAATGATTCCATCACGTCCACCATTTGCGGTAACGTCAAGAATATCACCCATTATGCCCATTTCGGACCTGTATTGTTGTTTTGACATGTACTTGTATAGCAATGGTTTGTTTATGAGGAATCTTCTGAAACCTCAAAGCGGAACGCAAAGCGGAACGCCAAATTCATGCACCAAAAGGATCAATTTAGATAGTTTTGATTGCAGGAGGCAAATTATGGTTGTTTTTTGTTCCTGAATTTATCTTCTGAATTTTGTTAATTTTTGAAAAATAATCAAAAAGAAAAATTTTCTGAAAGATTTTGTATTTTGATATTTTTTTACCAGATTTTACGATTTTTTGTATATAAGGAACAGGGCGTTTCATTACCATTCCTAAACAATATTCCAAATACTTACCAATAATGCAAAAATACCAGAATAATACTGTCAGTGGGAGGGCAACTTTATCTATGTTTTAGACAACTCTCTTAGCTATAACCGATTTATAGGCAGAAAGTGGAGAGAATTTTGAATTATAAAAAGCTCAAAATGATCTGAAATCTATAGATGAATCTCAAAAAGAAAGACATGTAACTTTTTTACTGAAAAATTTGTAAACGGAAAGGTAGGAGTCCAAAAATTTGCTTTTGGAGGAAACGCTCCTAATGATCGAAAGAAAAACATTTTTTCTTTAGAAGGAACTTCATGATTGTCCTATGCTGAGTATGCAGGATATTAATCTGGAATTCCCATTTTTGACGGAAAAACTTCTAAAGATGGGCCAAAATGTTTGAAGATTTCATCAACCTGGATTCTAAATTTATCTAAAGGAAAATTGAACCTAGAAGTGATTGGGAAATCTAGCAATTCCAATTCAAATATGTCAGAAAATCTCCCTGAAATGGACCCAGATTTGAGTCCTTTTTTCTAGTAATATTACAGAATCTGATGAAAAAAATCAATTTTAAATTATATTTTTGAATTCAATTCTGGAAAATTCTGAAAAAATCTAGATCCCCGACTTTCACAAATCAAAAGTCCAATCTCAGAATGAATAAATTCTATTGATAGTAATCAAAAGGCTATAAATCCATATTTGGTATATTTTACAACATATTTTCTTTTTTAATGATCAAAAAACCATACAATAGGTCAGTTTTGAGAATACAAAATAACTTATTATTCGTATTTTATAAATAAATTATAAAATGTTTGATAAGTTCAAGGATAAAGAAGGTGAAGAGATGGAAGAAGTCAAACCTGAGGAAAAACTGAAAATATTAGATACTTCAATGTCAGAAAATTCCTCCGAAATAGGAATTGGAGATCTTATGAATAAACGTGCAAAATTAGATGAAGCCATTGATTATGTAGGATTAATGATAAAAAATTTAAAAGATAAGCGAACAGAGTTAGAAAAAGATATCGAAGATGAATCAGTTGATATCAAGAATTTAAAGGAAAAATTAGAAAAGGTTAGCGCTTACATTGATGAAGAAAATCAAGGAATTAAAGAATTAACTCGTAAGAGACAAGAAGTAGAAAATGAAGCAGATCAAGTGGGATCACTGATTAATAGTCTAAAGGAAAAATTATCTGGAATAGATAGGGTTGTAGATAGCGAAGGAAACAGAGTAAAGCAAATTAAAGAATCTAGAGAACTCCTAGAAAGCTAATTTAAAAATAATAATTTTTAAAGAAATTTTGTTGATGCAGTAGTAGATGTAGTTGATGTTGGTACGGATGGGAATAAATCTCCAGTAGAGTTTTCCGCAACTGCTGAGGCTTCTTGTAATATTTTATCCGATTCCATATTTGTAGTCTCATCAATGCCAAAGGCTCCATCTCCAGCAAAACTATCAGTCATAAATCCACCTAACATATCTGCCATTTGACCAATTTCTTGTTCTGCACCAGGCATTACTTTTCCTAGAGAGGTTTTTAGATTTTTCATTAGACCCATCGTAGGTATTATTGTAACTACAGTATCACCCAAGTCGTTGAATGTAGTTAATCGTAATTCTATTCGTTCCAAGGCTATTCTTGCACTTCCCAAAATTTTACTAACTTTTCTAATCTCTGCTAATTCATTTGATAAAACTTTACTTTTTTGCGTATCGTGTTGTTGTGTTGCTTCAACAATTCTTTGAAAAATTTTGGCATCCCTTTCATTTAGTTTAGTTAGCATATTATCTAATTTTAAAATTTGTAAACTTAATTTTTTAATTGCAGTTTGAACTCTAGGTTTAAGCGCCCCCCTTGGTTTAATTACATCATTAAATTTCTCAGAAATTCCTGGTTTTGGTTGTTTAGACCATTTATCTTGGAGCTGTGTCAATATCTTTAATCTTAAAATTAATACTTAATTTCGGGTGTAAAGATTCATTCACCGTACATTAAATTTAACTAACAAAAATGATTCATTGTGAGAAAAAGGAAAATTCTTAGGCACCACTAGAAATTTATTTTAAAAAAATTAGGGTTAATTTATCCAGATGAATAAAAAATTCCTAATCTTTGCCATGACAATTTTAATTATTGTAATTATTTCCATAGGTTCTCTATCGAATCTCTCAGATAAAAAAAATGAGTCAGTTTTTCATGTCACTTTAGCGGATCCTAAACTATATGAAAATGGAGTTTATTCTAGTAAATTTGTTATAGAAAAGGGAGAATACAAGTTCAGATTTGTGCCAAATGGTGATAGCCCTCGCACTCTTGCGATTTCACTAAAAGGAGATGATTTTGAGTTTTCTGAGAATTTTATGTTAAACGGAACATTACATGAAACTGAAATTTCGGAATATTATACTTGGGATTATGATGGGCAAAAAGTAATTCTTATTCCAACTTTAAAAGAAATATCTATTCAAATTAATCCTAATGGAAATGTAAAGGGTAGTGTGTCTGTAGATATTATCAGAAATTAAAAGGCGTGCCCCTCTGATTACAGAACTATGAGAGATTTCCTCTCGTGGTCAGATGTTATAAGATCTGATTGCCTTTTTTGTTCTGTGGAGCCACGCGATTTAGTCGATAGGAATTATGTCCTTCGGCATAATATATTGTAGTAATTTCAAGTATTTATCATTTAATAAAAAATTTTGTTTAATTATTAATGTTTTTTGTAATTTTTCCATCAAATAATTCATAGAGAATTTCTAAAAATCTAAAAGGAAATTGAAAAAACAATTTTCTCCATATACCTAAAACGAATTCCCAAACAATTTTTCAAAAGTTATAATCTATAAAATTTAAATTTTCAAATTCCTTTAGCTAATCCTTTAGGATAATTTTTCAAATCCTAAATTCAACAAAGTAATTTTCAAGGTAAAATTATTTAATTTTTAAATTATGAATTTAATCACTTTTGCCAGAAACCTTGACGAGGTATAAATTACGAATTTGGTGAAAATAGATATTGAAATTAGCTGGAAAAGTTGCAATAATAACAGGTGGAAGTAGGGGCATAGGATTTGAAATAGCCAAAACTTTTTCTCAAAATGGAGCAACGGTAATAATTACCTCAAAAAATTCCCAACAGCTCCAAAATGCCGCTGATAAACTTACAAATACAATATCAATATCAGCAGATATTAGAAAAGAAGAAGAAGTCAAAAATGTAGTAGAAAAGACAATAGAGAAATTTGGAAAGTTAGATATTTTAATAAACAATGCAGGAATTTTTCCCAAAATTAAACAAATGCATGAAATTTCAGAAGTGGAATGGAATGATGTTTTAGACATAAACCTAAACGGGGCATTTAGATTTACCAAATTTTCTATACCATATTTACAAAAAACTTCAGGTACAATCGTTAATGTTTCATCAGATGCAGGATTAAAAGCGTATGAGGGATTTAATGCCGATGCCTACTCTGCATCAAAAGCAGCTTTAATTGTTCTAACCAAGTGTTGGGCATTAGAATATGCAAAAAATAAGATAAGAGTTAATTGTATTTGTCCTGGTGTAGTTGAAACAGATATGACTAAGCCCTTTTTGAAAACAGAAAAAGACAGAGATTTTATGAATAATGATCATCCATTAGGTCGAATGGGACAACCTGAAGAAATTGCAAAGTCAATCTTATTTTTAGCATCTGAGGATTCTTCTTGGACTACAGGGGCAATCCTAGCAGTTGATGGAGGTCAATCAACAAAATAAATTCCCATGAGTTTAATACTGCTAAAAGTGTACTTGATATGATGAATGATAGGAAGAAAAAGGCAAAATTATACATTCTACTAGGTATCATATGGATAGTTATCACCTTACCATTGCCTTGGATTATCAATAATCCCCAAGTTTCAGATTCTCAACTCAATATAATGTTGACAATTATTGGGATAATGTCAATTCCATTTATTATGCTTGGAGTAGCGTGGACTCTAAAGCCAGAGCTAACAACATAGGTAATAACAATTGAACAGTATTCCGATTATAGATAAATTTCCAGAGTTAGATGTAGCCTTGGAAGCTGTAACTGAAGCAGGGAAGGCCATTTTAGAGATTTACGGAAAGAAATATGAAACCTCAATAAAATCGGATGATTCACCGATTACAGAAGCTGATCTAGAAAGTAATGAAGTTATTAAGAGAATTTTATCAAAAACAGATCATCAAATTTTGTCTGAGGAAGATAAAGATGATCAAAGTAGATTATTCCAAGATAAAATTTGGATTGTAGATCCGCTGGATGGGACCTCTGATTTTATTGATAAAACTGGGGAGTTTACAGTGATGATTGCGTTAGTTAAAAACAAAAAACCTATTTTGGGTGTAATTGGTTGGCCCACTGAAAAAACTATCTTTGCAGCTCAAGAAGGAAAGGGGGCTTTTAGATTTTCAGAGAATAAATGGAGAAAAATTTCTGTGACTAAAACTTCAGAACTGTCAAAATGTAGAGCCGTGGGTTCAAGACATCATCTTTCAGATAAAGAAAAAATGTTTATCGAAAAATTAGGAATAAAAGATTTTACAAGTATAGGTAGTTCTTTAAAAGTTGGAAAAATTAGTTCGGGTGAAGCTGAGGCATATATCACTACAACAAACAAGATGAAGGAATGGGATTCAGCGGCTTCATATTGTATAATTTCGGAAGCCGGCGGAAAGATGACAGATATGTTAGGAAATGACATTACGTATAATAACAAAATTGTAAATCATCAAAATGGAATTTTGGTTACTAATGGTTTAATTCATAATAATATACTAGAAGAATTTAGAAAATTAAATTAAGTTTCTTCCTTTAAGAAATTCTTTAACCTTGGTTGCACTCTCTGAAAGAGAATCATTTTCCGTATCAACAATAAGATCTGCTTTTTCGGGGGTTTCGTAGGGATCGTCAATTCCTGTGAATCCTTTAATTTCACCTTTTCTTGCTTTGGCATACATACCTTTAACATCTCTTTCTTCACATTTTGCAAGGGAGCATTTTACATAGCATTCTGCAAACTGTTCACCTGAATTGATAATTTCCCTTGCTTTTTCTCTATTTTCAAGATAGGGAGACACTAAAGAAACTGCACTTGGAACCCCGTGCTTTAGCAAAAGTTTAGCCAAATGTGCCACCTTTTTGTTGTGTTCATCTCTACCTTCTTTTGAAAAATCTTTGGGGGAAAACCATTCCCTAAGTTCATCTCCATCGAGCATAGCCAAATTTGGAATATCGTTTTGTAAATCCTTAACGATTGTGGTCTTTCCTGAACATGGAAGACCAGTCATCCAAAGAACAAACGGCTTCATGTAATTAAATCGATAAAGTAGGACATAAAGAGTTTACGTTACAATTGAAACCAAGGTTGATTTTCTAGAAAATCAATTTCCTTAATCATGTCTTCTTTCTTTTTTGTAATAGCATTAATTGATCTATATTGTTCATACATTTCAGTTTCTTCTTCTTTTGATAGAACTTCTGCTTCTGCTATATCAAAAAATTTGTTTTCTTTATTTAGATGATCATATAGATAAATTGAATAAGTCCTCAAAAATCTTGATACTGGTTCTCGTGCATCTTCTCCTTTTTTCCATCGTTGCAAATGTTTCGTAATTTCTCTTGCAATATTTCTTCCAAATTCATGTTCGATCATAAATTTTCGAATTTCTTCCTTTAAATTGTCATAACTTGCCACACATGGAAAATAAGAATTTTCTTCTCTGGAATGGTGGATAGTATCTACAAATTCGTAAATAATAATTGTTATTTTGTCAATATCAGAAAACGGAATATTTGATCCTTTCGCTATCTTGTCGGCACATTTTTCGATTACTTTTTGTAGTCGTCTAACTTGATCATGATCAGCTCGAAGTTCACCAGTAGCACTCAATAAACTATAGAATTCAAAGGTGAGATTTAATTTGTTCTAAGGTAGTAATCATATGTCATCCCTAAACAATCAATCATGCTTGACTAATTTGCCTTTTAATAGCTCCTGATTAAATTCAATAATATATGAATCCAATTTTTTTTGGAATAATAGAGTTAGTTAGAGGACAAGTTGGTGATATTTTTTCTTTAAACGATCTTGATACAGGTATCATTTTAGAGAAATTTAATGAATTTCAAAATTTTGTTGGAACACTCAGTCAAGAGGGTCCAATTGCTTCTGCTCATGTGTTATTGTTAGCTGCAGGTGTGGTTATTTTTTCTGGAGTTGCAGGTGAAGCCTTTTTTAAAAAAACAGGAATTCCAGATGTTGCATTTTTGATGATTCTGGGGGTGATAATTGGACCCATTCTTGGAATCATTCAGGCTGAAGCAGTCTATCAAATTGTCCCATATTTTGCGGCTTTGGCTTTGATAATAATCATGTTTGATGGTGGATTAAATTTAGATCTAAAACAAATAGTAAAAACTGCACATTTCTCTTTTACCCTAGCTATTCTTGGATTTATTTTATCAGTTACAATCACAACATTAGCCGTTCATTACGTTTTAGATTGGTTATGGCTAGAAAGTATTCTACTTGGATCAATTGTTGGGGGAAGTAGCTCAGTAATTGTTTTTGGCCTTGTCAGAAATATAAAAATTTCAGAAGAAACTAAAAACATGCTTAGTTTTGAATCAGCTTTAACTGATATCTTATCTACAATTATTGCTTTTATTCTCTTTGAAGCAATACTTGTGGGTCAATTCGATCTTCAGGTTCTACAAGAAACTTTGGGAAGAGCAATTGTTGTAGGATTAATTCTTGGTTTTGGAGTGGGAATTCCATGGATGTATGTGTCTACTAAACTTGGCAATACACAACATGCGTACATGCTTACACTTGGAATTTTATTTGTTCTATTTTTTCTGGCAAATTCCTTTGGAGAATCAGGTGCTCTAACTGCATTAGTATTTGGGCTTATGTTAGGTAATAGAAACAATCTGGCAAAAATTCTAAAATTCAAACTACCAAGAATAGAACACGACGACCCTACACACAATCAATTGACGTTTTTAGTCCGATCTTTCTTTTTTGTTTTCGTGGGATTAATGGCGAGTATCGGTAGATTTGAATATGTAATACTTGGGGTTGGCATCACAATTGCCATTTATTTTGGAAGATTAATCGTGAGCAAGATTACATTAACAAAAAGATTTTCTTTGTTAGATAGGAGTGTTACTTATTCAATGATTCCTCGTGGGTTGGCTGCGGCAGTATTAGCTACAATTCCCTTAACGCTAGGGTTGCCAAATGCTGAAGTTTATCCACAAATTGTTTTCTTTATTATTTTAACTTCAGTAATTATTACAACAATTGGGTTAGGGCGATCAAAGAAAATCCCTCCTCCAGAACCAAAAGAGGGTGGTTTTATTCAAAAACCTTCGGAAGATTCTAAAAAAGAATAATTTTAAATTGAATTTTTAAGAGAAATTTAGTTAGAATTGTAGTTTTTTGTTTATAGTTTGGATATATTTTTGGCTATATTCTGTAAATAATTTAATTTTATCTTGTGCAAGAGCCATTGCACCTGGTCTACTGTTAACATATTTTTCTGCAATTTGTTGTTCCTCCAACAATTTTTGCAATGTCTCTCTGGTTTGTAATTCAAGTTTTCCAGTCAAATTTTGTAATTCTGCGTCAAGTAGATTTTTTGTATCTGGTATAGCTACTGGCGAGGCACCAATGATTTCTTTTGTGGTAATTTGTCCAAAAATTTTTCTATCAAGATCGGTCAATTTTTGTTTCTCCATCAATTCTATTATTAATTCAATAGGCTAGAATTTTAATTTCCATTGTTTGAATTTAAATGCTGTAAAATATTTTATTATTTATTCTTCTAGGTAATTATCAACTGTGAAATTAGAAATTAAAGTATAATATCATCTATTAAAAATTGGAGGTTAGTGAAGAAAAATGACCTATTGTATCGGAAAGTGTAAAAATTACAAAGCAACAAAACCATCACAAATGGGCAGATATGCTGCAGGGCAAAAAAGATGCAATCATTGTGAAGTTTTTGTAGATTATGCGGGAACAGCTTGCCCTTGCTGCAACAGACAATTACGATGTCTTCCTCGAAGTAGAAAAGGCAAGGAAAAATACCTAGAACAAATTATCACTTAAAATCCGTAAAATAAAGTGCTTAATTAGGAGGACTGAGTATTACTGACAATATGGCAATTCCAGAAGATATACAAGACTTTATTGAAAAACAAATAACTTTAATGATTTCCCAAACTGGAGCTTATCTACCATTCATTAAAGTTGCATTCCCTTATTCAAAAAATCTAGCTGATGCATGTTATAACCTAATTGTAGGAAGCGCGGTATCAATTTTTGTAAATCAATATGCTATGAGGATGAAGTATCCTACTGCAGAAGATTTTGCTGAATTTGGAAAAATCACTGTAAAGTATAGGGATCAAATAGATCAATTTTTCAAATAATTAATCTATTTTAATTTTAAAACTTGAAGCCCCCTTTTGATATTTTTAATCTTGCAAAAATTTAGCTAATATTTTTTTATAAATTTAAAATAGTTAATTCCATTTTTTAATACTAGTTTTTTTACCATTATTTTTTAATTTGTATATATTTAACAATAATTTTGTTAGGTTCTAACACTTTAGATCAGATTTTGTATAGTAGTAAATTAATGGTACAATTTAAGATATGGCCAAAATTATATTGCCCAAAAAAATTCTTTAATGGCATCAGTTTTTCAAATTGACATTGAATTTTAAATTTAGTCTGTTTAACTAATCATCCATTTACAATAGCAGACATTAATGATTTTCCTGCAATTAGGGCACCGATTGATAATCCAATGTTTGCTATCAAATTAACGGCTAATGTTACATAATGTTGATTATCTAAAAGATTACTAGAATCAAGTGCAAAGGAGGACATTGTTGTCAATGAACCACAAAATCCTACCGCTGCCAATAAGGAATATCTCCCATCAAGATTCCACTGTTCGGATACTACGATAAAAATTCCTAAAATGAATGCTCCTAAAATGTTTACAATTAAAACATTTAGTGGTAAGGTATTGAAAATTAATGGAGATTCTGTAATTTTGTATCTTAGAAATGCTCCCAGAACAGAACCTATCGCCAAAAATACAAATTCAAAACCTTTCATTTTCTAGCCTCGATTCGGTGTACTTTTTGATGGTATTAACATAATGTGATATCAAATCTGATTCGTAGATATTTGATACTCAAGCATAAATTAATTGATATTTAGAATCTAAAATAATCATAGTACAGATTTGAACTAATTTTCTTTGGATATTAATAATTTTGAATTCTATGCCTAGGATTTTTATATGCTCATTTTTGTTCCCACTCTAATGACCCTGAAACTTCGATGTGATGAATATGGGTTTGAGTGTGATTTTTCTCTTGAAGGAAAAAAAAGCCTTGAACTACTTGAAACATTAAGAGTGCATTTTGAAGAAGAGCATGGTATTGAATATCCAATAGATGCTATAATTCAAATGATAGTAAACCGTGGACATTCTCTGGATTCAATTAAGAAATAAATAATTTCAAAAATTATTTTTTATTTTTAACATTTAATAGAATGTATGATGTAGACAAAACAAGTTTTGTTATTAAGAAGTTTTAAGGAATTTTTTGTAGTATAGATTTTGTTTTGGATTCAAAATTACCTATTTCACTTTCCTTTTATGTAATAAATGTAAATAGTAAGTTGTAGTGGTAGCGAATTATTCTAATGATTATGATGTAAAGTGTCAGCTTGATACTTGCAAAACCTATCCCGTAGTAACAGACTCTGATAGAGGAGAAATTTTTTGCGGGGGTTGCGGTCTTGTTTTAGTGCAAAACTTCGACGATACTACACATGAAAATCGTGGTTATAGCTCAGAAGACTATATGAAAAACGCAAGAACAGGTCCAGCAACATCACTCACAATGTTTGATAAGGGATTATCTACGGTGATTGGATCAAACAAAGATTCGTTTGGAAATAGTTTATCACAAAAAACAAAATATGAATTTAATAGACTTCGCACATGGGATCAAAGAAGTAAATCAAGAACTACTTCATCATTAAGCAAGGCATTTACTCTATTACATGGAATGAAAACAAAGTTAGGAATACCTAATAATGCTGTAGAAAATGCAGCTTATATTTACCGAAAAGTTGTAAATGCTAAATTAACCAGAGGAAGAACTATGGCATCTTTAATTTCTGCCTCCTTGTACGCATCATGTAGACAAAATAATATTCCTAGAACATTAGATGATATTGCAGGAGCTGGAAATGTAGAACGTAGAATTTTATCTAGAGATTTAAGAACCATAATAAAAAAATTAAATCTTACTCTAAATCAATATGACACTGCATCATTTATCGTAAAGATTTCAAATAACATGAATTTGGGCGAAAAAACAAAGCGAGATGCCTTTAATATTCTAAAAAGGTGTGAAGATGAAAAAATTACTGCAGGAAAGCATCCTGTTGCCCAGGCAGCAGCATCATTGTATATTGCTTGTATTGTAAATGGTGAAAAAATTAGTCAAAAGAAGTTTTCAAATGAAGCTGGAGTTAGTGACGTTACCATTCGAAATCGAGCCAATTTGATAAAAAAAACTCTAAATTTAATGGATTAAATTCGTTACAAGTTTATTTCTGAAGAAAATAGTTGTTCATATATCGTTTCATTAAGTTGGTTGACTAATTCCATTATTACCTTGATTTGTTCCAAAGTTATTGATTGAAGATTTTCAATTATTTTATTTAGTTCAGTAATTTGTTGTTGTAAATTAAAATTCTGTTCCCTCAGTCTGTTATTTTCCTCAGTTAATCTCTGAATTTTGGCCGAATCATCCTCTACTGGAAATGGATCTCTAATTGGTTCGGGATCTGCTATTTTAATTGGTTTAGGTTCAGGAGATGGTTCAGGAATTCTTGGTGGTCCTGGTTCTTGAGAAAATACAGGATTTATAAAAAATAATGAAAAAATAATTACAGTTATTCCAACGATAAGATTTTTGTTCACTAATCTAACACCAATTTAGCGAGTATTTTTTTGTATATGAATATGATTACTGTTTTCTATGTATGATAATTGACACAAAAATGAGATTATTTAAAGAAATCAAATTCCTGATCTCTTTTCTGTTTAGGCAAGTCTTCCATTACGGCTTGAACTACCTCATTATGATTGTAAGTCAGGTGTCGCAAAAATTTTGCAGACTCGTCAGATCTTGTTTTTTCATCAGCAAACAACATTTCAGGACTACTCAAATCCTTCATCATGGTATTACATTCTTGGCATGGATCAAAATCAAGATATAGTTTCATAATTTCAGATCATTTCCTTAGTATTTAGACTATTTTATCGAATGAATCATGGGAGATTCAGTCTTTCTAGGCTTGACTTTATCAATTGCATCTAAAAGATCATGTTGAGTAACTTTGATTTTTTTGATGTTTTCCAACTTTCCTTCAACATATCTTTTAAGAGCCATCATAGCTGCTCTATTTGCCACAGCTGCAATTTCAGCTCCATTGAAACCCTCAGTAAGTTCTACCAATTTTGTTAGGTTGACATCATCAGCAAGAGGTTTCTTTTTGGTATGAATCTTGAAAATCTGCTCTCTTCCTTTGACATCCGGATTTGGTACCTCAATAATTCTGTCAAATCTCCCAGGTCTTAATAACGCCTCATCTACAATATCTAATCTATTTGTAGCACCAATTATCAAAACATTATGCAATTCTTCTAGTCCATCAATCTCAGTTAGAATTTGAGAAACAACATTCTCAGTTACATTTGATCCTGATTCACTGCTTCCTCTTCTAGGTACTAAAGCATCTATTTCATCTAGAAATATAATGCAAGGAGCTGCTTGACGAGCTTTTCTGAAAATTTCTCTTACTCCTTTTTCAGATTCGCCAATCCATTTTGATAAAAGTTCTGGACCCTTGATGCTGATAAAGTTTGATTCAGTCATTTTTGCCAAAGCTTTTGCTATTAGTGTTTTTCCTGTTCCAGGTGGTCCGTATAGTAAGACACCTTTTGGAGTTTTTACATCTACAAATTCAAAAGCTTCTTTGTGTTTGATAGGCCATTCTAGTGCTTCACGAAGTTCTTCTTTTAATTCTGTAAGTCCTCCCACATCATCCCAAGTAACGTTTGGAACCTGTACTTGAACCTCACGTAATGCACTTGGTCGAACTTCTTTGAGAGCATCCAAAAAGTCCTCATTAGTTATCTGAATTTTTTGTAGTATCTCAGTTGAGATTTTATCTTCATCAAGATCAATTTCAGGTAAGATTCTTCTTAAAGATCTTATTGCAGCTTCTTTGCATAGAACTTCTAAATCAGCACCAACAAAACCATGGGAGATATTGGAGATTTTTTTAAGATCAACTTTTTCATCTATTGGCATGCCACGAGTATGTATTGAAAGTATCTCTAGTCTTTCTTCTGCATCAGGAATTCCAATCTCAATTTCTCTATCCAGTCTTCCAGGTCGTCTTAAGGCAGGATCAATAGAGTCTGGTCTGTTTGTAGCTGCAATCACTATAACTTTTCCTCTACTTTTCATACCATCCATTAATGTCAAAAGTTGAGATACTATTCTCTTCTCAAGTTCTCCGGATACTTCATCTCGTTTTGGTGCAATAGAATCTATTTCATCTATGAAAATTATGCTAGGAGAATTCTCTTCAGCTTGTTTGAATATCTCTCTTAGTCTCTCTTCACTTTCACCATAATATTTTCCCATGATTTCCGGTCCACTAAGGGAAATAAAGTGGGCATTAGTCTCGCCTGCCACTGCTTTTGCCAATAGAGTTTTTCCAGTCCCTGGAGGGCCATACAATAACACTCCCTTTGGTGCTTCCACACCTAATTTTTCAAATAATTCAGGATGTCGCATTGGTAATTCTACCATTTCTCTGATTTTTCTAACCTCTTTTTTCAAACCACCTAGTTCATCATATGTAATTCTTGGAATTGTTGAATCTATAGCTTTTGCCATAGGACCTAATTTGAAAATAGTATTTTCTGTGACAATTACTGGTTTTGAGGGTTTGGTACTGGTAATTACAAATTGGACTCTACCTCCCATTTGAGTATTCAAGGAGATTGTATCTCCAGTTGTAAATACATGGTTCAAGTAATTGTAAATCATATAATCCTGTAAACCATCTATTGCAATTTTTTCAGTTGGTGATAAAACAATTTGTTCAGCGTTTACTGCTTCAACAGATTTTATTGAAATTTTATCTCCGATCCCTCCACCAATATTTTGTCTTGTTATGCCATCAATTTTGATTAAACCTGTTCCATATTCTTCTGGAGATCCGGGCCAAAGTTTTACGTGTGTTTTTTTGTTATAGGTTAATTCTAAAATTTGCCCAGTGTTCCATTTTGTTTCTTCTATAATTTTTGGATCAACTATAGCTCTTCCTCTTCCCACATGTTGTTGTGGTATTTCATCTATTTTTAAAACAATTTCGCTCATATAATCACCATAATAATTTGAAGAGGTTTATTCAACCTCCACCGTTTTACTTTTTAATTTTTCTTCCTCAGCTAATTTGAAAACCAGCTCAAGAATTCCATTTTTGTATGAAGCCTTTGCAGAATTTTCATCAACTTTATGTGATATTGGAACGTTAACGTGATATTTTTTTTCATCGCGTTCTGCTGAAATGTTTACAGACTTTCCTTCTACCACAATTTTTACATCTGTTTTTTCTACACCTGGCATTTCAGCAACTAGTTTTACCAAATTTTCTTTTTGATCAACGATAGTGTCAACTAATGGTTCTCTACTATTAGAAGCTGGAAGTAGTTCGGGTTTTACATTTCCATATTCTTTTACAACCGGTTTTCCATCAGGACCAACTGTCATGGTATAACCATAAAAATATGGCCCCACATTGGCTCCTTTTGTTTTGAATTCTTCTAAAATGTCATCTGTGCTAAAAAAAGAGTTTGACATTTGTCTGAAGATTTTGCTAAATTCATCATCAAATATTGTCATATTTATCTAATTTATGTAATAGGTATTACATTATATAAATTTTACTTACATTATCATTTTATCTTACATAATGTAGATATATTTGACATAATATAATATTAGTTAATGAGGCTAGCCAATACGTCGGTTCCAGAGGTTGTTAGAGAGATCATTACTCGAAATCGATCCGTTTTTGATTGTATGAAAATGGATTTGATTAACTACACTGCTCTTGCAGTAAAGATTCAGCCCGATGTGGAAAAAATTCTTGGAAACCCTGTAAACTTGAATACCATAGTAGTGGCCATTAAACGATATGCTGATTCTTTTGAGGTAAAAGACGAAGTGGAAGAAAAATCAGTATTGAAAAATGCCAGGTTAGCACTTACAGATGGGATAATTGATATAAAATTCTCAAAAAATAATTTTCAGGATATCGATCCTTTAGCAATTTTGGACAAGTTTTCAAAAATTACTAGTAACTATGACTTTTTTAGATCCTCTGATTCATTTAGATTTCTCATAGAAGATATTGATGGTATTCGTAGAATTTTTGATTCGCTTCCTAATCAAGAAGATATTTTTAGTACAGGTTTAGCAAAAATTCGAATTTCAATACCTGTAAACCAGAATAAATCTGATGTAGTATCTTACGTGGCAGAGGTTTTACACAATAATGGAATTGAGCTTGTAAATGCTTTTTTCAGTCAAGAAAATATCATTATTATCCTAAATGAAAAAGACGCATCAAGAGCTTATGATATTCTTCATTCAGATATTATCAGAACCGCATAATTTTGAAGGTTTTAGTTAGTTCCTGATCTCATGGGATATATTCTCCTGTTTTAGGAAGTAAATTCTATTGGTAAAAAACAAGAAAAAAATTGTCATTTTAGGAGGAGGGTATGGTGGTGTAGAATGTACCAGAAAATTAGAGAAGTACTTTAGAAATAATGATGATATAGAGATTGTCCTAATCAGTGAAGATAATTTTCTTTTATTCACACCAATGCTTCCTCAGGTAGCCGCAGGAGTACTTGCTACAAGACATATTGTTATGCCCATTCGTACCATTGTCAAAAAAGCCACATTTTATGAAGGGAGAGTAAAAAATATCGATCCTTATGGAAAGATTGTAAATTTATGGGGAACCAAAGAAAAACGAGGATTCTCTATCCATTATGATTTTCTCGTAGTATCTCTAGGAAGCGAAACTAACTTCTTTGGTATGAGTGATGTGGAAAGACACTCTTACACCATTAAGACCCTAAATGATGCCATGGCAATCCGTAATAGAGTAATAGAAATGCTGGAACAGGCAGAAAATGAAACAAACCCAATTCTTAGAAAAAGTTTGCTTAATTTTGTTATCGTAGGAGGGGGATTTGCTGGAATTGAAACAGCAGGAGAAATTATGGATTTGTTATTGGATGCAAGAAAATATTATCCTAAAATTAAAAAAGACGAAATCAAAGTAACTGTTTTAGAAGCCCTTCCCAATATTTTACCTGGATTTAGTGAAAAATTAACAAAGTTTGCCCACAACTTGTTGACAAAACATGGTATCGAAATTAAATTAAAAACAGCTGTCACTAGTTTTGATGGGCAAGAGATAATGATGAAAAAAATTGAAGATAATCTAGAAAATGAAAACGGTTCAGAAAAAGAAGCGATTCAAACTAGAACTATGATTTGGACTGCTGGTGTAACACCAGTAAATACCATAAAGAGATCCATGTTTAAAACTGAAAGAGGTAAAATTATTGTAAATGAATTTTTAGAAGTTTTAGAATTTCCCGGAGTTTTTGCAATTGGAGATTGTGCTCTTTTTATTGATCCTACCACAAAAAGGCCATTTCCTCCAACAGCCCAACTAGCAGAAGCCCAAGCTAAATCTGCTGCACATAATTTGTATTCCTTAATTAGAAATAAAGACATGAAGAAATTTGAATATCGATCAAGGGGACAAATGGCTATAATCGGAAAAAGAAATGGTGTGGCTTCTTTTTTTGGAATAAATATTAGCGGAATTTGGGCTTGGGCACTTTGGAGAAATGTATACATTTCAAAAATTCCTAAATGGGATAAACGACTAAGAGTACTACTAGATTGGACAATTGATATGTTTTTTGATAGAGATATTTCGAGATTAAAGTTTGCACATAAAGAAACCTCAAAGGAATACAAAGTTCTCGATGAGGTAGATGATGTTTGGTAAATTTACGAATTTTGATTTTTGTTACTGAAATTAGAGGAAACCAATTTATTAAAACGATTTTGAAGGCAAAATAATGTCTCTAAATGTGGCTGTCATCATAAAGCTAGAGCCTGATTTTTCAGAAGGAAATGTTAGCTATAATCCTGATGGAACACTAAATCGAGCTGAGACAAAAAATACTTTAGGACCTCATAGTGCTATTGCCGCTCAGGCTGCATTTTTTGCAAAAGTGATGTATGATGCAAAGATCTCGATTGGAACAATGGGCCCTCCAATTGCCGACCTTGCTCTTAAGCAAGCTCAAGAAATTTCTGATGCTGAAGAACTTCATTTGTATAGTGATAGACTTTTTGCAGGAGCTGATACCTTAGGTACTGCTGAAGTCTTAAGAGTGGGAATCGAAAAAATGCAAGCAAAAATGGATATTGTTTTTGCAGGACATCGAGCTTCTGATGGAGAAACGGGACAAACTGGACCACAGACAGCTTGGAAGCTTGGTTTTACATTTCTAGGAAATGTAACAAGCTATAAAGTTGATTTAGAAACTAGGACAATTCGTGCAAAACGTTTGATCAGCTTGCAAGGATCTCCTAATGTTATTGAAGAAGTTGAAGCTCCGTTACCTGTTTTTATTTCAATTGATCCAACCTACAAATCATTTTACAATACCATATCTCAAAGACTGTCATTTCAAAAATACCAAAAAGAGGCAAAGGAAAGAGTTAAAAAATTTAATGATTACTATAAAATTTTTAATGCAGATGAGCTAGGTGTCGATAAAACTCTTGTTGGATTACCCGGTTCTCCTACAATAGTTTACAAAGTTGAAAGAGTTCCAAAGTCCACTGCTACTAGAAGTGCTGAGGTGGTTGATGGGTCAGATCCTGCTCAAATTCAAAAAGTTGTTGGAAAAATGAAAGAAGCCCTTGAGGCTATGGTGATAAAATAATGGTAGAAAAATATCGTCACTTGTATGTGGTAATTGAGATAGAACAAGGGGTCCTACTATCAGTTAGTAAGGAAATGATAAGTGAAGCAAGAAGGTTAATGGATGGATTTAATCAAAAATACTCTTCCAAAGAGAAAGTCGTTGCTATTGTTTTAGGAAATAACATAAAGAAATTATCTAAAGAATTAATCGAAGTTGGGGCAGATTCAGTAATCTATTGTGATCATCCACAATTAGAAGAAATTCGAAATACAATTTACACAAAAGTAATCAGTCAAATTGCAAATGACAAAAAAATAGGTGCGCAGATAGAACCTGAATATGCAGAGGACTTTAGACGTCCAAGATACATGTTTTTTGCAGCCGATAGTATAGGTAGACATTTGTCATCTACAGTTTTAGCAGAATTAGATTCTGGATTGGCTTCTGATATTAACCAACTTGTAATTGAAGACATTGAAATGTCTCATCAGCAAAAAACAGGAGGTACTAAAGAAACTTATGAAAAAACTCTAGAGATGTATAGACCTGATTTTTCGGGATTTTTATGGACTACGATTCTTTGTTTAGATAATCGAAATCCAGCTTTTAAACGAGATTATCATCCACAAGCGTGTAGTATAATTCCAGGAGTGTTTGAAGTCATTGAACCAAATTCAAAAAGAGAGGGTCAAGAGATTGAATTTATCCCAGAAATAGATGAACAAGATCTTAAAGTGAAGATACTTAGTCGTGAGATAATTCAGAGTGAAGTAGATTTTGAAACTCCAAGAACTATTGTTAGTTTTGGCAGAGGAATCAAGAATGATCCTGAAAAGAATATCAAACTTGTAGAGCAACTTGGAAAAGAATTGAAGGCTGAAATTGGAATTACATTACCTATGTCTAAAAAACCATATATGATTAGTCAATCACTTGATTCAAAATACATGATTCCAGATAGAGTAATTGGAACTAGTGGGCATAAAACAAGTGCAATGCTCTATATCGCAGCAGGTGTAAGTGGAGCAATGCAGCATGTATGGGGAATGAAAGATTCCGGGTTTGTTGTTGCAATCAATCCTGATGAAAATGCTCCAATAAAAGATGAATGTGATATTTTCATTAAAGGTAGAATGGAAGATGTGATTCCATTATTAATCGAAGAAATTAAAAAGCAAATTCATATTGTTGAGGCTTGATTGATTTTGGAAAAATATGATGTGGCAATAATTGGAGGTGGTTCTGCGGGACTTGCCGCATTAAAACAATTATCTAAACTTGGAAAGCAAGCAATTCTGTTAGAGGCTGGAACCAAAATTGGATCCAAAAATATTTCAGGTGGAATTCTTTATTCTAAAAAACCAAAAAAAGGTCAAGTAACTAACGTTGATGAACTTTATGAAAATTTTCTTGAAGATGCTCCGTATGAAAGGAAGATAACCAAATACATTCTACATTCAACTTCTAAAGATAAAGAACATTCCATGGATCTCACAAAAGCACATGATTACCAATCTAATTTTGGTTGCTCAGTTTTAATGAATAAACTCAATTCGTGGTTTGCACAACAAGCCGTTGAAAGTGCTGAAAAAGTTGGAGGTGGAATAATACCTGGTGTCCATGTTAAATCAATTACATGGTATGAAGGAAAAACAATCATTCAGACTGATGAGCTTGATGAATTTGAAGTCAAAGCAATAATTGCAGCCGATGGAGTAAACTCAGAAGTAGCAGAGATGGTAGGAGCCCGATCAAAGTTTACTCCTATCCAAATGTATCAAGGAGTAAAAGTAATAGTAAAACTACCTGAAGAGATTATCGAAGAAAAATTTGGTGTAGGTTCTGATGAAGGGGCTGCACATCTTTTTGCCGGAGATATTACACTGAACCATATTGGAGGAGGATTTCTTTACACTAATCGTGATACTCTATCTTTGGGAGCTGTATACCATTATGATTCTCTGATAAGAAATCCAGTAGAACCTTATCAATTAATTGATGCTCTAATTAAAAATCCTCTAGTAAGTGAATTTGTAAAAGATGTTGTCCCAATCAAAAAAGAAATCGATAAAAGTCTGCCACAAGAAGAACAGCTTCGAATTCGTTTTGGTGTAGCAAAATTAATTAAAACATGGAAGGAATTACGAGAATCTTCTCTTTCTCCTAATGCAAGAAAAGATCTAATTGATTCTGGAAAGTACAAAACTGTTGAAAGCATTCAGGAAAAGCTGTCAACTATCGAAAAACAAATGTCTGAAAAATTTGGTGTGACCTTTGGAGAAGATTATGTAGAATCAGAATATGGTGCAAAATTAGTTCCTGATGGTAAAAGATGTAGAATGGAAAAGCCCTTTTTCAAAAACATTTTATTTATTGGTGATGCTGCTGGCAGAGGAGTTTTTGTTGGTCCAAGAATTGAGGGATTAAATGTTGGAATTGATGATGGTGTCAGGGCAGCAAACGCTGTAGCAAGATCTCTTGATAAAAATGATTTTTCCGAAAACTATATGGGACAATATTATTCGCAACTAGTAGAAGAAAGTCCCTATACTTTGGATATGAAACAAATTGACAAGGATTATCTGAAAATATTTCTTGATGCAGCAAAGGATGTTCCAAAAGACATTATTGGTTCACGATATGGTCCAATTCTAAAATTGATGTCTAGTGGTACCTTTAGAGGTATTGCAGTTAAATTTGTAAATATTCTTGGATATGAAAAACTCTTACCAATGATAGAATCTGAAGATACCTACGTTAAAGTTCCTATTCAATTAGCTGAGAGATTAGGAGTAACGGTTTCAACTACATATTCTCCTAGCATTCCTTCAATCGCCGATAGAATTGCAAAATTAAGTTATAATGACGACCACCAGTCTCACATCAAAGTTTTAAACTCTAATAGTGAGTTTATGAAAAAAATGGTAACATTATGTCCTGCTAAGTGTTACAGTGAAGAGGATGGTAAAGTAGTGATTCAACATGAAGGATGTGTTGATTGTGGAACGTGCTCACAGGAAACTGAATGGAGACATCCACGCGGTGAAAAAGGAATCCATTATCAATTTGGTTAAGTGTTAGGCAGTAATTTTTAAGCCCTTTAGATCCTCAAATGCCATTCTAATTTTGTGGTAAAAATCAAGTGTCTGAGGTGGAAAAAGAGAAAATGCAATGTAAAAATCTTCAGCTTCTCTAAGATATCTTTTAATTTTTTCGTGTTTTGGAATTTGAGAGATAAATTTCATATTGTTTAACCTGTCAGCGAGTTTAATTATTTTAACATCGTATTTCGAATTTGTAAGAATAGAACAATAATCAGAAAATCTAGCCATTTTTTGTTCTTCTTTATTTGAACCATTAAAATTTTCCAACGGTTTCGTTTTTAATGAATTTGCAGCCGCGTATACATATTCTCCAAATCTATGTCTAAAATATGCATCAAAGCCGTATGCATGGGAAGTATACAGATCCAAAATTCTGTCATTATCTTCCATCACATCATGTAGTATAGCTGATGTTATCTGAAGGCTGCTAAGATATTGGGTAGATGTCAGATAATGTTTGATAACATCTAAAGTTACTGGCCAAACATGAGTTTCCAAAAACGATGAGGTGCCATCTTCCCTTTTAATACCTGAATGTGCTTCCTCGGCGGTTTCAAAAGCACTTTCAACAAAACTATCAATTCTAATTTGTGTATTATTTTCTATAAATAAAACAAGATCATCTTTCGTAACACTCTCTATAACCATAATATCATTATGTACTAGTAACATAAATTTATGATCATTTGAAATTTTTCTATTTTTTTAATCTATAAATTAACATGGTTGGGGCAACAAAATACATTCCAACATTCATCAAGATAATACCAATACCATAGCTTAGCATTTCTTGCTCAGAATCAATATTAACATAATTTAGAATGGATAAAGATGTTAACAATGGGGTTATCGCAAGTTTTACAGTTTCTCTAAAAATGGGATTTTCACGTTCAAAATCAGCTATAGTAGGAGAAAATGTATAGTATAATTGATTAAATCCACTCATAAAGGCAAGCCCAGATTTGGTTGAGAGAATGGAATTATCTCTTAATTCTCTTAATTGTTGTACTTGAGGTGCTAGCTCAGAACCAAAAGTAGCTGTGGCAATAAGGCAACCCCCACCTTCATCATCATTTGGTATTATCTCTGTATTATCAGATAATATTTTGAACGAACCAATAGAATCATCAAATCTTGGTAGTTGATTATCAAAGTCATCGGCTCCGTTACTATATGCAAAGGTGTAAAAACTATCACTTCCAGAAATTGTTATTTCTTTGAATTTTACATTAAATGTTTGGTTATTGGTTTGAAAAATTCCTAATGCATCAGTAACATATGCCTCTTTGTCATTAATGGAGGTTTTTTCTTGAGATATTATTTCTAAACTACCTGTTGCCACTACTTCGTTTAGTAAATCATTTTTTTCCTGGATAAAACCCTCAAAGGATGTACCATTCTTTTCAATAACTCTCAAAGAGATTACTGGATTGATTTGTCCTGTTATCGGACCTACTGCGACTACATCTGGTGTTGTTTCATCTGTTTTGGGTGGTTGTTGTAAAGACCATCCCTCAGGTACACTAAAGGAAACATCAAGTTGTTCATTTTCAAAAATTTGGCTCCCAGTTCCTTCAGTTGGTTGTTCTAGTATTTCCACAGTTTCAGAAACTCTTTCAGGTTCACCTAAATCAAGTAAACCAGCAACTTCTGACCGATTAACAGTTATTGCCTTCGTAATTTTTACCTCCTCTGTATTTATTGGAATATCTCGTTCACCTATATCTACAGAAGCAATTTTATCTAAAGTGTCAAAACTTTCATCCGTTACAATTCTTCCAAATGCAGTGTATTGTTGATCTAGAAAATTTGAATTTTGATGAATTATGAAAAATTGAGAACCTGCGCTGTTAGGATTTTGTGATCTTGCCATCGAGACTATACCACGATTATGTTTAATTGAATTAAATTCAGCATCTACTGAAGTACTTGGACCCCCCGTCCCCCAACTACTATTATCAGGATTTTTTGTATTTGGATCTCCTCCTTGAATCATAAATCCTGGAATTATTCTATGAAAAAGGACTCCATCATAAAATCCACTTTCAGTTAAATTCATAAAATTTTTTACATGATTTGGTGCATCTTCAGAGAAAAACTCTATGACCAATTTTCCTGAATTAGTTTCTAACACTACTAATTTATCATCAGACTGTGCAAATGATTGAGTTGGTAAAGTGATTAAAATAAAAACCAGCGCAAATAAAACAAAGATTTTCTGCATTAAATTTCGTCAAGCTATCTTCCATAAAAGCTAATTGTATTAGTTTTTAACAAGTCAAATTTATTTGCTAATATGGATCCTGATGAGAAAATTCAGGCGCATATAGTTTCAATTTGGAGAGAATCAAAAAAATTCTTTTCAATTGGAGGTCGAGAGGGTATGTTAATTTTAACAGACCAGCATCTAATGTTTATTCATAAAACTGAAGCAAAAAAGAAATGGTGGGGAGCAGTTAGACTACGACAAACCGTTCAATTTTTAAAATCAAAAAATACAATAATTACTCATGATGGTTATAATGAAGAAATTCTGAAGGAAGATCTAGAAAATAAAAAGAATGTAGAATTAAGATTTGATGATATTTTGAATATTTCTACTGAGGAAAAAGTGTGGGGTAGTATTTTACTAATAGAATATGAAAAGGATGGAAAGCCAGAAAAACATCAGTATTCAATTGCACAAGATTGGGTAAAATATCCAGCAAAAGAGCCTACAAAATACATGAAAGTAGATTGGGGTCCTTTTGTGCAGTATATTAAAAGTAGACAAAAAATTACGAGGTAAAATTGGGGAAAATCTATGCAGTTGGTGTGGGACCAGGATCACCAAAATATGTTACCGGAATTGTAAGGGAAATAATTCAAAATTGTGATGTTGTAATTGGCTACAAATACACCTTAAAAACAATCCAAGATTTGTTAGAAGGAAAAGAAATTCATGAAATTACAATGAATAATCAAGAAGAATCTTATCAGAAAATTTTGCCCCAATTAGGTGAGCGCTCTTTGGTAGTTCCATTTACTGGCGATGTTAATTTCTCAGAATCAGAAGTGGTAGATAGACTAATTGAGATTTTTGGAGATGTAGAAATAATTCCTGGGGTAAGTTCAATTCAAGTTGCAGCATCAAGAGCTTCTATTCCCCTGGATAAATCCAAAGTAATTACCATGCATGTCACTACTTCGATAGAAGAAAAGAAACTTGAATTGCAAAAAGCATTGATTGATGGATATAGTGTTATTTTGGTTCCAAGACCTTGGCCCAAACAACCAGATAAGCATTTTATGCCTTCAGAAATAGCGATTTATCTCAAGAAAAATAATTTTCCTATAGATAATATGAAAGTCCATGTTTTTGAGGCACTAACAACTGAGGGTGAGACTAGTTTTATTGGAACTGTAAGCGATTTGGAAGGTAAGGAATTTTCTGATCTATCTGTGATGGTTTTCGATCAAACTAAATTAGATTCGTACATGAATTATAGATGGCAGTGGGAAAACTAATTTCCTTGCTGATTTTTGGATGTACCAAGAATTAGACTATCTACATTAGGGAATGAATACACAATTATTTTCATCCAAGGATATGCTGGATCATATAATCTGTAAAATCCCATCTCATCAAATGTTATGGTGACTGATTCTCCAGGTATAATTTCCGTAGTCGAAATTCTACCATCTGGGGTAAATGGATTATATCGGTCTCCATAGTTTTCTTTTCCACTAATGATACTATGAGAAACATCATCTTCATTCACCAAAGTAATCGTTGTTCCAGGTTCGATTGTGATTCTATCCATTGAAAAATAACTAAATCTTTCTGGACTGATATTTCCAAGTATGGGGTATCGGGTTTCTGCACTGTCAATGTAACTACTTGCTATCCCTTGAGTTGAAGAACCAGGAAGAATGCGTATTGAAAGCATTTCTTCTTCAAAACTGACATCAGTAGTTTCAACAACTTTTGTTAACTGTGAAAGTTTTGCGGTGTAAATTATTTTGTATGAATCATTTAATGTTGTAATTCTTCCGGTAAATCCGTATATTGCCGCATCTTTACTTTCTTCAACTAAACGTCCAAAGAAACTAATGGTTGTATCTATTCCTTTATTACTTTCAATATTTCCGTTAATTCTAATATAACTTCCCTCTCTGAGAAATTTACCCTCAAGTTCAGATATTACCAAATCTTCGTTATCTAGTGTGATAAATCCATCCTCTATCAAAAAATCAATACTGCTGCCAGATTGTTGGTGAGATGTCAGACCAATATCTATCTCAGAAACCTTAATTGATTCTTCAGTCACTGCAAATCCAGAACCTTCAAGAAGAAAAGCTGAATTTTCATTAACATTAGCAAAAGCATCGTTAATGAAGAATCCAGAAGATATTACAAGTAAAGCCAAAAGTCCTACAAAGTAAATATTCATATTATTTTTTCATGTAATTTAGTTTATAATTTAATACTAAATTTTTTTAGATGTAACATATAGTATATCTAAACCAGACTTTGTTGAGTAAAAAAAAGTCAATTTCGACACATTTTACACCATGACTGCATCAAAAGGATGTATCCATTGTTGCTAGTGCCGAACAAATCTTCTACTTGTGTTTGGTTATCAATCAGATCATTACAATTAGAACATCTGACAGAATCAAATCTCCCTATGACCAAAATTACATTTTGTTCATATACAGAATACGTATGATTGTTAGTTAGATTTTATAGATTTACCAATCCATATGACAGGTCTGGCATTCTCATAATCTAAAAATTAAAAATCTTCGTTAGCTCCAAATCCAAACTAATTAGTTTTTTTAAGTTAAAAACCAGGTATCTCGAGTCCTTCCTCTAAAGATAGTTTTATCATATAATCTTCTAAAAACCCACCAGCTAATAGTAAACCCACTACAATCCCAATTTCTATTAGGGTTGGTTTTATAAATTGGGTAAGGTTGGTTTTTTTTGCAATTGCTCTAATGAGAATAAAACTTCTTGACGTTGCAAGTGAGTATGCAAAGAGCTCCATAAATCCAAACGGAGAAAGATATAGAATTGTAACAGGTGGAATTTCTGCTAATTCAGGAGTTATTGTGACTATAGCTGCAAAGGCAAACCCAGTTGACCAGGCTGAAAATAATCCCCAAGCAACTCCTAATCCAGGAATAAACATCGGTAAAGAGATAGTTGTATTATGAACAAAAATTCCAATTGCATCAATATCTTCTATTAGTTTTTCAAATTCCTCCATGAAAATATTGGCATCCTCTTCACTAACCTCCATCATTGATCCCAATTGAAAGGCAACAGTAAACAGCCCCATAAATACAAAAAATAAGATTATTCTGTTTTCGAACACATTGCTTTTTTTAATTTACAATATTTGAGGGTTGGTAGTAGGCGCAGATTTAATTAAACCAGAAAATATTCCTCGATGTTGAAAAAAGAACTTACTTTTGCTTTGAATTATGCCCTGAATAAGGGATTTCAAATTCATCCCAGCGCCTTTGAAATTTTAGAAAACGTTGATGTGAAAAAACTCGAAAAAATAATTAAAGAGATTGTACGTGAAAAAATGAAACAAAAATTATTCCAAATTAACCAAGAAGACTTGGAAAACTATTTTGGTATAAAAGAAGATAAAAATCTCCAAAGTGGTTACAAAGTGCTTTTTGATCCCACTTTGAAAATTACAAGCGGTGAGGGTATTAGTGGGTATAATTCCTTATTTGCTAGTCGTTTTAAAAAACTAAAGAAAATCATTTCTGATAGACCTGAATCAAAATCGTTAAAATCAATTTCTTCGTTAAAAACCACAAAATCCAATGATGATATCTATGTTTGTGGTTTAGTTACGGCAAGAATTAATGAACGAAACATAACTAAACTGATCCTAGAGGATCCCTCAGGCTCTTTTGAAGGAATTATTTTTGATAATGATTTACAAAAAATGGCAGATTTATTGTTAAATGATCAATTCATTATGGCTCGAGTAGGTTTTGGGAAAAATTCAGGTTTGATAATCAAAGATTTGATTTCTCCCGATGTTCCAGATCAAGCCACAAATAGGTCTGAATCAGAGACTTTTGCAGTATTCCTTTCAGACTTGCATATTGGTAGCAAGTATTTCATGGAAGAAGAGTTTAGAGAATTTGTTTCATGGTTGTCAAGTCCTGATCCTATAGCGCGTAAAATTCGATTTGTATTAATCGGAGGTGATGCAGTAGATGGAGTAGGGATATACCCAAATCAAGACAAAGAGTTAGTTTGCCAAACCATTCAAGAACAGTTGAAAAAACTAGATGATATAATTAGCAAAATTCCTGAGCATATCAAAATATTCATTATGCCTGGAAACCACGATCCTGGACGAAGAGCCCTTCCCCAACCTGCAATACCAAAAAAATACAATCCTGAATTATGGGAGAGAGATAATGTGATTATGGTTGGGAACCCTGCTGTTCTTTCTCTAAATGGAGTAAAAGTATTGATGTTTCATGGTCAGAGTATCGATGATATTGTAAAGACCACCCCAGGTTTGAGCTATGATAGTCCTACTAATGTTATGAAGCATCTTCTTAGAGCAAGACATCTAAGTCCAATTTATGGTAGTCAAACTCCTATTGCTCCTGAAGTTGAGGATTTGATGGTAATTGATGATATCCCCGATATTTTTCATGTTGGTCACGTTCATAGAGCTCAATTAGATATGTACAAAGGTATTCTTTTGATAAATTCAGGTTCATGGCAAAACCAAACTCCATTTCAGGCAAGTGTTGGAATGACTCCTAATCCTGGTATAGCCCTAATGGTAAACTTGAAAACATTCCAGGTACTCCATCAAAATTATAATTCAAATTTAGATAATATCTTGCAAAGTTAGATCATTTTGAAAGGATTTTTTTATCATTTCAGATGATACTGTTAGTTTGTATTTTTTGGTACGTCCGTGAATTCCTTGATGGACCAATCTACCAGTAACTATTCCTGATAATTCAATTTCACTTAACATTTGAGTTATCCGTCTTTGAGTGAGTTCATCTCGTCCAACTATTTTACATAGAGTCTTGTATGAAGAATAAATCTCTCCTGTTGATGATCCTCCAGCTTTCAATATGGCTAAAATTACTAATTTTTCATGGAGAGGATATGATTTGAGTGATGTTTCTTCTTTGTTTTCTTCCATTTTTTGAGATGCTTCTCGAACATGCTCTTTTGTGACTTTTTCTGATTGTTGTCTCTCTGCAATCTCTCCTGCCACACGAATTAGATCGATGGCTCGCCTAGCGTCACCGTGCTCTCCTCCTGCTAATGCTGCGCATAGGTTTAGAGCAGGTTCTTCGACTGTATTAGGAATAAATGCCTCATTAATTCTCTCTTCGAGAATTTTTTTAATTTGTTCAACATTATAGTTTGTAAATACTACTTCTTCTTCTCCAAGACTACTAATTACTCTAGGATCAAGTTTTTCCTTAAAGGTCAAATCATTAGAAATTCCAACCAAAGTCAACGAACCTTGGGTAAGTCTTTCATTTGCTCTGGTTAGTTGATATAAGATATCTTTACCTGTTTTGGAGACTAGTTGAGCAAGATAATCAATCTCATCAATAACAAAAATTGCGTTGATTTTTTCTTCGTCTATATTGTTTAAAATTCGTCTAAAGATTTCACTAATAGCAAGACCAGTAGTGGGTAATTCTTTATCACTTAAACCTAATTGCTTTCCTAAACTTATTAGTAATCCATAAAGTGTGGTCTCTTCTTTCGAGTTTGAATAGACTAGTTTTATCGGGAAATTGGATTTTTTTACTCTATCTTGGATCTTGTTTATTACCTTCTTGACGACCAATGTTTTTCCCGTTCCAGGTTTACCATATACAAGTAAATTTGAAGGTCTTGATTTTTTAAGAATGGGAAGAAGGGATTGAGTTACTTGTTCTTGTTCGGTATTTCTATGTTGAATTATTTCTGGAATGTAGGTAAAATGAAGAATATCCCTGTTTTTAATTATGGATCTTCCGGATTCAGCTGCATCTAATAATCGATCAATTGGGTCTGACATACTCACACACCTGTGTTTCTACTAGTCAATAACATAATCATATTTGAATTAAGAGAGTATAGTATAGAATAGTAACTCTAGTTTAGTTTATAATTAATTATATTTAGTTATATTTTCTCTTTTTAAAAATTTAAAGAAAAAATAGAGTGGAAATATTGGTGTGTGGGTTGTTTATAATAAAAGGAGTTAACAAAGTGTTAATTTCATGTTAAAAAACCTCTCAAAACACTCATTTTTACCCCAATATTTCCATTCCAGGCGTTAAGAGTCCAGTTAACATTGTTAATATCATAATTTTACCCCAATATTTCCATTCCAGGCACGAAATTAGCCCCCTAAATTGATGATTTGGAAAATTTTTGTTAATAACAAAAAATTACCTAGGCGTGAGCTAGGCAGTCAATGTTAACAAACCTGTTAGTTAACAAAACTTCTTGGATCTATTGAACTGTTAACATTCGATCCACAAAGATCTCAAAGATGGCAAAAAAACGAATTCGTATTGATATGGAAGACGCTGATGGAGCACGATATGATATTAAACTTGAAGGAAACGTTACTAGAGATAAAATCCTCAAAATATTTGAAATGATGGATCTAATGAATATTGAAGAAGAAAATGTAGTTACTAATATGGACTCGGTTGGTGCTAAAATCTGGAATATTATAGATAAATTCTTCCCATTGGGCAAGTTTACCTCCACAAATATTCTTGAAAAATATGAAGATGAATATAATGAACCGGTAAAATTGAGTATTATCTCTACATATTTGTCGAGATTTTCAGTAAAGGGGAAGATTGGTAGGATTAGGACTGGGCGTGAATGGACTTATCAAACCATAAAACTAACTCAAAAACACAAATAAAATTATGAAATTGTAATTTTACGCACAATTAACCTATCTTTACCTAAAATCATTTTTACGTATTCACCTTTCTGAATATCCATATATTTTCTGAATTGTTTGGGAATCGAAATCGTTCCTGCTGAGGTTATTTTTACCAAAATTTCATTCTCTAGAACTGACATATAATTATATTAAATTATTAATATATATAATTTATTAATTTATAATATATAATAATAAATCCTTCAATAGAGGTTATTTTTCTAAAATCTATGTTCTAAAACCAAAATAAGATTAAAAAGTAGTGGGACTTGATTCTAATACCCCAATTTTTTCTTTCCCTTTTCCAGAGATTGAATAGGTATATGGTTTTGATTCTGTGTTTCTTTTTACATATCCATCTTCAAATAATTTTTTCATTAATCTTGAGGTGTGCTCTCTACTGCGTTTTAGTGTGATTTGTATGTCACGTGACGTCATAGCTTTACCTGTGATTAGCTTCAACACATAATCTGTTGCATTATTGTGATCTAAATTAGGCATACGAGAAGCGATCTTATGCTCATCAGGCACAATTTCAGACTTCACCATAGGATTAACTGGATTCTCTCTTACCTCGTTTTTTGCAAGTTTCTCTAAGAATTGTTTTAATTCCAAATTTTCGTTTACTGGTTTTTCCTCTAAACCTTGAATTTCAAGTGAATCTAGGCGTATTTTCAGATCAATTAATTGTCTTTCATAGTACTCTAACCGTTCTTTTTGTGACGAATCAAATACTTCCTTCGATTTAATCAATGGACGTAATTTGTAATAAGCAAAAAGACCACCTAACCCAACTAAAAAGGCAATAATCACACTCAACAATACATCAAGATCAGGAATTTCTATTAACATCACAAAAATTACTCGTAAAATGTGATTTATTGTGATTGACCAATATTATTTCACACTTTAGATTAACATACTCACATTGCTTATCACAACAAGATTAACTCCACCAACACTTGAAATTATCTCACATCACACGTTACATGCCTGACGTATTACTCTATCAATCACACTAATCACATCATCTTCCCTTTCTGAAAAGACATCACTATTATTTATCACACTAATCTGTTCTGAGAGTTTTGATATCACATCTATATCATCAGGCAAAAGTATGCCTAAACCACGTAATAGAATAATTGAATAAAATAATGCGATTAATTTTTCTCTAGACTGACTAACTTGCCTATAATATGCACCTCTAGTTATAGTAAATTTAGAATTAAGAAGATCCTTCTGATTTAAAATAATTTCAATTTGTCGTTCTGTAAACAATGATTTTTTGATTAATTTCTTAATAATATTGTTAAAATTAGATTGATCAGACTCGGACATAGCTATACAAATCTGTATACAACTATTCCAATTAAACTTTAAAGAGTCATCTACAAACCCACTTTATGACTAGAAGTAAAGTTGAATTGTTCCTCAAATCTGAGTTAAAAAAGAAAAATGCGTTATTGTTTGTATTAATCGATTCTGAAGTTTCAAACATAGAATCATCCAAGAAATTGGCCAAAGACGTAGAAAAAATTGGAGCCTCAGCAATTCTAGTGGGTGGATCTTCTGCAACAGATCAAATTGAGATGGCCCAAGTAGTCAAGGGCATTAAACAGGGAATAAAAATCCCAATTATTCTATTTCCTGGTAATGTTACAGGAGTGGTTCCAGAGGCTGATGCTATACTTTTTAGCTCCTTAATGAATTCTGAAAATCCATATTTTATTACGCAAGCACAAGCACTCGCAGCTCCTAGTGTACTCAAGTTTGGCCTTGAACCGCTTCCTACCGCATATTTGGTGATAGGTGATGGAACCTCAGCATGGTTTGTTGGCTCGGCAAGGGGAATTCCATTTGAAAAACCAAAAATTGCAGCTGCATATGCACTTGCAGCACAATTTCTTGGTATGAGATTTGTATATTTAGAGGCAGGATCTGGGGCAAAATCTACTGTAACACCTGAAATGGTAAAGACTGTAAGAAAAGCATTCAATGGATTTTTGATAGTTGGTGGAGGAATTAAGGATGTGAAAACTGCAAAAGGATTGGTTGATGCTGGTGCTGATGCCCTAGTTATTGGTACATTCTTGGAGAAAGGAGGAAGTATCAAAAAACTAACTGAAATTGCAAAAACAATTCAAAGAGCAAAATAATAGTATTGTACAATGTCTGAAAATACTGCCATTTCTCGTCTTCTTGGGATAAAAATGCCTGATTATTATAGAAATTATTATTCTAGCCTTTCAACTGAAACATATAGAATTTTTGAGAGTGCAGCTGAGGCAAAATCGAGTTTAGTTGATTCTTCAGGAATAATCGAGCCGAAAATCGCATTTGATCTTGCTGATAGGGTTGCAAAAATGCACGAAATTGATATTGCAGATCCCTTACGAGAAATATTAAAAATTAATGGAAAAGAACTTTCAGCCTTAATTCTTTCAAAAGAGATAGCCTTGGGCAAATATTCCCTTCCTGATGCAACTTTAGAGGAAAAATTAGACTTGGCTGTGAGAGTAGGGTTGGCAATTGTTACAGAAGGTGTTACAATCGCACCTCTTCAAGGAATAAGTGAAGTTAAGATAAAGAAAAACAAGGACGGATCTGATTACCTCTCAGTTTCTATTGCAGGCCCCATGAGATCTGCAGGTGGAACCGAATCTGCTGTAACAATGCTAATTGCGGATCATGTACGAAAAACGGCAGGGCTTTCCAAATTTCAAGCAAATTCCTTTGATGATGAAACCGGAAGATTTGTTGAAGAATTACGAATTTATGAAAGAGAAGCTGGAAATTTCCAATTTCATATTTTAGATGAGGATATCATTCGAGTAATCTCTAATCTTCCTGTCGAACTTAATGGGGTAGACACAGATCCCTATGAGGTAGTTAATCACAAGGGAATGGTAAGAATCAAAACAGATAGAGTTAGAGGTGGAGCTTTGAGGGTTCTAAATGATGGATTAATTGGAAGAGCCAAAAAATTACTCAGTAGAATAGAACTCTATAATCTTGATGGGTGGGAATGGCTTGCTGATTTGAAGGGAGCTGTCCAAACTGGTGATAAACAAGAAAATGCAGCTGCAAAAAGAATGCGTGAGGTTATCACAGGACGTTCTGTCTTATCAATGCCTAACAAATTAGGTGGATTTCGACTTAGATATGGCCGAGCCTGTAATACAGGATTTGCAGCAGTTGGAATTCATCCTGTAATTGCAGAAATTTTAGATCATACAGTAGCTGTGGGGACTCAAGTCAAAATTGATATTCCAGGAAAAGGTGCCACAGTGGCTTTTGTTGATTCAATAGAAACCCCAATAGTTCGTATGAAAAATGGGGATGTTGTAAAAATAAGAGATGTAAAACATGGGATTGAAATTAAAAAAGATATTGAAAGAATTCTCCATTTAGGAGATATTTTAATTTCCTTTGGAGATTTCTTGGAAAATAATGCTCAACTTATTCCAACTGGGTATGTTGAAGAATTTTGGATTGAGGAATTAAAAGAAAAACTTGGAAAATACGAGCCTAATGATGAATATCTAAATCAATTTCTAAACCGAACGCCTACTTTGGATGAAGCCCTAAAAATTTCACTAGATTTTCAAGTTCCTTTACATCCACAATTTCTCTACTATTGGGATCAAATTTCTTCCTCTGAATTATCTGAGATTTTGCAACCAAAAAAAGTCAATGAAAACACAATAGAATATCCTCTAAATGTCAAAATAATTCTCGAAAAATTAGGAGTTCCACACAAACAAAAAGACAGTATCATTTTAGAAGAAAATGAAGCAAAAATTTTCTATAATTTACTCTTAAGAAAAGCTCCAATAATTGATGACTCTTCTGTACCTAAAATTATCTCAAAATCTTCGGAAATTCCAATAAGAAACAAGTTCTCTACATCAATCGGAGTTCGAATTGGAAGACCTGAAAAAGCTGCTGCTCGACAGATGAAACCTCCAACACATGTTTTATTTCCAGTAAGTGATAAAGGAGGACCAACAAGAGATCTACTAAAAGCCTCCAGATATCCTAATTTTTTTACTAATATTTTTAATCGCCAATGCAACAAATGCAATGAGCCTTCAATTGGAATAAAATGCTCAAAATGTGGAACCAAGACATCAATAATTTATCAATGCTCAAACTGCAGGGGAATTCTTGAATCTCCGTTTTGTGAAAAATGTAAAAGAAAAGCCCCCTCTCATTCTTACAAATTATTCCCTTTAAAAGAAAAATTGTTGGCAGCCCAGGAAAAAATGGGTTTGAGAGCACAAGAACCATTCAAAGGTGTAAAAGAACTAATCAGTCAGGATAGAATTGCAGAGCCACTTGAGAAGGGCTTAGTTCGTCAAAAATTTGGCCTAACCACATTCAAAGATGGCACAGTGCGTTTTGATGCCACAAATTCTCCTATTACTCAGTTCAAGCCTTCATGGATTGGGACTTCAATTGAAAAACTGAAAGAATTAGGATACACAAATGACATGGATGGTAATCCAATAACAAATTCAGATCAATTAATAGAAATTCGGATGCAGGATGTAATCATTCCATATGAAAGTGGAAGGTATCTAGTCTCTACTTG
>Ga0307380_10000140_pt1 | contig 121863 bp, 85 predicted proteins | sample UN3MG_FD_202239 | JGI IMG/M metagenome (GOLD analysis project Ga0307380, IMG submission 202239) | Soil microbial communities from Risofladan, Vaasa, Finland - UN-3 | ecosystem: Environmental > Terrestrial > Soil > Coastal area > Acid sulfate soil | place: Finland: Risofladan, Vaasa | collected...
CGAATTCGCTCGTGGCCGTCCGGCGGCCACGGGGCATCCTGTTCGAGCGCGCCTCGGAGGCGGCCGGCCAACGCATAGCCAACGCAAGTAGCGTCGGGCCGCCGCACCTGTTCTTTGACAATTCGGTTTGGGCCACGCACTTCCGCGTGCAGGTATGCACGCCCTACCCGCCTGCCCCAAGCCTCCCGCAGGTTCGGAACCTGCGGGAGGCTTGGGTGGCGCGAGGGGGTCCACCCACGTCACAGTGCGGCAGGACGAGAATTGCATACTTGAATAGGTATGCAATTCTCGTTCACCGCCCGCCGATGCGGGGGGGATGGTGCGCCCGGAGCGCGACGGTGATCATTTCGGACCTCGCGAAGTCCGGAATGGGCCGCCAGCGTCACCTGTTGGCCGCAAAGCGGTAGCGGCCCGACGACCTCCACTACCACACAGCGGGTTCGATGATGCATTCTGGGCAGGACGGTGATGGTTTCGGACCTCGCGAGGTCCGTAATGGGCCGCCGTCACCTGCTCGTCGCGAACTGGTAGCGGCCGGAGGCGACCTCGACGACGGCGCACTTGCGGTCGGTGCGAATCAGCCGCACGCCCTCCGCCCTGGCGATCGGCTCGCCGCCCTCGGTGAGGCTCGCGAAGACACGGCTGGACAAGCCCGCCGTGCCACGGTCACTCAGTACCGATCCACGGAGGAAGGCGCGCAATAGTGAGGCGGGATTCCCTCGGGCTTCGTCCCGCAGGGACGCCAGAACTTAGCCGGCCCCTTCAGCCGCCGGAACCCGGCGGTCCCCAGCCTTCAGCCCCGCAAGGGGCGGCAGAACCCGCGCCGGGAAGCCATCCTACCGTCCCTGCGGGACTGGGCTTATTCTGGCACCCGAGTCCGGCGGCTGAAGCCGCCGGCTAAGTCCTGACGTGCCTTCGGCACGAAGGCCGCAGAGCGTGGTTCTTGTACACTTTTCTCTGTGGAGCAGTACTCAGTAACGGTCAATGGCAAAGGTGCGGGATTCGCCCTTCTTGAGGCGGAGCCAGACGTTGCCCGTCCAGCCGTTGAAGAGGACGGCGCCGCGGTTGAGGCGATGGTCGTTCTCCTTCGGCTCGTCGGTGATGTTGTCGGCGGGGCCGCCGTCGAGAGGCACGATCGAGGTAAACTCGCGCCAGAGCTTCTCGACCTTGATGCCGAGGCGGGCCAGGTCGAGGTCGAGTTTCACGGTTGTCGGCTTCTTCTCGTCGCCTGCCACATTGGTGACGTGGAGCAGCACGCTTCGGGGCTGCTGCCAGGCATTGCTAACGACGCCAGGAGCGGGGGCCTCGATGCCCTCAGGCTTCGCCGTGTTGATGCCCCAATCAAGTGCAGCTTGCCTCACGTCGCCCGCGAGGATGCCCTTCCACGCCGCGTCGTTGATCGGCTGATCCTCCCAGTGGATGACCAGGTAGCGGACGTCGTGGTAGAAGACGCTGAAGCCGTCGAGGACGCCCGTCGCGGGGTCGAGCTTCGGCTCGATGGGCGGCACCGTCCGCTGGCGCGAGTGCTCGTGCTTCTTCGCGTCGTCGGGGTCGCCGGGCAGCTCCTCATACCACTTGAGGTGGCCGGTGTAGCGATACTGGGCGGGGTTGTTGAGGAGCTGGTGGACGCGGAGCCGCTCGCCGCTCAGCCCCGAGGGCACGCCGAGGGCTTTCAGATCGAGCTTTGCGTGGAACGGCCGCGTCTTCTCCTTCCCCTCTTCATCCGGGCCGTAGTTGCACACGGCCATGGCGACCGAACCGGGACGCTTCCACATGCTGACGATGATGCCCGGAGTGATCTCCGTGACAACTTGCTGGTTGCGCCAGTAGGGGATGAACTCGACGTCGGGGCGGCTGATGCCCCAGTGCTTGAATGCCTGGTGGTTGAAGATGCTGCCCTGGAGTCCGCCCATCACGGCGTCGTGCATCGCGGGCCAGGTGGGGTTCATGAAGCCCAGGTGGCTGATGTTCACCCCGAAGTTGTGCGAGCACGACATCGCGATCATGCGGTCGCTGGGGTAGACGCTGATCGGGTCGAGCATCGGGTATTCGGAGTCGAGGATGGAGTCGGCGAAGGGCAGCGCCTTGAGGCAGATGGAGTTGGTGGCGTGGCCGCTCACGCCGCCGGGGTACTGCCCCGTCTCCTGCATCAGCGCCCAGACGCGCTTGTACCACGCGCGGAGATTCGCGGCGTCGCTTTCGGGCTGGATGCGGCCGTCGGGCAGGCGGTAGCCGAAGCCTGCGGCGAGGGCGCGGGCGAAGTGCCCCGTGAAGCTGATGTCGTAGTAGAAATGCGTGCAGCCGCCCTCGCGGATGAGGCGGTCCTGGAGCCACATCATGTAGTCGCGATAAGTCGCCGACAGGATTTCGCCGCCGGGCACCCAGTCGCCGGCGAAGTAGTCGTAGACGCCCGGCTCGATGGACTTGTTCATGTAGCCGCGGAGGGCGATCTGGTTGTTCGTCCACATGCCGAGGCGGGCAGAGCCATCGTAGAGGCCGCGCTGCGAGAGCTTGTCGCACTCGGCCTTGCAGTAGGCATAGTACTCGGGCCACCGCTTCGTGTCGGGGAAGGGCGGGCTGAGAATCGAGAAGAAGTCCTGCCCCGTGTCCCAGTTGACCTTGTACTTTCCGCCGGAGAAGCCGTTGGCGGCGGAGACCTGGTTGAGCCGCCAGCCTGGGGTGAGGTGGCGGAAGGGCGTGGCGTTGTAGCCGAAACGAATCGTGCGCGGCTCGGCCAGTTTGAGGGGCTTCTTGCCGGGGTAGCTGCCGACAATGTTGTTGCGGATGACGACCAGGCCGAGTGGCACAGCCGCCTCTTCGACCTTCCCCGGGGCACGCACCTGCTGTGTCGGGCGGATGAGCGAATGAGCAGGCACCCTGTCGTCGGGCTCCCAGCCGCGGTCGGAGTCGGCGGTCCAGAGCAGGCCGCGACGCTCGGTGCCGAGCCACAGGTTGTCGGTGAAGCTGCCCGTGGTCATGCCCGAGCCTGTCAGCCCGATGCCCTTGAGGGTGTTCCACACCTCGTCCTCGCCGTGGGGCACCTTGCCGATCGAGCGGGCGCAGTAGTTGTTCCCCTGGCCGATGCACGCCATGTGCAGCCCGTCGCGGTCGTCGAGCGGCCACTCGATGCGAAGCTCCTCGATCTCGACCGGCTCCTTCTCGGGCGCATAGGTGAGTTCCAGTTCCACAAGGCCGTCCTGCTCGACCGAGCCCTTGGCGCTGAAGACGAGGCCGGCGGCCTTGGCGGCAGAGCCCTCGAACTCGACCCGCCAATCCTTCTCGCTCGTGATTCTCGCTTTGCGGCGGGTTGGGACGACATGCTCCTTGCCGCCGACCTTTACCACGATGCGGGCGGGGGCCGCCAGCACGTCGCCGCCGTTCGCCTCGATCTGGCGGGGCAGGCCAAGGGAATCGAGGTGGTAGACGCGGCGGGTGCAGGCGATCTTCGTGCCGCCCCCGAACAGGCCGCTACCGCTTGCTCGCAGCGGCTCGTAGGGCTCGAGCACCTTCTCGGTGTCGCCGAGCTTGTTGCCCCACCACTTGGCGAACTCCTTCGCCTCGTCCTTCTTCGCGAGCTTGATGCCGTCGCGGGTGAGCAGCGCCTTGCCGCTCGCATCCACGAGGCTGAGCTTCACCTGGTACTCGCCGGGCCGGACGCCCGGTAGCTCGATGAGGTCCTCATACTTGTAGTAAACGTAGTGGCCAAGGCGGCCCTTCTTCACGGGCTTGGCGTCCTTCGTGATCTCGAACTCGGCGCCGGCGGCCTTGGTGCCGGCGGGAAGCTGGGCGTCGAGGGTGTCGGCGCTCAGGAACAGCAGGCCGCGCACGGGGTTCCAGTTGGCCGCGTATTCGAAGATGATCTCGCGGGGCTTCGCGGCCAGGTAGCTCTTGTCGGTGCCCGCGAAGCTGAGCTGATAGGTGTAGATAGGATCGGCCTTTGGATCATCCGCGAGGGTGACGCTGTAGCTGTACCACGACAGCTCGCCCGGCTCGTTGCGCTCGGGCTTGGGATACGCGAGGCCGGGGAATGCCTTGGCCACGTCGAAGCGGGCGGAGCCTTTGGCGGGGATCGTGAGCGTCTTCTCCTCCTGGACGACGGGCTTGGCATTCTCGGGCATGCCGCGGTCGCGTGCCCGGCCCATCTTGCCGTGGAGGATGCTCGCGCTGGCCTTGACGCTGACCGGCTTGTCGGACGGGTTGTAGATCACGCTCTTGAGATTGAGCCTCTCGTCGTGGAGGCCGCTCAGTTGCTCGATCTGCACGTAGGGCTTGTCGGCGATGAGCAGGGTGCGGGGGAAGCCGTAGTGCTCGAGGTGGCCGGATGCACTGGGCACGTCGAGCCATTGCCACTGGGGGTTCTTGAGCGGCGCGGCGAGAAGGATGTCCATCCTGTCGCCGGCCTTGTGCTCGACGGGCATCTGGAGGTCGGCGAGACTGGCTGCCAGCTCCATGTCCCACCACTGCTTGCCGGCCTCCTCGTGGATGCGGTTGGCGATGGCCATGTCGGGCCGCCAGTTGAAGAGGTTCTGGCCGATGGAGGGATAGAGCTTCATGAACTCGCCGCTGCCCAGCGAGTTGATGACGAACTTGAGGAAGCTGGAGACCTGGCCGGGCAGCTTGTTGCGGTCGTGGAGGAAGATGCCCAGCTCGTAGGAATCGTCGAAGACGACGCCGGCGGTGTACTTCTCGCGCTTGCTGCGATAGAGGCGATGGCCGGGCAGGATGTCGCTGCGGGCGGCGATGTAGAGGTGCTTGGGGTCCCAGGCGACCCAGAAGGAGATGGGGCGGTCGCGGTAGTTGAGGGTGCTGGTCCAGACGACGCCCATGACCTTCACGGCCTCGCGCCACTCGTCGGCGCCGATCGTGCCGTCAATGGCCGGCGGCTTCGAGATGCGCGGCACGTTGAAGCGTGGAACGAACTGCTCGTCGTAGGCGAGGCCGCCGGCGAGGGCGGAGGACAACGAGAGAGCGATGCTCAGGGCGGCGAGTTGCCTCATGCGTGCGCCTTTCGTGTTCTGGCTTCCCCTGCTCCGGTCCCCGCGACGGCAGGCGGATTATAGCGGAACGCGCCGCGCCCGCAAAGTGGAGAATCGGAGGGCCCTCAGTAGCGGCCCAGGGTCCGGTAGGCGTCGAAGAGAGCTTCGATGTTTCGGACGGGGGTGTCGCCCTGGATGTTGTGGGCGGTGCAGAAGATGAACCCGCCGCCTGGCGCGAGGGTGGCCATGCGCTCGCGCACCTCGCGGCGGACGTCGCGAGGCGTGCCGAACGGGAGCGTTCGCTGGATCGAGATGGAGCCGTGGAAGGAGAGGCTGCGGCCGAACTCGCGCTTCAGCTCCCGGTGGTCCATGTCCGCCACGTCGGGCTGGAGCGGGTTGAGGATGTCGAGTCCGCACTCGATGAGGTCGGGCATGATCGGCCTGATGGAGCCGCAGGAGTGGTGGGCGACCTTGCAGCCGTAGCGCCTGCCGAGGCGGGTGAGCGCCTGGAAGCCCGGGCGCAGGAACCGCCGCCACATGGCGGGCGAGAGGAACGGCCCCGTCTGGGTGCCGAAGTCGTCGCCCATCATGAACACATCGATCCCGCCGCCGGCGGCCTCGAGAGTGCGCTTCGCGTACTCGAGGTAGAAGGCCGCGATTCGCGCGAGGATCGCCTCCGCAATGTCGGGCGCGAGGGCGAAGTCGAGGAGAATCTGCTCGACGCCTCGCAGGTACATCGCGGGCTTGAGCTGCGCGCAGCGATTCAGCCGGTCGCCCATGAACACGACCACCCTACCCGTCCGCCGCGCCGCTGCCACCTGCTCGCGCACCACGGCGTAGTCGAACCACGTGGGGCTGGGCCAGTGGGGGTAGTCGCGGATTTCGTCCACGGACTTCGCGTCGGCCAGCGGGAAGCGGGCGACTTCCCAGTAGGCGGCCGCGCGGTCGCCTGTGCCCACGCTCACGCGGACGCGCGGCACGCCCCAGTGGTCCTCGACGCTGCCATCGCGGGCGCGGCGGGACTCGGGGCCGACGTAGCGCGGGCCGTCAATGTAGCGGAAGTCCACGTCGAGGCGCTGAAGCAACTGCTCCTGCGACCTGAGGCCCAGGCGGCGAAGCAGCTTCCCGGTCGCCTCGGGCGCGGCCCAGTAGTCCACGGGGACCCGGTCGGGCTCCCGGTGAGCGAGGGCGAGAGCGACCCGTTCGCGCGAGTCCATCGGGGCTGAGCCCCCCTCACAAGGTCCACCCCTGGCGGTACTCGCCCATCTTGAGGGCCTTGTCGGCCTCCTCGTTGTTGACGATCTTGCCCTCGAGGGGGTCGTATTCGAGCACGCCCTCAAACTGCGTGGCGACGTTGCCGAGCATGTTGAACTCGGTGAGCGGGCCGGAGTAGTCGTAGTTGGCCCACGCCGGCTTGCCGCCGCGGGCGGCGAGCAGCCAGTCGCGCTCGTGGCCGGCCGAGGCATCTACCTTCTCAGGCTTCTGTTGCTGAACGCCCTTGAACTTCTCCTCGGGGACCATTTTGAACGTCGCGTTGTGGCCCGTGGTGTGGAGCTTGCCCTCGGCGCCGATGATGAGGCAGCCGGCCCATTCGCTCCAGTCCTTCGGCCCCCACGCGACGTCGTGGCCGAGGATCTTCTTGAGGTCGTCCTTGATGCCGGGGCGGCTGCTGCCGTTGTGCCAGTGGAACGTGATGGGCGGGAGATCGCCTCGGGCGGGGATGTGCCACTGCACGTGCTCCCACTTGGGGAACGACAGGCGGTTGATGTGGTTCACCTTGGCCTCGACGCGGAGGATGGGCTTCGTGGCGGGATCGGCGTACCAGAGGCTGTCCACCTTCAGCGACATGAAGGCGAGGTTCTGCGTGTGGGACGCCCAGTTGCCGAGGTTGGCGGTGCCGAAGTCGCGCCAGCTTGACCACCAGAGCCACCGGGGATGGAAGGGGCGGACGGCGGCGGGGCCGAGCCAGAGGTCCCAGTTGAGGTAGGGCGGCACCTTGGCCTCCTCCTTCGGCGGCTCGGGGTGGTCGGCGCTGCCCTGGTCGTTCCAGGTGTGGACCTCCTTGATCGTGCCGAGCGTGCCGTCGCGGATCAGCTCGAGGGCGCGGCGGAACTGGGCGCTGCCCGTGCCCTGGTTGCCCATCGAGGTGGCGACCTTGAACTCCTTGGCCAGCTTCCGCAGGGTGCGCGACTCGAAGACCGTGCGGGTCAGCGGCTTTTCGGTGTAGACGTGTTTGCCGGCGCGGATGGCGAGGGCCGAGGCAGGGGCGTGCGAGTGGTCGGGCGTGGCCACGACCACCGCGTCAATCTGCTTCCCCATCTTGTCGAGCATCTCCCGGTAGTCGTGGAACTTCGGCAGGTCCGGGAACTTCTTGTACATCTCCGTGGCCTTGCTCTCGTTCACGTCGCACAGGGCGACCGAGTTCTCCTGCCGCGAGAAGCCGAGGAGCAGCTCGCGGCCCCGCCCGCCCGCGCCGATGTGGGCGAGGCTGAGCTTCTCATTCGCGGCGTAGCTTCGCGCCGAAGCGGCGTGGGTGAGGATAGCGATGCCCGCACCCGTGCGGGCGACGCTCCCGAGAAACGCCCGACGATTCGGTCGGCTGACCATGGCTCACTCCTTTTCGCCCGCGACCTTGTCGAAGTAGGCGATGCAGGCCGCCACCTGCTCGGCGAGATCGGGCGCAGTGACCTCGTGCTCGATGGTGAGGAGGGGCTTGATGCCCTGGCGGCGAATCTCCTTGACGATGCCCGCGATGTCGCCCTCCCCTGCCCCGAACACCACGCAGGGCGACTTCGCGTCGCCGAACTTCGCGATGTCCTTGAGGTGAAGTTCGGCGATGCGCCCCTCGACCTTCTTGAGCGCCTCGACGGGCTGGATGCCCGTGCGAGCCCAGTGGCCCGTGTCGCAGCAGGCGCCGATGCGCTTCGTGCGGCCCTCGGCGGCCCTCAGGAACGTGTCGGGATTCGCATAGAATGACGGCTTGGGGTGGTTGTGGACGCCGAGGGTGAGCTGGAACTCGTCGCAGAGCTTGGCCAGCATGTCGTAGGCGTTCAGCGGCGGCTCAGCGACGAGGATTTCCATCCCCATCTCCTTCGCCCAGTCGAAGAGCCTGCGGCAGGCGTCCTCCTTCGCCATCGCCTGGCAGTAGCAGGAAACGAGCTGGACGCCGATGTCGGCGAGGCGGGCCTTCGTCTCCTTGCGGTCGTCGGCCGACATGGTCTCGTTGGTCACGACGTTGGGCTTCTTGGCGCTGAGCTTCTGCCAGGTGAAGCCCTCGATGTAGCGGAGGCCGAGTGCGGCGACCTGCTCGGCGGTCTCGCACAGGGCCAGGTGGCGGAACGTGTAGGCCGTGATGCCGAAGCGCCAGCCGAGCTTCTCGCAGTTCGGCGCGCCCTTGCCCGGTTCGGCGGCGAAGAGGCCACGCGAACGCAGCCCGACGCCGGCGCCCAGGGCAATCGCTGTGCCCAGGAACCCTCGACGATGCACCTCTTGTGCCATGACATTCTCCTTCGCGGGGCAGAGACGCCCCGTCTACAGTGCCCATCCCTCGCGGTACTCGCACCGGAGTGCCTTGTCGGCCTCCGCGTTGTTCACGATCTTCATGTCGACCGGGTCGTACTCGAGCTTGCCCTCGAACTGGGTGGCGACGTTGCCGAGCATGAGGAACTCGTTGAGCGCGTCGGCGTAGTCGAAGTTCGACCAGGGCGGCTTGCCTCCCTTGCACGCCAGGAACCAGTCCTGCTCGGGGCCGCGGGACTGCTCGACCTGCTCGGGGCGGTCGCGCTGCACGCCCTTGAACTGCTCCTCGGGCAGGAGGCCGAACGTGGCGTTGTGCCCGGTGGCGTAGAGGCGGCCCTTGGTGCCGACGAAGAGCGTGCCGGCGAAGTCCAGGTTCTTCTGCTTCGGGTCGGTGATCTCTTTCTGGATGGAGTCAACAAGCTCCTTGCGGCCCGGGGCGCCGCCGTTGTGCCAGGTGATGGTGATCGGCGGGAACTCGGCTCGCGCGGGGACCTCCCACTTGATCAGCTCCCACTTGGGGAACGAGAGCCTGTTGATCCCCGAGGTCTTCGCCTCGATGCGGACGACGGGATGCGGGTCCTTCGGGGGATCCGCAAGCCAGAGCTCGTGGGTCTTGATGGCCATGACCGCGAGGTTGGCGGTGTGGGAGGCCCAGTTGCCGAGCTGGCAGGTGCCGAAGTCGCGCCAGGCGTTGCGCCGCAGCCAGTCGCGGTGGAACGGGCGCATCTTCGCGGGGCCGAGCCAGAGGTCCCACTTGAGGTAGTCGGGCACGGGCTGCTCGCCCTTCGGCGGCTCGGTCTTGTCGGAGCCGCCGCCCGAGTTCCAGACGTGCACTTCCCTGATCTCGCCGAGGGTGCCGTTGCGAATGAGCTCGAGGGCGCGGCGGAAGGCGCCGCTGTAGGTGCCCTGGTTCCCCATCGCGGTGGCCACCTTGTGCTTGCGCGCCAGTTCGCGGAGGGCCCGCGACTCGAACACGAGGCGGGTGAGCGGCTTCTCGCAGAAGACCCCCTTGCCGGCTCGAATCGCATAGGCCGAGGCGACCGCGTGCGTGTGGTCGGGCGTGGCCACGATGACCGCGTCGAGCCCCTGCCCCATCTCGTCAATCATCTTGCGGAAATCGTTGTAGACCTTCGTCTTGTCCTCGGTCACGCGCGCGAAGGCTGGAGCGGCATTCCTCTCCCAGGCGTTGGGCGACTTCGGGTAGTCGGCGGCTCGCTGCGCGCAGTGCTTGAATGCCTCGGCGATCTTCTGCGCATTCACGTCGCAGAACGCCACGACGTTCTGCATCCGCGGGATCGTGTCCACGAACCAGGTGCCGCGCCCCCCCACGCCGATGAGGGCGACATTGAGCTTGTCGTTGGCCTTCGTGGCCTGCGCAGAGGCGCTGTCGCGCAGGATCACCAGCCCCGCCGCCCCGCCAAGCGTGGAGGAAAGGAACACCCGCCGACAGGTCCGCCTTCGCATCGCTCGGCCCTCGAACCGGGTTGGCTCCCACGCCTGAGGCTAGCAACTCACGTCGAGGATTGCAAGTCGCGGATGCCGCCGATGCGGCACGCGCCCGGGCGAGCGATCACCCGACATGTGCGAAAAAACTCTTGACTACTCACGCGAGCGCGACTACTCTTATGGGCACAGAGCCGCCCGCGCGCGTGGCTTCGCGCGGGAGTGGCCGGGCCGAGTCCAGTGCCCGAAGCGGCGCCACTTCGTCCTCCCGGGGCGTGTCGCGTGAAACCAGGCGTACAGGCTGCTCCCTCGCCGACGGCGGCGCCGACCCTGCCCACAGGCAGCAGCCGGCTGGACGTGAAGCCCCGGAACCGCACGAAGGCCGACATCTACGTGCTCGGCACCACGCCGCCCACGCTGGTGAAGGACTACCGGAAGCGCGGCCTGCTGGCACGCCTCTACGGGCGGGCGTGCCTGAACCGCGAGGAGCAGGCTCTGCGGCGCCTGGCCGGCCTCAAGGGCGTGCCCGCGTTCGTCGCCCGCGACGGCCCCTGCGTCCTCTCGATGCAGTTCATCGAGGCCACGCCGCTCCACGACCTGAGGAAGGCGGGGCAAGTGCCCCCGGGCTTCGTAGACCGCCTGGAGCAATTGATGGTGGCCGTGGAAGAGCGTGGCGTGGCTCACGCCGACCCGCACATGAGGAACATCCTGTGCGACCGCGAGGGCCAGCCGTACCTGGTGGACTTCTCGACGTCGTATCTGCGAGGGCGGGTGCCGGTGCTGAGCAGATGGATTTTCCACAACCTCCAGGTCATGCGAAAGCTCAAGGTGCAGAAACTCCGGCGCAAGCTGTGCGGGGAGAGCGTGGAGATTGACGTGCGGCCCGGCCTCATCTACCGCGCGATCCACTTCCTGGGCCGCCTGCGTCGAGGCCGAAGGAGGAGATGAGTGGGGCTGATTGACAAGTGGCGCACGCGCCCGGCCGAAGCGGCCAAGGTGCTCGCGGTCGTGGCCTTCGGCGCCCTGTTCGCGTGGCTGGGCACCCCCTCGCAGCTCACGATCGCCGTGGGCATCCCGCTCATCGTGGTGGGCGTGGCGATTCGCGCCTGGGCCGCCGGCCATCTCCGCCGCAATCAGCGGCTCGCCACGTCGGGGCCCTACGCCTACCTGCGCGACCCGCTCTACCTGGGGCGCCTGTTCCTGCTCGTCGGCCTCGGAGTGCTGGCGAACAGCTATTACACCTATGCGCTCTTCGGCCTGGCGATGATCGTCTTCTTCCTCAACTACATGCCCCGCAAGCTCAGGAAGGAGACGAAGCGCCTCGAGGGCTACTTCGGCCAGGAGTACGTGGACTACTGCCGCCAGGTCCGCAGCCTCATCCCGCGCCTGAGCCCCTACCCGAAGCGCTCGAAGCTCGGCTGGAGCGCCGCCACCTTCTGGCGCGAGAACCGCGAGCAGTGGCTGATGCTCGCCGTCGTGCTCATCGTGGTGGTGATGATCGCGAAGGGCAACCGTGTGCCCTTCTGAGCCGGCCCCCTCTCATGGCCGCGCGCCGGGGCCTGCCGTCTCCACGTGCTCCGTGCTCACCACGCAATCGCGGTCATCGCCGAGGTTGAGGTAGTAGACGGTGACGCCGTCCGGGAGCGTGGCCGCGACCTTGCCGGGCGCGAGTTGGGCTGGGAGGGCCTCCCACTTGCGGTTCTGCCATTTCCCTACGGCGCGGGTGACGCACAGCTCGGCCTTGGCGATGGGGCGCTTGCTCTCGAAAGTGGCCCACACCTGGTTGCCCTCGCGCCCCTGGCCCGTGATCTTCGGCAGCGGGTCGCCGCCCTTGAGAATGCTGTCGGCGAAGGCGTGAATCTCCTTCGGCGCCTCGCCTGCCGGCCCGTGGCCGTGGGGCATGCGAATGCGGATGCACAGGGTCCGAGGGCCCTTCGGCAGGCGATACGACTTCTGGAGCGCATTGAACGTGTAGGCGAAGTCGTTCGTGCCCGTCACCCAGGCCATCGGCATCGGGGCGTCCTCAAGGTAGACCGACGGGTCCCACCAGCGCATCCAGCGGCCGGAGCCCTCCTTGCCCAGCGCGGCCACGTTGGCGGCGAAACCGTGCTCGCTGGTGAAGCCGCAGCCGTAGACGGGCACGACGCACTTGAGCCGGGGGTCCACTCCGGCCACGATGCACGCCAGGTAGCCGCCCCACGAGATGCCCGTGAGGCCGATCCGGTCGGGGTCCATCTCGGGCTGGGCGCGGAGCAGCGAGTGCCCGAGAAGCACGTCGGCGACGGCGTGATAGGCCCACTGGTCTTCGCGTGGCTCGTTGATCTGCTTCCAGCCGCCCCAGCCGGGCGGCCCGCCCTGCTCGTCGCGCTGCCACTTGCCGTACGAGCCTTTGGGCACGCAGCCGCAGGTGTCCATCGCGATGGCCGCGTAGCCGCGGTCGTTCCACAGCTTCACCCAGTTGGCGAAGGCCGTGCCGCCGCCGCCGTGGACGAGCACCATGCCCGGCAGCTTCTTGCCCGGCTCGGTCTTCGGGATCCCGAGCCAGGCGAAGACGCGCGTGGGCTTGCCCCTGTACGACAGGCCGTCGTAGAACACCGCCCGCATCCCCTCGGCGCGAAAACCCTCGGCGGGAACCGCTTTCGGCGGCTTGAACAACGCCGCCGTGTTCCACATCGGCCCTTCGGGCTGAGCGCCGCGGCTCGCAGTCGCACACAAGGCCGTCAACCCGCCTGCAATAAGAGACAACGCCGCAAGCTTCCGCATTGGCCTGTGGCCTCCTAGAACGTCCGCCCGAAGTCGCGCTGCTGCGGAATGGCGACGGCGCCGGGCATGTCGATCCGCGGCTTGGCAAGCAATGCCGCCTTGCCGCCCTCGATGGCCTTGAGGATGGCCTGGTAGCTCGGGTCGTCCTTGGACTTGAAAGCCGCCTTCGCGTCGTCGGCGAGGCCGCCGGCGCTCTTGGCCAGGTTCTTCACGAGCACGCGGCTCCACTCGGGGTGGGTGAGATTGATGTCGGTGTGGGCGACGTTGGCAATGCGGCCGCGGCGCCCTTTCTTGCTCTCGCCCGCCGCCTTGTCGAAGGCGTCCCCGTAGGCCTTCTGGAACGCGGCGAACCAGGGCAGCGGCCTGCCCCCCACGTCCAGCCACGTGTCGCGCCCGCCGAAGCTGTGGGGCCGCGTCATGTCCCACGTGCCGTAGTAAGGCACATTGGCGTCAACCCACGTGTAGATGCGGCGGCGGCTCTCGTCGTCCACGTTGAGGCGCTTGTATTTCTCCTCGAGCAGCTTCGTGAGGCGGCTCACCCACGAGCCGGTCGCCAGCGGTGGGAAGTTGCCCGTGGGGCCGGGGTTGATGTGGTAGCGGTCCACGAGGCCGGGGGTGAAGACGAGCGTCTCGAAGGCCATGTTGAACAGGCGGGTTTTGTCGCCCGACAGGTCAATGCCGCCGTCGGGCGTGGGGCCGCTGTGGCACTTGACGCAGTACTTGTCGAACACGGGCTGCACCTGCTTCACGAAGTCCACCGGCCCCTCGCCCCAGGGCGGCGGGGTGATGCGGTCGGGCCCCTTGGCCAGCCGCTTCCACGATTGGAGCTGCGGCGAGGGCGCGTGCGTGCGGGACTCGTGGCAGCCGATGCAGTTCTGCGATTCGCCGTTGACAAGCTGGGTGACGGTGCCCATGCGGCGGACCTCTTTGCCGTTGGCATCGAGGGCCTGGAAGTACAGCTCGACGCCCGCGGGCGCGGTGAAGTAGACCGAGCCGTCGTCGGCGACGGGCACGGTGCCGTAGTTGTGCTTCACATAGTAGGTGCCCTCGCCGATGGCGGGATAGTGGTCGGAGTAGCGGGGGCCTTCGGTGTTGTACTTCTTGGGGAGCTGCGACATGACGCGCAGTTCCTTCACCAGGCCGCGCTCGACGCCTTTGTCGAGGAGGCCCTGGTAGACGTCGAAGCAGAAGAAGCGTCCCTCGCCCTTCGGCTCCGCCGGCGGCGCCCCCACGAACTGGTGGGGCCGCGGCCTCGGCCGCAGTGGCACGGGGCAGAAGCACGAGGTTTGCGGGTCGTCGTAGAGGAGCGCCTTGTTCCCCTTGGCGTCCATCAGGAACAGGCGGTAGCGCTTCGGGCCGCCCGTGAGCGGGCCGCCGTAGGAGACGAGGAAGAGATCCTCGGCGATGGGATAGGGGTCGGTGTAGGACCAGGGGTAGAGCTTGTCGCCAGGGCCCCAGTTCGTGTCGCGCCACGTCCTGCCGACCGTAGGCGTGTAAGGGACCTCGGGCGTGATGTTGACGATGCTCTCGACGTTCTCGTGGCCGAGGGTGCGGTCAATGAGGCCGATGGCGCCGAGCGGCGGATGGTGATGGGCGGCCATGACGCAGATCACCTTGCGCGTGCCGGGGATCTGCTTCGCCCCGTACATCGAGTTCGGCACGGTGAGCGTGTTACCGTAGAAGAGCTGCACCCGCGTCCCGTCGGGGTTGATGGTCCAGAGCATCTCGTGGGTGAAGATGTTCTTGTCCTGGTACTCCCACCGCGAGTAGAGGACAGAGCCGTCGTCCATGACCGAGGGGGTGACATCGCAGAGGGTGCTGTATTCGAGTCGGCGGATGTCGCTGCCATCAGGGCTGACGGTGAAGAGGGCGCAGGCCAGGAAGTCCTGGCACATCGAGTAGGCCTCGACGCGCGTGGAGGCGAAGCAGATGCGGCCGTCGGGCAGGTAGACTGGGTTGAAGTCGTGGAAGCGGCCGTTCGTGATCTGGCGCAGCCCCGTGCCATCGGTGCTAATCTCCCAGATGTGATGCGAATCCTCGCGCTTCGGCACGTCGCGCTTGTAGGTGAAGACCAGCCGCTTGCCGTCGTACGACGGGCTCATGTCCATGATGAAGCCCGTCTTGTCCTCGAAGATCACCTTGGTGGCGCCCGTGGCAGGGTCGAGGGTGCAGATGGCGGAGCCGACGCCGGTCATGTGCGAGTGCATCGTGGCATTGGTGCCGCGGAGACCGTGGCCGTTGCGCTTGAGGAACGCGATGGGCGGGCAGCGGGGGATGAGGAGCTTCCGCTCGAAAGCGGCGGCCTTGCCCAGGGTCTCCTCGATCTTCATCAGGGCAGCCAGGTCGGGCTGAGTCCCGTCGGCGAGCGCGTCGCGCAGGGCCTTCAGCAACTTCTCGGCGGCGGCGAGTTCCTTCAGGAGTCCCTCGGCCTCCGCCTTGGCGAAGGGGAAGCCGGCGGCGAGGCGCTGGAGAGCGCCGCGGGGCGTGGCGAGGTCAATGGCGGCGATGGCCTGGCGGGCATTGCGGAGCTTGTCGCAGAGCGCGGCGGCCTTGCTGTAGAGCGGCTGCCAGCGGGGGTCGTCGGGCTTGGCGCCGGCGGCGCGAAGGGCATCGGCCTCCCTGCAAAGCGACTCGCCCGCCGTGCCCAGTTCCTTCAGGCAGCCCTCGACGAGCGTCATCTTGTCCACGCCGTAGAGCTTTCGCCCATCGAGCGCGGCGACGGAGACATCCTTGTACTCCGCCGCCGTGACCCAGGTGCCGAGGCCGATGCCGCCCGCCGGATACGTGTCGTCCTTCATGTCGTGGATCAGCTTGCCGTCGAGATAGCACCTGATCGAGGGGCCTTGGACGACCACCTTGACATCGTACCATTTCCCCGTCTCGATGCGGCCTGGGACGTGGGCGAACTCGCGCTTGGGGCGGGTCTCGACGGCGTGGGCATTGTTCCCCCAGCCGCCGATGTTCCACCAGTAGAAGTGATCGCGGTCCTTGACGCGGAACAGGACGAGGAAGCCCTCCGCCCCGCCGGTCTTGCGGGCCTTGACCTCGTAGACGTAATCGGTCCAAGTGGCGGCTTCGGCGAAGGCGCGGCAGTCGGATTTCAACTCGGTCTGCACGTAGACCTCGCCATTCGCCTTCCACGTGCCGGCGGTGGGCGTCCAGCCATCAAATGGCCGGGCCTTCGGCGCCCCCTCCCCTGCCACCGAAGTCGTGGCCAACATGGCCAACGCAACCACAACTCGCCACGGCATCGTCTTCACGTCTCCTCTGCTGTGGTAGGGCGTGCATACCTGCACGCGGAAGAAGCAAGGGGGCTGGCCGGCATCGCCATTCCGGTGGGCGCACGACCGCGCCCTCTCCCGCTAGGATACTCAGAATGGCTTGAGTTGTCCACCCCCTCTTGGACAGAGCTGCGGCAACCGACTCGCGCGGCCTCGGTTGATACCCCACTGCCGCCTCCACGGGGCTTGACTCTGGCGGGGGCCGGCGCCATACTGCGAGTGTTTGCAGACCCACGAAGCCGTGTCCGGGGGGACGCAGATGATCGATTACACGTGCAAGTGTGGCAAGCTCTATCGCCTTGACGACGGCAAGGCAGGGGCACGAGTCCGCTGCGCAGCTTGTGGGGCCGTGGGGCGCCTGCCGGCAGCGCCGGCACCAAGCTTGGCCTCTCAGTCTCCCGCTCCTGTCGCGCCTCCCCCGCCCGCTCCCCCCGTGCCCGCAGACCACGCGCCGAGCAAACCTGCCCGACATCGGGAGAAGCAACATAAGGCATACCGCCGTCAAGTGCTCAGGGAACTTCGCGCTTCGCAGAAGTCGGGGATGGTTGCCGGAATCAAGATTCTCGGCGCAGTTGGTGGCTGCGAGTTCTGTAACCAGATGAATGGCAGGATCGTTAGCCTGGAGGAAGCAATAGCCGATGAGAAACTCAGGCCGCCGTTTGATGAGTGCACTAACGATGCATGCACGTGCACCTACACTGAGGTCCTGGTTCCCCTGGATGAGTTACTGAAGCGCGGATGACATGATCGGGTTGTGAGACCGCGGGCCGGGGTTTGCCTGATCGCTGAATGAGGCTATCAGTCACCTCGTGCGCGGCCTCCCCTGAAGCGGCATCGGAGGAAGCCCGATGACCCAAGACCAAACGATACGAGTGGCAGGCGAGGACCTCCTTGATTGGCAAGACAGGCCCGTTCCTGCCTCCTTTTTCATGCGGCTTGATTCTCTACGCTTTGAATTGCCTTCGCTACCAAGCCCTTCTGATGTGCTAACAGCGATCATCATCTGGCGTTCCTTACTCCGCCTTGCGGAGATGATCATCGCCAAGGCGAAGCACGCGCAGAAGGATCCTTACGAAGCCACCGTTTCGAGGGAGTTGGCCAGCCTGGTAGGCTTGCACGATATCGTCGAAACGGCCATCCTCGTAGCAATGGAGTGTGAGAGCATCGATTCCAGCCCTCTCCGCCAATGCGGCGAGCAGTGCCGAGATCTCGTGTCTGTCGTTGAGCGGAGGAGCCTGATCTCTATTCAGAATGATGCCCCCCGCCGGCGGCCGGGCTGGCCTTTCTGTGTGCTGCCCGGCGGCGCGCGTGATTCTCTGCTAGAGGCGGAAGTGTTGCTTGACAGGCTGGAGGCCCGGATGTTGATGCAGCGGGCAAGAGGTCAGATGCCCGGCGGCTCGCCGATGGGGCGGCCCGAGGGCGCGGGTACGCCACAGGGCGGCGCGGTGGGCGAGGCGCGCGGCGGGCCGGCCAGCGCCAAGCGCTTCCGCGTGGCGTTGTCGTTTCCGGGCGAAAAGAGGGAGTTTGTCCAGGTCGTCGCAGATCACCTCGCGGACAAGATCGGCCGGGAGCGGGTTCTCTACGACAAGTACCACGAGGCCGAGTTCGCTCGCCCCAATCTCGACACGCACCTCCAAGGCCTTTATCACGACCAGTCGGAACTGATCGCCGTCTTCCTGTGCGCGGACTATGAGAGGAAGGAATGGCCCGGCCTAGAATGGCGCGCAATTCGGGATCTGATCAAGAGACGAGAATCATCGGCCATCATGCTTTTCCGCTTTGATAGCACCGAAATCCCTGGCCTGTTCTCGATTGACGGTTACATAGACGTGGCGGAGCGCTCGGCAGACGATGTAGCTGCTTTGATCCTTAAGCGCTTGGAGTCGAACACTCCGGCCGGGCCAAAGGACTGTTCGGGTCCCGCCAAGCTGTGAACCGCCCGGCCCTTGCGCGATCACAGTATCGTGACACCAAAGACCACAACGACCGGGAATCGTGCCGAGCTATCTAGTGGATCAACCATTCGGGGGCAACCGCCTGATCCTCTAGCAGGTGGCGTCGTAAGTCTCTATGTGCCAAGCCTTTGGAAAGGCCCACTAGTGGATCAAAACCACGGGGGGAGGGATTGATCCACTAGCGCCTGAGGGGGGCACGGGCGGTCACTCGGCGAGGAGGCGGATGCCGGGGAGCCGGGCGGCGGCGAGCTTGGGGCCGTAGAGCCTGAGCTTCTCGGCGGGCAGACGCGCCAGGACGGCATGGGCGAGCGGCGTCACGTCGGGGTTGTCGCAGGCGGCGAGGAACTCGACGAACTCCGCGGTCTGAACGTCGTCCATCGTCCGCAGGAGCTTTTCGAAGTGAGCGGCGTCTTGAAGGGCGAGCTTCTGTGTGCGGATGAGCTGTTGGAGGCGTTTCTCGAGGCGCCGCCGGGCGAGGGGCGTGAGCTTGAACGACGTGCCGCCGTAGAGGTCGTCGAGGAGCGATGCCCGCCCGCCCTTGAGGTCGCGGATGCGCTTGAGGTGGTGGGCGTACTGTTCCAGCGCCCGCCTGGTGCTGCCGGGGGTGCGGAGGCGCATCAGGGCGGTGGCGGCGACGAAGCGCAAGTCGCTCTCCTTGGCGAGGAAGCGTTCGAGGGCGGGCGCCGCCTGGGGGTCGCCGAGCGAGCCGAGGGCGACGAGGGCCTCGCGCACCACCTCCTCGTCGCGGTGGTCCAGGGCCTTCTCCAGGATGTCGCGCTTCGTCGCGTCCTTGCTGGCGCCGAGGACGCGGAGGCCCGCCCCGACGAGGCGCGGCTCCAGGGCATCGAGCATCTTCTCCGCCAGGTCGAGCCAGGAGGCGTCAATGAAGGGCTCGGCCGCCTCGATGACGGGCGTGAGCACCTCGGGGTCGGTGAGGCGTTTCGAGTGGATGAGGGCGCACTGGACGAGGAGCCTGGCAGAATCCTTGTCCACGACGTTGCGGGCGGCCAGGCGGAGCTTGGCGGTCAGCTCCTCGTCCTTCATCTCGGAGGCGCCGACGAAGAGCGCGTCGGGCGTGGGGGCGTTGGGGTCGCGTTCGGCGCGGGCGGCCTCGGCCGAGCGTTCCCTGAAGCCCTCGGCCAACCACGCGATGCAGGCGCCCACGACGCGCGGCCAGTGGGGCCACGCCCAGTAGGGCGTCGTGCCCGGGGCGGGGTCGCCGTGGGAGTTGATCATCACGACGATCACGCGCCCCTTGCCGAACGTGCCGGCCACGAGGGCCGGATGCTCGCCCGCCGCCACGAGCACCTTCGCGCCGGGCTTCAGCGGCGAGGTGTCCACGGTGAAGGCCGATGGCGCCTTGGCCCAGTCAATGCGGTCGGGGAAGAACGCGGCGTCCCTCGGTGCGAGAGGGAAGCCCTTCGGCTCCTTCGCGAGGTCGGCGTAGCGGCGGATGGTGAGGGGCATCAGGGCTTCGAGCCAGGTCGTGTGGTCGCGGCCGGCCGAGAGGTTGAAGTGTCCGCCGAAGACGAGCAGCCCGCCGCCCGCCTCCACGAAGTCCTTGACCATCACGCGGCGGAGCAGCCCAAGCTCCTCGGCGTGGATGTTGTCGAGGACCAGCACGTCGTTCTGGAGAAGCTGGGCGTAGGTCTCGGGGAACTCGTCGAGGGAGCGGGGGTTGAGGGTCCAGCCGCGGCGTTCGAGGTAGGAGACGGACTGGTTGCCGCCGCCGACAACGCCGACGGCGGACGCCACGTCGTTGAGCCAGGAGAAGAGGCCGCGGCAGTGATGCACGTCCAGTTCGCCGTTTCGCGCGAGGCGAATCTCCTTCGGGCGGGCGAGGCGTTCGACGAGCTGCTTCGCGACCTCGGGCGCCTTCTCCTCATCGGCATCGTAGTTGTGGGTGTGCCCGTAGTCGTCCCAGTTGCGGCCGGGCTTGGGCGGCGCTGGCCTGATGTTCTTCTTCGCCTTCTCCTCCGCCTCGCGCTGGGCGGCCATGGCGGCAGCGGCGTCCTCGACGGGGCTGGTGAGGGGGAACGGCTCGGCGGCGCATTCGAGGTCGAAGAGGACGATGCTCCAGGTGGCGATGCGAGGCACGACGACTGAGCACTTTCCGCCCGCCACTTGGGCTTCGAGTGCTTCCTGGCCAGCGGGCAGGTCGGGCGAGAGGTGGGCGGCCGACGCGACCTTGACGCCTTCGGGCAGTGTGAGGATGAGCCGCACGTCGCTTCGCTTGGCCGACGGCAGTTGCACGCGATTGCAGAAGGCGGGGTAGCGGGGCGGGTTGACGATGCTCACGAGAAGCTGCTTGCGGCCCGGAGCCACGTCGCGCAGCCAGCACGATTCGCTCCACCACAGCTCCGCCTTCCCGTCGCCCACCGCGAGCCAGTGCTCGGGGTCCTTCAGCCGCTTCGTGTCGTCCCACACGAAGGCGGAGAAGCGGGTGAGCCACTTGGCCATGTCGCCGTAGGGCCACACGCCGGGCGTGGTGAGGTAGGTGTAGCGCTGGCCGGCGGCAAGGCCGCAGAGGACGTTGTACGCTCGGTCCAGCTCGCTGGCCATGTCGAAGGTGATGAAGAGAGGGAGGCCGCCGATGCGCTTGAGGTAGTCGGCCTCGCGGCAGATGGCCTCGTAGAACGGCCGCGTGTGGCCGGGGGAGAAGTTGGTGTGGCTCCAGTCGCGGACGCTTTCGTCCATCATCAGGCCGTGGCCGCGGGCGCACTCGTGGAAGTCCTCGACGTTCTTGTCGGGCAGGAAGAGCTTGGAGCCTGGGCGGGCGAAGGCGATGTTGTAGCCGTGGACGAAGTGGGGCAGCGCCGCGTTGAGCCGCTTCTTGCAGCGGGCCATGTTGCCAACGAAATGGCCGTCCCACCGCACGCCGTCCCAGCCGAGCATCTTCGCGCTCGCGGCGATCTCGTCGGCGCCGAGGTCCACCGCGGCGTCGCATGCGGCGTTGACCCAGGCGCTCTGCCAGTCCTGCCATCCGCCCGCCTCGGGGCCGGCGAGGGAATGCTCGTTGCGGAGCATGCGCTCGCAGTTGAAGACACCGATGCGGTCGGAGCTGACGCCGCACCAGGCGGCGATGCCGAAGAAGTCGGGGTGGCGGCGAAACGTCTCCCAGCCCGCGGTGCCGCCCGCGCACGCCTTGCCGTAGGTGATGCCCTTGACGCCCACCTTGTGCGCCTCGGCGAGGAGCGCCTTGAACGCGCTCACCGAGCCGTGGTACTGCGTCTGGCCCGAGAGGAAGAACTCGGTGTCGGGCGTCATCTCCGAGTAGTCGCACGGCGCCCAGGCGAAGACCTCGAAGTAGTTGGCGTAGGCCCGCTTGTTCGCCTGCATGGTCTTCGCGAACTGCTCGGCAGTCATGCCCGCCCGATGATGGCCGCCAGCGCCGCCGGTGATGCCGACTCGATAGACGTTTCGGCTGACGCCGAAGACCTCGGAGCGGCTGCCCGGGAAGCCCCTGGCTGGATCGGCGAGGGCGGCTGGTGTGGTCTCGGGGACCTTGCCCTGACGGGTCACCACGGCGAGAAGCTCGCGCCCGAACTCCGCCTCGTCGAGCTTGCAGGCGAAGGAGAGCGTCGTCGGCTCTTCGCCCAGCTGCACGTCCTTCTCGAAGACGGCGCGGCAGGTGGAGCGCTCGCGGACTTCGAGCGCCGTGAGGTGGAAGTCGCCGGCGCCCGCGACGGCTCGCGCGTCCACCTCGGCCTTCACCTCCTCGCCGGGCAGGTAGTGAACCTTGTCCAGGCGGACGGCGGTGACGATGGCCTCAATGTCGGCGAGCTTGCGCACCTCGATGCGGTCGCACGCGACATACAGTTCCTGCGGCCCGAGCGAGCGGAGGTCCTTCCCCTCCTCCAGTTCGCCGAGCGCGTCGCCTGCGGTGTCAACGGGGCCTTTGCCGAGGAAGTCCTTCTCGAGCTTCTCGAGGTACTCCTTCTCCTCCTCGCTCTTCTGTCGGCGCATGCCGTCGAAGCCCGAGGCGCCGCGGGCGTCGAGCGCGAGCGCCAGCGACCCGCCGGCGTGGGCCACGCGGAGGATGATGGGAATGTAGACGCCCGAGCGGTCGAACCACGCGGCCTGCGCCGTCCGCTGCTCGCCGCCGGCCTGAAGCGTCACGGCGAGGCGGTGGAGCAACTCGATGGGGTGCGCGGAGACCCAGGCGGTGGCTTCGTAGAGGCCGGGCGCAAGCTTGGGCGATGCCTCGAGCATCCGCCCCCAGCGCACGATGGCCACTTGGCCGCCCGACGCAGCCTTCTCGCGGAACACCTCGCCGCGGCCGGCGACCAGCTTCTCGGCCTCCAGCACGGCTGTGCCCTCGCCGGCGCGCACGGTGCCGCACAGGAGCACGCAGAGCGAGGCCAGCAACGTGTTCCTCACCTCGCGCCCTTCCCTGCCGTGGCGGGCGCGATCGGCCCGATGTAGTCCTTGGCGGCCACGACCTGGTCGAACCAGACCTTGCTCACGTGGCCCTGGGGCGACTTGGTGATGTAGAAGAGGGGCCAGACGAAGTTGATCTTGAGCGCCTCGGCGTTGCGCCAGCGGAAGCCCTCGAACGGCTCGCCGCCCTCGGCGACGCGGAACCGCTCGCGGTCGCCCTTCGCGTCGTTCCAGCGAATCGCCTCGCCGCCCTGGTCCTTGAGGAACTTGTCGAAGGTCCACTTGCCCTTGGGGAAGCCCTTGCCGAGGTGGCCGACGAGCTTGCCGTCAATCCAGAGGGCCTGCTCGCCGTTGGAGTCGCCGACGTCGTTGAGCTTCATCATCAGCTCGGCGCAGACCCATTTGCCGCGCTCGGCCTTGAAGGCGGGGTCGTGGACGAAGGAGTTGCCCCACGTCTGCCCGCGCGGCGGGCTGCCCCGCATCTCCATCCAGTAGCTGTAGAAGTCCCACCGCCAGGCATTGCCGAAGGGCTCGACGCCCGTGGTGAAGCGCTCGTTGCCGCGGGGCCGCACGCCCGCCCCGCCCTGCGGGAAGCGGGTGGGCGGGTTGTAGCCGCCGACGTGGAAGAAGTGGTGGATTGGGCCGCAATCGGCGTCGAACTTCACGTAGAAGCGCACGTGCAGCTTCTCGTAGCCGGGCAGGAGGCGGCGGTAGAGGTTCGCCCCCTCCCCCTTCCCGCCCACGTGGGTCATCAGCAGCGACCGCCGCCCGCTGCTGCCCGCCGGCACGTCGTCCGAGAGCGACATGATGTTGGCGTTCTTCACCGTGTCCCAACGCTTCTTCAGGTCGTCCACCGCCGCCACGTCGAACGTCTCGGCGAAGACGACGGCGGGGTCCTTCTCGATCCCCCTGTCGCCGGGGTATTTCGCGGCGATGCCCGCGTTGCCCTCGGGCAGGGGCTTTCGCGGAGGCGCCGCGCCGACCGCCTCGCCCACTGCGACGCAAGCAAGAAACGCCACGACGAACCGCATCCTGGCCATTCTCTTGCCCCTTTCGCTCACGGAGTAGCGAGCGTGAAGACGCCCAGGACGATCTTCTTGCCGTCGAACCTGACGGACTGCTTGCCGATGAGGAGCGCGTCGCCCTCGACCTTGACCTCGGGGTGCTGGCCGCTGGCGGAGAGTGTCATCACGTGGAAGCCGGTCTTGCCCGCCTCGTAGCGGCCGACCTTGGCTTTCGGATCGCTGACCTTCCTCGGCTCGCCCTTCTCGACGGGCGCGACGACGATCAGGGCATCGGCCCCGCTCGCCTTGCTGAAGTCCACGGCGAGCGACGACTCGCCGGTCGAGATGACGCCCGAGCGGTCGGCGCCGGCGACCATCTCCTTCACTCGGCCACGGGCGGGCGAGGTGAACGAGAGGCGCAGGCCGCCAAGGCCCCAGGCCATCACGTCGCGGGGCTTCACGTCGGCGAAGCCGTTGAGCAGCGCGGTGACCACGATGTCGTCGTTGTCCTGCCAGCGATTACGGAAGACGAAGTACTCGTAGACCGAGTCGCGGTGGACCTTGGGCAGCACGTCGCCGGGGTTCTTCGGCTCCAGGCCGAACGGCCAGTTGATCAAGGCGAGCATCGGGCGGTGAGGATAGGGGCTCACGGTGTCGCACGGCGGCGTCTCGCTCTTCGGGTCCACGAACGTGCTGTAGCACCAGAGGAGCGCCGGCTTCATCGCGTCGGGCACGGCGCCGAAGCCCTGGACGAATTGGCCGCCGCGCGACAGGCCGTGGCGGAGGCGGTAGAAGTCCGGCCCGCCATACGTGCCGCCGAGCGCGCCGCGGTAGGGATAGACGGCCGGCGGGCCGATCAGCTCCCACACGCGGAGCATCGTGACGTTCGCCGCGTTGGGCCGCGGGCCGGCGATGTAGTCGCGGCCCTGCGCCGTGCGGAGCGCCTCGAGGTAAGGAATGTAGGCGGTGTCGGACGCGATCTGCCCGGGGCCGTGTCCCTCGAAGAAGAAGCCGCCGTCGCCGAAGCCGCTGTTGAGGGCGCGCGGAATGTTCCGCTGGAGGGCCTCGTCGTAGATGTCGAGCAATTGGGCATCAGTCCCCGGGTCGCCCTGGATGGCGAGCACGGCGAGTCCGCAGCCGCCGGCCACGGCGCCGTAGTGATTGCTGTTGGGGCCGAGCTTGGGGGTGAGGGCCATCCTGCGGAGGCTGATGCCCTCGGGCTGAGCCTTGCCCCACTCGCCGCCCTCCTTGTCGTCGTAGTTCTGGATCGCCTGGGCGAACTTCACGCGGAACGCCTCGTCCCAGGCCTCGTAGCACAGGTCGTAGGCCACGGCGTACCAACCGATGCTGGGGCCGGCCCGCAGCTCGCCGCCGGGGGCGGCCCAGGCGTAGCGGTCGTCGGCGTCGCGCTGGCCGGCCAAGGCCAGCTCGACGCACTTGCGGGCGAGGTCGGCATGCTTCCGCTCGCCTGTGAGCTGGTAGAGGAAGCCAAAGCCCGCGGCGTGGCAGATCGTGTAGCTGCCCTCGACGCGCTTGAACTTGTTGTCGTCGTATGCCTTCTTCGCGGGGTTGAGCGACGTGGGCATCTCGTCGCCGCCGCCGAGGAGGCGCTTGAGCCTGGCGACGATGAGCTTGCCCTCGGGCGTCCCGGCGCGCCGCCGCAGCTCGGGCACGTCGCTCTTGCGGAAGAACAGGCGCGGGTGCTCGCCGGGGGCGACGGGCTTCCAGTCCTTCACGGGCACGAACCAGGGGCGGTCGTCCTTCGCGTACACGATGTCGGGCAGCCCGGTCCGCACGCCGCCGCCCCAGCAGCCGGCGCGCTCCTCCTTCTTACCGCTCTCCGAGACGCTCTTCGCGGCGTAGCTGCCCGCGAGGAGGCCCTGGACGCGGCCGCCCTTGACCTCGATGGTGATGGCCACGGGCTCGCCGTCGAGCGAGATGAAGGGCACGGTGAGCGTGCCGGCGATGGTGTCCTTCGTGAGGGCGATGTTGGCGGGTGGCTCGAAGGGCTGAAGGTCGTAGGCGGCGTGGCGCAGGTTCACGGGGCCGGCCTCGGCGCTCACGACCTTGCCGTCGCCGATGCCGAGGTTCACGGCCAGCCGCCGCTGCTGGTCGCTCGGCGTCCCGCCGGGCACGATGTCCTCGAACATGAGCTGGTAGGTGAAGGCGGCGAGGTCGGGGATTTCGGTCGGCCCCACGCCGCCCGAGACGCTGCCGCTGATCTCGGTGGCCCGCTCCTTGTCGCGGAGGTTGATGCCGGCGTCGAGCTTCGCCTTGTAGGTGCCCGCGATGCCGCGGATGGCCTTGGCGTCCTTCGGATCGGGGGCGGTGAGCTTCGCGTCAATCTCGATGACGGCCTTCCGGGGCTTGCGGTCGGCCGGCACCCACGGGTCGGGCGAGAGCGTGACCTCGAACGTGCCTTTGATCGCGTCGCCGGTGACCGTCACGCCGGCCATGTCGGAGAAGTAGCGGCCCGTGTTCCAGCCATAGCGGTTGCGGCCAGGAATGCGCGAGGTGCCGATGGCCCACACCCATTTGCCTTCGCGCCGCGAGGGATACATGTTGAGCGGCTTGCCCGCGTCGAAGAAGTCGCTGAACGTCAGCCCCCACGTGCTGTTATCCACGTCCGTCTTCTCGGGCGGCGCCGCCTCGCCCGCGAGGGTCAAAGCGCTCTGAGACAGAGAGGCGAGACACACCATCGCGCCGACGAGAAGCCAACGCACCATCATCGGGAACTCCTCACTCCTGCTTGGTCGCCTTCGCCCGCACGACGACCAGGGCGGGGTGCGACACGCCTTGCTTCCCGTCGGGCGTGGTCCACTGGGCGAAGACCGCGTGCGGCCCCTGGGCCGCGCCCTTCCACGTGAACTGCCACAGGGCCTTGCCCGCCTCGCCGAGGAGCCGGTCGCCGTCGAAGAACGACACCGTCCTGGCGCTGAAGCCTTCCTTGACGGAGGTGGTCAGGAGCAGATCCGTCCCGGGGTTGAGCATCAGCGTGTGGTCGGACTTGGGGTCGCGGGTCGAAACCTTGGCCGAGCCGTCGGCGGCCGCAGCCTCGAGCACGACGGGCGGATCTTTCGACATCATGGCCCGCCACACGAAGGCCACGTAGCGGCTGGGGAACCAGGTGGCGAGCGCCTTGTCGCCCTGGTAGTCGGCCCACGAGGCGACCGTGGCGAAGTTCCCCTCGGTCGTCGAGCGGTCGCCCAGCCAGCCGTCGTCCTGCTTCACGTCCTTGAGCTTCGGGGGCCCGGCCAGCGGATCCCAGTCCTTCGGGATGCGCATCTCGCACACGGCGACGAGCCAGGGAGCGAAGAAGGCGGCGGAGTTGCCCCAGTCGTGCGCGCACTCCCACTGGACGGCGAGGCCCCAGGGCCGCCCCTGCTTGCGCGCGGGCAGGAAGCGCTCCTCGATGCCCGGCAGCATCTTGAAGGCGTCGGGAATCGCCCCCAGCGTGAAGGCGTGCGGCACGGCGGCGGCCTCGGGCGTCAGCTTCGCCGGGTCGGCGATCCAGCCGCAGCTCACGCAGGTCGTGAGCGTCCGCTCAGGCGTCCGCAGCATCACGCTCGACACCATTCCGCCGGCCGAGTGCCCCACGCCGGCAAACGGCAGGTTCGGCAGCTCGGGGTGGCCGCTCTTGGGGGCGAACTCCTTGAGCCCCTCGTCGAGCGCCTTGCGGAGCTTGGTCGGGCGGTTGTTCTCCTTGAGATTGATGTTCAGCGCCGCGTGGGCGAAGCCGAGCGTGCGGCACACCTCGGCCCAGCGATCGGTCGCACTCAACTTGTAGTGGGCCGCATGGACCAGGACACCGCGGAGCACCTTGACCCCGCCGGGGATGAAGAGCTGCGTGTCCACCGTGCCCACCGTCGTGCCCAGGACGATGTCCTGGTGGGCCTCGGCGGCGAAGGCGGATGCGGAAAGGCAAAGGGCGGCGATCCCGACGCAACGCCGCATGCGCGTCTCCTATTCCAGGGATGGGTGGACGATCTCGCCCGCCGCCTGCTCCTGCGTCTTCTCGTAGGCGCCGAAGAAGTCGGAATTGCAGTCGAGCCAGAGCACGATGCGGTGCAGGTCCTCGGGCGGGAGCTTCACGTCGTAGTGCCCCTTGGCCAGCAGGGCGTAGAGCTTCGAGCCGCGGGCGCCGAACTGGCCGGGGATGGTCCGCGGCGTCTCCCAGCCCACGCCGCCGTAGAAGAAGGCGAACTTCTCCAGGCTGCGGTACGACGTGTACCAGTGGTTCGGGTTCTTCTGCCACTCGCCGGCCGCCAGGTCGCACCCCTTCGCCTTGGGGTCCTTGGCGTGGCAGGCGACGCAATGCTTGTCGAGCACGGGCTGTACGAGGCGCGGGTAGCTGAAGGGGTTGGAGCCCTCCGCGTCGGGCTGGATCACGGACGGCGGGCGCGTCATGGCCAGCGCGATCTCGCCGAGCGACCGGCGCGACCCGCGCGGGTCGTGGCAGCCCTGGCACGTGAGCGTCTCGCCCGGCTGCACGTAGACATCGCTGCGCATGGACTGCACGGCGAGGCCGCCCTCGTCGAGGGCCTGGAAGAAGACGGGCTTGCACACGGGCAGCTCGAAGTACGCGCTGCCGTCCTTCTCCACGGGCACGGTGCCGAGCACGGCGCGCGCGTTCTTCTGCCCGCCGTAGCCGATGCGCGGGCCATCGGCCGAGGGCGTGCTCTTCGGCAGCACCTGGATGATTCGCAGTGCCGCGATGCGCGTCCCCGCGGGCCAGGGCAGGAGGCCGTCGTAGACGTTCACCACCCCCACGGGCGCGGTGCGCGCGCCGCCGGTCTGGAGAGCGCCCAGATCGGGCTTCCCGCCCCGCTCGCTGTTCGCGGGCGCTTCGGTCGCGGCAACAGTGCTGGAGGACGCCGCCGCGGGCTGCGGCTTGCCCACCAGGGTGCCGTGAGCGACGACGGGTGGTCGGGGCCTCGGCCGCAGCGGAATTGGGCCGAGGCACGAGATGTCGGGGTCGCGGTAGAGCAGTTCCTTGTTCCCAAAGGCGTCCACCAGGTAGATGCCGTAGCGGTTCTGCAAGTGGCTGCCCCGCGTGGTCGTGCCCTGGGGGTCGTAGACGCACAGGTGGAACTCCTCGCTGAGGGGCCAGGCGGTGGCGTAGCCCACCTGGCCGCCCTCGGCCTCGGGGAAGCGCACCTCGGGCGTCAGCCGCTTCACCGGCTCCATCTTGTCGTCGTCGGGCGCGTTGGGGTCCACGATGATCAACGAGCCGTAGGCCTGGCCGTGATGGGCCGCGGCCGTGGCCACGTAGCAGCGGGAGCCGGGGATGGCGTGGACGTTCATCTCCATCAGCGGCCTGTCGCCCTGGCTGCGAGCCCAGTTCCCCTGGATCGCGCGCGCGTCGCGGCCATCGGGCGTCGTGATCCACGGGTGGTGCGCCTGGTTGAAGCCGCGGTCCACGTAGTCCCACCGCGTGTAGACGATCATCCCGTCGTGGTTCACGCTCGGGTGCCACTCGTTGGTCTCGTGGTAGCTGATGCACGTGATGTCGGAGCCGTCGGCGTTCATCGTGTGGAGCGTGTAGGTGGGCACGGGGCGCCCGTGGCAGCGGCCGTAGCCGCCGCGGCGCTCGGACATGAAACAGATGCGGCCGTTGGGCAGCCAGCAGGGGTGGAGGTCGTTCCACGCGCCGTCGGTGAGCTGCCGCAGGCCGGTGCCGTCGGCGTTGACCTTGAAGATGTGGTAGGTGCTCTTCGGGGTCCACTTGTAGCGGGTGTTCTCCCCCTCGGTCCAGGGGAAGAGGATGGTCGTGCCGTCGTACGAGAGGTCGGGGAAGAGGAAGCCGCCGCCCTCCAGCTTCTTGCCCTCGAAGCGGCCGTTTTCGCAGACCGCGTTCGCCAGCAGGTCGCGGGCGACGGGCTTGTCGCCGAACGGGTTCTCGAGCACGAAGATGCCGCCCTCGTGGATGGCCATGAAGCCGAAGTACTGGTCGCACATGTGGTTGCCCGTGCCCTCGCCGCCGGGGTAATAGTGCTTCTTGGCGAACAGGATGCGGTCGAAGCCGAGCAGGGGGTTGGCGAAGGCGATCTTGCGGCGGAGCTTCGTCGCCTCGTCGAGGAGGCGCTTGCGCGCCTCGGTGTCCTTCGTGTCAACCTTCTCGGCCTGGGCCTTCAGCGCGGTCAGGGCGGTTTCCTCGGCGGCCAGGTCGCGCACGCCCCTCATCGTCTTCAGCCGCGCGAGCAGGGCCGACGTCCGCCGCAGCACCACGTCCAGCGCGTCCTTGTCTTCGGGGAAGTACAGGGCGTCGGGGCGGAAGGTCTGCTCGGCGAGCGACTTCGACCAGCCGCGGCCGTCGGCCAGCTCGCGCTCGGCCAGGTCCCACGCGCTGGGCGGGGGCGGGGTGTGGGCCTCGGGCTTGGCGCCGACGATGTGGAACTTGGCGTCCAGCCAGTCGGCGTGGTCGTTCCCGTAGCCGTCGCCCGCCGTCGTTACGGTGAGCTTGAGGAGCTTGACGCCCGTGACATCGAGGCCAATGGCCTTGGGCGGCTCGCCGCCGCGGAGGATGCCACTCGTCCAGAGCCGCTTGCCGTCGGCTTCGATGATGAACTCGACGCTGCCCGAGCGGCCGACCTCCTCGTCGAGGGCCGCAAGCCCGGTGAAGCGCTTCGAGCCGCCCGCCAGGTTGATGACGAAAACGCCTGGCGGATGGGTGCCGATGCCACGGTCATACACCTGGCCGCCCGCCCGCAGCGGGTTGCCGCCGACCGACTTCTTGCTCCGCGTCCGCTCCCAGCCGCACTCCGAGAGCTTCACGTCCAGCTCGTCGAGCCACACGACTGGCAGCTTCTCCTCCAAGTCGTCGAGCACCGCCTCGCCCGCGAAAGCCACGGCCACGACCGCCAGCACCAGGAGCCCAAACCGTGTTCTCATGCAGAACCCCCAAGCCCGTGGGAAAACGTCCCGCGCCCAATCTACCCAGAAGGCCCCTGCTTTTCAAATGCGCCGAAGCACCGTGATGGGACCAATGGGACGCATGAGACGGCCTGAGACCTGTTGTCCCATGGGTCCCATGCGTCCCATTCGTCCCATCGGGATGGTTTCCATGCTCATTTGACACCCTCCACCCCCGCTGCTACGATATGCCCCGCTGGGTCGTCCCCATCCCTCAGCCAGGAGCCGCTCAATGGCAGCCGAGCAGAAGAAGCCAGGCTACGACGACACGCCGTTCCTGCCCGACGGCAAGTACCGCGTGCACGACTGCAGCCGTCCCCAGCCCCGCATCGTCGCCCCAGGCACCGAGAGCACCCAGGAGAAGGCCGGCCGGCCCCCGGCCGACGCCGTGGTCCTCTTCGACGGCACGAGCCTCGAGGGGTGGGCCTCGATGGACGGCTCGCCCGCGAAGTGGAAGCTCGAGGGCGGCTGCATGGAAGTGGCGCCCAAGACCGGCAACATCAAGTCGAAGGCCGAGTTCGGCGATTGCCAGCTCCACGTCGAATGGGCGGCCCCCACGCTCGTCAAGGGCGAGAGCCAGGGACGCGGCAACAGCGGCGTGTTCCTCATGGGCCGCTACGAAATCCAGGTGCTCGACTGCTACGACAACCCGACCTATGCCGACGGCACGACGGCCGCCATCTACGGCCAGTTCCCGCCCCTCGTCAACGCCTGCCGCAAGCCCGGCGAGTGGCAGACCTATGACATCGTGTGGCTCGGCCCGCGGTTCGACGGCGACAAGCTCGTGCGGCCCGCCCACGTCACCGTCTTCCAGAACGGCCTCGTCGTTCACCACTGCACCGAGTTGATCGGCCGCACGACGCACAGGCAACTGGCCCCCTACGTCCCGCACCCGCTCGCCGGCCCCCTCGTCCTCCAGGACCACGGCGACCTCGTGCGCTTCCGCAACATCTGGTTCCGCCCGCTCAAGGGCTATGACGAGGCGTGAGCGGCGCGCCCGCCTGATGGGGTGAGCGCGGGAAAACGCGATTAGAGCCTCGATCCTTTTTTCACAAGGGCGAGGGGCAGTTCGCCGCAAGGTTAGTCCAGCACGACACTTGCGGCCTCCCCCGGCGTCCAGGGATCGCCCAAAGGTATCAGGGGTCGCGCAAGCCCGCAAAGTCGCGTCAGACGCGTTCCTGGAGCGTTTTCCCGGCGAAGCCGCAACCTGCTGCCATTACTACGGTTATGGCGTCAGACGCCAGGCAGCCCACCCGCCTCAGGGCACCCCCTCCATCGCCACATCATACATGGCGATGAGGTTCTCGGCGCGGCAACTGTTGTCGGCCTCGGTCGTCGAGCCCATGAGGAAGCCGGGATAGGCGTCGCGGATGGCCTGGCGGCAGACTTCGCGGACCTCGTCGGGCGTGCCGTTCGAGAGAAGCTGGCTCATGTCAATGCCCCCCGCCAGGAAGAGGCGGGGATACTTGAGGCGGCACTCGCGAAGGCTCATCCCCGCGACAGTCTCGATGGGGTTCAGGCCGTCAATGCCCGCCGCCACCAGGTCGTCCATCACCTCCATCAGGTAGCCGTCGGAGTGGAAGAGGCAGGTGAAGCCGTGCTCGTGCCAGGCGTCGTTGAGGCGTTCGAGCCTGGGGAAGAACTCGCGGCGGAGCCAGGCGGGCGAGTGGAGGAGCCGCTGCTTGCCGGCGATGTCGCCATAGGTGAGCACGGCGGGCGACAGCTCGACGTTCGCGATGGCGTGGGTCGTGGCGACCTGGAGCCGCGTGCAGGCTTCGAGCGCCTCGGAGATGAGGCCGGGCTGGTCGGCGTCGAGATAGGCGAAGAGGTCGAAGCCGAGGCGATGGCGGATGTCGTCGAGGCCGACCCCCATCTGGGTGCAGAGGTGCACGGTGTCGCCGATGCGGGCCTGGACGTCGCGGAACCCGCGCTCGTGCTGCTCGCGGCGCTCGCGGGGATTGGCCTCGACCCGCTTCGCCGCATCGGCCTGCCGGGCGGTCCACCTCTTCAGCCATTCGGCGGCGCCGGCCACGTCGCCGAAGGGGCGCCGCTCGATCCAGCAGGTCTTGGCGAAGGCGCTCTGGTGGAGCACGAAGCCGTCGGCATCGGTGAACTCGCGGTCCTCGAGCGGCCCGAACGTCGAGCCGCGGGTCGCGTCGAGCATCCTCTGGATGGCCTTGCCCGTCAGGCGGTCCACCGTTGCTCGCGTCTCGGGATTGTTGACCAGTGGCGGCAGCTTCTCGCCACTGAAGTGCTCGATCGCCTTGTCGCACAGCAGGATGTCGTAGAGCGGCACGCGGTCGGTCTCTTGCAGCCTCATCGTCCGCTCGACGCGCTCGCGCTTGGTCATCTCAGAGACTCGCCACCAGCTTGTTGTAGTCCTCGTGAGAACCGATCCAGAACCACGTCACCGAGTCTCCTCTCCTCACCCCGAGAGCTCGCCAGTGGATGCCGACGCGGACGGAGTAGATGGGCTGAGTCGGGTGAACCTGCTTGAACTGAAGGGCTGGGTGGAAAGGCGCCTCCACCCACATGCGAAAGGCTTTGCGCGCGTGGGCTTGGACAGCGGGGTGGAGCCGCTTGTAGGCTCTACGGAACCGCGGCGTCCTCTGCGATTTCATAGGTGGTCCGGATCGAGGGGCTCGGTCCGTCCGGCATCGAGGTCAGCCAGGGCCTCGTCGGCGAGGGCGGCGAGCTTATCAGCGGACTCCGCGAAGCTCTTCTGCCATCGCGCCTCTGACTCCATTTCGCTGAGCAGCACGGCGGCCAGCGCGTCCTGCTCGGCATCGGGGAGCCTGGACGCCTTGGCAAACGCCTTCTCCAGAAGTTGGGTCATGGTCCTCGCTCCGATGTCCCCGGCCTCAATTGCCCCAGCCAGCACCTGCCATCATCATACCTTGGGAAGCACAGCAACGCAAGAGGCAGGTTCCCGACGGTGCACCCACACGGTTTCCTGCGTGAGCATGCGGGTGAAGCGGCGGGTCGGCTCCAGCGCCTTCCACTCCGAGCGGGTGTAGACAAGCACGTCGGCGGGCACGGGGAGGGCCGTGGTGTCCCACTCCGCCGAGCGCTGTTCAAAGGGGAGGTCGGAGGCTTCGACGACGATGAGGAGGTCGAGGTCGCTGCCCACGCCCCAGTCGCCGCGGGCATAGGAGCCGAAGTAGCCGATCAGGACGACGTCGGGATGACGGCGCACGGCCTGCTCGACCCACCGCTGGAGGGCGTCGCGCACCGTGGCCAGGTCAGGCCATTTGAGAACGGACGAATTCAACGATCTCACGGGCATAGCGAACCGCCCCGTCGCTGTGCAGGGGGCCGTAGTGCTCGAAGGGCGCTCCCGGCGTAGTATACTCCGGAGGTGGGGCCGACTGCAAGCTGCCAGCGCCGGATCAGCCGCCGGCAACGGCCTGGCGCCGGCGGAGCCAGGGGAGCTTGCCGTTGACGACGAGGTCGGCCAGGCGCTCGGCGTTGCGGTCAATCCGTTCGAGCGATTCGGGGCGGAAGAGGGCGACCCATTCGGGCGGCACGTTGGCGGCGCCGCGGAGGGTGCCGGCAAGCATGGCCGCGCGGCCGGCAATGGTGTCGCTGTCGCGGCCGATGTTGGTGCCGCCGATGGCAGCCTGCCGCACGTCGCCCTTGGCCACCTTGAACATGGCGAGCGAGAAGCCCCAGAGCTCCAGCGGGTCAATCTGGTGGTAGAGGAGGCACTTGTCGTAGAGCTCCTTGCGGACGGCGAAGACGTCGTCGTAGCGGTCGGCGACTTCGAGGCAGGCCTCGAGATAGTGGCGGCAGCTCCTGAAGGGCCGGCGGTCGAACGTGCGGAGGGGCGTCGTCGGCGCGGCCTTGAGGGCGGCCTGGCACACGCTCTCGACCGTGGCCTCGGGCCGGAATGCCTCGGCGACCGTGGCCGCGAGCATCGAGGCGGCCAGGGCGTCCAGCCCGCGCTGGTACATGTAGGAGATGGCGAGGGCGTCAATCGCCGCGAAGTCGGGGTCGCCGAGGTGGTAGATGCCCACGGGTTCCATGCACATCACGGTGGAGCCCGTGACGACTGCCCAGTGGCCGATGATGCGGGGGTCCCAGCCTGCGGTGATGAGGTCGTAGGCGTGGCCCATGCAGAAGGGGTAGAAGTGGTCGCGGTTGAGGCGGTCGCGCCAGGTTTTCCCGAAGTCGCGGGCCGTGGCGGGCAGGCCCTCGCGGGCGAGGTAGGTTTCGACGAGGAGCATGGCCATCTGATTGTCGTCCTCGCCCTCGAGGCGTTTGGGGTCGAGGACGCCCCGGATGCCGCCGGGGTGCTGCGCGTCGATCTCGGGGTAGAGGCGGCCCTCCACGGGCGAGCCCATCGCGTTGCCGATGGCGCCGGCGAGGATGCAGCCGCGGACCTTCTCCTTGAGGAGCGATTGGCCGCTGGCGTCGGGCTTGGCCAGCCGCTCGGTCACGGCGATGATCCGCTTCTCCTGGCGGACGCGGCGGGCGACCAGGTCGGCCAGCGCGAACCAGGGCTGCGCGATGGGCTCGGCCCATTCGCGGAGCTTGGGCGGCAGGCCGTCGAGGCCATGCATCGCGCCGAGGACGGCGCCGCCGATGGCCGGCGACACCGTGGTTGCGTGCATGAAGTCGGGCGCGGCAACGAGGAGCGCCAGCGCCTTCGCCGGCTCCGCCGCAAGCTGCTTCAGCACGGGGAGCACGAAACGGATGGGGTTGTAGGCGATCCAGATGTTGTCCTTCGAGGCGTCGGGGCGGCTGCCCCGCTGGAGCCAGTGCTTCGCGAAGTCGGTTGAGGGCTGCCGCTGGGCGTAGTCGAGTTCGTAGAACAGCTCGCGGTTGTGGCGGAAGGCGGTCTTGAGCACGGCATCCACGATGGCCGCGCCGTCGGGGGCGTCGAAGGCCGCGGCGATGGCGGCGGCGCACAGCCCCGCCCAGTCGGCCCCGCGTCGGCACTGGGCGACCGAGGCCAGCTCCACGCCGTCGAGATAGGCGTATTCGGGATGGGCGAAGTGGTAGCAGCCGACGGCGGGCATCGCGGCGGCGATCAGCCCCGAGGGAAACGTCGCCAGGCCACTGACCCGCGGGTTCATCCCCTCCTTCAGAATCTCCTGCACCGTGTGGAGGCCGTCCCAGGCGAAGGCGGGGGTGGCGACGCCTGGGTCGTCCTGGAAGAGCGCGGCGAAGGCCTCGGGCGTCGCCCGCCCCCTGGCCTTGAGATAGGCTCGGACGCCGAGGGCGACGAGCGGCGTGGTGCTGGCGAGATGGGTCCGATGCGGCTCGGGCTTCCAGGTGCGGACGGGGGTGAGGTCCACGTCGAACACCTTGCCGGGCTCGCACGCGAAGCGGCCTGGCTCCACGCACCGGGCGAAGCCGAGCTCCGCGCCAATCGCTGCCCCAACGAGGCAGCCCCGGATGCGGTCCTCGAGCCCCGCGGTTCCTGGCACGTTCAACCCCTTTCCGCTGTAGGGCGTGCATACCTGCACGCGGGACCTCAAGCACGTCCGCAGGCGTTTGCGAGTGCTTCCAGGTAGTAGCAGTAGTTGGCGAACGGGATGTCGGGCGGGCAGGAGTGGTCGGTGTGGGGGATGTAACCGCCGTCGGCGATGAGCGGCGACACGCGGCGGAGCTCGGCGTCAATGGCGGCAGGGCCTCTCGCCAGCGCCCGCTTGTCAATCCCGCCCCAGAGCCGAAGCTCGCGGCCATACTTCCAGCGCACCTCGCACACGGCCATCCCCGCCTGCACCTCGAAGGGATAGAGGAAGTTCAGCCCCGCGTCGAGCCACACGGGGATGAGCGAGTCCACCTGCCCATCGCTGTCGAGGCCGACGTATCTCACGCCCTTCGACCGTACGAAGTCGGCCACGCGGCGGTAGCGCGGGAGCATGTGCCGCCGCACCATCGCGGGCGAGATGAGCGGGGCGCGGTTGTAGGCCATGTCCTCCCAGAGCCCGAAGGCGTCGGGCGTCACCACATCGAGAATCTGCCCCATCAGGGCGACGATGAAATCGGCGTCCGCGTCCATCATCTCCTCGACGAAGGCGGGGTCGTCGTAGAAGAGGGTGCAGAGGCGCTCGACGCCGACCAGGTTTCGCAGCGGCCCGAAGAAGCCGCCCCAGCGGTCGGAGATGATGATGAATGGCACGGGCCGCGCCCGCATCGCCTGGAGCTTCTCCCGCCAGTCCGCCCCGATGCGGGCCGCGGGGTCGGGCTGCATCCGCTCGGCCCAGAAGCGGCGGAAGTCCTCCCGCGTCTCGACGGGGAACTTGAGGAACTGCGGCATCGAGCTATGGGGCTGGTCGCGCCGCTCCATCATCAGGATGCCCTCGTGGTTCACGTAGACCACGTGGCGGGCGTCCTCGGAGACCACCTTCCGCTCGAACGGCGGGTTTGGGAAGAACCAGTGGCCGACCCACTGCCTCTGGTCGCAGACGGCGGCGGGGTGGCGGTTGGGATCGAGGCCCTCGGCCTTCCACCGCTCGATCGTCTCCGGCCACGCCCCCCAGTCCCAGAACGGCGCACGGTCCACCGGCTGGTATTCCATGCAGGCCCGAAATCGCTCCAGCTCGGTCATCGCAGGCGTCGCTTCTCACAAGTGCCACGGGGCGCGCATCGGCACGTCCACCAGGCGATTCGCCTCCTCGTCGCCGGGGAAGGTCTGGGCGACGGGGTCGTAGCGGAGCTTGCGGCCCGTGCGAATGGCGACGTTCGCCAGGTGCATGAGGCAGCAGGCGCGGTGCGACGACGTGGCGCTGCCGCCCGGCTGCCGGCGGGTGCGCACCGCCTCGTGGAAGCCGATCATCCGCGGCGGGTCGGGCGTCTGGGCCGCCTGCTCCATCAGGCCGGGCGGGTCGGTGTGGGCGACGCCGCCACCGCTGCCGAACGCCTTGCCCTTCGGCCCCTCGATGAAGGCGTGGTCGCCCGGCTCGGGCTCGCCCCACTCGCCGCTCTCCAGGATGAGCGTCGTGCCATCCTCGTAGCGCATCGTCACGCGGCCCCAGAGCCGCACGGCGTCGTCGTGAGCCGGCTGCGGGGCGTATGCCTCGATCTCCACGGGGTCCGTGTCGTCCTTGTCGAGCCAGTAGGTGATGGGGTCGAGGTAGTGCTGGCCCATGTCGGCCAGGCCGCCGCCATCGTAGTCCCAGTAGCAGCGGAAGCTGCCGTGGACGCGATGAGGGTGATACGGCTTCCAGGGCGAGGGGCCGAGCCACAGGTTGTAGTCGAGCTCGGGCGGGACGGGCTGGGGGACGAGATGCGTGTGGCCGCTCCAGCCCTGGACCTTCCAGTTGTAGCCGGTGCGGGCGCCGACGCGGACCGTGAGGGGGGTGCCGAGGAGGCGGCTGGCGACGAGCTTCCGCAGATGCGTCGAGCCGAACCGCCCGTAGGTGCCGATCTGGTAGACGCGGCCGTAGCGGTGGATGGCGTCAATCACCGCCTGCCCCTCGCGGATGAAGCGCGTCATCGGCTTCTCGCACAACACGTCGAATCCCGCCTGCGCGGCGTGGATCGAGGTGAGCGCGTGCCAGTGGGGCGGCGTGGCGATCTCCACCGTGTCAATGTCGCGGCGGTCGAGGATGTCGCGGAAGTCGGTGTAGGCCGTGCAGCCGGAGCCTGCCTTCTTGATGGCCGAGGCCAGGTGCTTCTTATCCACGTCGCACACGGCGAGGGTCACGGGCGGCTCGCCATCCTTATTCGTGTGGATGTGGCCGTGCCCCATGCCGCCCGTGCCGACGACGGCCCGCGTGATCGCCTCGCTCGGCGCCCGCCGCCCCTCCCCGCCGAGGACATGGCGAGGGAGGAGGGTGAATGTCGCGGCAGGAAGGGTCGCACCGAGGAACGAGCGACGGCTGAATCCGCTGGTGGACATGTGCAAGGATCTCCTGACAGGTTCTGGGACTCCGCAGCATTCTGCTCGGATCGTCATGTGCTGGCTCGTCCCTACTTGGTGACCTTGACGCGGTTCTGGCCTTTCACGAGGGGGATTTGCTTGAGGGTGAGGAGGTCGAATTCGTCGGCCGTGGCCTCGCTCTTGGCGAGTTCCTTTCCGGCCTTGACGTCGGTGACGGTGTAGGCGAACCTGGCGCCCTTGGGGGTCTTGAGTGCCTGGAGGCGACGGGGCGTCAGGTCCACGGTACAAGTGTCCTTGGGCGCCTTGTCGAGGAGGATGACGGTGATCTCCCAGGCGTCCGCGGTGTCCACAATGTCGTCGGTCTGCCAGCGGAGATACGCATTGTAGGCGCCCTGCGGGTCGCCATCGTAGGGGTCCACGGCGACATCGGTTCGCTTCTTGGCGGCCACCTCGTCCTGCTGCTGCTTCTTCTCGGCCTCGATCTGCTCTTTCGACTTGGGCGTGGCCGTGCCGATGTTGCTGTCGAGCGAGCAGTTGGTGAAGGCGGGGAGGCTCTGGTCGGTGCGGAGGTCGAGCTCGAAGTTCGAGCCGATGATCGTGCGGGTGCCGTGCCCGCCGAGGCCCCAGTTGGTGATGTGCGGCCGCCGTGTCTCCTGGAGCGTGCGGGCGAACTGGTGGGCCTGCGGCCAGCCGATCCCGCCGTCGTTCTTGCCGTTCGAGGCGATGATGAGGCCCGTCTCGGCCTTCGGATTCTGCCGCAGCCACCACACGTCGCTGAAGTGGTCCCAGGGCGAGGTCTTGCCGTCGGGCATGGTGATGGCGGGGTCGCGCTTGCCGTAGCTGTTCTCGTAGGAGCCTTTGAAGCCGGGGCTCAGCTCGGGCACGTGGATGCCCACCCAGCCGATGCTCCAGGCGATGCGGTCGCCGTAGCGGATGGCATACATGGGCGCGCCCGCGGCGCCCATCGAGTTGCCGGCGGTGAAGACCCGCGTGAGGTCAAGCCGAGGCCAGAGTGCCCGCACCTTCTCGGGGGCCTCGGCGTGCTGCTTCGCCGCCCAGTCGAGGAAGCCGAACGTGCGGTTCATCGTGAAGGGCACGACGTGGCCGTCGCCAAAGCTCTTCGCGGTGCGGAGCGCCTCGTGGTAGCCGGTCCACCAGTCGTACGGAATCTGGTTCGACGCGATGAGCACGGTGCCGCGATGGGCGTTGTACCACCAGCCGTAGCCGCCGTTGAGGCTCCCGCCCCAGCAGTGGAGGTGCAGCCCCACAGGCGCGGGGTCGGCGCGATAGGTCTTGTATTCGGGTTCGCTCCCAGGCTTCTCTGGCCTCGGCTCGAGGGGCAGGACGACCAGGTAGTCAATCGGGTTGTTGGGCACCGACGAGTGCGGCCACGACTCCCAGCGCGTGTAGATCAGGCGGGCGATCTTGCCCCGGCGATACATCCAGCCGTCCTTCGGGTCAGGCTCCTCGATCCACTGGAGGACCGGCTCCCCGAGGCCGACGACCTCCTCGACCGGCTCCGTGGTGCCGCTCACCTGCGCGAGGTCCTCCTCGCCGTTGAGGGCGACGCTGACCGCGTAGAAGGCTTTGCCCGCCTCGGCGGGGTTGTGGGCGTAGACGCCCGTGCCCCAGGCCAGCGGCTCGCCGAGATCGCTCACGCGATGGAGGACGGGCGGCCTCTTCCCCGTGTCGCCCTGGTGGTAGGTGGCGTTCCAGCAACTGAAGAAGCCGCATTCGCCGACGAGGCTGGCCTTGGCAATCGTGTCGGGCGTGATCGCCTCGGCGCTCCGCCAGATGCGGAAGCCGAGGCCCGGGTGCTTCTTCGCGAAGTCGGCGACGAATGCCTTCACGTCGCCGCCCGTCTTGAACTCGGGGATGGCCTCGAGCTTCGGCTCGCCGAACGTGATGAGCGTCTGCCCCTTGCGATGGGCGGCCTTGACGCCCGTGACGGCGGGGATGCCCTCGGCCTTCGGCTTGCCCCCGACGTAGGACACTTCGAGGTGCGACACGCCCGCCGCGGTGGAAACGACCTTGAGCGCCAGCGGCTTGCCTGCCTTGAGGGCCGCCTGCACGGCATCCAACGCGTCGAGGCTCACGAAGCGCGGGGCGGTGAACTTCAGCGGCCTCTCCGGCTCGCCCTCGGGGTGCACCTTCGTCGGCGCCAGCGAGCGTTGCGTGAACCCGGTCACGAGCCTCAACACCAGCTCGGCGCGGAAGATGGCCGCGTCCTTCGGAATGCCCGACAGGTCCACCGTCAACGCGCCGCTCTGGCGGTCGAGCTTCAGCGCCTCGGGGAACGTCCCCTGCTTGTCCGCCCTGAACGTGGCCGTGCACGCCCCGGCGAGCGCAGCGTGCACCAGGGCACAGACGACCACGCCAACCATCACCAGCCGCGCGAACGCTCTCATGTCGCGTCTCCTCGACTCCCTCTGGCAGATCGTAGCTGCCCATAGTATAATCGGCGGCGGGCGTTTTTCCAGGCCGCATCGAACGGGAGAAGCCAGGATGGCTGATAAAGTCAGAGTCGGCATCTACGGCGCCAACGGGCACCAGATCCAGCACCACCTGGAGAAGCATCCCTGGGCGCAGCTCGTGGCGACGGCGGCGTTCCCGCCCGAGGCCCTGCCGCTGAGCCTGAAGGCCGACCTCAGCATCCGCCACTACGCCACGCTCGACCAGTTGATCGAGGATGAGGAGGTCGAGCTGGTCTCGCTCTGCTCGCCCCGCCGGCGCGACCAGGCGGCCGAGGCCATCCGGTGCATGGAAGCGGGCAAACACGCCTACGCCGAGAAGCCGTGCGCGATGACCGAGGCGGACCTCGACGCCCTGATCGCCGCGGTGTCGGCCACGGGCCAGCGGTTCCACGAGATGGCGGGCACCGCCTTCGACCAGCCGTACCTGGCCATGCGCAACCTGGTGGCGGCGGGCACCATCGGCACGGTCGTGCAGGTCTTCGCCCAGAAATCCTACCCCTACCACGACCGCCGCCCGCAGGACGAGGACGTTGACGGCGGCATCATCGGCCAGGCGAGCGTCCACGCCCTCCGCTTCGTCGAGCACGTGGCGGGGCAGAAGATCGCCGACATCTTCGCGGTCGAGACTCGGCTGGGCAATCCCGTGGCCGATGGCGGCCTGCGGATGGCGGCCTCGCTGATGATGACGCTGGAGAACGGCGGCGTGGCCAGCGTCGTCGCCAACTACCTGAACCCCAAGGGCTTCGGCCGCTGGGGCAACGAGCACCTCCGCATCTTCGGCACCCTCGGCTTCGTCGAGGCCACCGACGGCGGCACCCGCACCCGCCTGGTCGTGGGCGACAGGGACCTCGGGCCGATTGACGCCTCGGCCCCCGGCAAGGACTACTTCGACTTCTACGTGGAATCGCTCCTCAACCTCGGCACAATGCCCTTCTCGCTCGAGGACGAGTTGCATCCCACGAGGATGGCCATTCGGGCGAAGCGGTGCGTGACGCGTGACCCGTGACGCGTGATGAGGAGAAGAACAATCAGCAAGTCGCGCTGCTTGACGATAGCCACGTGCCAGTTTCCGGTGAGCGCGGACATTCGCGCCAACGGCGCCTTCATCCGCCGGCAGATGCGCCTCGCCGCGCGACGCGGAGCGGAGATCGTCCACTTCTCCGAGACCGCCCTCTCGGGCTACGCGGGAGCCCAGTTCACCACGTTCGACGGCTTTCCGTGGGGCGTGCTGGAGGACGAGACACGTCGCGTCCGCGACCTGGCGGTCGAGCTGGGCGTGTGGACAATCCTTGGCTCCACGCATCGCCAGCCGCGCGGCAAGCCGCTCAACTGCCTCTATCTCATCGCCCCGACGGGCCGCATCGTGAAGCGCTACGACAAGTGCTTCCTGATGCGCCGCGACCGTCGCTACTACGCACCAGGCCGCCGCCTCGTCACCCATTCGGTCGGCGGCGTCAAGTTCGGCCTGCTCATCTGCTTCGACTTCCGTTTCCCCGAGATCTGGCGGGAGCATCTCAAGCGGCGTTGCCGCCTGGTCTTCGCGTCGTCCTACCTGGCCTCCCCGAAGCGCAACCGCGTGATGGAAGCCGTGGCACCGGCCACGATGGCCACGCGGGCCTCCGAGAACTTCTTCCACCTGGCGGCAAACAACACGACCGGCGAGAAGCCCTGGTGCACGAGCCGCGTGCACCGCCCCGACGGCAGCGTGGCGTGCCAGGCCCCCTCGGGCCGCCCCGCCGTGCTCACCTGCACGATTGACCTGGCCGCCGACGCGATGCTCTACAACCCCATTGGGCCGCTGGCGCTGCGGGTGGCACTAGGCGAGCACCCGTGGGAAACGGTGTAGCCGGCAGCGTGGGACCAATGGGACATATGGGACGTATCGGACCCGTCGGACACATGTGTCCCATCGGTCCCATATGTCCCATCCTCCTCAGAACCTCACCTCGATCGCCGGCGCAGCGGCCTGCGGGCGCACGCCCGTAAGGGCCTTCATCCGCTCGGTGCCCGGCTCGCCGACCTTGACGGTGTAGACGCCCTCGCGAAAGACCATCGGGCGGAAGCTCGCACCCCTGATGCGCAGGGTGTAGACGATCTCGTTGTCGGCCTCGTCAATCACCTGCACCACAGGGTTCTCCATGCCCGTGACCTTGAGCGTCGGCAGCCAGGCGACGGGCTTGCGGGCGTAGTTGTCGAGCTGGTCAATGCTCTTCGGCCAGCCCTCGTACTGCCCGCCCGTCTTGGGGTCGCGCGGGTCGGCAAAGCGGGGCCAGCACTCGATCGTGATCTTGCGGGTGGCCTTGTCGAAGCGGACGATGCCGTAGCCGGGCATCTTGTCGTGGATGTTCGCCGGCTCCTTGCCCATCGTGCGGGGATTGGTATGCGCCCAGACGGTGATGTGGTTGCCGAAGGGGTCGAGGAACTCGCCCGTGTGCTCGACCATCCCCTCCTTCCAGTTGCGGGCCGGCTTCAGCGGCACCCAGGCACGGGGATAGAAGTTGCAGATGGAGGGGACGCAGAAGGACCAGGCGGCGTCGCCCCAGTCGTCAATGCCGTGGTGGACGATGCTGGCGAGGTGCTGGTCGCCGCCGATGTGCAAGGCGAAGCCGCGGCGCAGCTCGGCCAGGGCCTTGTTGCGGCCCGTCTGCGGCCAGCCGTCCGAGTCGTAGTCGGCGATGAGGCGCTGGAGTCCGCCGCCGTGCAGCGTGGCGACGTTGCAGAAGACAGTCTGCGACAGGGCGCACTTGAGGTCGGCGCCCCGCCAGTCGGCGGCCCAGTCGCGGAGGAACTTGAGCTGGCGATCGCCGAGGAGCTTCGCCCCGGGCACGTCGGCGGTCTTGGTGTCGAAGTTCGGGTCGGTCACGTGGTCGGCTCGGCCAGCCGTCTTGGGCACGAGCCCGTTGGGGCCGCTCTTGAACTTGCGGTCCTCGAGCACAGCGAAGCTCACACGGCCGCAGGTCATCGGGCAGTAGTAGACGCCGATGCCCTGCTCGATGGGCGTCGGGTCGTAGGGGTCGGGCAGGTTGCTGGTCTGTGTGCGCTCGACCGTCTTGACCCACTCGGCGTCCATGATGTAGCCGCCCTTGTCGTCCTTGTCGGTCTTGCGGCCCCCGTGGCCCCAGAGGTTGCCCTGGTAGACGTCGTGGTCGTCGGGGATGGAGATGGCGGGCCGGTCGCGCATCAGGTCGCCGAAGGCCCAGCCGAAGAAGTACCACTTGCGCAGGTAGTCGAGGCACGCGCGGTCGAGCGGCTGCCGCTCGATGCCGTAGCCCCCGACGTTCTCGTAGATCTGGTCGCCTGAGAAGAACAACACGTCGGGGTCGTGGACCTTCAGGTTCGCGACGAGGTCGGTGTTCGGGAAGGCGTAGTCGGCGTTGCCCGTGAAGGCGGCGACGACGATCGGATTCTTGTCCACGGGGTCCTTGCGGATCGTGCCGGCCCAGGTGTGCTCCTTGCCCTCGAAGGTGTACGCCACGCGATAGGGCGTGTCCCTCGTGGCGTCCCAATCGGCGGCGCGGAAGGTGGCGGTGCGGGCGAGCTTGTCAATGGGCGCCTCGGCGACGGTCGCCCACGCCTCGCCCCTCTTCACCTGGAGGCGAACCTTCTGCTCGTCCTTCCCCCCGATGGGGGCCATCATCGCGGCCATCTTGAGGACGCCGCTGCTCAGGGTGTGCTGCGCCCAGAGGATGGGGCCGAAGGCGTGTTCGTCGTGTGCCTCGACCTTGGAGCCGCTGACCCGCCAGTCGCGGAACCAGAAGCGGACGTTTCCGCCGGGTGCCTGGCCGCCGCGGGCTGGCCGGCCTCTGCCCTTCTTGGCGGGCGGCGTGGCGCCCAGGTCGGGGCGGTGGTCGCACACGAGGGCCAGCCCTCCTGTGAGAAGGCTCTCGGGGCTGACGTCGAGGGCGACTCGGGCCAGTTCCGCGCCGGTCTTCGGGTCGTGCGCGGCGAGGGTGAGGGCATAGGTCGCCCCTTTCGGCTCGGCGCTCAGCCGCAGCTCCAGATCGTCCAGCGGCAGGGCGTTGCCCGGCCTCGCCTTCTCGGGCGAGAAGAGGAACAAATGGCCGTCGGTCGTCACCCCAGCGTCCAGACCTTTCCCCCGGCAGACGCGGGAGCGATAGTCGTCAAGAAGCGCCGCCTTGACGCCGATGCGGAAGCCGGCCCAGCCGCTCGTGGGCCTGGCTTCGCCGAGCTTGCCGAGGCGGACGCTCATCCGCAGGTCACCCCGGGCGTCGCCGAGCTGGCGGGTGAGCAGATGGACGTTGCGGTCGCCGCCGCTGGTCGTGCACTCGATGCGGCCGTTGGCGACCCGCCAGTCCTGGAGCCGATTCGCCCAGAACTGCGGCCCGAGCCACACGCGCTCCGCATCGGCCGGCCAGGCGCTGGCAAAGTCCCCTTCGCCTCCGCACGCAAAGGGTGCCGTACACGCAACAATGGCCGCTATCAGCAGACTCCTCATGACTTGATGCTCCGTTCCAGTTTCCGCCTCTGCGTCTTGACACGCAGGAGGAAGCCGTCGCTCAGCACGGTCTCCTCGTCGGCGAGTTCAAGGGCCTCATTCAGCAGCCGGCCGCCCAGGCTGCGAGGGTACACGTCCGCCAGCCCGCGGGCCGCGCGAAGGGTCTTCACCACTTCAGGATACTCGGCGACGAGCTTGTCGGCAACCGCGATGACCGGCGCGAGGTCGGCCGCCACGTCGGCGACCGAGGACCAGTCGAGCCAGGCGCGGACCAATCCGGCGTGGCGAAGGAGGTCCTTCATCGTGGCGTCGAACTGCTGGGTGAGCGCCGGGTCGGCGCCGCGGGGGAACACGCTCTTGTCGGGGTCGAGGTGGGGCTGGGCGTAGTGGTCGTCCCGCCACGTGTCGCGCTCGGCCTTCTTGCGGAAGTCGGGCACGTCGTAGGGCTTGCCCTTCTCCATGCTGGAGCGATAGGCCAGGATGCCGGGGATCGTGCAGTCCGCGGAGCGATAGACGTCGAAGAAGGCCGGCTCGCCCGTGAGGATCTGGCGGGCGAAGAAGTAGAGGACGTAGAAGTCGCCGCCCCCGTGGCCCGTGCGGCGGGCCAGCTCGGCCAGCTCGTCGCCCTTCGGCTCGATGCGGATGCGGGGCGACTCCCCTCCCCCGCCGAGGCGCAGGAACACGCCGCCCATCCGCCAGTCAATCTCGACCGCGCCCCGCGTGCCCCAGAGCCGATAGGCGTAGCTGTCGTTCGTCGTCGAGCCCATCAGATTCCGCACAATCCCGCCGTTGTCCATCGTGATGAGCGAGGGGGCGATGCCGCCCATCCCCTCGGCGCCCTTCTGCGGGTAGCCCGGCAGGTGCACGGGGCTGGGGAGCGACACCACCCGCGTCGGCCGCGTGCCCGTGATGACCATGACGGGGCCGAGCGAGTGGGTGTTGTAGTAGTGGAAGTTCAGCCACGAGCGCCAGTTGTGCAGCCGGTCGCCCGGAATGATCGGCACGCCGTCAATGTAGGTGTAGACCAGCGAGCGGCAGTTGTGGACGTAGTTGCACTCGGCGTACATGAAGTCGCCGAACAGCCCCTCGCGCCACTTCCTCGCGCACCAGGCGTGGTTGGGGTTCCACGGGTAGTTCTCGGTCATGTTGTAGACGAGGCCCGACTTCTCGACCGCCTCGACGAGGCCGACGCCCTCGGCCATCGTGTGGAAAGCCGTGACCTCCGAGAGCACGTGCTTGCCCGCCTTCAGCGCCGCGATGGCGTCGCCCGCGTGGGCCGGGCAGAAGGTCGAGACCAGCACGGCGTCCATATCGTGATTCAGGAAGTCCTCGGCCTTGTCGGTCACGAAGGCGTCGGGCACAAGCTCGGCGAACCGGCGGCGCATGTGCTCGTTGAAATCGCAGCCCGCCACCACATCAATGTTCAGGTCGTGACAGGCCTTGAAGAACGACAGCCCGCGCCCCAGGCCCCAGATGCCGAGGCGGATGCGCCTGTCCGTCTTGAAGATTCGCTCTGCTCTGCTTGCAGCCACTGGCCGGCCTCCTGTCGGATGAGCGGTTCCCTAGCCCCAGGCAATATACGCGGACCGTGTGGTCGGCGCAAGGCAGCGAAACGCCTGCCCCACCGTCGTCCCTCTTGCGTTCTGGCGCCCGCGGCGTATACTATACGCGGAGGCGAAGACACCAGGAGAGTGCCCCGTGAGCAGCGGCAGGACCTGCGCACGCGACGCCCGGGCCGAGGAGCCCGCGGCGATGGGCGAGTCCATCCCGCACGAGTGGCTCGAGGAGTTCGAGGCGGCCGCACGACGCCCCCTCCGCACGCGCGTGCGCTACGCTTTCATCAAGACCTATAAGCCCGTGCTCGACGATGCGCCGTTCCGCTCCTTCGACACGACGGCGGACTACCGCCGCTGGTGCGAGGAGAACCTCCCCGATTGGCTGGGCTATGGGCGCATTTGAGTACCGCCAGGCCGAGGAGATTCGCAACGCCTTCGCGCGACGGGGCGTGCGTTATCTCTTCATCGGCAAGTCGGGCGCCATCCTCCTCGGCTACCCGGACACGACTCAGGTCGTCGAACTCTTCGCAGACCCCTCCCCCGAGAACGGCCGAGCGCTGGTCGCCGCCCTGCGCGAACTGGGGTTTGCTCTCACGGACCCACAGGCCGGCGAGATCGAGCGGGGCAAGGACTTTGTCCAACTCCGAAACGGGCCCTTCGACCTCGACTTGGTCTTTGCGCCGGATGGCATCGAGCGGTTCGAGGACGCCTGGGAGCGCCACGTCGAGGTGGAGGGCTTCCCCGTGTGCCACCTCGACGACATCATCGCCAGCAAGGCCGCCACGAATCGAGTGAAGGACCGCGAATCGCTGCCGCGTCTGCGTTCGTTCCGCGAATACTGGCTCCGGCGCCAGCCATGACCTGCTCGCCGGCGGCACCTCAATCCACGATCTTGATCAGGCACTCGTCGCTGTTGGCGCGAAGCTCGGGGACGTACATGGCGAAGAGGGTCGTGGGCAGGGAGTGGAAGATGCAGGGGCTTTGCCGGCGCCTGCGCTTGCCAGCCCGGTGCAGATGGAGTAGAATGCGGTACGGATGACAGGAGTTGCGGGAATGCCTGATGAGATCGAGCGCGAGGACCAGTGGCTGGCGGATCACTCCGAGGAGCTGACTCGCTATCCGGGCGAGTTCATTGCGGTCGCCGATGGCCAGATCGTGGCGCATGGCAAGATCTTCGCTGACGTGCTGACGGAGGCCCGGAATCTCGGCTACGAGCCGTTGATGGCGAGGGGCTTCAGCCCCGACGTGCTGGAAGTGCCATGAGCGACGAGTTGGTCTTCCCGTTCATCCCCTTCTTCTCGCCACGCTTCGGGACCCTGAGGAAACCCCTCATCCCTGTCACCGTTTGCGGCCCGAGAGGGATCGCCACGGCCAAGTTCCTCCTGGATTCGGGCGCGGACATCTCAATCATCCCGCGCTCATTCGGGCAGCTGATTGGTCTGAGCTCTGAGGGCGCCACGCGCGCCGAGCTCAAAGGGGTAGGCAGCGGCCCGCTGCGCTACCACCTGTGCTCTGCGCGAATCCGGATTCGGCACATCGAACTCCCCGTCCGCATCGGTTGGTGCGAGATCGAGGATGTCCCATTGCTCCTCGGGCGCCTCGATCTGTTCGACAGCCTCGATGTCGAGTTCAAGCAGCACAGCAACGCGGTAATCTTGCGCCCGGTACGAACCTGAGCCGCCACGTCACGGCATAGCCGAGCTCGCATCTCAATCCACGATCTTGATCAGGCACTCCTCGCTGTTGGCGCGAAGCTCGGGGACGTACATGGCGAAGAGGGTCGTGGGCAGGGCGTGGAAGACGCCGGGGATCTCGGCCCGCAGGCGATACCGCAGCAGGTGCTCGCCCTGGCCGAGGAAGTTGACGAAGAAGACGACCTTCTCGTCGCGGAACTCGGTGTAGCTCCAGAAGCCCTCCTGCCCCTTGCCGCCGCTGCGAAGCTCGGTCGCCTCGCAGCCCGCGGGCTTCATGTCCTCGAAGCACAGATACGTGTAGTCGTTGTCGCTCTTGACCTTGAGCTCGACCTGGACGACGTCGCCGCTCTTCACGGTGTCGCCATCCTTGACGGGCACGCGCTCGTAGCGGAGGCGTTTCTCCTTGATCTTCTGCCCCTCAGAGCCTTCGACCTCGACCTCGTAGGGGATCTGGACGAGCTTGAAGTAGGAGCGGTCCACCTTCAGCTCGTGGCCTGCGGCGGTGATGTGCTCCTCCTTGGTGAAGTAGCGGAGGTAGGTGTTGAAGTAGAGTGCGCCGGGGCCTTCCTTGGTGACTTTGAGCGTGTGCTTTCCGCCGCCGAGGGCGACGCCCTCCAGCACGAAGCGGTTGTCGTAGGTGAAGAAGTTGTCCTTGTTGATCTTGACCTTCTTCACCGACGCCCCGTTATCGAAGTCGAGGGTGAGGGTGAAGTCGGGCTTTCCCTCGCCGCTGGCGGCGACGAAGTCGCTCATGGCCGCGATGCACATCGTGGTGTCGCGGGTCGAGCGCCAGTAGTAGCCGTTGCGGCGGTTGTTGAGGAGCCACTTCACGAGGCGCGGCGCCACGTCGCTCTTCGGCTCGAGCTTCACGAGGGCGCGGAGCACCATCGCGTTCGTCTCGATGTCGGAGTTCCACCAGTACCACCAGCCGTGCTGGGGCGTGCGGAACCAGGCGACCTGGGTCTCGGCGTTCTCCTCCTTGAACTGCATGATGTTCTGGAGCACGAGCTTCGCGCGGTCGGTGTCGCCGAGGTTGGCCTGGGCCATGGCGAGGAGGGCTTTGCCGTAGAGGCAGAGCTTGTCGCGGTCGGCGAAGAGGCGCTCGATGAGGTCGCCGGGCCGCTTGTCCTCCTTCGGCGGCTCATAGGACGCCTTGAGCTTCTTGAGGGAGAGGACGTAGGCGACGAAGGCATGCTCGGCGTGGGGATACCACGGGTCGTCGCGCATCCGCTGGATCTCCCAGTTCCGCAGGAAGTTCATCCCGCGGTTGATCATGTTCTCATCAATCTTCAGGTCGCACTGCTGGGCGGTGCAGAGCGCCCAGAGGACGTAGCTGGAGAGGTAGCCGCTTGAGTTGTCGGTGGTCCACCAGCCCCAGCCGCCGTCGCCGTGCTGCATGTTCGTGATGCGGGAGAGCGATTGGGCGATCATCTTGTCCAGCTCGGCCTGGTCGAAGATGGGCGACATCCAGTAGATGGAGAGGTTCTCGCCCTTTTCGACGGCGCGGATTTCCTTCATCCGCCCGCGAATCTTCTGCACGTCGTCGAGCTTGATGCCCATGTTCTGGAGGGTCTTGAGGGTCATCACGCAGGGCACGAAGCGGCTCATCGTCTGCTCGGTGCAGCCGTAGGGGTAGTAGATGCAGTAGGGCAAGGCGTCCATCATCGCGCCGACGAGGCTGGGGGCGAACTGCACTTCGAGGCGGGTGAGGTCGGGCCGCCGCTTGTCGGGCACGACCAGCTCGATGGTCGCCGTCTTGTTCAGCTCGTCGGGCCGCATCGAGCCGGTGGTGGCCACCTGCTTCGTGATGCCGTGGACGAGGACGGGGAAGGTCATGGCCATCGCGTCGGATTCCTCGTCGGTGAGGGCCTTGACGGTGATCTTGGCGGTGCCTTCCTTGAGCACCTTCACCCGCCAGTCCACGCGGGTCTCGCCACCGGCGGCCACCTTCACGTCGGTCGTCGCGGGGGTGTCGCCGATCATCTTGAGGAACTCGGCGGGGACGTCGAGGCTCACGCGGGCCGTCTTCTCGGTCTCGAGGTAGTTGTGGACGTTGGCCGAGAGGACCACCTCGTCGTATTCCATGAAGAATCGCGGGGCCTGGAGGCGGACGAGGAGGTTCTTGGTCGTGACGGCGGCGGTGTCGGCCTGGCCGACCTTGGTCTCGGCGGTCATGCCCCAGGCGTTGATCTTCCAGGTCGTGAGGTTCTCGGGCATGTCGAAGCTGCCCGTGGCCACGCCGTCGGCGTCGGTGGTGAGGGTGGTGAGCCAGCAGGCGGTGTCGGCGAATTTCTGCCGCACCTCGGCCTCGGCGAACTCTGGCCCGCCCGCCTGGGCTTGCTGCGGCTTCCCCGCCTCCCTCGCATCCTTTCGCTTGGCGCCGTTCTGGCCGTCCCTATAGCTCTCCTCGGACTTCGCGAGTTTGTCGCCTGCTTCAAGTTCGGAGCGCAGCCCCTCTCTGGCCGGGGCGGCCGTGGCGGGCATGGCCTGGTTCAGTGCGTAGCCCCCGGCAAGGCCGCTGATCTCGCCGTCATCCACGGTGCGCCAGTCGCTCACGGTCGGCCCCCAGATGCCCGACCAGGCGGCGGGATAGGGCTGAAGCTCCTGGAAGGGGCGATGGATGTAGCCCCAGGCGCTGAACTGCTCGACGAGATTGGTCATCATTTGGGCGTAGTGTTGGCGCAGGTTGCCGTGGAAGAACTTGGCGATGGGCGGCGTCATCTCGCCCTGGATGTAGAGCACGCTCTTGTCGAAGGCGCTCAGGCACACCTGGGCCTGGGCGGGCTTGCCCTCAAGGGTCGTCGCGGTGACCTTCACGTTCGCCTTCTCGCCGGGCTTGTACTCCGGCTTGTCGGCGGTCACGGCCACCTTGATGATGCCCTGCTCGGGCGGGACGCAGAGGCGGCGCGACTGCTGGTGCACCCGCGTGTCGGCGACGGTGAGCGCCTCGATGTAGAAATCGGGCTGGTGCTGCCGCGTGATCGGGATGTCCACCACCGTGCTCTTGTTCGGCAGGTGCAGGAGCTTCCAGGTGAGGAGGTGATTGCTGTCCACGTCGTCGCTGTAGAGGACGTAGCTGTTGCGGTGCTGGGTGTTGATCATCACGTGGGCGACCTCGCCCGGTTGATAGCTCCGCTTGTCGGTGATGAGTTCGAGGTTGTTGAAGCGGTAGAGCTTGCCATCGAAGTCGCGGCCGCAGACCCACACGAGGCCGAAGCCCTCGACCACGCCGCCCCACGCATCCGGGGCCTCGAACTTGATCTTGAGCTGGCCGCTCTTCTCGTGCCGCAGGCGGAAGTCGAGCATGCCGCGCTCGTCGGTCGAGGCGGTCCAGCGCTTCAGCTCGGTCTCCTCGATGCGCGCGTTGTCGGGGCCGCCGAAGACGACCGACGACACGGTGACCAGGCCCTCGGTCTTGATGGGCTGGTTGTCGGGCGTGAGGCAGCGGACGCGAATGACCATCTCCTGCCCCGGCGTGTAGTAGCCGCCGTCGGGCTGCACGAAGGCGTAGTATGCCTGGCGAGTGACCTTGACGGCGCCCTCGCCGGTGATGACGCGGCGGCTGGCGTCGCGGACCTCGGCCTGGACGACGTAGCGGTGGTCGCGGTCGGGGTGGTCGCGCTTGGCAGCGGCGGTGTCAATCTCGACCTTCAGCGTGCCGTCCTTGCCGATGGCCGACTCGCCCTGCATCACCAGCTCGCGGACGGGGTTGGGCGGCTGGATGCCGTAGCCGCTCCACCACCACTGCGGCGGCGACCAACAGCTCCATCTGCACCGCCCCCACCAGGGGAACCAGGGGGCCTCGTACCACACCCAGCCGTAGCCGTAGCCGTAAAGCCAGTCCCACTCGCCGGGGAAGTAGTAGCTGTGGGTGTACTCCTCGCGGAAGATCTTGTACTTCACCGTGGCGTCGGTGACGGGGCCGCCGAAGTAGTAGGTGGCCTTGATGAGAGCCGTCACCTTGTCGCCGAGCTTCGTGTGCGCCTTGCCCGGCTCGACGGTGACCTCGAACTCGGGCTTCTTGTACTCCTCGACGCGGAATGCCTGCGTGTTGGTGTGGCCGAGGGCGCTGATGCGGATCTGGTAGACGCCCAGCGGCGGCTCGGAGGCGAGGGCGAAGTCGCCGTCCAGCCCACCGAACTGGTCGGTCTGCTTGCCGACCTCGTGGACCTTGTTGCCACGGGGGTCGTAGACGGTGATGCCAACCGCCTGGTTCGGCTGGTTCTCGTAGACGCCGTTGTTCATGCGGCGGACCCAGACCTTGAAGCGGACGGTCTGCTCGGGGCGGTAGACGGGCCGGTCGGTGATGCAGTAGGCGAAGAGCCCCTCGCGCATCCGCGACGGATGGTAGCGGCGCCAGTAGCTCATCCCCGTCCAGGCCAGGCGGTCCTGGCCAGCCTTCACGAGGACGTGGAGGTTGCTGCCGTGGTCCTGGGGCGAGCTCAGGATGGCCACGCCCTGGGCGTCGGTCGCGAGGTCGTGGACGGCTTTGTGGTGGACGCTCTTCCTGCCCGCCTGGTCCCAGGTGGTCCAGATTTCGACGACGTTGATCTTGGCGTCGGGCACTGGGGCGCCGGAGCGGGCGTCGGCGATGAAGTAGAGGTTGCCCTGCTTCACCTTCTTCTCGACGAGTGCGAGGTCGGTGAGAGCATAGACGGCGCGGCTGGCGCCGATGCCGAGGGCCTCCCGCCCCGTCTTCTTCGCGTCGTCGGCGGGCGGCTCGCCGAGGTAGGCGTAGACGAGATAGGCGCCGCGGTCCTTCAGCGGCGTGGTGAGCGTGGCCTGCGCGTAGCGATGCGTCCCGTCGTCCTTCACCTCGTCGCTCCAGCGGGCGACCTCGCTGCCGATGCGTTTCGCGGCGCACTGCCAGGCGTAGCTTCGGTCGTTGTAGTTCTGGGCGAAGTAGTAGTGCCAGTTCTGCAGGGCGTAGAAGTCCTTCATCCCCTTGTCGGGGTCGCACGCCTGGTCGCGGATGTCGCTGAGGAACCCCGCGAGGTCAATCTGCCGGGCGACGAACCAGACCTTTTTCACGTTGCGATAGCTCAGTTGAAGGCCGGCCGGCTCGCCGGGGAGCTGCACACCCGTCTGGCTGATGAAGACCTGTCCCGCCTTGATGCGGGCGATCTGGCTGTCCGAGTCGTTCCTCCGCGGGCTCTTCGCGAACTCGGCCTTGAGCTTCTCGTACTGCTCGATGGCGGTGAGATACTGCTGGCGGCTCTGGTGGTAGGCGGCGATGGCGTATTGCGCCTCGTCGGCGATGCCGCAGGCCGCATAGTCGCCCTTGACGACCCGCAGGAGGGCGAAGACGTCGAACTGCTTGGGCAGGGCCACCTTTCGGATGGTGCCGCCGGCGAGGACGATGGCCTCGTTGTCCTTCAACTCCCAGGGGTTGAACTTCTCGAGGTCTTCCTTGAGGGGGTAGCGGCCGCTCCAGTAGTAGATGCCGGCGTAGTTGTTCAACCGGTCCATGCCGAAGCGGGCGCGCGCGAGCATGGCCTGGCGGTAGTAGCTCAGGCCGACGTACTTGCGCTCCTTCGTCTTGTCGAGGTCGCGGGCCTCGGCAAGAAGGGTGAGGATCTTCTGGTCGTCGGAGAGGTCCTTGGCGTAGGCTTTGGCCGCGGTGGGGAAAATGGGCTCGCCGTTGGGGCCGATGCGGAGGCCGATGGGCCGCTTGCGCTCGCGCTGCCAGAAGCTGGAGTACTCCTCGAAATCCTTCTCCCCCGCCGTCTCGGCGAGGAAGTCGTCGCGCTCGCCCCAGAACGAGTACCAGAAGAAGTACTGGTTTTCGTAGATTCCGAACCGGGAGCAGAGGCTGGCGAGGTCGAAGAGGCACTCGATCCGCTCGTTGTGCCAGGCCCCGCGCTCCTTCTCGGGGAGGGGGGCGAGGGCCTGGGGGTCGGCGTCGTACTTGGCGTACAGGTCGCGGGCGCGCTCCATGTGGGCGACGGCGAGGCGCTTGTCGTGCTGGAAGGAGCGCACCCGGATGCCCTGCTTCCACTGGCCGCGGTGGAACTTGCCGCCGGCCCGCGTGCCCCAGTGGGGGATGAGCATGTAGAGGTTGCCGGCGAGGCGTTCGGCGCGGGCCTCGTGGGGGGTGGCGGCGCAGCGCTTCACGTGGGTCTCGGCGGCGTCGAGGGCGTCGTCAAAAAGCTGTAAGCGCAGCTTGCACAAGATGATGCGTTCGCTGGCGTGGCGCCACTGCTCGTGCTTCGGCGCCGCCTTGAGCAGCCCCTCGTAGACCTCGCCGGCGTCCTTGTAGTTCTTCTTCTCGAACTGCTCGTCGGCCTGCTTGAGCAGGGCCGCGGGGTCGGGCTCCGCCGCCTGAACGAGGATGGCCGTGGCCAGGGCCGCGAGGGCGACTGCCAGGATCGCACACGCAACGGTGATTCTCGCCTTCATCGTTCGCCTCCAAAGAGCCGGGTGGCGTGGGTGCATGTGGCATCCTCCGCCCTGTTAGACGTGCGCCGCCCCCCGGGAGTTCCGCCCTGTCCCTGCGGCATGTTGACGAACGGCAACGTGCTGCGCCGTTTTCTCAGAATGCCAACTGCCTCTCTCAGGGGTTGGCACTCTGAGAACGACCGCCTGGACGAGGCCGGATAGCCGATTTGCTCACAATGCCAGCCACGCCGGCGCGAGGGGCGTGGCATTCTGAGAATCCGAGATGGTTCCTCATGGGCCGAAGAAGCGGCTTCGCTCCCCCTCGGCGGCCGGCTCGCCCCCCGCGGCCTCGGCGGCGGCCGCGTAGAGGTCCCAGCTCCGCTCCTGCCAGCCGGGGAATTGCTCGGCCATGCGGAGAACGTAGAAGCTGCGGGGAATGTGGAGCGTGGCCAGGATGCGGTCGTCGAGGAGCTTCTGGAGGCGCTCGGCGGCGGGCGTGCCGGCCAGCGGGCCTTCGATGGCCTGTTCGAGGAGGATCCGTGCCTCGGCCTCCTGCATGCCCTCGCGGAGCATCTCGAAGCGGGCGCTCGTGTGGGTCTCGGCCTGGCCGGGCCAGATGCAGGTAACGACGCCAAGGCCCACCTGGCAGCCGCCGAGCCAGCCGTCGTGGCACGTGCCCTCCCAGTAGTCGAGCCCGATGCGGCAGATGCCGCGCGCGCCGGCCACAATCGCCAGCTCGGGATACAGCCGCCACAGGAAAGGCACCGAGGAGCCCTCGAGGCACAGCACGGCGTTCTGCACGCGCGGGAGCGAGAAGCTCAGTGCCTCGGTCTTCCAGCCCTTGTGCGACTCGAGGACATAGCGGGTGGGTTGCCGGTTGACGCGAGAGTTGTCGCGGATCTCCCTGACCGGCTGCGGCAGCGTGACGATGGTGCCAACGCAGCCGAAGGGCTCCTTGAGGCCCTGCTTGCCCATCACGCCGCCGTGGCCGTGGCTGCCGCGAGCCCACTTCACGCCGGGCGCCAGCTCGGCGAAGATGTCCTTGTAGCGGTCCACCATCAGCGTGTAGTCCCACACATAGCCCCAGAAGACCGACTGCTCGAGGCCACGGGCCTTCATCCGCTTCATCACGCCCTCGACGAACGGGCGCCAGAACTCCCTCGCCTCGGCCTTCTGGGCGTCGGTGAAGGCGACCTCTTTCGTGCGGAAGGGATTGGCCTCGCCCAGCGGCACGGTGAACGGCTCGGTCTTGCCCGTCGCCTCGTCGCGCAGCAGGACCTTGGGCACGACCCACAGGTTGTTCTCGGGCGGGTGCGCCACGCAGAAACACACGATGCGGGGCTTCGGGCCGCGGCGGAGGGCGATGTCCAAGTAGCGGTCGAGCCGCGAGAAGTCGCAACTCAGCCTGCCGTCCCTGCCCTTGACCCAGAGGACGAACGAGTCCTCGCGGTTGCCGAACTCGCTGTTGAGGAGGACGGGGATCATCAGCCAGTCGTTGCCCAGCTCGGCCATTCGCTGGAGCGAGTGCTCGATGCGGCGGAAGTGCTCGTCGCTCCACGGCTCGACCTTGTGGGCCTTCGCCACGCCCCAGGGCGACTGCTCCATCGCGATCATCGTCGTGAAGTCCTGTCCCGCGGCAGGGTCGGGAAGGGTCCAATCCACCACCTGCACTCGAAGCGGCACATCCTCTTCGGCGAGAGCGTTTGTAGTGCGGGCTTCAGCCCGTATCCTGAGCTTGCCCGCGTAGAGGCCGGGGGCGGCCTTCGGCGGAATCCTGACGCTGACGAACACGGACTGGCACGAGTTGGCAGGCACGACGGCAGGCGGCGTGGGGCTCAACTCGTCGAAGAAGCGGGTGCGTGCCATGGCGGCTTCCATGGCCTTCCGGTTCGCCTCGTGCACCTTCTCCGAGATGGTCTTGCCGTCCAGGCCCCGGTATGGGATGAACCGCCGGTACGGCAGGGGCTCATCGGGCGATGGGCGGCCGAAGCGCCAGAGGGCCATCCAGGTGTCGGGGCAGCGCAGCGGGTGCTCGCGGGCCTCGCGGGGGTTGCGCTCGGAGCCGAGCGTGGCCAGGTCCCTCACGCTCCGCCCGACTCCATACGTGATGCGCACCGCGCTGGCGGGGATGGTCGCGCCGCCGGGGCCGGCCAGGTCGCCCGCCTCGGCGGCGAGGCCGCCGAGCTCGCGGTCGGTGCCGACGGCCAGTTGCGCGGAGTAGGTGCCCCGGCGTGCGCCGACCAGGCGAAGCACGCGAGGTGAGTGCCCGGCATCGCCGAACTCGGCATTGAACAGGCGGCGGTTCGGGTCGTCCGCCCACACCTGGATGCCTCTCGGCCGCTGCTCGGCCTGGACGCCTCCCGCCGGGCTCGCCCGAAGCTCGAGGTCCACCAGGGAGCTGTGCGACCAGCTCGCCCCCCCTCCGAGGGCCGACCAGCCGTAGTGGGTGTTCGCCCCAAGGCGCCCCGTGCCCATGAAGATGAGGGGATTGAGGTCGGCGCGGACGACCTGGATGGCGAGGACGTTCACGCCCTTCCGCAGCGACGCGGGCGGAATGGCGAGTGGCCCAAGGACGCGGTCGCGTCGGCGGATCACCGCGTCCCAATCCTCGCGGGAGAGTGGGATTCGCCAGTAGCCGTCGGCGCCGCCGTGGGTTTCGGGGCGGTAGTCGCCGCCGATGTCCTCCACGCAGCGCTTGCCCTTCGTGTAGCCGGCTCCGGGCGGCAGGGTGTAGGCATCCTCGGGATACTCCTCGGCCACGGTGTCGGCCGTGATGGGGCCGGCGGGCAGGTGCCCCCGCCCGATCTCCTTGCCGTTGAGCCACACGCACACGCCGCCACGGTAGGCCACGCGGAGCGTCAGGGCACCCGCCTTCGAGGGCTCGGGCACGACGAATTGCCCGCGGAAGCAGCCTTGGGCGAGGCCGTGCTGATAGGCGTTCCAGTTCTCCGCCTGGTCCACCCCCACGGCCTTCATCAGGAGCGGGTAACGCGTGCGGGGCCAAAGCGAGTCGTTGAAGTCCGCCCCCTGCCAGCCATCGGGGGCTGGCGGGCCGTTGAGCATGATGACGAGGGGCGAGGTCTCCATGTGGCCGCAGAACTGGAACCAGAGGTGGCGGTGCTCGGGGCGCAACGTATCCCACTCGCGCCCCGCCTTGTCCCAGGCGGCCCAGCGCTCGCCGCTGCGGCCCTCGGTGGGCAGCTCGACCGTCCTCCAAAGCCTTGGGCTGGTCCTGGCTGGGCGGAGGACGTAGTAGCTCCGCCAGTAGGAGTTGAGGTCGAGGATCTTCTCCCCTTGGCCGGCCGCCGCAAGCGTGGAGGCGAGGAGCAGGACGGGAAGCGGGCCGCGGATCATGGGCTCGTGAACTCCAGGTTGAGCATGGCTGCCATGCGGCGGATGCCCTCGATGTGGTCGCCGGGCAGAAGCGCCAGGTGATGGGTGCCGCCGGCCTCGCTGTAGAGCCGCAGGAAGTCGCGGATGTTGCCCTCGCGCGGGCGAATCCAGAAGTGCGGCACGTCGGGGAAGTTCGGGCTCAAGCCCCGGTCGAGCACCTCGACGCGAGCGGCGAGCACCGAGAGGCCCTCGAACACGCCGTGCGCGATGTTCGCCAGCGTGGCCTCGCCAGGCCGCACGCGCATGACGGCGACCGCGGGATTGCTCACGTTGCCGAAGGCATAGTCCTTCTCGACCACGCGCGGCGTCTCGGCGGCCAGGGCGACGTTGCACTCGCCCATGTGGCTCATGAAGATGGAGTTGCCCTGCCAGTCGGGGCAGAACATCTCGGTGAACGTCGCGTCGCCGAAGCCGGCCATGAGGGCGGCCAGGAAGGAGGCGGTCAGCACGTCGCCCTCGCCCGCGTAGCCGATGCCGCGCGCCATCGCCTTGGACGCTTCCAGAAAGGGCACCGTGGGCGTGCCGCGTCGGCGGCTGAAGTCCTGGAAGTTCATGCTGAACGCATTGGCTCCCACGGAGTCGAGGACGGCGCGCAGCGCCAGGCCGACGCGGTTCGACTCGCGGAGCACGTCGGGCGGCAGGGCGGAGAGGTCGAAGCGCTTCGCGTCCTCCGCGGCTTCGGCATCGAGAAGGGCGTCGGACACGCTGGCGACCTGCTCGGCAAGCACGGCGAGGGCCACCTCCCGAACCCGCGGGCCGAACATCGCCTCGAACTTCTTCGTGTCCACGGCGAAGTCGCCCATCCCCTTGAACGGCTTGCCAATGAGCGCCGTCGTGCACGTTCGGAAGGAACGGGCGGCCTGCGCCGCGCGGGCGGCGAGCACGACATCGTTGAGGAAAGCCTCGTCCTCGGCGTGGCCCGCGATCACCAGGTAGTCCTGCCCGTAGCTCCGCAGCACGCTGGCCAGGTCCTGCACGCCGTGGATGCCGTGGTTGGCGAACATGTCGTCGCGGGTGGCCGACTCGTCGAACCGCGCGGCCTCCGTCGTGTCGAGCAACACGAGCGGAAGCCGACAGCCATCGAGCTGCCCCGCCGACTCCAGTGATGGGGAGTAGGCCAGGTGGAGCGTGGCCAGGAGGTCCACGTGCTTCGCCTCGAGCTGTTGGAGCGCTTCAGCAACCTGTTTCTCGACGCAACAGACCGCGGCCAGCTCGACATCGAGGCCGCGGGCGCGGAGGCGGTCGGCGAGGTCGCGGGCGAATGCCTCGCGGCCCACGCGGAAATGCGGCACCACCTTGTCATAGAGGGCGAGGTAGAGCGGGAGAAGGCCGACTCGTGGGGGTCTTTTCGCCATGTGGGCTTCTCACTCCAGGCCAATCAGCCGGGCGGCGTTGCAGTAGAAGACATCGTCGAGAGCCTCGCGCGGCAGGCCGCGCTTGCGGCACGCGCGGAGGACCGCTCGCACGGTTTCGTAGACCATGAACGTCATCGGGAACCCGGCGCCCTTCGGCGGCGACACGGAGTTGGGGCACGGCTTCTCCGTGAGGAAGAAGCAGTGGCGGTTCACGCACAGGTGCCGCCCCCGCAGGAGCGTGACGGGCAGGTCGGAGCCGTAGAGGAGCCGCCTGTGGCCCACATTCGCCAGCACGACCTCGATGGTCTCGGCGTCGTCCACGGCGGAGACGTCGAACGACAGGTTCGGGAAGTCCCTCCACGTGCCGATGGCCTGCTCGATGTAGTAGGGGCCGTAGGAGCGGCCGCAATGGGCGATCACGAGCTTGAGCGTGGGATAGCGCTCGCAGAGGCGGGCCACGTCGCGGATGTTCACGGGGTCGGCGGCACGCTGCTTCCTGGGGATGTGGAGGATGACGGCGAGGCCGCGAGCGACGGCGACCTCCAGGTGGTCGCGCGTGAGGAAGTCGCCGATGCGGGTTTCCCCGCGATGCGGCCGGGCGAAGCTGAGGTAGGGCTTGAGGCCCACGAAGCCGCCGTCGGCCACCATCGCATCCAGCTCCTTCGCCCGCATGTCGGGCCGCACGATCATCAGCGGGTGCAGGTGGCGGTGCTTGCGGCCCAGCGACGCGATCCAGCGGTTCGCCCGCTCGATGTCCACCACCGTGTAGGGCGCGTGGAAGACGAATGCCTCCCACCGCTGCCGCGGGAAGAGCCGTCGCATCGTCTCGGCCAGGCGGCGGGGCGTGAAGCTCGTGGCGACCGGCTCGGGCGCCGTGGTCTTGAGCTTGCGGGGGTCAATCCCCGGCAGGTAGTCGCAGCGACGGACGAGGTGGACGTGGGCGTCGAGGATTCGCTCCGGCAGATAGGGCGCAAGCTCATTGCGGTAGACGGGCTCGTCAATCTGCCGGAAATGCTCCTTCTCGGTCATTCTTGGGTCCCTATCGTTCTCGTCGTCGTCCTCGTCGTCGTCGTCGAAACCGCTCGTAGAGCGTGTCGTAGGCCTCGCGGACGCCTGGGTCTGGCTCGACGTGGGCTGCGGGCGCTGGCCGGGGGGCGTCGTGCGGGATGATGCCCGTGGCCTCGCCCGCGAGCCGGGCGGCGCCGTAGGCCGCGACGTCCTGGGTCCCCGCGACCTCCAGCGGGAGGCCCACGGCGTCCGAGAGAATCTGCATCCAGGGCCTCGAGCGGGTCGCGCCGCCAACCGCCCTGAGCGTCGCGGGCGCGCAGCCGGCGGCCCGCATGCGGTCGAGGAGCGCTCGCACGCTCAGCGCCGGGCCTTCGAGCACGGCGCGGGCGAGATGGCCGAAGGTGTGGTGCAGGGCGAGGCCCACGAAGGCGCCGCCGCCCCCTGAGCCAGGCGGGAGGAAGAGCGGGGCGTCGGACGACGGCTTGACCGCCGCCGCGGCCGCCTCCAACGCCTCGAAGGATAGCTCGGGGCCTGCTGAGGCGGCGCGGCGAAACCAGTCCACCGCGGCGCCCACGCTGGAGCAGGAGCCGAGCAGTCCCCAGAGGCCCGGGGTCACGGCCTCGGCGGGGGCGAGTCGAGCCTTCTGGTCGAAGCGCGCCTCGGTGGTCATCGTCAGAAGCACCCAGGCCGTGCCGCACGACACGACGGCGTCGCCCGCGGCGCGGCAGCCGGCCCCGAAGGCGGCGCAATACTGGTCGTGGCCGCCGGCGACGACGATCGCGTCGGGCGAAAGGCCAAGCTCCTCGGCAGCCTCGCGCCGAATCGGGCCGAGCGGTGTGCCCGACGGCACGACGCGTGGAAGCGCCTCCGCCGCCACGCCCGCAAGCTCCAGCAGCCCGGGGTCCCAGCGGCGCTCCCGCACGTTGTAGAGCGTCGCAATCGCCGCATCCGAGGGATTCGTCGCCGCCTCGCCCGTCAGGCGCTCGACGACGTAGGAGTCCACAAAGCGCACGCGGGGCAGAGACGCCCCGCCCACAATCCTGAGGCGGATGAGTTGGGCGAGGGGAAGGCAGCCGAGCCGAAGGCTCCACCCGGTCTTGTCGTAGAAAAAGGCGTCGTCGCGGCCGCCGAGGAGCGCCGTGCCCAGGGCCGCGGGACGCGTGTCCATCCACGAAATGGCGTTGCCGATGGGTGTTCCGTTTCCGTCCAGCAGGATCAGCGTGCCGCCCTGGGAGGAGAGGGCGAGGGCGCGGATGTCGCGGCGCGTGGACACGCCGCCCACAGCTTGCCGCGCGGCGCGCACGGCGCCCGCCCAGACCTCCGCGACCTCCTGCTCGACGAGTCCGCCGGGACCGGTGAGCAGGCGGGTGGGCGCGGCGCCGGAGGCAACGACGGCGCCCGCCCCGTCGAGGACGACGGCTTTGGCCGCCGTCGTCCCGAGGTCAATGCCCATGGCGAGGCGGCTCATCCGTTCCTCCACGGACGGTCCCTGAGGAGCTGGTGGAAGGCGTTGACGGCGTAGTCGGCCACCGCATCGTCGAGGAGGAGGGCGAACTTGGTGAGAACGGTGCTGTGGCCCTCGTGGTAGGCGTGCGCCCGCACCCAGAGGCCCCGCTCGACCGCGGCGCGGTGGAAGCCCAGGGCGTCGTCGCGCGCGCGGAACTTGAGGGCGGTCATGTGGCCCGCCCCGCGCACCTCGGCGAGCAGATCGGGGAACTCCTCGCAAAGGGCAGCCATCTGCCCGTGGTAGCGCTCGCCCACGCTGCCGATGCTCGCGGCCTCGCGCTCGATGAGGGCGATGCAGCCGAGGCCCACCGTGGCGGCGAGCGCGGCGTTGCCGTTCGTGCTGATCGCGTCGTACTGGGCGAGGCAATCGAGCTTGCCCTTGTAGACCAGCGCGGAGAGCGGATGGAAGCCGGCCGTCATCCCCTTGCCCAGCACCACGAAGTCGGGCACGATGCCCAGGCGCCGGAACATCATCACCTCGGGGAACCAGAAGCCCGTCTGTATCTCGTCAATCGCCATGAGCGCCCCCACGCGGTCGCACAGGCGGCGGGCGAGATGGAGGAGCTCGGGCTGCACGACGATGGCCTCGCGGTTCATCATCACCGGCTCTGCCCAGAAGGCGGCGACCCGCTCGCCGTGCTGGGCGAACGCCTGCTCCAACTCGTCGGGGGAGTTGGGCTGGACGGCGGCCACCTCGACGTTGGCGAAGTAGTCGGGCCACATGCCGCGCAGCCGCTGGGCGAAGAGGTCGCTGCCGTGGTAATTGCCGTCGAGGACGACGAAGACGGGCGCCCCCCTCCCCTTCTTCTCGGTCGCGTAGTGGAGGAGCGAGATCTTGATCGCCGCGGCGCAGGCCACCGTGCCCGTGCACACGCCGAGCAGCACGGTGTCGAGGACGGGCGCCGCCAGGCCGGCGTTCGCGATCCCGACGAGGCGGGCGGCCAACTGCTTCACGGGCGCCTGGGGGATGTTGCTGTGGTTGTCCCACACGATGCCGCGCTGCATGGCCTCGATGGCCAGGGCCTGAAGCTCCGGGTGGGCGTAGCCCCAGGTCATCTGGTAGTGGCCCGCCGTGCAGTCGAGGTAGAGCCGGCGGTTCTCGGCCACGTAGAAGAGCCCCTTGCCCACGAGCAGGTCCTCGCCCAAGGGCGCCGAGGCGCGGCCGAAGGACCTCTGGAACCAGCGCTTGTCCGGGGCATGCACATCCGGCACCGAGGGGACGATGCGGCCCACGCCGCCGAAGAGCCGCTCGGCGGGCGTCGCGTCGAGGAACCGCTTCGCCGCGTCGAGCGCGGGGCCCAGCTCGCGCCAGCCCGCCCCCATCACATCGCCAAGCCCCAGTTCGCTCATGGCACCCTCACTCGCCGGCCAGACGCTCCACGCGGGCCATCGTGGCCCGGTAGCACACGACGGCAAAGACGAAGAAGAGGATCGAGAGCAGGACGAACATCCCCTCGACCGACCCCGCGGAGCGGAACGTGAACGACAGGAAGAAGAACAGCACCCAGTTGCCCACGAGCCAGATGCCGAGCGCCGCGGGCGCGCCCGCCCGCCGCCACACCACCGACAGGTAGCCCGCGAAGCACACGAAGGCGATGTACTGGCAGATGCCGTGCCAGCCGTACACCGTGCCGAGAATGGCCTCGACGCCCTCCCCGAACCCCTCGGGACACAGCAGCGCGCCGAGGAAGAACGTCACCGCGTAGGGCACCAGGGCAGGGAGCACCCCCACGAACTTCGACCAGGCAAGCTGCCGCGTGGAGACCGGCAGCAGCATCAGCTCGGGCAACGTGTGCCACTGCACCTCCGTGCGAAACATCCGCGAGACGTAGCCCGCCAGGTCCAGCGCCGCCAGGCCGAGCGAGCAGAACATGAGCATCCCGCCGATCTCCTCCGCCCGGACCTCCCGGTGGCGGTTCAGCCCAGCGATCCAGGCGAACACGCCGACCAGCGCGATCGTGCCGACGAACCGGCCGACGACCATCATCCGCCCGCCGGCCAGGAAATGGAAGTCCTTCCAGGCCAGCGCCAGGCCCCACGGGCGGCTCACCCCGAACCACCGCAGCGGCGACCACCGCCGCACGAACGCCGTCCGCACCGGCGACACGTCCTTCTCCTCCCGCGTGAAGAACTCGAAGGTCAGCCACGCCAGGCCGAAGAAGGCCAGGGCGGCGAGCGCATTCGACACCACCTGGACGCCGAAAGGCCCCTCGTCGAAGCCCGTCGCCATGATCTCGCCGATCCGCGCCACGGGGTTCGCGCGCGTCAGCCCCTCGGCCACAGCCGCCACCGCGCGGTGCGCTCCACTGCCGGGCGGGAACTCCCACGCCAGGGCGTGGCACAGCGGGGCAGCCAGCAGGAACCCCCCGACCAGCAAGCCCGTGACCACCGTCGCACTCCGCACCTGCTGGCAGGCCACCGACGCGAACAGCGCGACGTTGCACAGCAGAAGCAGATACGCCAGCAGCGTGGCGTAGGCGGCGACGACCTGCCCGAGCGACACGCCGCCCAGCGTGATCGCCAGGAGGGTGAAGGGCACCTGCGCGAGGAGGAGCGTGACGACGCCGAGCAGGCGGCTGGTGGACTTCCCCAGCAGGATCGCCAGGGCGTTGAGGTTGCTCATCTTCAGGAGGCCCAGCGTCGCCTCCTCCTTCTCCTCGGCGACCGCGGAGGCGAAGTAGCCGACGCCGGCCAGCGACAGGAAGATGAAGGTCGCGTAGACCACCGAGCTGAAGAACCGCAGGCCCGCCGCGCCGTAAAGCTCGCTGGTGAGGTGCGCGCTGATGAGGCAGAAGAAGATGAACGCCGCGAGGCCCAGGCGCTTCACGTACGTGCCCATCGCACGCGACTCCACCCGCAGCGAGCGCTCGAAGAGGGCGAGGATGGGCAGGCTCACGTCGGCACCCCTGGCTCCGTGAGGTCCATGAACGCCTCGCTCAGCTCGCGGACGCCTTTTGTGAAGGCCACCACCTGCGCGTTGGCCTGAAGCGCGATGGCGAGCACCTGGTTCGTGCTCAGCCGGTCGCGGCGGAAGGTGACCTGATAGACCGGCGCGTCGTCCAGCTTGGCGATGCCCACGACGCCCTCGGCCTTCTGGAGGGCTTCGGCGGCGGCCGGGCTCTCGGCGGCGAGGGCGAGGCGATACGTCACGGTGTCGCCCTCCCCCGACAGCAGGGCATCGATCGCGCCGCTGTACTTGATGCGGCCGCGGTCAATGATGGTCACGCTGTCGCACAGGGTGCCCAGCTCGGCGAGGATGTGGGAGCTGATGAAGATGGTCTTGCCCATGCGGCGCAGCTCGCGGAGGACCTCCATGAGCTCGATGCGGGCGCGCGGGTCGAGGCCGGCGGCCGGCTCGTCGAGCAGCAGCAGCTCGGGGTCGTGCACGAGGCAGCGGGCCAGGCTCACCCGCTGCTGCATGCCCTTCGAGAGGCTGCGGACCAGGTCGTCCTGGCGGCTCGTCATGTCGGTGAGGGCCAGCACGTCGCGAATCGTCTGCTCCCGCTCGGCGAGGGCCATGCCGTAGGCCGCGGCGAAGAAGTCGAGGCACTCGAACACGGTCATCTGGCGGTACAGGCTCATGGTCTCGGGCATGAAGCCGATTCGGCGGCGCACGGCCTTGTAGTCGCGCACGATGTCGAAGCCGAGGACGCGCACGGCGCCCTCGAGGGGCTTGAGCAGCGTGGCGAGGATCTTGAGGGTGGTGGTCTTGCCCGCGCCGTTGGGGCCGACGAAGCCGTGGATGGCCCTCGCGGCCACGCTGAAGGTGGCGGCGTTGAGGGCGCGGCGGTTCTTGTAGGCGTAGGAGAGGTGGCGCACGTCGAGCGCGGGCGGCGCCGGCGCCGCCGCGCCCGGTGCCGCCGCTGCTGCCACGGCCTTCGGCTCAGCCATTCCGGTCCTCCGGCCTGAAGAGGTCAATGCAGTAGAGCACGAATCCCAGCCGCTTCCCAAAGCGATCGCTCTTGATCTCGAAGCCCTGCGGCGCACGGGCGAAGAGGAACACCCGCACGTGATCCTTGTCGGGCGGCCGGCGGCTGATTTCTTGATGGAAGCTCCCTGTGCCGCCCATCTCGCGGGCCATGAGGACGCGCCAGAAGCGCCCGAGGAACTCCTCGGGCGGCGTCTCCGTGTCCTCGGCATTCCACCCGTGCCGCCAGTTCCGCTGCCACACGGGCAGGATGTCGTCGGGAGAGGACTGGGAGATCGCGCTCGCGGAATGGGGCACCACGCGAAGCTCTCCGTCCTGCCGCGTCAGGCGGTACTGCGAGTCGCCGTGCACGGCCCACATCTCGCGCACGTCGTCGGGGAAGCCCGGCTCCGGGGCGAGCGCCAGCTCCTCGAGGCGGTCGCTGCCGCGCCAGCGCACGACGCTCAGCTTGACGTGATGGCCCTTGAGCTTGGCCCGGTGCAGGAACCCGCGGTGCGAGTAGAGCGGGATGTCCACGCGGAACACGCCGTCCTTGCCATTGGCGATGGCGCCGCGGATGGCCTCGTGGTCCTCGCAGCACGAGTAGAGGTTGTGCGGGGCGTCGTGGGTGATGTCGTAGGTCGCGCCGCGCGTGACAAAGGCGCTCACCCACTGCGTCACGTCGTACGTGTCGGCGTCAATCTGCCGGGCGCAGGCCAGCGAGTGGATGGCGGTGGCCTCGCCGTGACCGCGCCGACCCAGGCCGTACATGGCCGCCGCGGCCGCGGCGACACTGAGGAGGAAGAACAGGAGGGTGAGGCGGTAGTTGCGCCGCTTGCGGCCGAACACGAAGTTCAGCGGCCCCAGGACCACCATGTAGGCGATCGCGGTGAAGTAGATCAGCCCCCAGGCGTGCCTCGGGCGTGTGAGGCTGCTCAGCGCGCGGAGGAGCGGGTCCTCCAGGTCGTTCATTCCCGAATAGTCCGACGCCGTGATCAGGCGACGGGGGGGGCAGCCCTTCGCGGCCAGGGCCTCGTTCGACACCTCGCGGCGGCTCAGCGCGTGGCGCAGCACGAGCCCCGCCCCCACGTGCTGCCGCTCCTGCGAGGCGTTCAGCACGGCCAACTCGTCGCCGAACACGGGGTAACGGCCGCTGCGGTCGTGGAGGAGGTGCAGTTCGCCGCCGCGGCGCACCCAGTCGAGGAACGCCTGGCTCTTCACCGGCTCCCAGCGCGGCACGTGGTCGAGCAGCACGCTGTCGAGGCCATCCGTGGCCGCCACGGTCGGGGGGAACAGCGGGTCCGCGAAGAGGGGGAAGCGGATGTCCCGGCCCGTGCCGAGCGGGTCCTCCGGGTCGTGAAGCAGCACACGCGCGGGCGGGCCGAGCTTCGGCTTGCCCAGCTCGCAGCGCTCCCCGGCCCCAGGCTCCGAGTCCAGGAACCAGCGGTCGTACTCGTTCCGCACGTAGGGGTAGAACTGCACCCACCTCGTGGCCCCCGGCGACAGAAAGCAGGGCTCGACGAGTGGGGCGCCCGCCCTGTCGCCCAGCCCCCGGTCCTTGTAGAGCCGCAGCAGGCCGTCGAAGGGCGCGGGCGACGGGTTGACGACCTCGACCGACACGACGTTGATGCGGCCCGGGACCACCTTGCCGTCGAAGCCCCACCGCACCGTCCCCACGCCGAGCGTGGCGGCGCGCGCCGACACGGCAATCAGCACGGAGGCGACGGCGGCGATGCGAGCCATGCCCGCTACTCCCACTCTGAGGGTGGCACATCCTCGGGCGTCAGGATACCGCAAACGCTGCCCGCGCTCAAGGGCCTCGGGCGGTCCGCCCGGCCCACGGCGCGCCCGAGATGGCGGTCCGCCCCCCTCAGGCACAGACCGCGGTAGACCGCCGCCAGGAGCAAGTACAGCAGGAGCACCAGCAGCATAGTCCCGTCCGAGTCGCCGCGGTAGCTCCGCAGGAGGAACCCTTGCTCGCAGCCCACCACGCAGATGGCGGGGCTGAAGTAGAGCAGGATCATGAGGTGCTCCTCGGCGCGATAGACGCCCGACGCCTGTGCGATGAGGAAGAACGCCAGGGGCGGCACCACGTTCCACCCCACGAGCGTGGCCAGCGTGGCCATGATCGCCCGGGACCGCGTCCGCACCCTCAGCGCGATCCGCACGGCCACCCACGAGAACAGCACGAGGAAGAGCGCCACGGCGGCAAACGTGAGCCCCAGGTCCGCAATCACGGGGCGCTGGCGACGCCAGTAGTAGGACCCGCCCGAGAACTGGCTCAGCCAAAGCTCGACGAGGAGCAGCGTGGCCAGGGGCACGAGCAGCACGCGACGCAGGCGGCGGACGCCCCGGACCTTCTCCCGCACGATGTCGCGGCCCGCGATGGGCGTCGTGAGCAGCACGTCGAGCGTCTGACTCGTCCGCTCCGCCGCGATGGCGTTTGCGCTCGTCACCGACACGGCGATGGCCGCGAGGATCGCCAGGCCGTAGAACAGTTGCGAGATCAGCCCGTGCGCGTGCCGCCACTCGCCGAACACGATCACCGACGCCGCGATGAACAGGGTCGGCACCTCCAGCAGCACGAGGATGCGGAACAGGTAGAGCGGCCTGCCGAGCGACCGCCGCGACACCTCGCGCCAGGCGATCGGGTGGTCCGCGGGCAGGCTCTCGCGGTGCCGCCCCACGCGCAGGCCCCCGATCGCCGCGTTCACCCGCTCGAAGAAGCGATCGAGCCAGCGGAAGAGGCCGAGCAATCGGTTCCGCGGCTCCCGGAACGCCCGCGCGACCAGGAACACCTGGGCCAGGACCAGGAACGCCACGACCGACGCCGCGATGAGCCAACTGCGGAACAACGCCGAGTCGAAAGACACCGAACGCGCACCCGGGTCCGGGAACAGCGACAGGGGCACGAGGAAAAACACGTTCGGCCCCTCGGCGCCCAGGAACGTGAGCAGCAGGGGCAGCCCCAGGTAGAGCGTGGCGACGAGGATGTAGGAGGCCAGGAGCGCGCCGAGGCTCGTGCAGCAGAACGACGAGCACAGGAGCGCCAGCGCCCCCACCTGGAGACTCGTGAGCACGAGCACGTAGGCCCCCGTCGCCAGGTAGTCGGTCGTGAGCCCGCCGAACGTGTAGCAGATGGCGAGCAGCGGGAGGCCGAGAAGGAGAATGCTGAACATCGGGACCAGGCGGCCCAGGTACTTCTGCATCAGGATCGCGCGCGGCTTGAGCGTGGTCAGGAGCAGCAGGGCGAGCGACCCGCGCTCCTTCTCGTACGTGAGCGCGCCCGACATCATGGCCGGGAGGAAGAGCAGGATGCCGGCGAACTGGAGCTTGATGAGGGCGTCGAACATGCCCAGCCCGCGGCCGCTCGACGCGGCGCTCCCGGCATCCGTCACCTCGAACTCCGAGTGCGACGCCACGAGGAAGATGAGGAACAGGAGCGCCGCGTAGGCCACGCGCGCGATGTAGGTGCGCCGCCGCGCGGCCTGCTCCGCCAGGTCCTTGCTCAGCAACGGCAAGGGGGCTTGCCACTTGAGCCACCGCATGCGCTTGGCCCCTACTGCTCGGGCGGGGCGTAGAAGAACCCGCCGCTCGTGGTCCGCCGCCGCGGCCGGGCGCGGCCCAGATACCGGTCGGCCCGACGGAGGCACAATGCCCTGAACAGGAACAGCAGCCCCGCGTGAAGCACGAGGGCTGCGACCATCAGCCCCATCCCCTCGCTCACGTCCCAGTACAGCCCTGGGTACACCTCGACGGCCCACACGCACCCGGCAGGGCTCACGAGGAGCAAGAGGGCTTCCCAGCCTTTGAGGTAGTAGAATGAGGTCCCTGAAACGGCCAACGCGAACGCGAGCACCGGCACGCCGCTCCACACGAGCAACCCCACGACGCTCGTCAGCACGGCCCGCGGCCGGCTGGGCGTCCGCAGCCCCACCCACATCGAGAACCAGGCGAAGAGCCACAGGAACAGCGCCACCGAGCCGCACGCGAGGAACACGTAGCTCAACTGCTGCACGCCCGGCCCCAGCCGATACAGGCGGCCGCCCGTCCGCGCCCACCAGAGCTGCACGAGGAACACGGTTCCGAAGGGCAGCAGCAGGCCGCGGATGATGCGCTGCACGCCGCGCAGCTTCTGCCGCACGATGTCGCGGCCGGCAATCGGCGTGGCCAGCAGGACCTCGAGCGTCTGGGACGAGCGCTCGGTCGAGATCGCGCTCACGCTCAGCCCGAGCACGGCGGCCGACGCCAGCACCCACAGCACGCCGAGGAGCACGACGAGCACTTCCGCGGGATTCCGCGATGCGTCCGCGACGCCCAGGGAGAAGAGCACGAACAGCTCGACGAGTGCGAGGCCGTACACCAGGTGCGCCGGCTTCACGAGCGGCGTCTTGGCCACCTCGCGCCAGGCGATGGGCTGGCGGTCCGGCAGGTCCGCCCGGGGCCGCACGTGCCCGCGATAGCGGCGGCGCAGCGGCTGGGCCAGGCCGTGCCGCTCGAGGAACCCGTCGAGCCGCCGGAACAGGCCGGCCAGCGGCCGCGTCGGCCCCGCCAGCGCACGCCGAACCAGGAACACGCGGGCGAGCAGGAGTGAGGCGGCGATGGAGAGGAGCGTGGGGACGCTGGCCCGGAACGTCACGCCGCCGAAGTCCACGCTCCCGAGGCTTAGGGGGAGAACCACCTCCCACAGCACGCCCACCTGGATGATTGACGCGGGCAGTATCCGGCAGAGAAGCCACCCGGACACGACCAGGGCATAGGATGCCAGGAAGGCGCCGAGATTCGTCCGGCAGAACGCCGAGCACATCAGCGCCAATGCGCCCACCTGAAGACAGGTCTCGAAGAGCATGCCGGCCCCGACGAGAAGGTCCTCAGCGCTCATGCCCCCGAGCGCGTAGCAGACGGCCAGGAGCGGCAGCGAGAGGACGAGGAACGTCAGCGCGGGCACGAGCCGCCCGACGAACTTCTCGCAGAGGATCTGCCACGGCCGTACCCGCGTGAGGAGCAACAGCTCGAGGGTCCGCCCCTCCTTCTCCTCCGTGAGTGCGCCCGACATCAGGGCGGGCACGAAGAGCAGAATGCCCGTGAACTGCGCGCACACCAGCAGGGCGAAGAGCCGCCGCCCGCTGCCCACCACGCTGTCCCCAAGCTCGAGCTGCACGGTGACCCCGTGCACCGCCGTCAGAAAGGCGGCGAACAGGAGAACCGCATACGTCACCCGCAGCACGTAGGTGCGCGGGCGCGCGGCCTGCTCGATCAGCTCCTTGCTCAGGATCGGCGCGTGCAGGAGCGACAGGCTCATGTCACCTTGCCCTCGGTGAGCTTCATGAACGCGGTCTCCATGTCCATCGCCTCGGGCTGGAACATGCGGATGCGCGCCCCGAGGCCCACGAGCCGGTCGAGCAGGTCCTCGCAGGGCAGCTCCTCCTCGCGGATGTGGACCGAGATGCGATCAATGTCCCGCTCGACCGACTCCACGCCCGGCACGGCCTTGATGCGGGCGAGCAGCTCGTCGGTCTGGTTGGCGAGCTGGACGTGGACGGCTCGGTGGAGGCTGAGCTGGCGGTAGATGTCGTGGAGGGAGCCTTCGGCGACCATGCGCCCCGCCTCGATGATGCCGATGCGGGTGCACATCTGGCCCAGCTCGTGGAGGATGTGGCTGGAGACGAGCACCGTCTTGCCCATGTTCCGCAGCTCCTTGAGCAGCTCGCGGATTTCGATGCGGGCGCGGGGGTCGAGGCCGCTCGCCGGCTCGTCGAGCAGCAGCAGCTCGGGGTCGTGCAGGAGCACGCGGGCCAGCCCCAATCGCTGCTTCATGCCGCGCGACAAGGCGTCCACCATCGTGTCGCGCTTCCCCGCCAGGTCGGTGAGCGCCAGCACGTCGTCCACCACGGCCCGCCGCTTCGAGCGGTCCATGCGGTAGGCCGCGGCGAAGAAGTGCAGATACTCGTTCACCGTGAGGTCCTCGTAGACCCCGAAGAAGTCGGGCATGTAGCCGAAGCGCGGCCGCACCCGCTCGGGGTAGCGGAGCGCGTCGATGCCGGCGATGTGCACGCTGCCCTCCATGGGCGACAGGAGGGTGGCGAGGACCTTGATGGTGGTGGTCTTTCCCGCGCCGTTGGGGCCGATGAAGCCGAAGACCTCGCCCTTGGGGATCGCGAGCGACAGGTCGCGCACGGCCACCGTCTTGCCGTAGCGCACCCACAGGTTCTTGACTTCTACGAACTCCATCTGCGTTCCTCCTCATCAGCACACGGACAGACACGGACACGCACGGACGGCCAGATCCTCCTTGCGGAGGCGGTCGTCCGTGTCCGTCCGTGTAGGTCCGTGCAGGTCCGTGTCATCTCCTCTCAGGCCCCGGAGTGTGGGCACAAGGCGCTATTGCTCTCCTCGGTAGAGGCGGCGGTAGACGTAGAGGTCGTCGCCGACCTCCTCGACGACGATCAGGAGCCACTCCGCCCCGTCGGTCGGGTCGTGGACGCTCAGGTCCTCGGTGTGCGTGGCCCCCGTGGGCGAGATTTGCGACACGATGGAGAACAGCCCAACCCGCGGATGGGCGGCGAAGAACCTCGGCGGTCGCGGGCCGAGCAGCAGGCGGCCCCCCGACTTGCGGGCGAGCGCGTCGCAACGCCCAAGGCGCAGCAAGAACACGTCGGCGGCCTCCCTGCGGCCGCGGAAGAGCTTCGCACCCACCTCGTGAGGGTCGGTCGCCGACAGGAGGTCGCGGTCGCTCACCGCGTCCCACTGGATGTCGGCCACGTGCTCGGGCGGCTCGAGCGAGAAGCTGCGGTAGAGCACGGGCGACCACTGCCGCACCTTGTGCGTCACCGTGCACTGGCCCAGCACGCTCCCCTCATACGCCAGCGGCATCGCTTCGGCCCCCTCGACAAAGTCCAATTGGCGACGCGACTGGGCGATGCGGTAGGGATAGTCCTCGTCTCGCTGCGTCAGCGTGGCACAGTCCACGCAATGGAGCACCGCGCTCTTCAGGGCGACCGAGACCAGGCGCTCCCGGCCAGGGAAAAGCAGCTCGAAGCGGGTCTGGCGAACGGGGCGCCCCTTGCGATCCACGTCCACGAACACCACGGCGCGGCGGCGGTCCCGCATGCCCATGTAGTATTCGGACAGCCGGACCATGAAGTAGGTGAACAGCCCCGCAACGATGGGCAGGAAAAGCCAGGTGAACTTGCGGATGCGCAGGAGCCCGAGGAGAAAGTAGTCCACCGGCCCGATCAGTAGGATGAACAGCAGAAGCACCAGGACAATGGCGGCGAAGGAGACGCGCTGCACGTCGGTGGGCATCAGTCCTCGGACGATCTCGGGCAGGTAGCCAAAGGGCTGCGGCCCGAGCCGCATCTCGAGGTCGGCGTCGCGGTAGCCGGCGGGGACATTCTCCCCCTCCCAGGAGGGCGCGCGCTCGCCCGGCGCAGCATCGGCCTCCTGGTCGCTGCGCCACCTGCCGTCCTTGAGCACGCCTGGGAGCTGCTGCGCGCGCACCTTCCACAGGAAGGCGAGGATGCGGCGCCACTGGGGGCAGAGCTTGTAGTCGTGGCCGCGCGGGGGTTGCGCCGTGATGACCACGGCGCGGCCGAGGCAGGGGCGGAGGAGGTAGGCGTCGCAGCCGCCCCGCACGTGCGGCGGCTCAGTGGCCTGGAGGCGCCCGCCCGCATCGAGCCGGAAGAGCGGCGTATCCCGGTCCGCCAGCTCGTTGAGGCACTGCACGTGGCCGGACCCGACGACGCCCGACGCCACCACGCACACGCTGCCGCCCGCCCGCACCCAGCGGGCGACGGCGTCGAGCTGCGCCTGGCGGAGCGACGCGAAGCTCCTGTCGGCCAGGAGCAGCAGGTCGAAGGCGCAGTACGCGAGGGGCTGGGAGGGCAGGTCGTCGGGCGTCATGGCTACGGGGCTGGTCATGAGCGCCTTGCGGCTGCCCTCGGGCAGCTTCGGGCGGAACTGTTCGAGGCCCAGGTGCCCGGCCATCTGGTCGCCGCCGTCGCCCAGGCGCTCGCGCGGGCCGCACACGGCGACGACGCACGACCGCTCCCACGTCTCGGGCAGAGACCGCAAGAGGCGCGGGAGCTTGACCGCGCCCCGCTCCGTGAGGAAGCGCGGGTACACCTCCAGCTCGTTGTCCCGCAGCCCCGACCAGCAGACGGGCAGGAGCACGTCGAACACCTTCTCGCCCGAGCTGAGCGCCATCTCGTGCGTGCGGCAGGTGGCGACGACGCGGCCGGCCGACATCACGACCAGCTCGAGGCGTCCCTCCAGGAGCCGGTTCCCGCCGACCGTAAGCTTGGCCTGGACCAGGATGGGGGCGCCGGTGCGCACGGCGCGGAAGGAGAGGTCGAGGCGGAGGGGGGGCTCGCCAGCGAAGGCGGAGAGAGAATGCAAAAGGCAAAGTGCAAAAGGCAAAAGGCAAAAGGCAGAGGGGGAAAGGATGCGTGACGCGTGACGCGTGACAAGAGAGCTGGCACGGCGTCTCCTGTCACTCGCCATTCGGCTCAGGCCATCCCCGCTCTCAGCTTTCCATTTTGCGTTCTGCATTTTGCACTTTGCACTTTGCGCTCTGCCCCTTGGCCTCATCGTGCGAAGCCTCCCGGGCGACGCTGGAAGAGCCACCACTCGCCGAGCAGCACGCCGAAGGCCACGAGGGCGAGGGTCCACCAGAACGGCTTGTCGGCGCGGCGCGGCTCGGCCGAGGCGGCGACGGTGAGCTTCTCGTTGAACTCGATGGCCTCGACGCCCGCAAGCTGGGTCTCCGTGGGCGAGAGGAGGCTGGCGCCGATGCGGGCGGCCTCCGTGCCGCCCTCGGCGACGCGATACGACCCGACCCTGGGCGCGGGGATGCCGCCGAGGAGGCCCTGCTTGTCGCTCTTCTCTTCCCGCGTGTCGCCGTCCGGCCCCTCGACAACATAGCCGCGTTCGGGCTTGAGCGCAATGGGGGGCAGGACGCCCGTGCGGGCGCCCTGGGCCTTGGCGAGGCCCGCCTGGTCCATCGCGGCCTGAACGAGGTTCGACACGAGGATCGGGAAGCCGATGCGGTAGGGCAGCGTCGAGCGGTCGCTGTGGAAGAGCAGGTGGCCGAGGACGTCCTGCCCCCGCCGCTTTTCGAGGATGAGCGGGCCGCGCTGGCCGTCCGCGAGGATTTCGTAGCCGAGGGCCTCGTAGTCGAGGGCGCGGACGCCCTCCTTCGACACCGGGCGGTCGAGGAGAATGAGGTCGGAGAGCTCGACGTGCTGGAGGAGCGTGGCGTTCCGCCGCCAGTCCACCACCTGCGTCCCCTGTTGGTCAATGGCGACGAGGGCGCTGAGTTCCGCGGGCACGAGGCCGACGGTCAGTAGCGTCCGCGCCCCGAGGGCCAGGTCGTCCTCGCGGTCGGTGATGACGAGGTCGTAGCTGGTCTCGCTGGCCGTCGTCCCTTCCTCGGGGAACAACCGCACGGTGGGCATGGCGGCCAGCGCGTGGCGCCAGGAGGCGAGCGAGGGCGCGGCGTAGACCCACAGGGGCCGCGAGCGCGGCAGGTCGAGATACGCCACGTTGTCCGAGGCCAGAGAGTCGAAGCCGTCGGGCGCGAGCTTCGCCGTCAGGCTCACCGCCTTGTCGCCCGAGACCCTGAAGGTGACGCGCTCGGCCCGGCCCTTGGTGACGATAATGCGTTCGGAGCCAAGGACGCGGGGCGCAGAGGCCCCGCCCACATCCTGCACCGTAAGTTCAAGCGTCGCGGCGAGATCGGCATCGGGCGAGCCCTCGATGCCGACGAAGACCAGCCAGTCGCCGCCGCTGGAGCGGGTGGCGTTGAAGGCGGTGAGGCCGATGTTCGGCCCGGCAGCGGGCAGGCGCTGGTAGTCAATCTTGAACGACAGCTCGAAGTCGGCGCGGGCGGGGAGATTGCCGTCGGTGAGGAGCAGCACCTCGTCGAAGCTGGCCGAGCGGCCCAGCGCCTGGGCGAGGCGGAGCGGGGCCTCGACGTCGCTCGACACGTCCTCGACCTGCACCGCGTCGAGGGCGGCGCGGAGGAGCCGCTTGTCGTTCGTGAAGCTCGTGCAGCGGCGGGCCGTGCGGGAGAAGGCGACGAGGCACAGCTCCTGGTCGGGCAGCATCTCGTCAATGAGCTTGCGGACGCGGGCCTTCGCCTCGTCGAGGCGGGACGTTCCGCCGGCCTTGTCGAGCGCGGCCATCGAGGCCGAGCAGTCCACGAGCACGGGCAGCCGCTGCATGCGGCTCTCGCGCCCGCGCCAGTAGGGCTGCATCGCGGCGAGCACAAGTGCAATGAGGATAAGGAGTTGGAGCAGCAGGAGCAGGTTCCGCTTGAAGCGCTGGAAGGGCGAGTTCACCCGGCTGTCGTTCACGACCTGCCGCCAGAGGTAGAGCGAGGGCACCTCGAGCCGCGGCCGCTTGAGCTTGAGGAAGTAGAACAGCACCAGCGGCACGATGAGGCCGAAGAGCACGGCGGAACTGAGGGCGTGGAAGCCGAGGCTGGTCATTCTACCCCCCCTCCCAAGACTCGCGCCCCCCCAGGGGCGCGAGTCTTGGACCGAGCCGGCGCGAGCTGGTCGGAGCCTAGAGCGTAAGACATTGGCATTACGAGCGTTATGGCTAGGCTACGCACGGCGAGTCTGGTTTCCAGGACACGCGCCCAGAGAGGGGGGAAAAGGGCGCGAGTCTTGGGCCGACGCGGCAACTGCCAGCGACTCATTCTAGCCACCCCTTCCTGCGCAGCAGGTCGAAGAGCACGTCGTCCAGCGGGTCGGCGGCGCCGATGGCGGCGAAGCGGCCCTGGCGCTGGCGGCAGAGCGCGGCCAGCTCGCGGGCGTATGCCTCGCGGTGCTCCTGGTAGATGGCCAGGATGTCGGCCGCCCCCGTGATGTCCAGCGTCGTCTGCGACTCGCAGTCCACCAGCCTCGAATCGCTGGTCAGCTCGGGCTCGATCTCGCTGGGGCCGAGGACCTGGATGCCCTGGACGTCCAGCCCCGCGCTGAAGAGCAGGTTGCAGCCGCGGCGGACGTCGCCGAAGGTGAGGAAGTCGGAGAGGATGATGGCGACGCCCTTGCCGACGTGGCGCTTGAGGAACTCCTCGATGCCGCGTTCGAGGGGCGCTTCGCCGCCGCCCTCGAGCCGCTCGAGGAACGTGAAGAGCTTGAGCAGGCTGGCGCGGCCCGTGCACGGGGGCAGGCGCTCCATGCCCTTCTCGCTGAAGGCGCTCACGCTCACCCGCTCGACACCCAGCAGGCCCATCACGCCGAAGGCGGCTGCGAGCTGCTTCGCGCGGAGCAGCTTGTCCTCGAACAGCATCGAGCCCGAGGCATCCACCAGGAGTGCCACGTGCATCTCCTGCTCCAGCTCGAAGAGCTTGATGTACGGGCGGTTCAGGCGGGCGAAGGCATTCCAGTCCACGAACCGCACGTCGTCGCCGGGCACGTAGTCGCGGAAGTCGGAGAACTCGGTGCTCGAGCCGCCGCGGCCGAACAGGTGCTCGCCGTGCGCGCGGTTGGTGGCGCGGCGGGCGAAGACGAGGCGCATCCGCTCCAGGCGGCTGAGGACGCTGTTGGCGAACAGCGACGTGACCTGAGCTTTGGCGGCCGTTGCTTCCATGTCTTCCCTGCTCTCGTCAGAGGATGAATGGATGGGTGGATGAATGGATGGATGAAGGACAGAAGGACTTGCCCGTTCTGCCATTCATCCAGTCATCCAATCATCCATTCATCCCCCTTCTGGCCCTCACTGCGCCTGCTCCGGCACGGCGCTGACGATCTCCCTCACCAGCTCCGGCACCTTGATGTTCTCGGCCTGGCCGTCGTAGTTGAGGAGCACGCGGTGCTGAAGGACCTCTTCGCTGAAGTGCCGGATGTCGGCGAAGGCGATGTGGGCGCGGCCCTCGGCGAGGGCGCGGACGCGTGCCCCGCGGAGCAGGGCCTGGCTCGCCCGCGGGCTGGCACCCCAACGAACGTACTTGCGGACGCTCTCGGAGGCGAACTCGGAATCGGCGTGGGTGGCGAGGACGATGCGGCAGGCATAGTCGCGGATCGGCTCGGCCACGACCACCTTCTCCAGGATGTCGCGCAGGCGCAGGATGCGGGCGCCGTCCATCACCTTCCGCACCTCGACGTGCTGCTTGAGGATCGTGCGGCTCATCACCTCGTTCAGCTCGGCGCGGCCGAGGAAGGGCACGTTGACCTTGAACATGAAGCGGTCGAGCTGGGCCTCGGGGAGCGGGTAGGTGCCCTCCTGCTCGATGGGGTTCTGCGTGGCGAGCACGAAGAAGGGCTGCACGAGGTGATACGTCGTGCCGCCCGTGGTCACCGAGCCCTCCTGCATCGTCTCGAGCAGGGCCGACTGGGTCTTGGGCGTGGCGCGGTTGATCTCGTCGGCGAGGAGAAGCTGGGTGAAGACCGGCCCCTTGCGGAACTCGAAGCGGTAGCGACCGTCGGGGTCGGCCGTCATCACCGTCGTGCCCACGATGTCGGCGGGCATCAGGTCGGGGGTGAACTGGATGCGGCGGAACTGGAGGTCGAGGGCACGGCCGAGGGTCTTCACCAACTCGGTCTTGCCCAGGCCGGGCACGCCCTCGAGCAGCACGTTTCCGCCGCACAGGATGGCCGTGAGCGTGCCGGCGACGACCCGCTCCTGTCCGACGATGATCTTGCCGACCTCGCTGCGGATGAGCGCGAAGTCCTCGCGGAACTGGTTGGCCTCGGCAACTAGAGCAGCTTCATCGGGCATGACTGTCTCCTCACTTCAGAGGGGATGAATGGATGGCTGGATGAATGGATGAATGAGGGAAGCGAAGAACGAGGGAACGAATGGCAGGAGTGACGGACGAACGTCGGGGTTTGACATTCATCCACCCATCCAATCATCCAGTCATCCCCCTTCTCAGCGACCCTCGCACTCACGCCTTACTCCTTCTTCCATTTCTTCTTCGCCGCGAGCAGTCGCCCGGTGGTGCTCGCGGGCGGAGGCCCGGCGTCCTTCGACGGCTCCGCTGCCGGCTTCGGCGCCGGCGTCGGCGGAGCGGCCGGTCGAGCCACGACGGGCCTGGGCTCCGCCGGGGGCGCCGCGGGCAACGGCCTCTCGCGGCGGCCAGCGGGAAGCCGGATCGCCTCCTTGCGCCTCAGCAGGGCGCCAAGGGTCGCGCCCGAGGCGCGCTTCCGGCGCCCCAGCCCGAGCCACCCGCCAATCACCAGCCAGTCGAGCTGCACGCGCCGCACCGCAACGTCCAGTGGGATCAGGCACGCCAGGGCCAGCAGGAACCAGTCCACGACCGATTCCGAGCTGGCCCTCGGCTTCCTCTGCTTCACGAACAGCTCCTTGCCCGGCTCGGCGCCGGCGAGCATCCTGCCGCCCGTGCGCCGGGCGATCTGCTCGAGGGCGATGGGATTGGAGCGGAACCGCAGGTATTCAGGGGAATAGGGCACGACGAAGCGGCCGAGCGCCCGCTCGTTCCGGCCCGTGCCCACGCCGGAGACCATGATGTGGTAGTGGCCGTTGCCCCAGACGGGGAACTCGCCCTGGTAGCGCCGCGGCCCCACCTGGCGCAGCGGGGCGGAGACCGACTTGTCGTGCGGCCCGCTGACCTGTGCCGCGACCTCGAGGAACGATGCCTCGGGGTGGTAGTCCTCGACGACGATCACGCCCGTGCTCCCCTCGGCATAGGTCTGGAGCCGCAGCCGCCCCTCCTCGGTCGCTCGCACGATGTCGGTGATGAGCTGGTTCACGAACGGCTCGTAGAGCGGCGACTTCACCCAGTCGGCCCCCCAGTTGGTCGTGAGGTCGGAGGTGAACGCCGCGGCCTTGCCCACGCCGTAGCGCCACACGGCGAGCACGGGGTCAACGTCCTCCTCCGAGGGCACGCGGAGCGCCAGGTTCGCCCTGGGCTTGAGCGACGTCAGCACCAGCCCGTGGAGCGGCGGGAAGGCGCCCAGCCCCTTGAGGATCGGCGACGGGAAGTCCACCTGCGGCACGAACGTCTTGTTGTCAATCATGCTCCGCTTGAGGGTCTTCGCCTCCTTGATGAAGATCGAGGGCAGCAGGCGGGGGTCCTGCGGGTGGTAGAAGCGCCCGCCCGTGGCGGTGGCGATCATCCGCAACACGTCCGTGCCCCCGATCCCCTCGTGCGGGTAGATGGCGATGGTGGACACGCTGATCTGGTTCGCCTGGAGTCCCCTGAGCACCGGGGGCGGCGGCGGCGAGGGATCGCCGTCCGAGATGATGATCATGTGCTTCTGGCTCGCGTCGCTCGCCGTCAGGGCGGTGAGGCTCATCTGCATCGTGCCGGCGAACGTGGGCATGTCGCCCGGCTCGGCCCGGTTGATGAGCAGCACCAGCTTCTCGTACTCGCCCGCCGGCGTGAGCGGGAAGAGCCAGCGCGCGCCCGTGTCGAAGAGCAGCACGCCCACGTCGTCCTTCGCGCTCAGCACGCGGATGGCTTCCTTGGTGATGCGCTTCGCCCAGGTGTTGCCCTCGGGGAACTCGCAGGTGTGGAGGATGATGACCAGGGCGCCCTTGGGCAGCACCTTCTTCTGGCTCGGCTCCATCGCCACCGGCAGCGCCTGCTCGACCGGCGTGCGGTGGTAGCCGCCCGGGCCGAAGCTGTTCTTCCCGCCCACCATCAGAAACCCCGTCCCCTGGTGGTACACCGCGTCGTGGAGGGCATGAAGCTGCATCGCGTCGAACGCGTCGGCGGGCACGTTGACGAAGCCGATGCAATCGTAGGGCAGGAGGGCCAGCACGTCGCGCGGGAACTCGAGGCCGCTCACCAGCTCGACCTCGCGTTGGCCGCGGCGGAGCGCGGCGGCGAGCGGGGCCACGTCGCGCTGCCCCTCGTCGGGGTCGCTCACCAGCAGCACCTTCCCCTTCCCTTTCAGGTAGATGTGGTTGACCGCCAGGTTGTTCTTCTGCCAGCCGTCCTCGCCGGGCGGCACCTCGATGGTCGCCACGTACTCGTAGAGGCCGGGCTCGCGCAGCGTGAGCTTGAGGACGTAGCGGTTCTTGCCCGCCTCGAAGCTCACCTTCTGCTCGGCGATCTTCTGGCCGTTCTCGTTGAGCACGAGCGTGCCCGAGCCGGGGGCGAGCGACGAGAGGATCACGGCGGCCTCATACGTCTCGCCCAGCTTCACCGTGCGGGGCACCTCCAGCTTCTCCAGCCACACCTCGCGCGCGTGGTCGTACTCGACGGGCAACACGTCCACCGGCACCTGGCGGGCGGCGAGGTCGTCGAGCACGCGGGCCAGGTTGCCCTCGGTCGCCGCGCCGTCGGTGACGAGGACGACTCGCCCCTGCTTCGTGTCGGGCAGCATCGCCGCGGCGAGGGCGAGCGCCTTCTCGATGTTCGTGCCGTCGCGGGCCACGCGCGAGTTGATGGCCTCGAAGGGGAAGGTCACGCGCGGCGGCAGCTCGACCACCGCCTGCCGCCCGAAGACGAGCAGCCCCGCCTCGTCCTTCTCCGGCTTCTCGCCCGCGGTGCGGAGGATGAACTCCATCGCCCCCTTCGACGCCTTGTCGCCCATCGAGTCCGACACGTCGAGGGCGTAGAGCACGGAGAGCACGTTGCTCGTCCGCACCGCCCTCGGGTCGGCCAGCACCATGATGAAGACGCCCAGCACCACGAAACGGACGCCGAGCGCCACGAGCGCTCGGGCGCCTCGCAGGCCGCTGTAGCCCGCCACGTGGAGCCACCACACCCACGGCGCGGCCAGCGTGAGCGCGAACGCCCAGGGCGTGGTGAACACCACCCGGTTCGTCGCGTCGAGCCACAGGCTCCCGCCGAGGAACGCCACCAGGAACACGGCGAGCGGCAGCGCGGCGAGCCACGTCACCGGCCTTCGCGAGGGAGGCAGCAGATTGGCGAGCACCCGCTTCAGAATGAGCCGCCTCCTGTCCCAGTCGCCGATTCCCGATTGCCGATTTCCGAACCCCCAACCCCCAACACCGAACACCGAACACCTCTCTTCATGGCGTCAGCCTCACAATCCGCCGATTCCCCGTGTCGGCCACGAACACCCGTCCCTTGGAGTCCACCGCCACGCCCCACGGCGTGAGAAACTGCCCCTCCCCCCGCCCCGATGAGCCAAAGCGATAGGGCCTCGTATCTCCCCCGTGCTGCCACCCCGCGACCAAAGCCCTCGTCAACCGCCCGGCACCGTACTCGATGATGTAGGCGTGCCTCTTCGTTCCCTGGTCAAGCAAGGCAATCCCGTACGGGAACCTTAGCGCTGACCTTGCAAGAGGCACGCCGGAAACATCGACACCAGGCCCGTGGGGATCCCAGAAGAACAGCAAGCGATTGTTGAAGGCGTCGGCTACGTAGAAACCGTTGCCGGTCGTGCCACGAGCACAGGCAATGCCCGAGGGGCGCTGGAACTGCTCGGGTCCCGTGCCGAAGCTCCCGAAGGACCGGAGGAACTTGCCCTCCGAGTTGAACTTCTGCACCCGGTCATTCCCTCCATACTCGGCGACGAACAGGTTGCCCTTGTCGTCCTGCGCCAGGGCGACAGGGTAGATGAACTGGCCGGGTGCCTTGCCCTCGGAGCCAAGGGTGCTGAGGAGCTTGCCCTGCTGGTCGAAGAAGACGACGCGGTGGTAATGCGTGTCGGCCACGGCGATGCGGCCGTCCTGGAGGACGCAGATGCCCTCGGGCCGGCCCGCCGTGGTGTCGGGCATGCGCCACCGGTGGAGCAGTTCCGCGTTCGCGTCGTAGACCAGGATGCGGCCCGCGGTGTCCACGGCCAGCAACTCGTCCTTATGCCCGATGGCCAGGGCGCGCGGGGCGGGGAGCGAGGCGCCGTCGGGCGGCAGCATCCACGAGCGGACCTCGCTGAACCTCAGCTCCGGGTCATCCGATCCCCCGCAGCCGGCGAGCAGAAGGAACATCAGGCACACCACGGACTTCGGCAAGGCTGACCACGCGGATGCAGCCCCCGAACGGGGGCGACCGGGCCGTAGCCCAGGGCGACCGAGGGGAGCCCTGGGAAAGAGCGTCCCCCCCAACCCAAGCCCCCGAAGGGGGCGCTTCATGGCCGCGAGAATCGCCCCTTTCAGGGGCTCCGACACGGGGGCGCCGTGTCCCAGGGCTCCCTTTGGTCGCCCTGGGCTACGGCTGGCTCGCCCACTTCGTGGGCTAGCGGGCGCGACACCGGTCTTGTAGCTGCCAAGTCTGGTCATTGACAACGCCCATCCTCGCCCACCAACACCCGCAACACGACCCGCATCCCCGCCTTCAGCCCGTCGGCGACGGGGCGGTGGACGAAGCGGCGGCGCTTGCCCACGCCTTCGTGCAGCACCTCGACCTCGGCAACCGAGCCTTTGAAGCGGCTCGATTGCACCACGATGGAGCTTGCATCCGCCGGCGCCACCTCGACCTGTTCGGGCCGGAAACAGCGGGGGGCATCTTCCTCGCGTCCCAGCCAGAGCCTTGCCTCGTCGGGGCTGAGCCAGTTGCTCTCGCCCAGGCAGTCGGCCTCCTCGCGGGTGCGGGGACGCCAATAGAGGTCGGCCACGGTGCCCTCGTAGAGCAGGCGGCCCTCGCTCAGGCACACGACCCGCTCGGCCTCGGCCAGCACGGCCTCGGGCGCGTGGGTGGCGAAGACGAGCGACGCGCCCGTCTCCGCGATGCGCCGCCGCACGACCGCCCAGTAGCGGCCGATGCGCGCGAGGTCCACGTTGGCGAACGGCTCGTCCATCACGAGCACTGCGGCGTCGGCCATCAGGGCGCGGGCGACGCTCAGCCGCGCCCGCTCGCCCGCCGACAGTTCGTCGGGGCGCGAGGTGGCCTTCTCCACAAGATCGAGGGAGTCGAGCATCGAGAGCGCCCCGCCCCGCTCGGCCTTGGGGCTCATGACCAGCCGCAGGTGCTCCTCGGCGGTCAGATGCGGCCAGAGGCCGCCGCCCTGGGGAACCCAATAGACGGGTAAGGCGTGGTTGCGCGGCACCTGAGAGACCACGTTGCCTTCATCGGGGCGTTCGTAGCCGACGAGGAGGTTGAGGAGCGAGGTCTTGCCCGCGCCCGAACAGCCGAGGACCGCGGTGACGCCAGGCTGGATCTCGAGCGAGACGCCATCGAGCCGCGGCATGCCCGAGCCGGCGAGGGAGGCATTGTCGAGCTTCCAGAGAGGAGAGGACATAAGACGTCACCCGCGAAGCACGCGAAAGGACGCGAAAAAGAGGCCGCAGAGAAGGAAGGGAACGGCGAAGCAGACGAGCACCATGGTCGAGAGCGCCGCCGTCTGGCCGTAGTGCATGAAGTTGTAGAGCCGGTAGATGACGGGCGCCATCTGCGATGGGGCGAGGATGGCCGAGGCCGTGAGGTCGAAGTAGCCCCAACAGAAGAGCAGAAACGCCACGGCCAGCTTCCCCTGCCCCTCCAGGTGCCAAAGCACTCGCCGGCCGCCTCGCGCGAGCTTGGATTCCGAGGAGGCCGTCAGGAGGCGTGCCGCGTGCGACGCCTCGCCCGGCCGCAGGGCGCTCACCAGCATCCGCAGCACGAGTGCGAAGGGAAGCAGGAGAAGCGTCAGGGCGACCACGAGCGGGATCGGCGTATCATAGGCCGCCCGCAGCCCCGGAAGCTGAAAGAGCGCGAGGATGAGCAATGCCAGCACCAAGGCGCCGAGAAGCCCCGGGATGCACAGGGCAGCCGCTATTGCACATCTGCACCCCGACAACCGACAACCGATAACCGATAACCAATAGGCACACGCCGCCGCGGCGAGGCCGAAGACGACGCTCGCCATCACCTCCTTCGCCAGGGCAAGGGTCTCGGGCAGGAGGCCGAGGCCCCTCGCGGCGCCCTCCAACACGAGCCAGGCGGGCAGCAGCGTCGCCACGGCCAAGGCCGCAAGCAGGTAGAGGCCGACGAGCGACCGAGCCGCTCTCCCCATCGCCGAACGCGCGGGGGCGGGGCGAATGCCCCGCGTCGGGGCAGTGAACAGCAGCCACAGCCCCAGCCCCAGGAGCGCCACGCCGATGAGCAGCCCCGGCGCCGCCATCCGCAGCGATTCGCCCAGCGCCAGCCCTCCCGCCTGCGCGTCGAAGAGCGTCACCGTCCAGGATGGAATGCATAGGAGCGAGGCCATCTCGAACTCGCCGAAGGCGAGGAGGAACACGACCACGAAGGCCACGGCGAATGCCCTGCCCGAGCTGTGGAGCCAAAAGAGGAGCGGGGATGACTGGAGGAATGGATGGTTGGATGATTGCCGTTCTCCGACATTCATCCACCCATCCACACATCCACCCATCCTCTTCCCTAGCAGCTTGTGGCACCAAGTGGCCTCGGGCGACATCGCCGAGGGCGCAAAGTGGAGGATCAGTGTCGCCACGGGCGTGAGCCTCAGCCACACGAGGAGCGTGTAGAGCGCCTGGTTCCACGCCGGGTAGTGGATGAGCGAGGAAGCGTACCGCGACCACGCGTAGCCCACGAGCAGCACGGGCGTGAGGAAGGGGACGATGTGCACGAGCCACAGGAGCCGTGCCAGCCGCCGCGGGCACGAGGCAATCGCCGCGCGCACCGCCACCCCCATCAGCACCGCCCCGGCCGCGATGCCGAAGGCTCGAGCCAGAGCACAGGCGTAGTCCTGCCCGAGGGTCATTTGGCGTATTCCGACTTCAGCCACGCCAGGCACTCGGCGCGGGCGGGGCCGAGGGTCGCCAGGGGATATCCGGAGTCAACCCAGGAACTCATGGCGGGCCAGTTCGCGCCGTCCATCCCGACCCAACGCATGCCCACTGTGAGGCCCGCCGGCCCCTGCGTTGCAGTTGAGATGACCAACGGCACCTGGCGCGAGGTGGAACGGGCAAGCTTCACCTGGCACTTCTCCGAGAGGAGGTAGTCCACCAACCTCTGAGCCTGTGCCAGGTGGCGGGTGCCCCTGATGATGCAGACGGTGTTCGGGATGCAGATGGTGGCGCCGTTGTCGAGCCTGAAGGGCACCATCGCCACCAGCTTGTGGGCGTCGTAGGCGACGAAGTAGTCGTCGGTGTCCGTGAGGCCCAGGTCGCACACGCCGTCGGCCACGAGGTCCTTCACGTGGGCGTTGCCGCGGGCATCGACAACGCCGCGCTGTCGCCACTCTTTGTGCCAGGCCTTGAGCTTGTCGCCGCCCCAGTAGTGCCAGAGGACCGTGTAGTGCGTCAGCGTGGTGCCATAGATGGGCTTGGCGATGGCGACGCGCGAGAGGTCGCCTTGAAGGGCTTTGGCGATTGCCTCCTCCGTCGCCGCCAGCTTCCTCGTGTTCACGATCCACACGCGGAAGCGGGCGGCGAAGCCGGTCCAGTGGCCGTCGGGGTCCTTGAACTTGTCGGGGATGCGGGCGTAGCCGCTGCCCTTGTAGGGGAGCGTGATGCCGCGCTCCTTGAGGTCGAGGGTGCCGAGGAGTTCGTTGTTCCAGAACACGTCGCAGCGAGGGGCGTCCTTCTCGCGGATGAGGCGCTCGACGAGGCCCAGGCTCTTCGTCGCCTCGGTGTCGAAGACGGGCTGGACGGGGATGCCGGTCTCAGCCGCGAACTGGCGGAGGATTCTCTCGGAGTAGACGGAGTCGTGGGCGCAGTAGACGACGAGCGGGTCGTCGCCGCGCTTCCAGAAGAGCAGATAGGCCGCGAGGAGGGCGGCGAGAACCGCCAAGGGCAACAACAGGACAGGGAGCCGCGCCCTCCCGCAATGGTTCGAGGACGAGGACGACAGGGACGGGGAGCTATGGCTTCTTGGGCGGGGCTGGCTCATCACGGGTTTCCTTCAGGGAGTCGAAGTATCGCTTGATGGTGTCGTGATAGCCAGGGGGCACCTGCTCCTGAAGGATGGCCTCGCTGACGCCGCGCTGGATGGCCTCGATCTGGGCCTGGTAGTTTTCCTTGACGGAGCCGGGGTCGCTCATCTCCTTGACCTTCCACTGGAGGAGGATCTTGCCCGCGGTGTGCGCGGAGCGGGAGCGCTCGGTCTTGAAGTGCGACTTCTCGTCGGGCTTCTCGGGTGCCTTGCCGCCTTCGCCAATCCCGGGACCGACCATCCCGGCTCCAGCGCCGGGTCACCCGGCGCCGTCACCCTTTCACCCAGGCCCGTGTGCGGAGCAGCCGCCGGCCTGGGCCATGAGCTTCTTGTAGAACTCCTCGTAGTCCTCGATGTCCTTGAGGCCATCGGTGCCGGCGCCGTCGAGGCCCTTCAGGGCGTTGAGCATCTTGGCGAGCTGGGCGGCGGAGAGGCCCTTCTCGAGGGCCTGGAGGTCGCGGATTGCCTGCGCGAGGCCGTCCATCTCCATGCCCGCGAGCTTGAGGGATTCCTGGACGGCTTTCATCGCCTCCTTCGAGAGGCCCTGGTTCTCGGCCGTTGTCAGTTGCTCGAGCGCGCGGTTGACGGCCTCCTGGAGGCTCTTGGACGAGGCGTTGTTGGCGAGGAACTCGGAGAGGCTCTTGAGCTGCTGGCGCAGCTCCTCGGCCGCCTTGCGCTTCTCGGCGGAGTCGCTGAGCTGCTCGAGGCGGCGGGCCTTGTCGAGCATCTCCTGGGCTTCTTTCTTGAGCGCGGAGGCGTCGCCGCGCTGGAGGCGGCGCTTCCACTCCTCGGCCTTCTGGCCCTGGCCGGCGCCGAGGCGCTGGGCGTCCATCCCGCGGTCGAAGGCGTCCTTCAGGCGGTCCTCGCTCCGCTTGCGCCAGAGCTGGCCGAGGTCTCTCTGGGCCTCGGCGAGGCGCTTGAGGTTCCCCTGTTTGTCCCTGGGCTTCATCGCGTTGAAGGTCTGCTTCAGCTCCTCGATGGCCCGGCGGGCCTCTTCGGAGGTCTTGGCCTCGGGGTTGGCCTTCTGGAGGAGCGCGAGGCGGGCCTCGGTGGCCTTCCGGGTCTCGGCGAGGTGGCGGCGGCGCTGGGCGTCGTCCTGGCGCTGCTTCTCGCGGCCGAAGGGGTCGAGCTGGGGCAGGAACCGCGCGCCGAGGAAGAGCACGAGCAGCGCGGCGGCCACGTGCGCCGCCTTGTCCTCCCAACGGAAGGGCACGATGCGCTTGGGCGCCAGCTTGCCCGCGCGCTCCTCGGCCTGGGCCAGGACGATGGGCTTGAACTCGCCGGGGGCCTGCGCGAGGAGCGAACTGGTGAGGAACAGGTCGTGGGTGCCGGCCGCCGCGTCCACCCGCCGGGCGGCGTCGGCGGCCGTCGGCCGGCGGTCCAGAGCAATGGCCAGCACGAGCGCGGCGCCGGGCACGGCCGCCAGCGTGAGCGGCTCGAACCAGTTGGGGATGAGGCCGAGGAGGCGCGACACGAGGAGCAAGACGGCATAGAGGGCGGCGAGGGCGAGCGCGAACAGGTAGGACCGCCGTGCTGCGACGGCGAGGCGCTGGCGGAGCGCCACTTGGCTCAGGAGCCGCTGGCTGGTCTTGCCCAAGGCGATCTCTTGCGTGCCCATGCCCGACCCCCCGTGCAGAAGCTCTTCGCCGCCCCTGCCCTATCATACCCCCGCGCCGCGGCGATTTCAAGGGGGCTACTTCGGCAGCAACTTCTCGATCTTCGCAGCCTCGGGGTTCTGGGGGTCGAGTCGGCGGACGGCGGCGAGGGCCTTGCGGACGGCGTCGGCCTTGCCCGCGACGGCCCAGGCCTGGGCGCGGGCGATGAGGGTGGGCAGATGGGTCGGCTCGATGGCCGCGGCTACGGCGTACTCGCGGATCGCGGCGTCCACGGCGTCGACCGCCTCGTACTCCTTCGCGGCGGCCAGGTGGATCTGAGGGTCGTAGGGGTCCACGTAGATGGCGTCGAGGTAGGTCGCGGCGGCCTCAGCGTGCTGACCCTCCTTGGCGAGGAGTTCGGCGAGCTTCACGAGGGTGCGGGGGTTCGAGGCGACGAGGGCCGTTCCCTCGCGGAGGACGGCGATGGCCTGCTTCGGCTTGCCCGTCTTGATGTAGAGATCGGCGAGGCGCTCCTGAAGGCTCGAGCGGCCCTGGTAGAAGCGGGGGTAGATCTTGCGGGCGGCCTCCAGCTCGGCGATCGCCTCGTCGGTCTTGCCCTCCTGCTGGGCGAGGTTGGCCAGGTGGAAGGGGGCGAAGAAGTAGGCGGGGTCGGCCTCCTTGGCGGCGCGGAGGTGCTTCCTCGCCTCGTCGGGCTTCTTGTCGTGCTGGAGGGCGATAAGGCCGAGGATGGCATGGGCGCGGGCGAGCTTGGGCTGTAGCTCGATGGCCTTCTGGGCGGCCTTGCGCGCGTCGTCGAAGCGCCGCGCGGCCAGGCAGCCCGAGGCGATCTGGGTCCACAGGTCGGCGTTCTTCTCCTCTTTCTTGGCCTGTTCTTCGAGCTTCTTGAGGGCCTCCTTGTTGGGGGGTGGCTCGGAGATCTTGATCTGCTCGGCGTAGCGGCGGACATAGGCCATTGACTCGTCGTTGAGCTGCTTGAGGGTCTTGCCCGTGGCCTTGGGCAGCACCTCCTCGGTTTTCTTGCCGTCGCGGTACATGTCGAGCATTTTGCCGAAGACCTCGGGGCCACAGGTCTCCTGGAGGTAACGGCAAATGAGCATGGCGTGGTAGTAGCACAGGGGCACCTGGGTGGGGAACTTGGGGCGGGTGAACCCGGCGTTGAGGTCCTCGATGGGCAGGAGCTGGTTGTTCGCCAGGGCGTGGGCGAGAATGGGGTCCCAGTTGACCCGCGTGTCGCCCTCCTCCAGCACGCTCAGGCCCTCGGTGAACCAGCGGGGGATGTTGTAGCGGGTCTTCTGAAGGGTGAGGACGTGTGCGAACTCGTGGATGAGGACGTGTCGCCAGTTGAAGGCGTTGGCGGGGTTCATCCGGCTCAGGCGCGGCGAGGGCATGGTGATGACCTGGCCAAGGCAGGCCCCCAGGGCGCTCAGGCCGGGCAGGCCCATCGTCCGCGCCGAAAACTCCTCGTGCTTGGGGTAGAGGAGCACGAGCGTTCGCTCGCCGTACTGCTTGGGGCCGACGGGGGTGACAGCGTACTTGCGGGCGAGGGCGTCGTACATCGGCTCGATGAGCGATTCGAGATAGGGCCAGAGAATATTGTCCTCCGTCTTGTCGAGCTTCACGAAGAAGTGCGGGGTCTCGTGGTAGGCGAATTCCTTCTTCTTCAGGTCGCGGTCGAGGACGGTGAGGGTGTTGAAGGCCCAGACGTTGAACTTGTTCAGCTCGAATGCCTTGTCGAGGAGGCGGTAGCCCTCGGCCTCTTCGCCGGCGCGGAGCAGGTTCATCCCCGCGAGGTAGTAGCCGTGCCAGAAGTCGGGGTCGAGCTCGATGGCCTTCTTCGCCCAGGCGACGGCGGCGGGGGTGCGGCGGAGGCGTTCGCTGGCCTGGGCGAGGGTGGTGTAGAGCTCGGCGTGCTTGGGGTTGATCTTGAGGACCCGCTCCATCACCTTGTCGCGCTCGGCGGCGTTGCCGACGGCCTCGTAGTGGGCAGCGAGAAACGACAGGGCCTCGGGGTGCTGGGGATTGACGGCGAGGGCGGCGTTGATCTCGGCCAGGCTCTCCGCGCTCTTCTCGTCCACCGCGAGCATCATGGCCCGCATCAGGTGGGCGAGGATGAGACGGGGGTTGGCCTTGCGGGCGGCCTCGACGGCTTGCTGGGCGCCGGCGTGGTTGCCCGTGGCGAGCTGGATGAGGCCGAGGCCGGCATGAGCGAGGGCGAGGTTGGGGTTGATCTTCAGGGCGGCTTCCAGGCTCTTGCGGGCGAGGGGCCAGGCATACTTGTCGAGGGTGTGGAAGCCCGCGGCGACCAGGATGTCGGTGGAATTCGGGTCGAGTCCCATCGCCTCCTGGTAGGCGTTCCAGGCGCCCCGGGGGTCCTCCTTGCGGACGGCTCGGGCGACGGCGGCGAGGGCGTCGGCGGTCTTCGCCTTGTTCTGGTTGTAGAGGGCGAAGAAGTAGCCGACCTGGGCGTCGAAGACGTCCTGCTTGCCCGTGAGGTCGGCCAGCTCGAGCGTGAGGACGCGGGCCTTCAGGTGATCCTTGTCGCGTTCGAGGGCGCGGGCGAGGAGCTTGGCCGCCTCGTCGTAGCGGCCGACCTCGATGAGCGCGGTCGCGTGCCCGCACAAGGCGTCGGGCGTATCTGGCGCGGCCTTGGTGAGGGCCTCGCCCTCGGCGATGGCCTCCTTGTAGCGGCCGGTCTCGAGGAAGGCGCGGATGCGCAGGCCGCGGGCGTCGGCCTCGGTCTTTGGGTCGGGCTTGGCGAGGAGGGCCTCGATGCCCTTCAGCCCCTCGTCGTACTTGCCGTGGAGAATCGCGTCGCGGGCCTTGTCGAGCGGACCCGGCTCGGCGGCGAGAAGCGCCGCGGGGAGGGCCAGCAGCAGGGCCACAAGGCAGGACAGGGCTCGCCGGGATACTGTGCTCATCCTATGGGCTCCGTGAGGCGGTGGTCAGAATGGGACAGATGGGACAGATGGGACAGATGGGACGTATGGGACAGCAGAAGAGCCCGTCGCGTCGCATTCGTCCCATCTGTCCCATAGGTCCCATCACGCTCACCCGAGCGCCTCGAACGTTTGCTTGCTCAGCGCCATCGGCGGCACGGCGTCGCACGTGAACGGCTTCAGCCGCACGGCAAAGCGCATCGGCCTGGCGAAGAGGCGGTACTTCTCCAGCTCGCGCGGGCCGCAACTGTTGCTGCCCAGGCCGTTGTGCGCGTGGTCGAGGAGCAGAATGGTCTCGGGCCGCGGCGTCAGCTCATAGGTGTGGGTCGCCCGCGTGAGATCCTCGGGCGTGTAGTGCTGGACGCCGACGTTGATGAGGGGCAGGCCGACGGCGAGGAGGCCCGTGCCGCGAATCGTGGTGACGGCGGCCCAGCGGCAGTCGGCCTTGTTGCCATTCTCCTGCGGCCTCACGTAAGGCACGTGCTGCTCGCTCACCGTGCCGCAGTAGACGCCGACGCGGCCGCTCTCCTTGCGGTCCGCGTAGCACTCGTGGGGTCCGAGGCCGTACCAGACGAACTGCTCGAAGCCCTCGGGCAGGTGCATTTCGAGGCCGAAGCGCGGGAGCGGCGGCAAGCCGTCCTTCAGCGGTTCGAGGGCCGTTTCAATCACCACGTCGCCGCTGCCGTAGATGGAATAGGTATAGGCGCAGCGGAATGGCGGGACGACGGCCCAGCCGCCGAGCGTGGCCTCGACGCGGATGCGCGCTGCCCTGCCCTTCACCCCCTCGACTTCGACCGCGCCGATGCGGTGCACGAGCCGGTCGTAGCCTGCGGCGACCCACTCGTTGCGCAGGTGCTTATCGTTGTCCGTCGGCGCGCGCCAGAGCTGAACCTGAGGCCCGCGGGCGAGGAGCGACAGCCCTTGCCACTCCCATGCCGTCATCAGGCCGCTCTGGCGGTCGAAGGCGATGCGGAACTCGTCGCCCGCGATCTCGATGGCGTCCCTGCCTTCCTCCGCTCTCAGCGGCGGCATCGCGGTAACGCGGATGGCGGGGGCCGCCGGCGCCTCGATGGGGAGCTGGAACTGGGCGAAGGCGACCTCGTAGCCCCTTGGCGCCCAGAGCGTGGCCTCCTTGAGCACGAACCTCAGGTTGAGGAACGTTCCGCGTGCTCCGCAGGGAACGGCAAATTCGGCTGACCCGTGCGCCGGCACGTCGAGCGGCGGCAGCGTGCCCTGGGCGACGACGCGACCATCCTCCAGGACCGACCACTGCCCCTCAAGATAATCGAGCGAGGCGAAGTCGTTGCGGTTCACGAGGCGAATCCTGCCCGACCACTCGCCAGCTCGCGGTGCCCGGAGGTCCACGGCCTCGACGTGCACGGGCTGGACGACGCTCTTGTATTCGATGAGGCCCGAGTGCGGCACGCGGTCGGGGAAGACCAACCCGTCAATGCAGAAGTTCCCGTCGTTCGGCTGGTCGCCGAAGTCGCCGCCGTAGGCGAACCACTCTTCCCCCTCCTGCGTGTGCATGCGGATGCTGTGGTCGGCCCACTCCCAGATGCAGCCGCCGACGAGGCGGGGACAGGCCCGAATGGCCTCCCAGTATTCCTTGAGGTTGCCCGGCCCCTGGCCCATCGCGTGGGCGTATTCGCACATGAAGTAGGGGCGGGGATCGTCGGTCACCTGGCCCCGCTCGACCAGGCGGTCCACGTGGGGATACATCTCGCTCTCGACGTCAAGGAGGCCGGGCGCGAGGCGGTGGGCATTCTTGTCCCAGCGCTGCGCGCCGTCGGCGCCTTCGTAGTGGATGAGGCGGGTGGGGTCGGCCTTGCGAATCCAGCGGGCCATCGCGTCGTGGTTCCGGCCGTAGCCCGACTCGTTGCCGAGCGACCACATGATAATGCAAGGGTGGTTCTTGTCCCGCTCGACCATGCGAACGGCGCGGTCGAGGTAGGCGGCCTCCCACTCGGGGTCGGCCGAGAGGCGCGACAGGGGCTGCATGCCGTGGCACTCGAGGTCCGCCTCGTCAATCACCCAGAGGCCGTAGCGGTCGCACAGGTCGAGCAGGCGCGGGTCGGGCGGGTAGTGGGACGTGCGGATGGCGTTGACGTTGTGCTGCTTCATCAGCCGCACGTCGTGCTCCATCAGGGCGAGGGAGACGGCGTGGCCGGTGTCGGGGCTCATGTCGTGGCGGTTCACGCCGTGGAGCTTGATGGGCGTGCCATTGACGAGGACGCGTTGGCCCTTGACCTCGACCTGTCGGAAGCCGACGGGGATGCTCTCGGCCTCGACGACGTGGCCCCTGGCGTCGCACAGCGAGAGCTGTAGCTCGTAGAGATACGGCTCCTCGGCGTTCCACTTGCGGGGATTCGAGATGGGGGCGGCCATTTCGACGGCCACCTCCTTGCCCGCGCCGATGATTATCTTGTTCATCACGGGCTGGTCCAGCACCACGCGGCCCTCGGCGTCGAGGAGCCTGGCCACCACGGAGCAGCCTCGGACGCCTTTCGCCCCGTAGTTCCGCAGCGACACGGCGACGTCGAGCGTCGCGTCCTGGTAGTCGTTCTCCAGCGGCGTGCGGACCCGCACGTCGAACATGTGAACGGTCGGGGTGGCGAAGAGCCACACGTCGCGGAAGATGCCGCTCAGCCGCCAGAAATCCTGGTCCTCCAGATACGCGCCGTCGGAGCACTGGTAGACGCGGACGGCCAGGGTGTTCTCGCCCGGCCGCACGAGGGCAGTGACGTTGAACTCGGAGGGCAGGTGCGCCCCCTGGCTGTAGCCGACGGGTTGGCCGTTGAGCCAGACGTGGAACGCCGAGTTCACGCCGCCGAAGTGCAGGAACACCTGCCTCCCCGCCCAATCGGCCGGCAACGCGAACGTGCGGCGATAGCAGCCCGTGGGATTCGCGTCGGGCACGTGCGGCGGGTCCACGGGGAAGGGGTAGCGGACGTTTGAGTAGACGGGCGTGCCGTAGCCGTGCATCTGCCAGTTGCCAGGCACGGGCAGGCGGTCCCAGCCCGAGACATCGAACTCGACCCGCTCGAAGCCCTCGGGCGCGGCGGCGGGCGACGGGGCGCAGTGGAACTGCCACGTGCCGCTGAGGAGCTTGCGCCAGGGCAAGAGGCCCGGGTCGTGGACGGCGTGGGCGTCCTCGCGGCTGCGCTGGAGCAGATGGTGATTCGCCCAGTCGGGGGCGGGGGATGGCGTGGGCATTGTGTGACTCCGGGATAAGCGATGACTGACGAAGACTGATCCATGATTCTACTGGCGGCAGGCGGCGGGTCAAGCGCGTGTGTGCTTGACACGTGCCGCGGCGCCCCGTACAATTGTGCCGTGGGCAGGAAGGCACGAGGAAGGGGCTCCCCCCGGAGCGACGCGATGAGTGTGCCGCCGGATCTCTCGATCGTCATCCCCCTGCACAACGAGGTGGACAACGTGGAGCCACTCCACGCCGAGCTGCTGGCGGCCCTCGCGCAGACCGGGCGGTCGGCGGAGCTGCTCTTCGTGGACGACGGGAGCACGGACGGGACGTTTGAGCGGCTGCGCGGGTTGCACGAGCGCTCGGCGGCTGAGCCGGCGGCCCCGCGGGTGCGCGTCCTGCGGCTGCGTCGCAGGTTCGGGAAGTCTGCCGCTCTGGCCGCGGCGTTCGAGGAGGCTCGGGGCGGCATCGTGTTCACGATGGATGGCGACCTCCAGGACGATCCGAAGGAGATCCCGCGCTTCCTCGAGAAGCTCGAGGAGGGCTACGACCTGGTGTCGGGCTGGAAGCGCGAGCGCCACGACCCCTGGCACAAGGTGCTGCCGTCGCGCCTGTTCAACCGGGTCGTGTCGTGCGTCTCGGGCGTGCGGATGCACGACTTCAACTGCGGATTCAAGGCCTACCGGGCGGAGGTGGTGCGCGAGTTGACCCTGTATGGCGACCTCCATCGCTTCGTCCCGGTCCTGGCCCACGCCAAGGGCTTTCGAGTCGGCGAGATCGTCGTCCAGCACCGGCCGCGCACCCACGGGCGGAGCAAGTACGGCGTCAAGCGCCTGTTCACGGGGTTCCTCGACCTGCTGACGGTGCTGCTCGTGACAAGCTACGCGTCGCGTCCCCTGCACCTCTTCGGCGGGATCGGGCTGCTGGGCTTCGGCGCGGGGGTGGGGATCAACGTGTACCTGGCGATCCTGTGGCTGGCGGGCGAGCGGCCCATCGGCCAGCGGCCCCTCCTGACGGCCGGCGTGCTCCTGATGATCCTGGGAATCCAGCTCATCTCCCTGGGCCTCATCGGCGAAATGATCGTCAGCCGCCACGAGGGCCGGCGCCGAACCTACTCCGTCGCAGAACGGCTCGACTAGGCCCTATCCGTTCGGGGCCGCCGGCACCGGGGCGGGGTATCTCCGCAGGCGAAGCACAGGACTTTCAGAGGAGCGAGAACCGTGCCTGAGGCAGAAGGAGTCGCCGCGGCCCGCCCGCTGGGGGCGCTGGTGCGCTGGGCGAAGCTGCGCAAGCACCTGATCGCGGTCGTCCTGGTCGCCGTGGCCGGGTTCTTCACGCGCAGTTGGGAGGGCGACCTCCACGGCGACCCGGTCCGCTACGCGGCCATCTCGAAGACGATTCTCCAGACGGGCGACTGGGTGACGATGCACGACGCGCCGGGGGTCGTCTACGCGAACAAGCCGCCCCTGATGTTCTGGCTGGTCGCCGTCAACTTCCGCCTCTTCGGCGTGGGGATCTACGCGGCGAAGTTCTGGTCCTGCTTCTTCGCCGCCGCGGGCTGCGTGATGACCTATCTCATCGGCAAGCGGCTCTTCGGGACCACGGCCGGGATGCTCGCCGCGGTGACGCTGACCATGACGCCCGGCGTGCTGATGAACGTCATTGACGTGCGGATGGACTCCACGATCCTGTTCTGCGTGGCCCTGTCGGCCTACGCGGTGCTTCGTGCGGACGACGAGAGCCAGCCCCGGTGGCTCCTCCTGGCCGGGGTGGCCGCGGGGCTGGGCGTCATGACCAAGTCCGCGGCGGGCGGCCTCGCGGGGATTCTCACGTTCCTCCTCGTGCTCATTCGCCGGCCTCGATGGCTCATTCACCCCTACGCGTTCGGAGCCGTCGGGCTGGGGCTTCTGATCGCCGCCCCGTGGCACGTGGCGGTGCTCCTCCGCCAGCGCGCCGCGTTCACCGAACACTACTTCGGCGAGCAGATCGAGGACCGGCTGGTGCTCGGCAGCCACATTCCGGCCAACATCGGCCGCTACGTGGCCACATTCCTTCTACGGAGCATGCCCTGGTGCCTGCTGGGCGCCTGGACGCTCGCGCGATGGCGCAGGTTCGGCCGCGCCGAGCGGTGGGGTGCGACCATCGCTCTCGTGTGGGCCGCCGAGGTCATCCTCCTGATGGCAATCGCGCCGAAGCCCTACGACCGCTACCTCGTGCCCGCCTACCCCGCCGTCGCCCTGCTGGCGGGGCTCGGGCTCGACCGCCTGCTGTCCGAGCGGGTGAAGGCGGCCGCCCCGGCGGTCCTGGCCTACGGCGCCGTGGCGGGCGTCTTCCTGCTGGCGACGCTCCCCATCCGCGTGCACACGTACCGTTGTGAAGGCTTCGCCCACGCGCGCCCCCTGCTCGACCAGGTGGCGCCTGGACGCTCCATCGCCACGTGCAGTTCCCTGACTCCGGGGGAGAGCGAGGGGGACCGTGTGCCGTGGGGCCTGTGCGCGAAGGCAGGCTTCTACCTCGACCGCGCAGTCGTGAGCTACCGCAGCCCGAGGAAGCTGTGGGAGAGCTCCGAGTGCTTCGCCGTCGTCCGCGAGGAAGCGCTCAAGGACCTGGCCGAGGTGGGCTTCGAGCCGGTGCTGGCCCTGGACGGCAGTTACTGGCTGATTCAGCGGCGCCCAACGGCCGGGGACGGCACTCCGGGACGCCCCCCGCTGCCCCCGCCTTGACCCTCCGGTTGCCTCGCCTCTATAATAGTGGGCGGCAACGCTGCTCCACCACGATGGCTGACCGTCTCAGGAGTGTTCCGATGAGGCACGTTGGATGGCCGCTGTGCGTCGCGCTGGCATTGCTGGTGGGCGGAACAGGCGCGCGCGCAGAGGAGCCGCCGCCCTCGCCCGAGGAGCTGAACCGGCTGCTCCAACGGGCCGCGCAGGCATACGGGCGAGACGACCCCGCCGAGGCCCGCCGCGAGCTCCGCGCCGCTCTCACCCGGATCAGCCCGCAGGACTTCCAGCGTCGGCTGCTCCACGTCGCGCAACTTCACGACGACGGGCGCGTGAGCCAGGCGAGTTCGCTGCTCCACATGGCCGCCCAGTTGCTCACCCCGTGGGTCTGGTTCGCCGTGGGGCTGCTCGGACAGGCCATCTTCTGCGGGCGCTTCGTCGTCCAGTGGATCGCCTCCGAACGAAAGAAGCAGAGCGTGGTGCCCGTGGCGTTCTGGTACCTGAGCATCCTCGGCTCGCTCACCTTGCTGGCCTATGCCCTGTCGCGGTGGGACCCCGTGTTCATCCTGGCCTACGTGCTGAACTCGATGATCTACGTGCGGAACCTGATGCTCATCCACCGGCGACGCGGGTCAACCGTGTCCCCGGCAGCGGCCGCGGGAGGCTGAGGCAGGGAACGGCTCCTTGCCACGCGCGGCCCCCGCTCAGGAAGGGATCTCGTCGGAGACCTCGCGCCGCAGCCACTCCACCGTGTCCAGCTCCAGGTCGCACACGCAACTGGCGAGGAAGATCATCCCCTCGATGCGGCCCTGCCTCAGCCACTCCACGCCCAAACGAACCTGGTGCTGGAACAGCTCGAGCGGCATCGGCTGCCGCGTCCCGTAGTCCCACAGGTAGCAGCCCAGCACCTTCCGCACGCCCAGCGACACGTCCTCGAACCGCCCGAAGCTCTCCTCCAGGTTCACGAGGTCAGCCGCCTTCCAGGTCCACAGCGTCGCGATGTCGCATTCGCGAAGATGGCCCCTGACGGGGAGGTCGAGCTGGTGGGTGTAGAGCACGACCCAGAGGTCGAGGGGCCGCGGGCCGGCGTGGAGGCGTTCGCGGAAGCCGGCCAGGTCGGCCACGCGCCAGCGGGCCGCCCGGCCCGACGCATCCAGTGCGTGGAAGAAGTCGTCCATGATCGCCCCGGTGACGTTCGGGAACTTCGCCGCGAGGCGGAGGACCTCATCGAGATCGGTCTTCTCGTCGTTCCGCTTCGACGAGGAGTCGCCGACGATGGACCAGACGACTCGCTTCAGCGAGCTCATGGCGAGCGCATGCTGGTCGAAGGGCGGCTGGGGCTTCCCCCCGTAGACCACCATCAGGATGTTGGGAATGCGCAGGTAGTGGGCCGCCTCGGTGGGGGTGATGCGCGTCGGCCGGGGCAGCCCCCAGCCGACATTCTGTGCGCCCTCCTGGTGGGACCAGAGCCAGAAGCGGTCCGTCAACTCGGCCCCAACGGTCTTGCCCATTCCTGCTGGTCTGCCTTGCTTCTATTGGCCAGACGACGCGTGACGCGTGACGCGTGACAAGAAGGAGAAAAGGAGAGATGCCTTCAGGGTCCGCTCTTGTCTTATCACGCGTCACGCGTCACGCGTCATCCGAGCCGTTTGGTGAGGCGGACGCTGTTGCCGGAGCCCAGGTACTCGAGCTGGTCCACGCAGCGGGCCATGAGGGGGATTCCCAGCCTGCCCAGGCTGCCGCGGCTCTGCTGGAGACGCTCCGGCGCGATGGGCTGCTGGCGCGCCGCCCGCTCGAGGTGGGGACGGAAGTCGAAGCCCGCCCCCTCGTCGGTCACGGTGAGCGAGACCTTCTCGCGGTCGAGGAGGAACACGACGTCAATGCACCGTTCCGGGGCGTAGTCGTGGGCGTGGCGAGCGGCGTTTTCGAGGGCCTCGGCGAGCGCGGTGGACATGGCGGCGACGCCCTCGGCGGTGAGGCCGGACTTGCCGAGCAGGCTCGCGGCCAGCTCGCCCGCCCGCTCGAGGTTCCCCTTGCGGGTGCGGAACTCGAGGTGCGCCAGGTGCACGAGCGCCTTGCGGTCCTGCGGGAACCGCCGCAGCTCCGCCTCGCTCAGCGCGAACAGCTCCATCACCTCGAACGGCTCGACCAGGAAATCGTCCTCCCAGATCTTGAACTCCCGGCGGGTCTCGATGTCGGTGCCGGTCCAGTAGAGCTTGATGACGGGCACGACGCTCTTGCCCTTCTCGGTCTTCACCGCCCAGAGGAAGTCCTCCGAGCCCTGCATCGGGTCCTCCAGGATGATCAGATCGGGGTCCATCTCGTCGAAGTGGTGGAGGGCCTCGGAGCAGCTCGTGACGATGCGGAAGACCCCGCGGGGCGTGAGCAGGCGCATCTTCAGGATGTCGGTGAAGCGGTTCTCCTCGGGCGCGATGAGCATCACGCGGCGCTCGCCGGCCTCGGCGTCGCGCGCCGGGGCCGGTGCGGGCGCGGCGGCTCGGGGCGCCGGGCGGGCCGCCGGCGCGCCCAGGCTCCGCTGCCCCGCGGGCGCACTCGACAAGTAGTCCACCACCGCCTGCTCGCTGGCCAGGCAAGGCAGCACGGCCGACAGCCCGAGGAGGTCGAGCGTCGTCCGCATCTGCGGGCTGAGCCGCAGGAGCAACAGCTCGCGGCCCTCCTGGAGCAGGAGGTTGCGATAGTTCAGGATCGCCCCGATGGCCGAGCTGTTCGCATACAGCACGTCGGCGAAGTCCAGCACCACGTCGCCCCGCCCCTCGCCGTGGAGTAGTTGGAGCGTGTGGTCGAACGACAGCACGGTCGAGGCATCGAGAAAGCCATCCAGCGTCACCCAGGCGACGGGCAGGCTCTCCCCCACCGTGGACCGTCGAATCTGAATCTTCAATTGCGGCATGCGGCGTACTCCGAGGTGTTGGCCTCAGCCCCGCCAGATTGTAGGGGCGCGCCCGCGCCGAGTCAAGCCGCCGATCCGCGACGGAGTCTGCTTGCCGGTCCTCGGGTCTGCCCGGACTCCCAGTCGTCCTCGTCGTTTTCGACCCCCTTGCGCAGGGCCAAGACGATTCGACCCGGCGATGGCGAGGACGATAGCCCTTGACGGCAGATGGGTCAGGCCAGGATCATCTGTCTTCGGTGCGCGCGTGGTGGGCCAGCCACTGGGCGGGGGTCATCGTGGGGATGGCCTTCGCGGCGCGGGCGAGCATTTCGGAATCCAGCGTGACGAGCGTGGCCTCGGCGGCATCCGCGACAGCGGCGCAGATGGCGTCCGCGCCCCGAAGGCGGCGGGCCTTGGCAAGCTCGACGGCCCGCTCCGCAAGCGGGAAGTCCAGTACCGCCAACCGCAAGCCTGACAGGGAGAGCACGAGGTCAACCACTTCGTCGGCGAGGGCGTCATCGCCTGTTCGGCGCGCAATCGCCGCGGCACTCTCGGGCAGCACCAGTGTCGGGCAGATCACCGGCAGGGCGCCAAGGTGCAACTCGTGCAGGAAGGCAAGGCTCTCCGCGTGGTGCGGCTCGACTTCCCTGGCCGCGGCGACGAACACACTGGCGTCCACGGTCCAGTTCATCGCCGCATCTCGGAGAGGGTTTCGACGGCCGACGCGTCACCTTGCCAGGCGGCGCTCACGCGCTTTGCGAGCGCCGACCAACGAGCGTCCCACTCCTCGGCCGGCAGGGGCTTGCGGCGACGGGCCCTCAACGATACGAGGGCCGCCAGCGGCTCACCATCCGTGTCCAGCAACTTCACCGTCTCGCCCGCGTGCATGCGCCTCAGCAGCCCCGGCAGGTCTCGCGCTGCCGCCTCAACGCTCATTTGTGCCTTCATCGGCCAACTCCTTCCGGAGGGATTATACCCCGCTTCGACCGCCCATTCAAGCAAGCGCGGGCACCAACCGCGGCCCCAACGCACTGTTCCCGCCTACGGCTCCCAAGGGTCGAGTATGCGGGTGGGTGGGGTGGAGGCGAGGGCGGCGAGGGCGCGGGGCTTGTCGGTGGGAGCGAGGGCGATGGCGATGCCGCAGTTGGCGCTGATCTCCTTGGGCACGGGGATCAGGTCGGGCGCGAGGCCGGCGTCGAGCAGCGCCTTCTCGGCGGCCAAGACGTGGTGGATGGACGCGAAGGTGAGAAGGAGCCGAGCCTTGCCGCTCATGGGCTGATGATCTTGGCCGCGCGGTTGAGGCGGGCGACGATGTCGAACATGTTGCCGACCGTGCCGACGCGGACCGATTGCAGCTTGCCGAAGAAGTCGAGGCACGTGCCGCAGGACACGACGTCCACCCCCAGCTCTGCCAGCCCGAGGAGGGTGGGGATTTCCTCGGAGCCCTCGGTGGTGAGGTGGACGGCGGCGTTGACGCAGATGATCTCGCGGGGGAGCGGGTCGGCGGTCCTGAGGGTCTTGAGGAATGCCTTGATGAGGACGCGACCGAGCCGGTCGTCGCCGAGGCCCATGACGTTGTTGTTGAGGAAGATGGTGGCGCGGCCTGGCGGGGCCTGGGCGTCGCGCGCAACGGGCTGGAGGGCCGGCTGCGCGGCGGGCGGGGCCTGGGCGGTCTGGACCGTGAGGGTGTACTCGCCGCCGGGCAGCTCGCGGGAGGCCACCTCGGCGCCGAGGGCCCTGGCCATGCGGGTGAGGTTGGTGACGGTGGCGGCGCTGTTGACGCGGAGCTCGAGGACGGAGCTGGGATGCTCCTCGATGGCCCGCTTGGCGCGGATGACCGGCTCGGGACACGCGAGGTTGCGAAGGTCGAGGGTTTCCACGGTCGGGGCCTCCTGTCATGGCTTCTTCGCGGCGATGGCGTGGACGGCGCGGACGGCTTGCTCGATCTCCTCCTCGGTGTTGCCGAAGCCAGGGGAGAGGCGCACGGTGCCGGCGGGGAGCGTGCCGAGGTGGCGGTGGGCGCTGGGCGCACAGTGGAGGCCGGGCCGGCACAGGATCCCATGGCCGGCCTCCAGGGCGGCCGCCACGCGGTCGGGCGGCACGCCCTCGATGGTGAAGCTCACGAGCAGCGCCGAGCCGTCGGCCGGGCTGTAGAGCCGCACGCCGCGGATGCCGCGCAGGCCCTCGATGAGCAGCGACGCGAGGCGCCGCGTGTGGCCGCCGAGGAGGCCCTGGCGCTCGATGTGCTCGAGGCCCCCGCCCAGGCCCGCGATCCCGTGGAGGTTCGGCGTCCCCGCCTCATAGCGGTCCGGGCGAAAGGCGGGGTGCTCGATGGATTCGCTCTGGCTCCCCGTGCCGCCCTCGACGAGGGGCAGGACCTGGTGCCCGGGGCTGAGGTAGCAGGCGCCGACGCCCGTGGGGCCGAGCAGCCCCTTGTGCGCGGAGCAGGCGAGGAACGCCACGCCGTCGGCCTCGACGGCGATGGGCAGGACGCCGGCCGTTTGCGCCGCGTCGCTCAGGACGGCTGTGCCCGGCAGGGCCTTGGCGAGCGCCCGCACGTCCTGGACCACGCCGGCGACGTTCGAGGCGTGGGCCACGGCCACGAGGCGGTACCTGCCGGCCAGCCGCGAGGCCGCGGCGACGTCAATCCGCCCGAGGGCGTCGGCCGGCAGCGTCTCGACCACGACGCCGCGCTCGGCCGCCAGGCGCGTGAGCGGCCGCATCACGCTGTTGTGCTCGAGGGGCGACACGCCGACGCGGTCGCCGGCCCGCAGGAGGCCCTTGAGCACGAGGTTCAGCCCCTCCGTGGCGCCGCGGGTGAACACGAGGTCGGCCGGGTCGGGCACGCCGAGCAGCGCGGCCAGGCGGGTGCGGACGTCGAAGATCAGGCGCGCGGCCTCGATGGCGGGACGGTGCCCGCTGCGGCCGGGGTTGGCGGTCACCTCGCGGAGCAGGCGCGCGATCTGGGCGCCTACCGCGTCGGGCTTCGGCCACGAGGTTGCCGCGTGATCCAGGTAGATGGTGGAGCTCACGATGGTTCCTGCCAGCCGCCTCCTGCCCCCAGTATGCCCGGCCCGCCGACGAGTGTCAAGGAGGAGTGGAGGGGTGAGTGCGGCCCCCAGTTCCGGCGGGGCCTGCGCTCTGCTCCAATCGTCCTCGTCCGTCGTCCTCGTCCTCGACTCTCCTCGCCGCGAACCAGGAGAATCGAGGACGAGGCACGAGGACGAGGAGGGGGACGATAGGAACACCCGGCTGCCCAGCGGGATGGGGAGCCATGCTCTTTTCTTCCCCGTTCCCTTGACATTCTCGCGTCGTTGTGGTTCAACAGTTGGCGAGGGCATAACTGAAAGGGCATACGCGAATGGGAAAGATTGAGACTGTTCTGCGCACGGAGATCGTGCGGCTGGCGAAGAAACAGGTCCGCACCGCGTGCCAGCCGCTGGCGCGCGAGGTGCGGCGCCTGAAGCGTGTGGTGGCCGAACTCTCGAAGGCCGTGCGGTCGTTCGAGGGGATCGCCAAGGACTTCGCCGCGAAGCGTGCGAAGGAGGCCACGCGCCTGGAGGCCGACCCGGCCGAGGTCAAGAAGGCCCGCATCTCGGGCGGGCTGGTGAAGAAGCTGCGCAAGCGCCTCGGCCTCTCGCAGGCGGCCCTGGGGAAGCTCCTGGGCGTCACGTCGGCCGCGGTGGTCTTCTGGGAACAGGGCCGCAGCCGGCCGACCCCCGGGAAGAAGGCCGGGCTGGTGGCGTTGCGCAAGCTCGGCCGCCGCCAGGTCCGCCGCCTTCTCGAAGCGGCGCAGTAGCAAGGCAGACGGCGCGCGGCGTGGACCTCTCCGCGTTCCCACCTGCTCGTCATGCCCCGGGCGACGCGCCCCGGCGGCGGGAGACCGCCGTTGGAGCGCCTGGGCATGTCTGCCTCTGCTCTGCTCAAGCCAAAAAACCGCTTGACTTTACCGCCATCCCGTGATTAAATATATGTTTCGCGGGATTGGTGCCCGCACGCAGCGGACTCTGCGGAGGCAGAGCGTGGGAGAGTCTTTGCCCTTGGCGAGCGAAAAGCCTACCTCCATTGACGGACTCCGTCGCCGCATTGACGAGATAGATGCGCAGGTAGTCGAATTGCTGAACCAGCGCGCGAGCGTGGTGGTGGAGATCGGCAACCTGAAGCGGCGCAACAGCGCGCAGGTCTACGCGCCGTTGCGGGAGATCGAGGTGTTGCGCCGCGCGTGCGAGCTCAACCAGGGCCCCCTGCCCGCCAGCGCGGTGCGGGCCATCTTCCGCGAGGTCATGTCGGCGTGCATCGCGCTGGAGCATCCGCTGAAGGTGGCCTACCTCGGCCCCCAGAGCACGTTCAGCCACCTGGCGGCCCAGGCGAAGTTCGGCGGCTCGGTGGAGTATATCCCGAGCCGCGACATCCTGGGCATTTTCCGCGCGGTGGCCCGGGGCGCCGCCAACCTGGGCGTGGTGCCCGTGGAAAACTCGATTGACGGCGGGGTGACGGACACGCTGGATGGGTTCATGACCTACAGCCTCCAGATCTGCTCGGAACTGCTGATGGAAGTGCACCACTGCCTGATGGCGCCGAGCCGGGAGACGGTGATCGAGAAGGTCTACTCGAAGCCGCAGGTCTTCGCGCAGTGCGGGCGCTGGCTGAGCGAGCACTATCCCGACGCCGAGCTGATCTCGGTGTCGAGCACGGCGCGGGCCTGCGAGGTCGCCGCCCAGGAGGCCGGGGCGGCCGCCATCGCCCACTCCGCCGCCGCGACCACCTACGGCCTGACCATTCTCCACAAGAACATCGAGGACGTGGCCCGAAACGTCACCCGCTTCGTCGTGCTCGGCCAGGAGTCGTGCGCGCCGAGCGGGCGCGACAAGACGTCGCTCGTGCTCTCCGTGGCCCACCGCGCGGGCGCGCTCGTGGAGGCCCTCGAGCCGTTCCGGGCCAACGGCATCAGCCTCACGCGCATCGAGTCGCGCCCCTCGAAGCGCAATGCCTGGGAGTACTACTTCTTCGTGGACTTCGAGGGGCACCAGGAAGACGAGGCCGTGCGGCGCACCATCGAGCAGGTCCACAAGGCCTGCAACTACCTCCAGGTCCTCGGCTCGTACCCGCTCGCCGACGCCACGGTGTCCGTCGAGTGACGTCGGGGCGGGCCGCCGACGCGCCCAGTTGGGAGAACGTGATGCGACGACTGCTGATGGCCGGCAACTGGAAGATGCACCTGGACCTCCGCGGCGCGATCCAGCTCGCGGCAGGGCTGAAGCGCGAGCTGGCCGACGTGGCGGACCGCGACGTGGTGCTGTTCCCGCCCTACCCGTTCCTGGCCGACGTGTGCGACGCGGCGGAGACCTCGACCCTCGAGGTCGGCGCCCAGAACCTGCATCCCGAGCCGCAGGGCGCCTTCACGGGCGAGGTCTCCGCGGCCATGCTCGCCAGCGTCGGCTGCCGCTGGGTCATCGTGGGCCACTCCGAGCGCCGCGACCTGTTCGCCGAGAACGACGCGTTCCTGAACCACAAGCTGCGTGCCGCCCTCGCCGCCGGGCTCAGGCCGATCCTGTGCGTGGGCGAGCACCTGGCCGAGCGCGACGCGGGCAGTGCCCAGGCCGTGGTGAGCGCCCAGATGCGGGCGTGCCTCGACGGCTTCGGCGCCGAGGACATGGAGCGCATCACGCTCGCCTACGAGCCCGTGTGGGCCATCGGCACGGGGCGCACGGCCACGCCGCAGCAGGCCAACGAGATGCACGCGATGATCCGCGCCCTGCTGGCCGAGCTGTTCGGCGCCCCGGTGGCGAACGCCACGCGCATCCTCTACGGCGGCAGCGTGAAGCCCGGCAACGCCAAGGCCCTGGTCGCCGAGGCCGACATTGACGGCGCACTCGTCGGCGGCGCCAGCCTCAAGGTCGAGGACTTCGTCCAGATCGTCAGGGCCTGAGCGGCCCAGGCCGCGGCCCGGTCCCATGTGAAGGAGTGCGTCGGTTGAAAGAGCTCTTTCTCACGCTCCTGTGGATCGTGTTCATCACGGACTCGCTCCTGCTGGTGCTGATCGTGCTGCTCCAGTCGGGCCGCGGCGGCGGCCTGTCGGGCATGCTCGGCGGCGGCGGCGGAGCGGCCGAGTCCGCCCTCGGCCCCAGGACCGGCCTGCCCCGAATCACCGGCATCATGGCCACCATCTTCTTCGTGACCGCCATCTTCATCAGCGCCATGACGCGCCCGAGACAAATCATGGACCCCGGCCGGCCCAAAGACAGCGGAGCCGCGGTGGAAGGCACCGGCACGCCGGACACGAAGGCCACGCCGGACACCCCGGAGGGCCAGCCCAAGGACGGCGCCCCCAAGCCGCCCGACGCCTCCAAGGCCACCACGGCAACGCCCGCGGGTCCCAAGGCCACCACGGCGACCGCGCCGGCCTCGAAGGCCACGACGGGCACGCCCGCGGCCCCCAAGGCCGCTCCGGCCACCTCCACAGCACCCAGGACGACCCCGTGACACGAAGCATGACGGGCTACGGACAGGCTCGATGGGAAGGCGGCGGGTGGATCGTCGTGGTCGAGATCCGCTCGGTCAACGGCCGGTACTTCAAACTCACGTCGCGCGTGCCGCACGAGCTGGGCCCGGCCGAGCGCGACCTCGAGAAGCGCATCCGCGAGCGGATCGCCCGCGGCTCGGTCGAGCTGGCCATCCGCCTCGAGCTCACCGGCGCCCGGGCGGCCCGGCCGCTGAACCGCGAGGCCCTGGCCGGCTACGCGCGACAGCTCCGCGAGGCCGGCGACGCGTACGGCGTCCCCGTGGTGCTCTCGGCCGAAGCCGTGGTGGCGCTGCCGGGCGTGCTCGATCCCGGGGAGTTGACCGAGGCCGAGGCGAAGGCCCTCCGGGACCACGTGCTGACCGCGCTCGACGCGGCGCTGGACGAGATTGACCAGATGCGCCGGGCCGAGGGCGGCCACCTGCGCGACGAGCTGCTGCGCCACGCCGAGGCCATCGAGAGGCTGGTGGACGAGATTGACGCGGCCCAGCCGGCCGCCGTCGAGGATCACAGGCAGCGTGTCGTGGACCGGGTGAACCGCCTGCTCGCCAACACGGGCATCGCGGTGGGCGAGCAGGACCTGGCCCGCGAGGCGGCCATCTACGCGGACCGCTCGAACGTGGCCGAGGAGATCGCCCGGCTGCGGTCGCACGTCAAGCAACTGCGCGAGGCGCTCGACCAGGGCGAGCCGGTCGGGCGGCGCCTCGAGTTCCTCTCGCAGGAAATCCAGCGCGAGGCCAGCACCCTGAGCGCCAAAGTGGCCGGCGCCGCCCTCGCGCAGCAGATCGTGGCGCTCCACGGCGAGGTGGACAAGGTCCGCGAGCAAGTGATGAACATCGAGTAGCGCGCTGGTGGGCAACGACCGGGCAGCGAAACACGAAGCACAGGAGCCCGCGGCGACGCGAGGGCGCCTCGTGGTGCTCTCCGGGCCGGCCGGGGCAGGCAAGACCACGGTGGCCCAGCACCTGTGCAGCGCCCTGGGCATCCGGCGCTCGGTGTCGGCCACCACGCGCCCGGCCCGGCCCGACGAAGTGGACGGGCGGGACTATTTTTTCGTGTCCGAGGCCGAGTTCCGGCGGCGGCTGGCGCGCGGCGAGCTCCTCGAGCACGCGCGCGTCCACGGCCATCTCTACGGCACGCCGCGGCGGCCCGTCGAGGAGGCCCTGCGGGCCGGCGAGAGCCGCCTGCTGGTGATTGACGTGCAGGGCGCCCTGCAGGTGAGGGCCAACTGCCCCGACGCCCTGCTGGTCTTCGTGGACGCGCCCGACGCGACCCTGGAGCAGCGTCTCGCCGGGCGCGGCACCGAGGGCCAGGAGGAGCAGCAGAAGCGCCGGGCCACCGCCCCGGCCGAGCGCCAGTTCAAGGAGCACTACGACTACTGCGTCGTCAACGACGATCTCGAACGCACCGTGGCCGAGCTCCGCGCGATTCTCTCCCGCAGCGGACGGCCCGAGGACCGGAGGCACACACTCGATGGATGAAGCCAGGATCGATCGACTCTCTCGGAAGGTGGGCGGCCGATTCAAGCTCGCGTCGCTCGTCATGAAACGGCTCGTGGACATCAACCGCGGCTCGCAGCCGCTGGTGGAGGCCGAGGGCAACAACCTGCTGTACTCGGCCCTCAAGGAGATCGAGGCCGACTTCGTGCGCCTCGTGCCCAGGCTCACCGCCCCCCGCGAGAGCGAAGACCAGAACGGCCCGATCGTCCAGGAGGGCTAGTCCTCGCGGAACGCGGGAGGCCCGCGACCCGCGACGACAGGCGAGGCCCGCACCATGGCCAGCGACCCGCTCGAATCCCGCGAGATCGTCGTCGGCGTCACCGGCGGCATCGCGGCCTACAAGGCTGCCGAGCTCGTGTCGCGCCTCCGCCAGCGCGGGGCCGCCGTCACCGTCGTCATGACCCGGGCCGCCACCCGCTTCGTCCAGCCCCTCACCTTCGCCGTGCTGAGCGGGCGGCGGGTGATCGCCGACCTCTTCGAGCCGCCGGAGCGCTACGAGGCCGCCCACGTGGCCCTCGCCCAGAAGGCCGAGCTGGCCATCGTGGCGCCGGCCACGGCCAACCTCCTGGGCAAGGTGGCCGCGGGCATCGCCGACGACGCGCTCACGACCACGCTCCTGAGCCTCCAGTGCCCGACCGTGCTCGCCCCGGCCATGAACCACCGCATGTGGGCGAACCGAGTCGTCCAGCACAACGTCGCGCGCCTGCGCGAGCTGGGCTACCGCATCGTGGAGCCCGAGGCGGGCCGGCTCGCCTGCGGCGAGACGGGCGCCGGCCGCCTCGCCGACCTCGACACCATTCTGGAAGCCGCCGAGGCCGCCCTCGCGTGAGCCTCGCCGGCCAGGGGACCCGCCATGCGCCTCCTCATCACCGCGGGGCCAACCCGCGAGTACCTTGACGACGTGCGATTCCTCAGCAACGCCTCGACCGGGCGCATGGGCTGCGCCATCGCCCGGGCCGCCGTGGGGCGCGGCCACGAGGTCGTCCTCATCTGCGGGCCGCTCGAGGTCGCCCCGCCCCCATCCTGCGTGCGCGACGTCGTGTCCACCGCCGACATGCTCGCGCGCTGCCGCGAGGAGTTCCCGAAGGCCGACGCCCTCATCATGGCCGCGGCGCCCGCCGACTTCCGCCCCGCACGCCGCGTCAAGGGCAAGATGAAGAAGTCCCCCAAGCCCCTCAGCCTGCGCCTCGTGAGCGCCCCCGACATCCTGGCCGAGCTGGCCAGCCACCGCACCACCCAGGTCCTCGTCGGCTTCGCACTCGAGGCCCACGACCTGGACAACAACGCCCGGCGAAAGCTGCACGACAAGCACCTCGACCTCATCGTCGCCAACACCCCCGAGGCCATCGCCGCCGAGCGCTCCACCGTCCACGTCCTGTACCCCGACGACACCCGCGAAGTCCTCGACGACCTGCCGAAGGAGGCCATCGCCGAGCGCCTGGTCGAGATCGTCGAACGCCTCGTCGCCGAGCGAAGGAGAGACGCCTGATGCCCGACCGCCCCCTGCCCATCCTGATCGACACCGACATCGGCGACGACATAGACGACGCCCTGGCCCTGGCGCTGGCCCTGACCTCGCCCGAGGTGGACCTGCGGGCGGTGACCACCGTCTACGGCGACGTGGCGACGCGCACCCGCCTCGCCCTCAAGCTGCTGGCGACCTATGGCCGGCCCGACATCCCCGTGGGCACCGGCCGCGGCGCCCCGCTCATGGGCACGCTGCCCACCCACGTGCCCAACCAGGCCGTCGTGCTCGACGACGGCGAGGCGCTGCCCCAGCCCTCGGGCCACCCCGCCGACGAGCTGATCCGCCGCACGGCCCACGAGGCCGCGGGCCGCCTCGTCGTCATCACCATCGGCGCCATGACCAACATGGCCATCGCCCTCCTGCGCGACCCGCGCCTCGCCCGCCAGGCGCGCCTGGTCGTCATGGGCGGCGTCGTCGGCCGCCAGCAGGCCGAGTGGAACATCCGCTGCGACCCCGAGGCCGCGCGCATCTGCTTCGAGTCCGGCATCCCCACCACCCTCGTCGGCCTCGACGTCACGATGAAGTGCCAGATGGCCGAGGCCGACGTCGAGGCCCTCGCCACCCATGGCTCCGCCGCCACGCAACTGCTCGACGCCATGGTCGCCGGCTGGAGCGGCTCGGCCGACGGCCAGCGCAAGCGCAAGTGCCCCATCCTCCACGACCCGCTCGCCGTCGCCGTGGCCTTCCGCCCCGAGCTGGTCACCGTGGAGCCGCGCAAGGTCGTCGTCGAGACCCGCGGCGAGTTCACCCGCGCCTTCACCGTCGCCACGCGGAGCGACACGCCCAACGCCAGCGTGTGCCTCGACGTGGACTCCGCGGCCTTCCTGCGCCTCTTCATGGGCCGCCTCCTCAGCCGGTGAGGCCCCCGTCGTCCTCGAATCCCCCCCTCCCCGAGTTGATCCGGGGCGAGTCCGCGGTATAGAATAGGGGGATGAAGGTGCCTGTACCTCGACCCTGGTTAGGGGGAACGCCGATGGCCCGCTCCAACGTGGTGAAGGTGCTGGCCCTGCTCGCCCTGGTGCCCACGGCGATCTCGTGCGGCGGCGAGGAGTTGAGCGCCCGAGAGCCGGTGGTGGCCGGGGCGTTCTACCCGGCCGAAGCCGACGTGCTGACGAAGCAGGTGGACGCCTTCCTGGCCGCGGGCGCCGCGAAGGCGAAGGTCGAGGGCAAGCCCATCGCCCTCGTCGTCCCGCACGCGGGCTACACCTACTCGGGGCGCTGCGCCGGCGTCGCCTACGCCACCGTGAAGGGCAAGGCCTACAAGCGCGTCATCGTCCTCGCCGTCAACCATCGCGGAATGCCCTTCCAGGGCGGCTCGATCCTCAAGGTGGACGCCTATCGCACGCCGCTGGGGTCGGTGCCCGTGGACCGCGCGGCCTGCGACACGCTGCTCGGCACCGAGCAGTTCGGCACCTTCCCGTCGGCCCACCGCATGGAGCACTCGCTCGAGGTCCAGCTCCCCTTTCTCCAGCGCGCGCTGGGCTCCTTCCAGCTCGTGCCCATCGTCCTGGGGGGCATGGCCGACGACGATTACGCGGCGATGGCGGCACTGCTCCGCAAGGTGATCGATCAGGACACGCTGGTGGTGGCGAGCAGCGACTTCACGCACTACGGCCGCAACTTCGGCTTCGCCCCATTCGAGTCCAAGGTGCGCGACGGCATCGAGAAGCTCGACAAGGGGGCCATTGACCTCATCCTCCAGCGCGACGGCCCCGGCTTCACCAAGTATGTCTCGAAGACGGGCGCCACCATCTGCGGCCGCTGCCCCGTGCGAGTCCTCCTCGGCCTCCTGCCCGAGAAGGCCAAGGGCCAGCTCGTCAACTACTACATGTCGGGCGACGACAACAACGACTATCGCCACTCGGTGAGCTACGCGGGCATCGTCTTCACCGCCGAGGGCCAATGGGGCGAGGCGCCCGCCGCCAAGGAGCCCCCGGAGAAGGCGGCGGAGGCCGCCGACGCCAACATCAGCGAGGCCGGGCAGAAGAAGCTCCTCGACATCGCCCGCAAGACCCTCGTCGCCGTGACCGACGGCAAGAATGTGCCCGAGGTGAAGCTCGACGACGCGGAGCTCCAGGGCCGCAACGGCGTCTTCGTCACCCTCAACAAGAAGGGCGAGCTGCGCGGCTGCATTGGAAACTTCCGCCCCCTGACGCCTCTCTACAAGACCGTGGCCACCCAGACCCGCCAGTCGGCACTCGAGGACAGGCGGTTCCCCGCCGTGCGGCCCATCGAGGTCAACGACATTGATATCGAGATCTCGGTGCTGATGCCCGAGAAGCCGATCAAGGACCCGCTGGCGTGGGAGTTCGGCAAGCACGGCATCATCGTGCGGCGCGGCTGGCAGCAAGCCACGTTCCTGCCCCAGGTGGCCGCGCACTTCAAGACGAAGGAGGAGATGCTCTCGGCCTGCTGCCGGAAGGCGGGCATGCTCTCCAACACGTGGCGCGACGCACAGACCACGGTGCTCGTCTACCGGGCGCAGGTTTTCGGCGAAAAGCCGAAGGAGAAGGCCCAGTGAGCCCCGCACCGCGCCGGGAGGCGCGCTCATGAGCACAACGGTGTTCCGCGTGGGGAACGGGCGCGACGCTCGGCCGGGCGGCGCCGACCTGCCGGCGGTGAAGAAGGTGCTGTTCGTCGCGGGCGGGCTGTGCGACGACAGCATCTGCCACAGCGTGCTGCGGCTGGCCCGCGAGCTGAAGCGCCGCGGGTGCGAGGTCACACTGGTCTGCGGCGGCGGGCCGCTGGCCCCCGAGCTCGCGCGCGCGAGCATCCCCACCGTGGTGCTCAGCCGCCTCGCCACCTCGCGCCACCCGCTCTTCGTGCCCCGCGCGCTCCTCGACCAGGTGCGCACGCTCCAGCCCGACGTGTTGCACTTCTTCGGCCGCTCGCTGGCGCGCCTGGCCGCCCGCGTGGCCGACGCGACGGGCAAGCCCTACGTCCTCACCGTGACCACCTTCGCCCCGCCCGGCTCGGCGGGCAGGATCCCGGGGAAGTGGAAGCGCGGCGCCGTCATGGCCGTCAGCGAGGAGCTGCGCGAGGAGCTGGTCAACCAGGCCCGCATCCCCAAGGACGCCATCGGCGTCATCCCCATCGGCATTGCGCTCGAGGACTACGAACGCTATCGGGCCACCAACGAGCGGCCCTCCATCCCCATCGTCGGCACCGTGGGGCCGCTCACCCCCGAGCGCGGCGGCGAGTACTTCCTCCTGGCCGCCAAGGAAATCCTCGACCAGGGCCACGACGTCCAGTTCCTCATCGCGGGCGACGGGCCGGAGCGCTTCCCGCTCCGGCGCCAGATTCACAAGCTGGGCATTGACAAGTGGGTCACGGTCGCCGAGGCATTCTCCGACTATCGCCGCATGATCGCCATCCTCGACATCTGCGTCATCCCCGCCGTGCGCGAGGGCCTGGGGCTCGACGTGCTCGAGGCCATGGCCTGCCGCAAGCCGGTCGTCGCCACGGGCGCCGGCCCCGCCTTCAGCCTCATCAGCGACGGCGAGACCGGGCTCCTCGCCCCCAAGAAGGACCCCGCCGCCATCGCCGAGAAGGTCATCCGCCTCCTCCGCGAGCCCGAGCTGGCCAGCCGCCTCGTCGAGGCCGCCTACGCGATGGTCCGCGAGCGCTTCTCCGTCGAGGCCACCGCCGAGGCGCTCCTCGTCTTCTACGCCCGACGCATCCAGAGAGCCGAGGCAAGCTGATGCCCAAGGTCATCGTCGCCATCCCCGCACGCTACGCCGCCACCAGGTTCCCCGGCAAGCCGCTCGCGCGCGAAACCGGCAAGTTCCTCATCCAGCACGTCTACGAGCAGGCATCCCTCGCCACCTGCGTGGACGGCGTGGTGGTCGCGACCGACGACGAGCGCATCCGCGCCGCCGTCGAGTCCTTCGGCGGCCGCGCCGCCATGACCTCGCCCGCACATCGCTCGGGCACCGACCGCATCGCCGAGGCCGTCCGCTCCATCGAGGCCGACATCGTGGTAAACGTCCAGGGCGACGAGCCGGAGATCGAGCCCGAGGCCATCGAGTTGGCCGTCGCCCTCCTCGAGCGCCACCCCGACGCCGACCTCGCCACCCTCGCCGCCCCCGTCGCCGACCCCGCCCGCCTGCGCGACCCGAACCTCGTGAAAGTCGTGCTGGACAGCCGCGGCTACGCCCTCTACTTCTCCCGCGCCCTCATCCCCGCCTCGAAGAGCTACCCCGAGGTGCCCCCGGGCGACCCGCACGTATATCTAGGCCACATCGGCCTTTACGCCTTCCGCCGCGACTTCCTCTTCCGCTTCGCCGCCCTCCCCCCCTCCCCGCTCGAGACCCACGAGAGCCTCGAACAGCTCCGCGCCCTCGAGAGCGGCCACAGAATCATCGTCGGCATCACCTCCTACCAGCCCCTCGGCATAGACACCCCCGACGACTACGCCGCCTTCCTCGCCCGCTGGCGCGCCCGCCACCCCGCCTGAGCGCCCCCCTCCCCCGGCTCCCATCTCGCCCATCTCGACCACCTGCGCAACACGGGGGGTGGTCGAGATGGGGGCGGGTGAGCGCCTAGCAGAGCCAGGGAGACCTGTCCACCTGGAGTCCGCAAGTGTCCATTTAGCAATGCGTTACAACCACGCTCAGGCACCTGCCTTGCCCCCTGCCGCGCTAGGCGCTCATGCGCGCGCAATAGGGGGTGAGCGCCTAGGGGGCGGGGGGCGGGCTCCCACCCATTCTGTATCAGTCGCCATTCCCTCGTGAGGTTGGCACACAATGGGCACCGCCCCGAGCGAGGCCGAGGGCATGCGAAGCCACGCGAAATGGGAATCGGGTAGGGCGTACATACGTGCACGCGAAACCCTCTTCCGCCTGAACGCCGAACTACGAACCAAGTCGCAACCTGTTGGGAGTCCTGCCTTTAGGCAGTCTTGTCGTCGCTTGACGGCCTGCGCGCGGCCCCTATCCTCGCCCCATTCCCGCCCGTCACCCCGCCCGAAACCGGAAGCCAGTGGGCCCTGTGGACCCTGTCCACCCTGTCCACTGATGCTCGTTCGCGCCTGTCGCCGACCTCGGAGTGAGTCCCCACGACACCCCGCGTGGCCGCGAGCCGGCAAGGCGCTCAAGATGGCCACCTGCGCGCAATAGGGTTTGGCCATCTTGACCACGCCGTGCAGACTGTGGCCGTCGAGCCATAACAGCTTGGCACGCCACGACATGTGGCATCGCATCCCCCCGCGTCCCCTCCCTCTCACGCCCCCTCAAGATGGCCACCCCCCTCTTTGGCGATGGGGGCCTGGGGAGGACGGAATGAAGGTATCTGTCGCCGGAACCTGTCGCCGAAACCCGGAAACCTCGCCGAGCCCCTCATGAAACCCACCCACGCCCTCGCGTTGACATGCCCATGTGTAACCACTTGTCATCACATGAGTTACGCTTCCTTGACGTGCCAGGCACCGCAGGGCCAAATCCAAAGCGGCGTCGGGCCGCCGCACTCCCACGGGCTGTCGCATGGGCTGGGACGCCTCGCGGTTGTCGAGGCGGGTGTAGGCTCGGACCCCGAATGCCTCTTGATCCCCCATGCGGCCGCCCTCCCCTATCCGTGTCATCCGTGCGATCCGTGGTCGTCTTCTCTGCGGCCCCTGCTGCTCGGCGTGAGACGCCCTGGAAGGACTCGACGACGACGATGCTCAGGACAGGCGTTCCCCAGGAATTGAACCCCGCCTCATGACGGGGTATAATGAAGGCGGTGGATGGCACAAGGAGTGGCGCTGTGGAACGGGTGCGGGCATTCGTGCGGAGCGTGGCGCGGCGGCTTGGCACGCAGGGGCTGCTGGAGGCCGGCGGCACGTGGCTGAGCGTCGGCGTGGGCGCCGCCGCGGCGCTGCTGGCCGCCGAGCGCCTCGTGTCGCTGGGGGCGAATGCCGGCCTCCTGGCCACCGTGCCCATCGCGGCGGCGTGCCTGGCCGGCGTGGCAGCAGGGCTGGCGCGCTGGCCCGCCACCCACGCCGCTGCCCTGGCCGCCGATGCGCAACTGGGACTTCAGGAACGCCTCTCCAGCGCCCTCGCCGCAGGCAAAGGGCCGATGGCCGACATGGTCCGCGCCGACGCCGAGCGCCGCGTCGCCGCGCTGGACCCCCGCCGGGAGTTCCCCGTCCGCGTGCCCGAGCGCTTCCGCTGGCTGGCGCTGTGCGCGGTGGGCCTGGCGGTCGCCGCCCTGGTGCCGCCGCTGGACGTCTTTGGCTGGGGGGCGGCGCGCGCCGCGCGCCGCGCCGAGCAGGCCGCGGTGCGCCGGGCGACCGACGGGGCGCGGGTCGGCCTCGGCAAGCTCGCAGGCGTCGGCCGCGAGCAGGGCCTCGACCGCGCGACGCAGGCCATCGCCCAGATTGACCGCGCACTCGACAACCTGGCCGCGACGGAGCCGACCGCGGCCAAGGCCCGCGACGTCGCCCGCAAGGTGGCCGAGGACCTCCAGCGAGCGAAGGCCGCAAGCGAGGACGCACTCGGCAGAGCCGCGGACGCGAAGGAGCGCGACAAGGCGGAGGGCGAGCGCGACCTCTTCGTGAGCACGCAACGCCTGCTCGAGGACTGGGAGCGCGAGCTGGCGGGCGGCGCCCCCAGCGGCCTGCGGCCCGTCCCAGGCAAGGCGCCCGACGACAAGAAGGGCGAGGAGGCAGCACCCTCCCGCGCCCCTGAATTCGTGCGCGCCCAGGAAGCCCCGCCGGCCCCCCGCGAGACGGCGAAGGTCGAGAGCCGGCTCCTCGCCACGCGCCCCGCGGCCGAGGCCGCCACGCGCCGCGACGACATTCCGTGGCAGTACCGCCCACTCGTGCGGCGCTACTTCTCCCCAGGGAATGGGGAGTGAGCGCACGGATGAGGGGATGGTTGGATGAATGGATGAATGGATGGTTGGATGGATGAACGAATGAAGGGGGCGATTGAGGATTGAGCGGCTCAGACACCCATCCAATCATCCAATCATCCAATCATCCAATGGCAACCTCTTTGCGCCAGAAGGCCGAGCGGATCGTCCGACGCCTCGCCGAGGTCGGCCACCAGGCCCTCCTCGCCGGCGGCTGCGTGCGCGACATGGTCCGGGACGACGAGCCGCACGACTACGACATCGCGACGGACGCCTCGCCCGAGGCAGTCCAGGCCCTCTTCGAGCGCACGGTGCCCGTGGGCGCCCAGTTCGGCGTCGTGGTCGTGGTGGACGGCGACGACCAGTTCCAGGTCGCTCGGTTCCGGGCCGACGTGGGCTACAGCGATGGCCGCCGCCCCGACGCGGTGCGCGAGGCCGACGCCCGCGAGGACGCGCTCCGCCGCGACTTCACGATCAACGGCCTGTTCTACGACCCTTTGAAGGGCGAGATCCTCGACTTCGTCGGCGGGCAGCAGGACATTCGCGACGGCGTCGTCCGCGCCATCGGCGACCCCGACGCCCGGTTCGCCGAGGACTCCCTTCGCCTGCTGCGCGCCGTGCGCTTCGCGGCCCGCTACGCCTACCGCATCGAGGCGGGCACCGAGGCGGCGGTGCGGCGCCACGCCGCCGAGATTCGCCGCGTGAGCGCCGAGCGCGTCCGGGAGGAACTGACCCGCATCTTCACCGGCCCGAACCGCGGCGCGGCCCTGCAGCTCCTGCACCACACGGGCCTCCTTCGCCACGTGCTGCCCGAGGTCGAGGCCATGGTCGGCTGCCAGCAGCCGCCCGAGTTCCACCCCGAGGGCGACGTGTTCACCCACACCTGCCTCGCCCTCGACGCCCTCGAAGAGCCGAGTCCCGTCCTCGCCTTCGCCACGCTGCTCCACGACGTGGGGAAGCCGCCGACGCAGCATGAGAGCGACCGCATCCGCTTCAACCTCCACGACAAGGCGGGCGCGCAGATCGCCCGCGAGGTGTGCCAGCGCCTGCGCTTCTCGGTCGAGCACACCGAGGCCATAGCCGAGATCGTGCTCGACCACATGAGATTCATGGCCGTGACCCGGATGCGGCCGAGCACGCTCAAGCGCTTCCTGCGCTCGCCCCACTTCGCCGAGGGGCTGGACATGCACCGCGCCGACTGCGTGGCGAGCCACGGGTCGCTCGAGAACTACGAGTTTTGCAGGGAGAAGCTGGCCGGCCTCGCCGAGGAGGAGATTCGCCCACCGCGGCTCGTCACGGGCCACGACCTCATCGCCCTGGGCTACGTGCCCGGCCCCCTCTTCGCCGCCATCCTCACCCGCGTCGAGGACGCGCAGCTCGAAGGCGAGATTGCGACCAAGGAAGACGCCCTCACCCTCGTCCAGCGCCAGTTTCCGCTCACTCAGGACCCGTGAGACGAGGCAAAGCGGAGGACTTCGGCGCGGCGGGGCATGGAGGGCTGGGCGCCCTTGCGGGTGACGGAGAGAGCGGCAGCAGCGTTGGCAAGGCGCAGCGCGTCGTCGAGCGGCCGGCCCTCGGCCAGGAACGCCGCCAGGGTGCCGACGAAGGCATCGCCCGCACCCACGGCGTCCACGGCCTTCACTTTGTAGCCGGGGATGAGCCTGGGGCGCGGCGTGCCGTCGAGCACGACGGCCCCCCGCTTGCCGCGGGTGAGAACGACGTGGCCGACGCCGGCGTCGAGAAGCCCGCGGGCCGCCGTGAACTCCGCGCTCCCGGCGATCACCTCCATCTCCGTCTCATTGAGCACCAGGTAGTCAATCTGCCGCAAGAGCGTCTTGGGGAGGGGCCTCGTGGGCGCGGGGGCGGGGTTGAAGACGACGGGCACGCCGCTGCGACGGGCGAGGGCGACGGCCTTCCTGACGGCGGGAAGCCGCACCTCGAGTTGAACGACGAGGGCGCCCGCGCGGGCGATGGCGTCGGCCGCCCGGTCCACCTCGGCCGGCGTGAGCTTGAGGTTGGAGCCAAGGGCCACGGAGATGAGGTTCTCGCCGTCCTCGGCCACCAGGATGAGGGCGATGCCCGAGGGGGTCGTGGGGTCGCGGGCGATCCAGCGGCACTCGATGCCCTCGCGGCGGAAGCCGGCAACGGCCTGGTCGCCGAAGATGTCGGTGCCGAGCTTGGCGACGAAGGTCACCGCGGCGCCCGCCCGGGCGGCGGCGACGGCCTGGTTGGCCCCCTTGCCGCCGGCGGCCATGTAGAACTGCCCGGCGACGACCGACTCGCCCGGCCGCGGCAGCCGCTGCGAGCGGATGACCATGTCGGTGTTCGAGCTGCCGACCACGGCGACGCGCGGCTTGGCGCTCATTGCGGCCTCCGGCTTCACACGCAGCGGTGGAGGAGTCCCGTGGTCTCGGGGATGCCGAACATGAGGTTCATGCACTGGACGGCCATGCCGCAGGCGCCCTTGATGACGTTGTCGAGTGCGGACGAGATGACGACCTTGCTGGTGCGGGGGTCCACGATGGCCGCGAAGTCGCAGTAGTTGGTGCGGTGGACGTTTGCCAGCTCGACGTCGTCGAGCTTGTCGAAGAGGCGGATGAAGGGCTCGGCGGCGTAGCGGCGGCGCCAGGCGGCGACGACGTCGGCCGTCGCGGCCGGCCGGGCCAGGTCGGCGAAGATGGCGGTGAGGATGCCGCGGTCCACGGGCAGCAGGTGGGGCACGAAGAGGGCCGTGGCCGGCGTGCCGGCCGCGAGCGACAGCTCCTGCTCGATCTCGGGCGCGTGGCGGTGGGTGAGCGGGCTGTAGGCGCGGCAGTTCTCATCGCAGTTCACGAACAGGTTTCGCGCCTTGTCGCTGTAGGTCTTGCCCGCGCCCGAGATGCCCGAGTAGGAGTCCACGACGATTCCGGCGGGGGCGACGAGGCCCTCGGCAAGGAGGGGCGCGAGGGGCAGGATGGCGCTGGCCGGGTAGCAGCCGGGGGTGGCGACCAGGCGGGCCGCCGCGATGCGCTCGCGGTAGAGCTCGGGGAGGCCGAAGACGGCCTCGTGGAGCAGCTCGGGGCAGGTGTGCTTCGTGCCGTAGAAGCGCTCGTAGACGGCGGGGTCGCGGAAGCGGAACTCGCCGCCGCAGTCAATCGCCTTCAGGCCGGCGGCCAGGAGCTTCGGCGCCCACTCCATCGAGTCGGCGCCCTTCTTCGCCAGGAACACCACGTCGGCCTCTGCCGCGAAGCCGGCGAGGTCGGGCTTGCGCAGCACGGCGTCGGTCTGCCCGCGGAGGACGGGCAGGGCCGCGTCCACGCGCGCGCCGGCGGCGTGGTCGGAGCCGAGGAAGGTGAGCGTGGCCTCGGGGTGGCCGAGGAGGACGCGGAGGAGAGCCTCGCCGACGGCGCCCGTGGCGCCCAGGATGCCCACTCTGACCATGGCGTCCACCATTCTCCTGTTGCGTGGGGTGGCGGAAGGGGCCGCCTCAATACTCGTCGGACTTGAGCCGCTCGACGTCGGGCCGGCCTTCGCCACGGACGATGCGCTCGCCCAGGAGGACGAGCGAGCAGACGAAGACGAAGGGGATGGCGAGCCCGCGCGCGATGGTCTCGGTGAAGACGCCTGCGAGGGCAAAGCCGAGGATTCCGCCCGCGGCGCCCAGGGCCAGCCCGAGCATCAGCTCGCTGTGGGCCTCGGCGTAGAGGCGCAGGGCGCGGCCCAGGAGCGCCGCGACGAGCCAGGCCAGGGCCAGCAGCCCCACGAGCCCCATCTGCACGAGGGCCTTCAGCCAGATGTCGTGGGTGAACGGCTCCGAGGTGGCCACGTTGTACACCTCGGGGATGTTGGTGTAGTACTGGAGCTTCGCCTCCGGGCGGAAGGGGTCCACGGCGGTATGGTAGTCCACGAAGCCCAGGCCGAAGAGCGCGCCGGGCACGCTGTCCCAGAGCTTTCGGGCGCGGGCGATGGCCGCGTGCCAGGTCTGGTAGCGGACGGCGAGGCGGCTGTGGGCCAGGGCACAGGTCTGCTCGGCCTCGGGGAAGCGCTCGAGCGCCTTCTGCGCCTGCTCGACGAGCTGGTAGTAGAGCGCCCGCTCGGCCTCGGCCAGGTGGCGGTCGCCGCCACGGCGGTGGCGCAGGAACTCCATCAGGTGCCGGGCATCGAACAGGTCGCGGGGCGGGGCGGCATCGGGGGCACTGGCCATCGCCTCGCGCGCGGCTTCGTGCAGCTCGCCGGCCCGGGCGAAGAGCGCCTTGTCGCTCAGCAGGAAGTTGTCGCTCACGTAGGGCGCGACGGAGCTGAACAAGGCGTCGGTGTGGTGCGGCCGCGGGAGAAGCCGGGGCGCCCCGACGCACACGAGCGCCACGGCGGCCAGGTAGGCCAGGAGCACCCGCTGCCCGCGCAACGCGCTCAGCAGCCCGAGGACGACGAGGGTGACGAGCACCGCGCCGCCGGAGAGGTTGACCGCGAGGCCGGCCGCCACGAGAGCCAGGAGGACGAGACGCACGCCCCAGCAGCGGGCGTGCAGCGCGAGGCCGTAGAGGACAGGCAGTGCAATGGCCAGGAAGGCCCCCAGCGCGTTGCGATTCTTGAAGCCGGCGCGGACGTCGAGCGGCGACTCGCACGCGGCGTAGTGCCAGGCGGCCCACAGCACGACGACGGCCGTGGCAACGGCGAACGCGGTCAGGAGCGCCTTCACGTCGCCCGTCTCCGCCGCGTTGAGGAACACCGCGAAGGCGATGAGGAAGTACTCTGCGAACTGAAGGACCTCTTTCGCCGCGTCGGGCCTGGCCTCGGAACGGGCGAGCGCGACGCACGCGGCGGCGACCAGCACGAACGCCTGCACCGGCGGCAGCTTCACCCCGCGCAGCTTGCGGCTCAGGAGCTGGAGCGCCACGCCGACCGTGGCGAGGGCGAGCACGACGTCGCCCAGGGTGACCGGCAGGCGGGCCTTGCCCAAGGGCAGGTCGAGCCCCAACTGGTTGCCCATGACGAGGATGAGGAGGAGGAGAAGGCCCAGATTGAGCGTGCGCGGGGGGAGGGCGAGCTTCAACGTTCGGCTTCCTCCTTCGGAGGCTTCGGGGGGGCGGGGGCCTGCCGCGGCGGCGGGGCATCGAGAGCCGCGAGCTGCCGCTGGGCCTGGCTGTCCCACTTGCCGTCGTGGTCGTAGCGGATGCACCGGCGGAGGGCCCTGTGGGCCTTGCGCCGCTGGCCCAGGGCGGCGTAGACGACGCCGAGGTGGAACAGGGCATCGGGGTCCTGATCGTTGATGCGCTGCGCGGCGCCCAATGCTCGGAGGGCGGCCTGAGGGTCGTTGCGCAGGCGGGCCACGAGCGCGTCGCGCACGTGGCCGTCGGCCGCCTCGGCCTTGGCCGCGATGCGCCGGCGGCGCAGGGCGAGGGCCGTCGTGTCGAACACGGCGAACGCCCACAGCAGGCCCCCCAGGGCCAGGGAGCCGTTGCGCACGGACGGGATGCTGAGCACGGTGTGCTCGGGAGGCAGGACGCCTGCCGCCTGGCTGTACACCCACCCGTCCACCGCAAAGCCGAAGAGGAAGAAGAGGAGGAGCGCCTTGAGTGCCTTGCCGGCC
>Ga0307380_10000143_pt1 | contig 120469 bp, 97 predicted proteins | sample UN3MG_FD_202239 | JGI IMG/M metagenome (GOLD analysis project Ga0307380, IMG submission 202239) | Soil microbial communities from Risofladan, Vaasa, Finland - UN-3 | ecosystem: Environmental > Terrestrial > Soil > Coastal area > Acid sulfate soil | place: Finland: Risofladan, Vaasa | collected...
AGTTATCACTAATCACCAATTAGTGGCGCGGATCACCACGTCCGCTGAAATGCTCATATATGTGTGTTAGCTGTTAAAACGATGGATTATGACAGAGCATATGCTGAGGGAATGGTTTTACCTTTTTCCATTCCTGTGATTTCGTTTCTGCTTCCCATAAATCATAGTTTTTCTGCAAATTAAGCCATAAATCTGGAGTAGTATCGAACGCACGGGATAAGCGCAAAGCCATATCTGGTGTGATTGCCCCTCTTTCATTAATGATCTTTGATAATGTTTTCCTTGAAACACCAAGATTTGCAGCCATATCCTTGATTGTAATGGATAGGGGTAAAAGATAGTCTTCTTTTATTATATTGCCCGGATGTGTTGGGCGTCTTATCATTTTTAGCATTGTTTTAATCTCCTAATGGTAATCGTCATAATCGACAATATAGGCGTCACCATCCATAAATTTAAAGAATATACGCCAATTGCCGGATACTTTTACTGAATGAAGGCCCTTTTATTTCCGCTCAACTGGTGGAGGAAAGAACCTGGGTAATTCATATCTTTTATTTCACTTGCGGAATTAAGCCGATCAAGGATTCGTTCAAGCCTATTGGCATATTCAGTCTTAATTCCTCTCTTGCTACCTGTATAAAAAAAATCCTCCAAGCCTTTATGCTTAAACGATTTTATCATAACATAAAAAATGTAACCCGTGAAGTTACATCCGTCAATATAAAATTTACTCTGTAAAGCGAAAAGCCCCATCCTTCATATGACTGAAGAAATGGGGCTTTATTTTTTTGTAATATTATGGCTGGTCACGTGATCCTCCTGCTTGAGGTTCAAAAAACAGACCAAAATTAATCTAAAGCAATATATATTATGTAAACTTCCAAGTCAATTTATTATCTTTTCGATGAGTTGTCTATGATGGATTCGTAAAAAGTCGGGAAATACCGGTTCTCATCATTCCGGTCCCGCATCAAATGCGGGATAAACTCCAGCCGTGCCTGTGGCAGACAAGCCGGGCACGTAGTGACACGAAGTGACATGTAGTAAAGCGGAAGCGCTAACCATCAGCGCTATCCAGTCTTTTGGAGTGACGACTTTTTCTATTCAGAGAGGATTAGGGACTTGGGCTGTGGAAAATGTATGTTGTGTCATGATGCATGTCCGGTCGGAGCGATAAAGGGCGTAACTACAAAAGATCGTTACAAGAACAGGGCTGAAACCCTGTATTTTCATAAATGCGTAGGAAAGCTTACAAATGAATTCGCAAAAATACCTGATCACCGATATGTGGAATTTGTATAAAAGTCTGTCCGTTTGGCAGGAAACCGGAGATAAAGAAGAAAAGTAGGGAATCGACAGCGGGCCCGGCCTGTCCGTTATGATTGGATTAAAGAATGATTCCACGGTTGAAGCTTTTGCGGGCTTCTTCCGGTATGAAAAAGGATACCCGACTGGAAGAAACTTTAAGCTCAAGTTGTTTCTCTACCTTTTTCAGGACGTCTTTCAGGGAAGCATCCCCTTGTTTGTCACGAAAAAACCTGCAAAACACCTCTCCCCAACTGGTCATATAGAATACTGTATATTCATGGATTCTTTTCAAATTTCGATCTAAGTTAAAATTAACCGCTATAAGGAGTTTGCGTGGTTGAGCATTTTTCAGAAGGGCTTCGGGAGCAATCGGGTCGGCTTCCGCAGACGGGAAAACCCGGAGCAGGTTTTTAAGAAGGTCAAGAAAGTCCTGGATCGAAATTGGAGTTGGGTTTGGCATAAGTTCTATCGAAGTAGTGGACGAATAAAGCCCATTATGAACCAGCCATATTGCAATCTCTTCTATCCGTGCCGTTTTTTTCAATAATTGGTCATTATTTCCTTTTTTCTCCGTTGTTGTCTTTGGGTGGTATAAGTTCCAGGTTGCGTTCTCCCCGTGTGGTTGGGAGTATTGCAGTTTCAGCCGCTGAAATAAAGACTTGCCGCTCGCTACAAGGGGAAGCTTTTCCACCTTGTGAGGCTGCCTGGAAAATTGAACGAACATCTTACGCCCCAGAATCGTCAGGTCCCGCTGAGTGATTATTGTGTTTCGATCTTCTGTATCCTTCAGAATACGACTTGATCTCTTGTAAGTTTCTATCATGTAATGATTGATTTTAGAGCTTAGTTGAAATATCTTGTCAAAGTCCCATTCCTTAAATCGCCCTAAATCCTGAACACGCTTCTCATCCCAGCCCCAGGCGTCAATGTAGCCCTGGACCACTTTCTTCCGCACCCTTATGACTAAATTATCCAGGGCGGAGATAGACTGGATACCGAGTTTCAGAAAAAAACAAATTTTCAGCAAAGACTCCGGATCCTTTTGCTCTGTTCGTTGACAATATTCCAGGACTTCTTCAAAGAGCAACACATAAGGATCAAGAGACCTCAAGTCTGACCTGCCAAGTGACCAGCCCGACTTGAGCCGGTCGCATAACAGTACGCTACGCCCTTCCTCCTGAATATATTTGTCCAGAAGTGACATCTTTATAACCGATTTGTAGGGGCTTTTGAGGCTCTTAAAAATCTGCCATATTGACGCTCCAAAGTACTCTCCTTTTGGAATGGACGAGATGGTCCCCATGTCAACATAATCTTTATATAACCGCGGCGCCAATTCAACAAGGTACTCATGGTGGTTGTCGTTAAGCCATTGAGGGGTAGCGCACCACAAGGGGAGCTTGCCTGCCACAAAGAGCATGGTTCTATAGAACTCTTCTTTCAGGATCTTTCCTTGCGCTGACCCGGAACTCTCGTGATCACTTCCACCGAAACTATTCTCGCGTACGCTGGGAAGGTCGACCAGAAAAAAATGGATTTCAACGTGAAATACTTTGAATGCCCATTCTTCAATCGCCTGAAGTTTTGCCTGGAGCAGTTCGCAGCCTTCATCTCCGAGTTCGTCTTTTTCTACACAGACCCAATAGTCTATATCAGAGTCAACGGACTGGGCAATGGTTCCTGTGCTGCCGATAGTAAACAGCCCCTCTATGTTAGCCTTTTTATCAAGACTTATTCTGGAATCATCTACAATTAAGTATTTCTTTGCGAGCCGCAGGGTCCTGGGATTAGGGTGGTATCCGAATATTCCTGCCGGCGCTTTTTGGGTCGGATTCTCAACAGGCAGCAAAGCCAAACTTGAATCAACCACAAAGGGTATCAGTTCAAACAGATCGCCGCCCTCAGGGGAAAAGGTGTCCAGTGCGAGCTCTGTTCTCCTGCGATTGAATTCAAGGAATCGTTCGCGGAGTCTTTCTATTTCCTGGCTAATGATGAGAAGATTAAAACCGATAGACCCGTCAGGATCATCTTCAAAAAACAAAGCAGGAATCTTTATATCCTCAAACAAGACTGAACGAGCATTTAAATCAGCAAGGACACTGGTTACGGCCGTAAAATCAACACCTAAAAAGTCACACATCTTTGCATTGACCAGTGAAAAATCGGACAGATCCAGAATGGCATAGTTGAAAGCAACCCGTGAAAGACTGGCGCCGACAAAGTAGGTTTCGGTAAGATTTGATCCGGAAAAATCGGTTTTTGTTATCTTTGCATTGCCAAAATACGAACCTGTCAAGTCAGCAGAATCAAAAGACGAGCCATATATCCACGAATTGCCTAAATTGCAGGACCTAAGCTGGGTTCTTGCCGCGCTTACCCCTTTTAAGACAGCGCTTTCAAATGATACAGAATCAAGCATGGAGTTTTCTATGCTGACGTTTTCAAAATGAGCCCCTTTGAACGTTACAGACTGAAGATTCGCATAAGAAAGGTTCACATTGGAAAATGAGGCCCGGTCAAAATTAACGTTTTGAAGATTAACACCTTTAAGATTGACATTTGAAAAGACCTCTCCTTGAAAGTCAGCGTCTTTGACAGGCTCGCGATTTAAAAGCTGTTTTAGAGCCTTTCGCTGCCATCCTCCTGTTATCCTCTCAAAAAACCCCTTCTTGACCTTGCCTAACGGGAAGCTGACCCGAGTGTTGTCTTCCGATGCTTCGTCAAGCTCTTTTTTCTTTATTGAATCAATCGTGGCAAGGAGTTTTAATGCCTTGTTTTGAATTTTATCATTCGAGTTTTTTGTATACTGATTCAAAAAGAAGATCAGTTTGTCAGGGTTGTTTTTAACAATCTTGCGGGAAATAGTCGCCTTTGACTCAATGCTTTGATCAGGTGGCAAGGCATCTAAAACGGCTTTGAGTTCAGGAAATTCCAACTTGCTCAGGCAATCGCAAAGATAAGACCTCTCGGAAGGATATTTTTCAAAGAGGAGGGGCGCAGCCTTCGAAAGGCCGATTGCTTTCAATGAAACAAGGGACTTAAGGGCATGGAGCGCCACGTCCTGATCCTTGTCATCCAACAACTTATAAACAGCCTGGATAATTTTCTGATCTTTCTTTGCGTTCGCCCTGGCGAGCATTTTCAGGCACTCAACGCGAACACTTTTGTGCTCGTCCGAAGAAAGCAGCGGCAGGCAGGAATAATAACCGGGCAGTTCTTCCAGGTACCCTATTACCTTCAACCCTTTGACCTTTGTTTCCTGATTGTCGGCCTGTAATTCTGTTTGTGTTACGGTTTTGCCGATTTTAAGTCTTTGGCACAAATCCTCAAAAGCAGCATCCAGGAAAACTCCCTGGTCGAAAAGATCTGCTAAAATATCAATAACCGTGTTTCGATCATTGATATTGTTTAAAAGGAGTCTTGGCAACGCCTTATGATTTCGGCGAACGGAAATATTATCCAGCGTATATTGAAAGACGAAAATCAACCGTAGTTTTTCGGGGAACTTCTTGATCGTTCCAACAAGCATATTGTGAGGGACCATGCCCTGGTTGAAGAATTTCCAACTGAGAAAAGACCCCCTTCCGCCCATTTTCAACAGCGTTTGAAACAAGAAAGCCACCAACTCGAGATTGATGGTGCTGGCCTTCATCTCTTTGTATATAATGAACGCAAAGTACGCTGACCTTTTTACAACATCAGGCAAAAGGCTCAAACCTGTATCCCCCCCAAAGACCGTTTGTTTGAAAAGCCGTTCAATGGCCGTTTGCGCCTCTTTCCTTACATCCCCAACAAAGTCTTTTAGCCCGAGCAAGACAGGACGCAATCCGTTTTCAACCGGCAAGCCTCCCGCGAAAAGGATCATCTTCCGCTTTAGTTTGGCGTTTGCCCTTTTCCATTGCTCCTCAAAGGCCTGAAAAAAAGATGAACTCAGTTCTTCTGCTGTTTTTTCATCTTGGGGGGCGTTGCTATTCAGGAGGGGGAACATCTCTTTGAAGTTGATTTCAGATTTTCTTTTGTTCATGACTTGCTATTTCAAAATTATTTTCCAAAAACCTTTCCCTGACAAAAACCTTAAAAAACAAGGCGTTGTACTCTTTTGCCTGTGCCGATATATTCAGTAAAAAAATAGATTTTCACGAATCAGTTGAAAAAACAACTTTTAATTTTGATGGTCTCGCGAAAGTCCGCCAAAGCGCTTGAATTTGAACCGCAATAGCGAGCGCTAACCCCGCAGCCTGACCTCTTCCCCTGATTCCGAAGTTTATGAAATATTCCATGGCGCCTCTGATTTGGGGATAGAGCGATAAATCGCATCTGCCTTTAACTTCATATCCTGTTTGTCTGTTTTCTCATCCATGCATATCTTCAACGAAATATGAAGCTGTTGTTTATCTTCATTAGATATCACAATCTCAAAATAATCTCCTCTATCGTGTAGAGATTTGTACGGATAATCATCTCTTTCAGCAAAGAGTGTTGCCCTGCACACTTCATCAAACGTTAAAGGAACCGGTTTAAAGCAGATCTCCAAACACTTCGGGTCAACATCAACACCAAGTTTTTTTGCAAATTTCTCTAATTGTTCCCGCCCACAGTTGATTGTTCTGTAGAGCCTTCCTTCCGAGATATCTTGGCATTCCCGAACCATATATTCTATAAGAAACCGGCAGATTTCTTCTTTCCAGCCGAAAACCGCTCTATTCTTCAGTGTTTGATATTTTATTAACCTTTCATAATTTATTATAGCTCTCTTCATTCCCCGAAACACAGGAGAACTCCTGTTGGTGTAATCAAGATCGCGCAATATAATGTTTTTGTATCGATATATTACCGCGTCTTCTAAGAGTTTAATATCTAATGGAGCAAGCGTCAGCTTTGGCCCATCTTCCTGTTCAGTAAGATAAGAAACAGCTTCATAAAAGGCTACCTCTGGTATTTCCCCGGACTCCTCAATCCATTCCGCTTCTTCCTGGACATAATTTTCACCAATATCCATATAATTTATTCCAACCTTAAATCTACAGTTTGTCAACTTTTTTATTCATTTATTCTTTAAAACAAAAAACCCCTTAATCTTTGCGTCCGGTGTTATTGCTGGTTGCACCAGGGCAGGCCTGTTATCCTGTCAGGATTTTTTTCAAAGGGCTAAAAACATTATCGTTTTTTATATTTTTATGTTATTTAAATTATGTTTAACATAATCAGGAGGAATCGAAATTGGGAGGAATATAGAGCGGAGGCATTATGCCGGGCATATTCCATTAAACTTTCCATTTAACTGTGCTCTTTATTCTTTATTTCAGAGGTAGCATTTTGATCTTCATGAACCGGCTTAGCCAAAACGTGTCGCATCATAAACTGTCTGGATACCAGGGTACCGGTCGGCCGATAAAACGCAGCAGTGCATCGAGGGTTGTCAGCGGATGCGGCGGGCAGCCGGGGATATAAAGATCGACGGGCAGCACCGAAGCTGCGCCGTCGGACGCTTCGGGATGGCCGGCATATATTCCGCCACTGATTGCGCAGGCACCGCAGGCGATGACGATACGGGGCTCAGGCACGGCCGCATAGGTTTTTTCGAGGGCCAGACGCATGTTGTCCGTCACAGGGCCGGTTATCAGCAGGCCGTCCGCGTGCCGAGGCGAGGCAACAAACTGGATACCGAAACGGCCCATGTCCCAGGCCGGTGTTCCCAGCACGTTGATATCCGCTTCACAGGCATTGCACCCACCGGCCGAAACCTGCCTGAGCTTTAAGGAACGGCCAAAAAATTTGCGGGCTCGTTCGGACATGGCCTCGATACGGGCTTGTGAATCCGCTGAAAGGATCAGGTCCTCCCGTTGTGCGGCCGCCAACTGAGGGTTTGGGCTGAACGAAAGCGCTCCGCAGGAGCAGGCCTCTGCGCAGGCTCGGCAGAAGATGCAGCGCCCCAGGTCCAGCGTTAAGCGCTCGCCTTCGAGCCGGACGGCTTCGACCGGGCAGGCATCCCGGCAGGAACGGCATCCTTTTAGGCATTCACCGCAGAAAACCGGTCGCCCGGCAAACCGGTCCGGCATTTCCGGCAAGGAGCCGGCGGGATACCGCATCGTCCGGTGTTTCTGTTGCCATCTGGCTTTTAAAATATGGAACATAGTTCTGCCTTCTTTATAAATCGTGTCCGCAATAGGACAGGTTAAAGCTCTTGTTGCATAGTGGAAAATCCGAAATTTCCTGCCCGCGCAGCGCATAGGCCAGGCCGAACCAGTTGTGAAATGAGGGGTCGATGACTTTATAGAACTCGAAACGCCCCTGGGCGTCCGTGGCTGCCACATGGCAGATTTCCCCCCGCCAACCTTCGCTAAACGCGACAGCCATCCGGTCGGGGCCCGGCGAGTTGCACGCCTCAACCAGGCCGTTTTCAGCGGCTGGGGCTACAAGTTGCCGCCGGACAAACGCGATCGAATGCTTCAGTTCCAGCCAGCGGATGTAGGCTCTGGCAAAACAGTCACCCGTATGGTACGTGGCGGTAGGCAGGCTGTCGAACCTGTAAAGGGAATAGGGCAACTGGGTCCGAGCGTCACAGGGCAGCCCGCACGCCCGGGCTGCCACGCCCACCAGCCCGATTTGCCGTGCCAGATCCGCCGTCAGCGTCCCTGTTCCTTCCATGCGCGACAAAACCGAAGGCGCGCTGAACATCAGCGGCACGGCAGAGTTGAGATCTTTTTCCACGGCATCGAGGCGTTCTGCCAAAAGGCGGCGACGGTCCGCGCTGAGGCCGAAACGGACGCCGCCCGGTGTCAGCAGCCCCCGGCCGAAACGATTGCCGCAGATCAGCGCGGTCATATTCAGAACATCTCCCCGGATTCGACCGCAATAATTCAGCGTGGGCAGGAAACCAACATCGCCGGCCATCGCTCCTATATCCCCGATATGGTTAGCCATCCGTTCTAATTCGGCGGCAATGGCTCGGATCGCCTCGGCGCCGAGCGGCACCGTTGTTGCACAGAGGGCCTCCATTATAGCGCAGTAAGCTGCGGCATGGCCCACTGTGCTGTCGCCGGCAAGGGTCTCCATGTAATGCATAGTGCGCCGGCCGGGTCCGCCGACGAGGGCTCGTTCGATCCCGCGGTGCTGGTAGCCGAGTGAAATTTCCAGGTGATAAACGGTTTCACCGTGGCACTGAAAACGAAAATGCCCCGGTTCGATGATGCCCGCGTGTACCGGCCCAACCGCAACCTCGTGGACCTCCTCGCCGGCCATGGTGAAAAAATCGGTAATGCCCACCGCCGGCGTACCGGCGCCGCGGGCCGACGGCTGGAAGCGGATCGGCTTGAGCCAGGGGTGACCTTGCGGCCGAATCCCCCACTGCTCGAAGATTTCTCGCTCGAACCAGTGGGCCGATGGGCAGTCCGGCGTCAGTGACGGGTATATAGCATCGATTTTGGTGGCTACAATTCCTGCCTGTTCGCGCGCCGGCAGGCACAGTACCGCATAGAGCCTGAAACGACCGTTATGCTGTACTGCGAAGAGCGCCGAAAGGCGGCCGCCTCCGGCAACTTGCTCGATCACTTCACAGCGAAACCGATCAATGCCGATGAGCGGCACTGCCGCAGTCAAGACGGTTTCACCATTATACAGAAAGGGCATGTTCATGGACATCAGAAACCTCCTCCCAGGGTCGCGGCAGAGGCCTTGATCAACTTCCACAACGGCGGGGGCACCCACAACCCCAGTACGAAAACCACAGCCAGCAGTGTCGCCGGAACAGCCACGGATAGCATGGATTCGGCAGCCGGCCTCGAATGAATGAGTGGGGTATCCGGGAGGCCATAGGCCATCCGCATTCCGGCCCATGCCATGGCGGCAAAGGCTACAAATAAAGCTGTCAGATAACAGCCGGCTACGGCCCAGCGGCTCCCGGCGAGCGCGCCTTTGAGGATCATCAGCTCGCTGGTGAACAATCCAAAGGGAGGCGATCCGGTAATGGCTATAATTCCAGCCAGCCACAGCACGCCGCTGACCGGCAGGATGCCGAGCAGCCCACGGGCATCTCCGACATTCTTGCTCCGGTAAACCGCCAGGATATTGCCGGCCACAAAAAATAGCGCGGCTTTCGTCAAAGAATGGTTCAGCACATGCAGCATGGCTCCGGCGGAGGCTGCTCCGCCCAAACCGATGCCCACCGCGAGAATTCCCATATGTTCGACACTGGAATAGGCCAGCATGCGTTTATAATCGGTCAGGGAAATCAGTAGTATAGCCGCCCATACCATGGAAAACAGGCCGAAGAGAACCAACATGTCGCGTCCGAAATCGCCCAGGCCAGCGGCGACCAGCACGGTATGCATGCGCAGAATCGCCAGAAAAGCGCAGTTGAGAAGAGCCCCAGACAACAGTGCCGACACTAAGGATGGCGATTCGCTGTGGGCATCCGGTAGCCAGGTATGCATTGGGGCCAGGCCCATTTTGGTGCCGTAGCCCACCAGCATCAGCATAAATGCGGCCTTGAGCCAGGTTGGTGAAAAACCGGCGGCGTTTTTGACGAGCTCCGGCAGCAGCAAACTGTGCTCCAGACCGGGTCTGGCGGTGGTTGCGACGGCCAGAAAGAAATTGCCGAGCAGTGCCAGCGCGATTCCTACCGAACAGATCAGCAGATATTTCCAGGCCGCTTCCAGGCTGCGATGGTGCCGGTGATAATAGATCAACGGTGCACTGGCAAGCGTAGTGGCTTCCACCGCCACCCAGAGGATACCCATGTGGCTGGAAACGATTACCGTGGTCATGGCGGCCAGAAACAGCAGCAGGCAGCCGATAAAAATCTGTTCGGGGCGATTGCCGAATTGAAAGCCTTCCAGGTAATCGCGAATCGGGGCCTTTGGCGAGCGCTCGAGGTAGTCGATCGCATACAGGGAGGCTGCCAGAAACAGTCCGCTGCAGATGCTCAGAAATAAAAGAGATGCCGCGTCTACCGTCAGCCAGCCGGTTGCTGCGTTAAACGGCAGCGGCATTTGCCATGCCGCCAGCACAAGGGCGAAATGGGCCAGTGCGGCCGTGACCAGCAGGGTGCGGCTCAGTCGGTCGGAAGCCAGGGGGAAGGCCAATATGCCGCAGGCTGCCGGAATCAGAATTAATGCCCAGATCATGACTTCAATCCTTCAAATTTGATAACCGGTTCGTATCAATATGATCAAATTCCCGGTTGATATGACAAATCATGATGCCCATGATGAAAACGGCCGCAAAAACGTCCAGCAGCACTCCGGCTTGGACGAGCCACGGCTCGTGTATCGCAAAGGCGACGCCGAACAGGTAGATGCCGTTTTCCATAGTGACAAAGCCCAATACCTGGTTGATGGCCTTGCGGCGGGTTACGATGAGAAACAGCCCGGTCAGCATCGTGAACAACGTACCCGAAACCAGCCAATGCGCCCCCCCAGCGGCAAATGGCACCTCCAGCGACCGTGTCGCCAGGAGACTGAGCACGAACATGCCGGTACCGATCAGAACTGAAAGGGTGTAGCCGACCAAGGGATCGATTTCCCGCACCACGCCGGTCTCGCGCATGGCCCTGCGGACCATGGCGGGAAGGACGCCGGCTTTAATGGCTGTGGCTGACGTCACAAGGGCCACCGTCCAGAAACTTGGTGCTGTTTGCGACAGGAGCGCCAAGGCGCCGATCACCAGCGCCTGGATAGCCACCGTCTGCACGCAGGCACCGAGCCGGCTGACGCCCATCAGCCTGAGATTCAACAGGATCATCACAATTACCAGAAATTCATCTAAAGCTTGCATCATATTCACCGTACCGCCATGATGACGGCCAAAAGGGAAAGTACGCCGGCGGCTACGATCAACTGGGGCACGCGGACCAGTCGCAGGCGGGCCATCATCGATTCGATGCACCCAACAACCACCCCAAGAATCAGCATTGCTCCCAGACCGAGTGCCAGATTCAAGACGGGAACCGTCGTCCGCAGAGGCAGTGCAATGGAAACCAGGAGGGCGCTTAGCACCCAGAACTTGATAGCGGATGCATACTCAATCAGCGCCAGGTCCACACCGCCGTTATCCAGTATCATGACCTCGTGGATCATCGTCAGTTCCAGATGGGTATTGGGGTCATCAAAGGGAATGCGGGCATTTTCAGCCAGCAAAACCACCAACAGTGCGCCCGATGCCAGCAGCACGGTGGCACCGCCTTCCCAGGCCGGCACTCCGGCCCAGACCTGGCTGCTGAGTGTACTCAGTGAAACGGCATGAACTTTAGCGGAGATGGCGGCCAATCCAGTCAGCAGCGCCACTTCCGTCAGAGCTGAAAACTGTACTTCCCGACTGGCCCCCATCCCTTCAAAGGCTGAGCCGGTATCCAGGGCGGCTATAACGGTAAAAAAACGCATCAACCCCAAGGTGTATGCCATAAGCAGCAGATCGCCCGGAAAAGCCACCAGGGCTGGAATATCACCCAGGGGTACCAGCAGCAGTGCTATTAACGCGGCCGCCAGTCCCACCACGGGACCGGCGCGGAAAACCCACGATGTGGTACGGCTGTATACCGCTCCCTTGCGAAGCAGCTTGAACAGGTCATAATAGGACTGCAGCAGCGGCGGGCCGCTTCGACCTCCGAAGAAGGCCTTGACCCGATTGATCAGGGCCAGCAGCAGAGGGCTTGCCGTTAACGCCAGCAAAATATGAAATAGGGCATAGGCATGTGTCATGGCTCGGTCCTCACCACAGGTTCCAGATCAGCAGCAGCAGGACGGTCACAAGGATATACAGAATATACAGGTGAGTTTGTCCCTGCTGGATCCGGCGAAAAATGTCGGCCAGCCTGACGATTGTCCGGATTGCCGGCGCGTAAACCCTCTGGACAAATAAATCCGGTGTTTGGTTGTGCAGGCCGGCAGCGGCGGGGAAGAGGCCCTGCGGCTTCTTAAGGTCGCAGCGCGTTCGCAAAACCGTCTGGAACATTCCGATCAGGGGCTGGGCATATGAAGAGGCGGTATATTGCATGCGTGGTGTCGGGGCCGCATAGCCGCAGTCCCAGGTAACAGCTGTGCGGACCATGCGGCGTCGCAGCAGCATCGAGCGCAGTCCGGCAAGCAGCGCCGTCAAACCTATCAGAACCAGTGCTGCTATGCTGATTGGAGTCATCAGGTCCTGCAGCCTTTTCAGGAGGACGGTATTTACCGCAGCAGGCGTTAGTTGGGCCACCGCCGGCATCACCAGCTGGACCATTTCCGCTGCGGTCAGGCCGATGAAGACGCACAGGGCCGCCAGCGTAACCATAGGCCAGCACATGGACAGCGGCGCTTCATGGACCCCGACTGCGTCGCTGGTGCGTGGTTCTCCCAGAAAGACTGCTCCTAATGCCTTGGTGAAACAGGCTGCCGCCAGACCGCCGATAAGGGCCAAACTGCCGATGACAACGATTCCGCCCCAGACCTGGGTACCTGCGGCCACGCTGCTGAAAGCGGCGGAATAAATGAGGAACTCGCTGACAAACCCGCTAAGCGGTGGCAGGGCGCAAATCGCCGCTGCCCCCACCAAAAAGGCGGCGCCGGTCACCGGCATGGGTTTGATCAGACCGCCCAGGCGATCAATCGCCCGGGTCCCGGTGGCGTGCAGGACAGACCCGGCACCCAGAAAGAGCAGACTTTTGAAAATGCCGTGATTGATCACATGCAGCAGTGCGCCGCAAAAGCCCATCGCCGCCACGACAGGGTTGCCGGAAACGTCCCCCAGGATGCCGATCCCCAGGCCCACTGTGATAATTCCCATATGTTCGACACTGGAATAGGCCAGCAGCCGTTTTAAGTCATGCTGCGCCAGCGCAAAAAGAATGCCGGCAACACCGGACACCGCTCCGATCACGATCAGCGCCCAGCCCCACCAGGCGTCGGGTGCCTTGAGAAACGTCATTACCCGCAGCAGACCGTAGATGCCGGTTTTGATCATGACGCCGCTCATCAGGGCCGAAACGTGCGAAGGAGCCGCCGGATGTGCCTCGGGTAGCCAGAAGTGCAGGGGCACGAAGCCGGCCTTGGTTCCGAAACCGATCAAGGCCATCGCAAAGACTATCGATGCCAACAAACCCGACGCAGACAAGGCGGCAAAATCCAGGCTGTCGTCGGCGCCCAGCAACAGAAACATGATCAGTAAAAATGCCGTTCCCAGATGGGCGGCCACCAGATATGTCCAGCCGGCCCGCATCACCTCGTCCTTTTCATGGTCGAACATGACCAGAAAAAATGAGGACAGGGACATGGCCTCCCAGGCCAGCAGAAACAGAAAGCCGTCCCGGGCCACCACCACCAGCAGCATGGCGGCTATGAGCAGATTGTACCAGCACCAGCTCATCGCGACCTTTCCATTGCCGGGATCATCTGCCAGATAACCGCGGCCATAAGCTGCCGCCAGCACGCCGATTACTGCAATTAAGGACACGAAAAGCGCCGACAGGGGATCGAGGCCGACGTGCAGCGATCCCATTGGCACCTGCCAAGGAGCCGCGATGTCAACCGTCGTTCCGGCGATCAGGCTGCGCAGTCCGGCGAAAGCCGCAATAGCCGCACCGGCTATTGCGCTCCAGGGCCCGATCCACTGCGTCCGGGTGCAGCGCAGAACAGCCGCGGCTATCGCCCCGACGAGCAAAATAAAAAAAGATAACAGCAGGGGCGTCATGACAGGTTTCCTCTATCCATCAAATTTTGGACGGCAACCGTTCTGTCGATGGCTTCGGCTTGTTGCAAAAGTTCCTCACGCGGTGCCTTGCGGGCGATCGCCGCCTTGAAATCGGGCTGACGCATGGCAAAGGAGAGCCGGGACAGCAACTGCAGATGGCCGTGAATTGTGGAACTGACAATGGTAAAAAGGGTATGTACGGGCCGGCCGTCGAGGGCGTCGAATTCAACCCGCTGTTCCAGGAAGCTCAGCGACATGATCGGTCGGGGAACATGCATGACGATCGGATTGCGGACGTGCGGGATGGCCACCCCGTCGCCGATTCCGGTGGAACACAGCGACTCGCGTGCCAGGAGCACTTCCAGTAGAAAATCCCGGTCCACTTCAGCGGGCAGCGACATGATCCGGACCACTTTTGCCAATACCGCTGCCTTGTCCCCGCCGGGAACATGGTAGAAGACCCCGCCCGTCCGCAGCGCTTCCGCTATTCCCGGAAATTCGCACGGGTCGTCCGGGTGCGCTTTTCCCAGGATATCGGGAGCCAGTGGCAGATGTTTCGCCATTGCCCAATCGAGCAGTTCAATACGGTTGAACCGGTACTGATCGTTGATGCAATGGGCAGGCAGGTTGCGTTTGGCAATCCATTGATAAACGGTCTTTTCCGAAACATTCAGAAGTGCCGAGACATCACGAACGACAAGTTTCATTATACCTTTTCCCGCAGTCTTTGGAAGACCATAAGACGCTCCTTAAATTGCATAAACTTTTTTCTTTACACCCGGTCCTGGCGGCTGTCAAGATGATTTAGCCGGATTGTTCCATACCCATGTGGTGAGCAAGAATAAGTTCGGTTTAATCAGACCCCTCGATTAAAAGTGTCTCAAAATAAAAAAGTTTACTATTATATGGAATCCGCATAATCATGATAATTTAAATAAAATGTGGAAAAAAATACAACTTTATTATAAGTACATGTCATATCTTTATCAACTTATCCACTGGACACTTGCTTGCCGACCTTCTTGAACCAAGAGCAAAGTTTTCACCACTGTGGGGGAGATTATGGAAGATAATTATCAGGGGTTTTTTAAGGGACAGTTTCTTATAGCTATGCCGGGCATGACAGATCCGAATTTTTTCCAGACTGTCATCTGTATTTCTGAACATACCCAGGAAGGTGCCGTGGGTATTGTTGTGAATCGACCTCATCCTGCCATAGTTGGAAAGGATATTTTTGATGAACTTAAAATAAATCATGTTTCCGATTCTGAATCAATACCTATATATATTGGCGGGCCTGTTCATGTCGGTGAAATTTTTGTTCTGCATGGGCCTCCATTTAACTGGGAGAGCTGTCTTATGGTTACACCTTCCCTTGCCATGAGCAACAGCAGGGATATTATAGAGGTGATAGCAATGGGCGAGGGGCCTGAAGCCTGCATTGTAAGTGTAGGATGTGCCGGCTGGGGTGAAGGTCAGCTTGAATCGGAGATAAAGGAAAATGTATGGCTGACATGCCCTATTTCTGAAAAGATTATTTTTGAGATACCGGGTGAGTACATGTGGGAAGAGGCTGTGAAAAAAATGGGGATAGATCCGGGTAAGCTTTCGGATATAGCGGGGCATGCCTGATAAAAATAAAACCGCCCCTCATATTAATCTATTTTTTTGGTTTTTGCTTTTGGTTCGGACTTCTTTTTTCTAAGACAAACCTTGTCTTTCCTGACAAAAGCGCAAAGTTTGGGATTGTAATACTCTTTACAGTTTAATGGATTATATAACGGGCATTCCGGGTTTTTTTCTGACATAAATATATTTCCTCGTAGATTAATTTTCTCCCTCAGGAAAGGGAGTTGTGCTTATTGCCAACATAAGACTAATCGTCAAATAAGCTGGCAATTTTATTTAACATAACACAAAATATTAAATTTTACAAGGCATTAAGTCAGGAATGTTGTCAGGAATTGTTTTACATGTTATGTCCGTCGCAGTTTCTCCAGATTAGTTTTTGCAAAATCAATTTCAGGATCTATTGATAAGGCTATTTCATAGTACTTGATGGCCTTTCCCCTTTTTCCCATGTCACGATAATTAGAGGCAATATTTGCATAATCGATGGCAGAACCCGGATCGAGTTTAAGTACTTTCCGGAAGCACTCTATAGCCTTTTCATGCTTTTTGAGAGAAAAATTGCAAAAACCCATAAGATTGTAAATATCTGTTTTTGCGCTGTCGGATTCTTCCCCTTTTTTTAATACATCAAGAGCTTTTCTATATTCTCCGATATTTTTCAGACATACACCCATATAGGAATAGATGCTTGCAACATCCTGTTTTATAGGGTTAAGTTCAAGCGCCTGGTTAAAATAGGTTAATGCTGTTTCAGGGTCGTTAATAGATAGAAAGCATGAACCAAGATAGAATTTAATATAATACTTTCCAGGAAGCAAACTATCCATCTTTTTTAGTTCAGAAATAGCCGTTTGGGGGTTTTTGTTTTTTGATATCAGCTTGGCTGAAAACATCCCAACACTGGCCCCCAGTGAACGTTCCCTGAAATGCGCTCCTGGTATAATTGTATAGAAAGCCGGTATTTTCAGTAAGGGATGCGTTGTATCAACTATAATCACCTCAAAACCTTTTTTTGCAAGCATGGAAATGCAGTTTTGAACCTCAATCTTTATGTTATTGTCTGAAATGTCGGGAAGGGCGGTTATATTGATTTTAGTTTCCGAGTTGGTTATGAATTCAGCTTCTTTGATTTTTTTTAATTTAGGGAGACCGCTTGCCACATAATTGGAGCAGGTATTAAAGTCACCGGCAAGCTGGGCTACTTCTGAGAGGGCTCGACTTAAAGCTTTTTGCGGATCCGGAGTTGTTCCAGCGGTCCATACAATTTCGCTTTTTTCCGGGAAGGTCGATGGGTCATAGGCCAATATCCCGACTGTGGGGATACCTAAGTCGAGCGTAAAATCCGAAATATAAAGTTTTATGCCGGCATTTCTGTACTTTTGAATCATTTCCTTGACAAGCGGTTCTGTGGCTGAATCAGCACTAATTGAGGGTATTTTCAGGTTGTTTTGACCGATTATGGATGATGTGTGCCTTTCCACAACCTCGCAGATGCCTTGTATTAAGGCTTCTTCGGCACAGTTGCCTGCAGATGTCCCATTAAACTCATTGATTGTGAAAAACCAGTTAAAAGGGATAAGGGTTTCTTTATTTTGTGTCAGATTATATGCCCGTGTCCATTTTAAGGGTATGTTTTCAAATATTTTTTTGGTTGTTTCCAGTTCGTTTGAATCATCATGAACTGATTCGGCAATCATCTCAAAGGATATTGCCCTGTCTTTTAAATTTCTATATTTTTCAATGATAAAGTTATCAGGATTATTGTAGAAACTGTAAAAGGAAAATCTTTCTGCCAGCTCCATTACAGCGCTGGCCTCTGCCTGATGCGGGGTGGCTCCTTTTCCCATTTGTTTTTTTGTTCCAATAACCGACAATGCATCCTTGCCGCAACAGCTAAGATAAACCGGTATGCCCAATCTACCATTGTCTATTCTTTCGGTACTTTTAAGAATGTCGAGGTCAAGATTTTTCAGTTTTTCCTTGAACCGCTTAACTGTTTCTTCAGGGGGCACTATTTTATCCTGATCCAGTGTAAAGCCTTTAAATGCATCGTTTAATATAATCTTATTTGTCATTGATTTCGTTGTATTTCCTTATTTTGTATGTCATGTAATTAACTCAAGAAAATCCGGACGCGCTCACAGTGATATTTTTTTACCACAATTTTATATCATATAATAATAAAACTTAAAACTTGTTTTAAATTGACCGGTTTTATGCTATTTGATATATATATAAAATATTTTGTGGGGATGTAGCTCAGCTGGGAGAGCGCGGCGTTCGCAATGCCGAGGCCAGGGGTTCGAGCCCCCTCATCTCCACCATATTTTAACATATTAGAGAGGAACCCCTGTTAAATAAAAAATATTTAAAAAAAGGGTATGGATATGAGGATGAATATGGAACGTATGGCTGAAGTTAAGCGAAAAACAAAAGAAACAGAGATTAATATTAAGATGAATATAAGCGGAACAGGTAACCATGAAATTTCTTCCGGCATACCATTCTTTGATCATATGCTTAGCCTTTTTGCTGTTCACGGATTTTTTGATGTCTCAATATTTGCCGAAGGGGACATTGAAGTTGATTTTCATCATACTGTTGAGGACGTCGGACTTGTATTAGGGGATGCTTTTCATAAGGCTCTTGGAGATAGAAAAGGTATAAAACGATATGGTCATGCTGTTGTGCCGATGGATGATGCCTTAACCTCGGTTACCGTTGATCTGTCAAACCGTCCTTTTCTTATTTACAATGTTTCTGGTATTACATGCTCAAGTGGAGGTTCTTTTGACATTCATATTGCCAAGGAATTTTTCAGAGCATTTGCGACCAGGAGCGGAATGAATCTTCATATTAATGTATTGTACGGTGAGAATGAACATCACGTTATTGAATCTATTTTTAAGGCAGCCGGCAAAGCTCTTGATCAGGCGACCTCTTTTGATGAGCGTATATCAAGCGTTTGTTCCACTAAAGGCAGCTTATAAGAGAGGCTCCTATATATGCATACAATTAAACAAAATTTAGCATTTTTCAAGGGTCTCAAATTCTTTAATGCCGCGTTGCTTAAGCTTTTGTTTATTTCCTTTATATTTTTATTGCCTGCCTGCAGGTCACATGTAACCGCTCTGGAACCAGCGTCTGCTCCTTTGACCAGGGAAAAACTTCTAATTTTACCTTTTAAAAACATATCCGGGATATATGGGGAAAACATTAGTGCCAGGTGCCCTTTGTGCGGCAATGTTTTTATGACCGGAGAGGTGATTGATGATGCAGAGGATATTTTAACGCAGAGCCTGATTTCTTTGATGGAAAGCCGTAAAGGGGTGGAGTTAATTCCTTTGGAACAGGCCCGGGGTGTCTGGTCCGAAATGTTATCAAGAGATGAGAACAGACTGTCGGAGCGTGACCAAATAGTTGAGACAGGACGCATTTTAGGCGCTGACGCAGTTATGGCCGGATATGTTTATCGCTTCAGGCAACGGATCGGCACCGGATATTCTGTTGATTCGCCTGCTTCCGCGGCGTTTGATGTCCATCTTGTTGATGTGAGCGGCCGCCGTATATTGTGGACACGACGCTTTGATGAGACTCAATGTTCACTTTTTGAAAATCTTTTTAAAATCGGCACTTTTTTAAAAAGAAAGGGGGCCTGGGTTACCGTTGATAAAATGGCTGTTTCCGCTCTCGAAGATATGCTTAAAACATTAGTAACCCTGAAACCTGAACCCTGAACTTATGAACACATACAAATCATGATTATAATACCTGCGATTGATATAAAAAATGGTAGATGTGTGCGCCTCTTTCAGGGGAAGATGGATACTGAAACTGTTTTTTCCGATGATCCGGCGGCTATGGCCAGGAGGTGGGAGAAGGAAGGAGCGGAAATCATCCATGTGGTTGATCTTGACGGGGCTTTTGAGAAAACTCCGCAAAACCTGCATTCCATAAAGAAAATAATTGAGAGCATAAAAGTGCCTGTTCAGGTTGGAGGCGGAATCCGTAATATTGATACTATTAAGTTATTTTTGGATCTTGGAGTAACAAGAGTTATTATCGGAACAGAAGCGGTCAAAAACCCTCAGCTGGTAAAGGATGCGTGCAGGCTGTTCCCGAAACAGATAATCGTGGGAATTGATGCGCGTAATGGGCTGGTTGCAATAGAGGGTTGGGCACAGACTACTAAAATGGTGGCCGTGGATCTGGCAAAAAAATTTGAAGATTGCGGGGTAGCTGCAATAAATTTTACAGATATCCAGAGGGATGGGATGCAGACCGGTCCGAACATTATTGAAACCAGACATCTTGCAGAGGCTGTATCTATACCTGTGATTGCTTCAGGGGGTGTTTCAACAATAGAGGATATAATAAACCTGATTTCCTTAAAACAGGCCGGCGTTGTAGGCGTAATAACCGGCAGAGCATTATACAGCGGAACTCTTAGCCTGAGAGAGGCTATTGAAGTGTCAAAAAAATATCATTAAAACCTCTTATAATAAAATCCACCCGGTTTTTCCGTATTAGTTCAGCCACAAAGGCCTGTCTGTGTGCGAGTTCATATTTACAAGTCTTAGAATCTTTATGGCTGAACCGCAATAGCGAGCGCATTCCCCGCAGCCTGTCAGAGTAAAGCGGAGATTATTATATTTTCTCTTGACAATGTAATATAAAATAATAATATTAAAAGTTTAAAAATAATATTTTAATAAATGAAGTTCTCCATTTATATAGAACCTTCCGATACTACCTACTTTCCCTTTTCAAGGGTAATGGAGGATGCATTTCTTGGTGGTTTATATCCCAGAAGAAAAAATTAATAACATTAAAAACGCAGCTGATATTGTTGATATTATATCAGAGGTGATAGTTTTAAAGAAGTCAGGAAAAAATTTTCTTGGACTTTGTCCGTTTCATCCAGAAAAAACCCCTTCCTTTACCGTTAGCCCCGGCAAACAGATATTCTATTGCTTTGGATGTGGTGCAGGAGGAAATGTTTTTAGCTTTCTTATGAAACAGGAAGGCATTTCATTTCCTGAAGCGGCAAGAATGCTGGCCAGGCGATACAGCATCGATATCCCGGTTCGAACAATGTCTCCGGAACAGAAAAGACAAATTAGCGAAAGAGAAAGTGTGCTTGCAATAAACAGACAGGCAATGGATTTTTTTCGCTGCGCCTTGCTTGAAAACATATCAGGGAAAAAGGCAATGAAATATCTGCTGAACCGGGGGATAAGCAGAGAGATTATCGATGATTTTAAGCTTGGATATGCGCCGGAAGGTTGGGATAATCTTGCGATTTATTTTTCAAAAAAGAAACAACCGGATGGGCTTGTTGAGAAATCAGGGTTGATTATTCCAAAAAAAGGCAAGGGCGGTTTCTATGATCGTTTTAGATCCCGTATCATTTTTCCGATTTTTGATATAAGTATGCAGGTTATCGGTTTTGGCGGACGTGTGCTGGATGATTCCCTGCCAAAATATCTTAATTCTCCGGAGACACTTGTGTACAACAAGAGCCGTTCCCTTTATGGGTTGCATATGGCTAAAGGAAAATGCAGAGAAAATAAAACTGTTTTCATTGTTGAGGGCTATTTTGATCTTTTAGCGCTTCATCAGCACGGCATCCAGAATTCAGTCGCAACCCTTGGGACGTCGTTGACTCCGGAACATGTGCAGATTCTCAGAGGATTTATCGGAAAGAATGGCAGGGTTGTGCTTGTCTATGATTCAGACATAGCCGGGATAAAGGCTGCTCAAAGAAGTATAGAGGTGTTTGACAAAGGATATGTGGACGCCGCTATTGTTGTATTGCCTGTTGGTCATGATCCTGATTCGTATCTTTTGGAATTTGGGGCTGAGCCATTTATAAGTCTGGCTGCAGAATCAAAAGGTGTTATCTCGTTTTTAATAGATTGCGCGGTTAAAAAGCATGGGCTTTCAACTGAAGGGAAAATACATATTATTTCAGACATGAAAGTACCTTTAGCAGCTATAAACGATAATGTCGCAAGATCATTGTATGTCAAGGAACTTGCCGAACGTTTTGGTATCGATGAAACAGCGGTTTTGGAGAAGGTGAGACAAGCCTCTTCGGGAAGAAGCTCGGATGTCGCGAAACCTGTTGCGGATTATGTGCTTAAAAATAATGGTAACAGGCTTGAGACGCAGATAATAGCGATGATGCTTCAATTCCCGGAAGTATTGTCCGAAGTAGATAATCGTGGGTTGCTCAATCTTTTTGAAGATAATATTTTGAAATCTATCGGACAGGTTATTTTAAAGCTCAAGGACTGCTCAGGTGAGCTGGCTTCAGAACTTATGACTATTATTGATGATAAAGATAAAAAAAGTATTATAGCATCTCTGGCAATGGGGGATGAGTTGTGGGATCGCAATAAGTGTTTAAAGCGTATTGCGCAATTTGAGTCCAGCAGGTATCGCCATGAGAGAAAGTTGTTACAGGAAATAAAGGATGCAGAAGATCGTAATGACGATGAGCTGGTATTCCGTTTGTTAAAGAAAAAGCGAACGCAGGTAAAAAACAAAATAAAAAACCCTTAAGTCTGTTGGAGGCTGGAATATATGGCAAAAAAATTGGTGGCAAAGCAAAAGAGTGTAAAGAAGGACAAAGGGAAGGTATTGCCGGAGAAGGTAAATAAAAAACAAAAGATCGCAAAGATGGTTAGCAGAAAGACATCACCAGAGATGGCGGATGCAGAGCAAAAAAAGATAGAAAAGGTTAACAGGAAGATATTAAAAAACCTTATTTTAAAAGGTAGAGAGCAGGGGCGCTTAACTTATGATGAAATTAATGCGGCGTTTCCCAATGACATACTTTCTTCGGAACAGATTGATGAAACGCTCATGATATTTGATGAACTCGATATTGATGTTATTGATAAAAAGAAAGTGAAAGTATCTGCCCGCAAACAAAAAACAGGAAATGATACAACTGCAGGTAATAATGAATCTACGGCAGATTTTGGCACAGTAGCTGATCCGGTTAAGATGTATCTGCGTGAAATGGGTTATGTGACCCTTTTAAGCAGGGAAGGGGAGGTTGAAATAGCTAAGAAAATCGAAGTCGGTGAGCAGGAAGTTTTAAGGGCGATGATAGATTCGGAAGTTGGAGTAAAGTATGTTTTAGCTATTGCAGACAGTATTGAAAATGAGGAGCTTCGTATAAAACATGTGTTAAGGGATGTTGACGAAGGAGATATATATATTGACGAAGTGTTTCAGGTTGAAAAGTTTTTAAGCACGATCCGTTCTATTGAGAAAATATACGAAAAAAACATGGTTTATCGAGAAAAACTTATGTCATCTGGTCTGAGCGCCGACAAACAACGTCGGATCAGGAAAAATATTACACTACAAAACAATAAAATATTCGACTTGCTAAAACAATGGCGTTTTGAAGTTGGGATAATTGACCAGATTGAAGCAATTATCAAAGGCCATATTGACTGGTTCGACTCGATGAACAAAAAGATAATAATGTGTGCTGATAAGGTTAACTCAACGCTTACCGAGCTTCGCGCCAATTTAAAAACACAAAAGAAGTTTGTTGAATGGGCGGGTGGCCGATGTAATCTGACTAAAGATGAACTGGTTTTACTTTTTATGGAACTAAAGAACATTTTAAATCAGATATATGATAACGAAAATCTCATAAAGGCCAATAGCCGAACCTTAAAAAGGGTTCTATCTTGTGTTGAAACCGGACGCCGCAAGGCTAAAATAGCTAAGAGTGAGCTGACAAAGGCGAATTTACGACTTGTCGTTAGTATTGCCAAAAAATATACAAACAGAGGATTGCAATTTCTGGATCTGATTCAGGAAGGAAATATAGGTCTTATGAAGGCGGTGGATAAATTTGAATATCGCCGAGGTTATAAATTCAGCACATATGCTACATGGTGGATACGACAGGCTATAACCCGGGCGATTGCGGATCAGGCTAGAACAATCCGGATTCCGGTCCATATGATTGAAACTATAAACAAGCTTATCCGAACCTCAAGATCCCTGGTTCAGGAGTTGGGGCGAGACCCTAAACCCGAGGAAATAGCTGAGAAAATGGAACTTCCCCTGGACAAGGTTCGCAAGGTTTTAAAGATTGCAAGAGAACCTATTTCACTTGAGACTCCCATCGGAGAAGAAGAGGACAGCCATCTTGGCGATTTCATAGAAGATAAAAAATTTATGCTTCCTTCGGATGCTGCTGTAAACCTGAACCTTGCAGAGCAGACAAGAAAGGTTCTTGCGACGTTGACTCCGCGTGAAGAGAAGGTGCTGCGCATGCGATTCGGGATAGGGGAAAAGGCTGATCATACACTTGAAGAGGTGGGACAGGATTTTACTGTTACACGTGAGAGGATAAGACAGATAGAGGCTAAGGCCTTGAGGAAATTGAGACATCCGACCAGAAGTCGTAAACTTAAAAGCTTTATTGAAACCTAACTCTTGACAAAACTTATTTCTAAGAGTAAAAAAATTGATTTGTGGCCAAGTTGATTCGTGGGCCCATAGCTCAGCTGGAAGAGCCACCGGCTCATAACCGGTCGGTCCCTGGTTCGAACCCAGGTGGGCCCATACATCTGTTTTGATCAAGGCGTGGGGATGAGTAACCACGCCTTTTTTTACTATAAGTTGTTTTGCTAAAATCATGGGTTGCACTTCCTGTCAGGTTTGTCTGTTGATCTTGAATTGCAACCAGATCTTACGACATTTATGCCAGCAATAATAGCCGATATTATTAAGATAATGGAAGACATAGCCCCATCCTATCTTGCCGAAGAATGGGACAATGTCGGGCTACAGGTCGGGCAAAAGGACTGGCCTGTACGAACTGTACGGATTGCTTTGGATCCTCTCCCAAATGTTGTGGCTGCTGCCTGCAGAGAGAGGGTTGATCTTTTAATTACGCATCATCCGTTGATATTCAAGCCTTTAGGTTCTATTGACTTCAGCACTCCGGTTGGGGCGATAATAAATATGGCGTCCAAGCACAAAATGGCCATATTTTCTGCACATACTAATCTTGACAATGTAACAGATGGTTTAAATGATATTCTTGCTCGCACGATTGGTCTTAAAAATCTGGAAGTACTCGGGGAACCCATTGAGCCGGAATATTATAAACTCGTCATATATCTGCCTGTTGAATATGAACAGAAGGTTTTAACCTCCCTTTTTGAGACAAAGGCAGGGAGAATAGGCGCATATACATCCTGTTCTTTCCGAAATAATGGCAGGGCAACCTTCAGGCCGGGTTCTTTGTCAAAGCCTTTTATTGGAAAACCGGATGATATGTCTCATGCGGATGAGATCAGGCTGGAAACCGTTGTGCAAAAGGATGATCTGGAGAACGTTATTGAGCATTTGAGGGCAAATCATCCTTATGAAACCATGGCGTATGATGTTTATAAGCTGCAGCCGTCTGATAGCATTTTGGCTGGAAGGCAGCAGGGTCTTGGCAGGATTGGAGATCTCGCAGGGGAGACTAAACTTTTACCCTTTGCCTTGGAAATTAAGAAAAAACTACGCCTTGATTTTGTTAAAATCGCAGGAAACCCTGATCTGCCTGTAAAGAAAGCTGCTTTATGCACGGGGAGCGGTTCAAGTCTGATAAATAATTTTTTTGCATCCAGTGCTCAGGTATATATTAGCGGGGATTTTCGGTATCATGATGCAAGAGCTGCAGAAGCAGCAAATTTAGGTATTATCGATATCGGCCATTTTGCGTCAGAGCATTTAATTATTGAAGTACTTGCCAAGAGGCTCAGAGAGATTATATTTAAAAATAGAATTGATGTTAAGGTTGAGGCGTGCGAGTCTGAAATCGATCCGTTTGTTATTTTATAAGGGATGAGCGGTTTTATTATTAATGACTAATGACAAGTGACTAATGACTAATATGAAAGAACAGATAGATATTCTGGTAAAACTGCAAAAAATAGAAATAGAATCAGGCGATATTCAATCAAAGTTAAGCAGCGTTTCTGAAAAACTTGATTCTTTTGATGCCGGACTCAAGGAGTTTGAACAGTCTATGGTTGATAAAAAGTCTTTGCTCAATGATTTGAGCAAAAAATATCGTTCCTATGATTCTGTCGTTCAGACGAATCTTGCCATGGTCAAAAAGAGTCAGGAAAAACTTGGAGCTGTTAAGACAAACAGGGAATACCAGGCCTTATTAAAGGAAATTGAAGAATTAAAGACAAAAAACTCTCAAGCAGAGGATGAGATGCTGTTATGTCTGGATCTTATGGATGAAACAGAAAAAGACATTTGTGTAAAAAAAGAGGAATATTCAAAGTTAAAAGAAAGAGTAAGTAGTGATAAAGAGACTATAATGCAGGAAGTGGAGCACGGAAAAGAAAGGCTTGCCAAGCTTAAGGCCGAATGGGACAGCATCTCAAGTAGAGTAAGGCCTGAATTGTTGGGGAAATATATGATGGTAAGCCAACGGGTTAAAGGGGCGGCAATAGCCCCTGTTAAAAAATCCGTATGCAATGGATGCAACATGAATCTTCCTCCGCAAATGTATAATGAGCTTCAGCGTTGTGACAGTTTGAAATTTTGCCCTAACTGTCAAAGAATTATTTACTGGGAACAATCATAGAAATCGGTCGGAGCAGTTTAGACGATCGCTGAATCATTTTTTTGATTCAGAGGAAAGTCCGAACACTGCAGGGCAGGGTGCTCCATAACATGGAGTCGCGGTGACGTGAAGGAAAGTGCAACAGAAAGTATACCGCCTGCCTTTTAATTTTCATTCCATGAGAATTAAAAGGCGGGTAAGGGTGAAAAGGTGCGGTAAGAGCGCACCAGTTTCCCGGGTGACCGTGGAAGCTCGGTAAACCCCACCCAGTGCAAGACCAAATAGGGGAGTGTTTGAGGATGGCCCGTCCAAGCTCCCGGGTAGGTCGCAAGAGATGCCTGGCAACAGGCATCCTTAGATGAATGATCGTTGCCTTGTCCGGGGTAACCTGAACAGGGTACAGGATTCGGCTTATAAGCCGCTCCGGCCGTTTTTTTTCCGAGTCTATAAGTCCTTAAGGGAAGCAAAAAAACAACTATTATAAAAACACGAAATATTGAACCGCAATAGCGAGCGCATTCCCCGTAGCTTGCTGCTGGGTTCTTCAAAACCCGAAAAAGAAAGTTAGCAACTTAATTTTCAGGTCTTATTTCGTGTTTTAGTACTTTCGTATTTTCGTGATTAATTTTAAGTAGTTTATTAATTATTTTCATGGTGAAGAACATGCTGCATATTGAAGAGCTTAGAGTAGAAGTAGGCGGAAAAACAATACTGAAAAATGTTAACATGGAAATCCCTGAAGGGGAAACCCACATACTTTTCGGGCCAAATGGATCAGGCAAGACCAGCCTGATGATGACCTTAATGGGGTTTTCCGGCTATAATGTGACACATGGGAAGATTACGTTCAAAGGGGAAGACATTACCTATATGCCCATTTACGAGCGTGCCCGCCTTGGCATAGGCGTATCCTTCCAGAGGCCTCCAACTATTAGAGGTTTAAAGACAAGGTCGATTGTTGAAATCAGCGCCGGCAATCGGTCTGTTGATGTTGATGAACTGGCAAAACAGCTTAATTTTTCCGATTTTCTTGACAGGGATGTAAACCATAACTTTTCAGGAGGCGAAATAAAGCGTTCCGAACTCCTTCAGCTTACAGCGCAGCAGCCTGACCTTGTTCTTCTGGATGAACCGGAATCAGGGGTAGATCTTGAAAGCATCGTCCTTATCGGCGATACAATCAATTTGCTTTTACGCAGGGGAATTAAACATCCAAGAGAAAAACATCATAAAGAAATGGTCGAGGATCGGAGTAAATCCGCCCTTGTTATTACCCATACAGGCAATATACTTAATTATATAACGGCTGACAATGGCCAGGTTCTTTATAACGGAGTCATGTGCTGCTCAAGAAATGCAAGAGAAATTTTAAAATGGATAAGAGAATACGGCTATAAGGAGTGCGTCAGATGTACACAATAGATGATGCTGAAGATATTGAGCTTAATCTTAACAACTACAAGGTTGATGCCAAAGACCATGCATATATTGAAAATTTGTCGCAAATTGGATCAACAGATGCAAGCCAGATGTTAGATGTTGGTGTGGATACTGATGAAAATGATCGTGTCGGCAGCTTCATACAGAAAGACAAATCTGTAATACACTGCAAAACCATGCAGGACGGTATTGAGGTTATGAGCATATCTCAGGCTCAGGAAAAACATGGGTGGCTTTCCGATTATATGTGGAAAAATATATCTCCGGATATGGACAAATTTACATCCCAGGCAAAGAAAAAACCTCATGAAGGGTACTTTATACGTGCCCTTCCAGGCGTTAAGACAGAGCATCCGGTACAGTCATGCCTTTATATTGCTAAAGAAGGATTTTCGCAAAATGTTCACAATATTGTGATCGCTGAAGAAGGTTCGGAACTCCATATTATTACAGGGTGCGCAACAGCGCCACATCTGGTTTCAGGGCTGCACGTAGGCGTTTCGGAATTTTATGTCAAAAAAGGGGCAAAACTTATATTTACCATGATTCATGACTGGGGTGAAAAGATAAATGTACGGCCCAGAACCGCGATCGAGGTGGAAGAAAACGGGCTTATTATTTCAAACTATATATCATTAAGACCTGTGGGGTCACTCCAGATGTTTCCCACAACATACTTGAACGGGAAAGGCGCTGTCGCGCGTTTTAACAGCGTTCTGGTGGCGAATAAGGGTGATTTTCTGGATGTGGGCTCGCGAGTAGTGCTTAATGCTCCTGACACGCGCGCGGAAATAATATCTCGCGCAATTACATACGGAGGATCAATTATCGCCCGCGGCGACCTGGTCGGCAAGGTTCCCGGCATTAAGGCACACCTTGAATGCAAGGGTTTAATATTAAAAGATGGGCTTATGCACGCCATACCTGAGCTCCGGGCATATGTTCCAGGTGTTGAGATGTCTCACGAGGCTGCGGTAGGCAAAATTGATCAGCGTGAAATAGAATATCTCATGGCAAGGGGCATTGATGAGGATGAGGCAATATCAACCATTGTTCGCGGGTTTTTAAATGTGGATATAGAAGGATTGCCGCCAGGTCTCAAAAACAAGCTTGACAAGATTATCTCCAAAACCCAGAAAGACATGCTATAGAAACAGAGTTAAGTTATATGCAACAAGCTGATTTTGATAGCACTTTTGCTGAAAAGGTGCGGATATTTTCTCATGATTATCTGAAGTGTTTCAAATATATTTCCGGTTTTGATTCGCACAAGCATGGTTTTACAAAAAGGCTTTATTCAACGCTGATATCTACTTCCCAGCTTTTAGAGGACTTTCTCGATTTTCACGGAGCAAAAAACAACAGCGACTGGTATTTTTACAGAGAGCTTACAGCGGCTGTCAGACATTTGAGCCTGGCTGGTTACTCATATCAACATTTATCAAACAGGCTTGTATTTTATGACCTTGTGGACACAGAGGGTTTTGAAAAACAAGGTGAAATTACATTTGATTTTTTGAAAAGCTCTATTATAAAAATGGCGCCTGTTATACTTGATGAAGCAAGATGCCTTAATATCCCCATTCCTGATGAAACTTTTAACCCCGCCTATTTCCCGACTATTCCGACCGGTAAGATGCTCGATTATAATATTGACGATAAGGATAAAGATCAGCAGAAGAAACATATAGTTAAAATTGCCAGTAAATTTTTGAGTATTGCAAAAGACTTTGACCGGTTGGGTTTTTATGAACCATACAGTATGGAAGAAATATCGACCATTGTGCCGGACAAGGTTAACGAGGTTGAGATTAGATACTTTGAGATGCTTGTGCACAACCTTCAATCTTCATTTGATACATATGTGATACATGGAGGATTCAGGTTCGGCAACAGGAGGCTTAAGCAGCTCCGCGGCTATATTTCAATTACATTCCATCTTCTTCAGATGATCGGCAGGCTTCTCCATTTTTATGAAAGACACTTGTATGAAGCTGGATACAAAAATATTTACAAAAAGGTTCAAGACCGACTATTTTCCATTATCGATACTTCAGTTATGCTTGACCGTATTATTAATTACGGCCTGTATTATGCTTGCCACTTTCTGATGACCGGCAAAGCTTTGGCGCGGGATATACTGAATGAGAATATAGAGCGTTCTTACATTACTGTCGGCATTCCAATAAAACTTGGTTTTCACAGCAGGCCAAGTCTTCTTGTTGCCAAAATTGTTCAGCATTACGGGGGGCAGGTAGAACTATGTGTAAAATCGGACAGGTTCGATGCCAGCAGTGTGCTTGACATACAATGGGCCGGCGGTAAAATACAGAATGAAAATATCAAAAAGGTTACATTCGAAGGGGATATCCGTGCCTTAAAGGATATAGAAATGCTTGCCAGCGTCAATTACGGTGAGGATACAATGGGGAAAGGGGTTCCGCTGCCTGAAGGATTGAATTATTTAAGATAAGGTAGAAACATGATCCCAGCAATTATTGTAGCTGCCGGTAAAGGCGTCAGGATGAATGATAAACTGCGCAAGCAGTATCTTTTGCTTGCGGGACGTCCGATTTTGGCTTATAGCCTGCTGGCTTTCGATGCATGTGATTTGATAGATCGCATCATTCTTGTTGTTCCCCCCAAAGATATTGATTATTGCCGGAAAAATATTGTTGCCCCTTTAAGGCTTTGCAAAAAGATCGATCTTGTGCCAGGTGGAGAGAAACGTCAGGATTCTGTATATAACGGTCTTATGGCAGTTGATAAAGATGCTGAGATAGTTGTTATCCATGATGGTGTGCGACCCTTTGTTTCTCAGGAGCAGGCAGCGGCATGCATAGCCGGCGCAAAAGAGTATGGAGCATGCATCCTCGGTATTCCCGCAGACGATACCTTAAAGCAGGTAAACACTTCCGGTTTTATATGCAATACACTTAAAAGAGATGATATATTGCTTGCACAGACCCCGCAGGCTTTTAAATATGACCTGATAATCAAAGCCCATGAAAATGCAAGGAGGGAAGGCTTTGCATGCACAGATGATGCATCTCTGGTAGAAAGACTCGGGGGAAATGTTAAAATAATTTACGGCAGCAGACGGAATATAAAAATCACAAACAGGGAAGATCTTGTTTTTGCAACAGCATTACTTTAATTGTATAGGAATTTCCATCAGAGCCCTTTGGCGGATAACTTTAGGCATTTTAGGCACTTTAGCTCACTTTAGGCACTCATATCCGCAGTACATATCTTGTTGGATCTGATACACCCGCCTTTTTAAAACCATGCTTTCTCAAGATGCAGCTATCACACTTTCCGCATGCCAGGTTTTCCGGAGAAGGATCATAGCAGCTATGTGTTAAGGAATAATCAACTCCAAGTTCAATCCCTTTTTTTATAATTTGGGCTTTGGTCATATTAATTAGCGGAACTCTTATCTTTATTTTTGTAAGCCCTTCCACTCCCGCCTTTGTGGCAAGATTTGCCATTTGTTCAAAGGCTTTTATGTATTCAGGCCGGCAGTCGGGGTATCCGCTGTAGTCGATAGCGTTGACGCCGATAAATATATCGGATGAAAGAAGAACCTCTGCCAGAGCAAGGGCATAGGAGAGGAAGATTGTATTTCGCGCAGGCACATAAGTGACTGGGATCTGTTTTCCTATCTGCTTTATATCTTTTACCTTTGGCACATCAATGTTGTCGGTAAGGGCTGAAGCGCCGATAATTTTAAGATCCATGTTTATTACAAGATGCTTTGCAACATTAAAGGCATCCGCCACTTTTTTAGCTGCCTGCAGTTCAAAAGCGTGGCGCTGTCCATAGAAAAAAGTTAAACTATGTATTTCAAAGCCTTCATGCTTTGCAATGGCCAGAAGGGTCGTTGAATCAAGGCCTCCGCTTAACAGGACAACCGCTTTTTTTCTTGTAATCATAAACCCTCAATCTTTCATATGACTTTTTTCACCACGAAGCTCACGAAGACCACGAAAATAGAAGCATCCATAAACCCCTGAGCCCTAAACCCTATACCCCTCTTTGTTTATCAGGCCAGATTATTTTATGCACTTGAAGATGAAGCCTGATGTTCAGATTATCCTCAAGTATCCACTTTGCAAGCTTAGCACAGGTAATTTCCCCGGAAACAGGAGAAAACAGTATGTTCTTTTCAGCAAATTCAGGAGATATCAATTTTGTGATATCTTTGGCATACTCATAATCCTTACGGTTTCCGATCACAAATTTGACCTGGTCCTTTTGATTTAGCCTTTTAAGGTTTTCAAGATCATTCCTGTCACTTTCACCACTGGTCGGGCATTTAATATCCACGATTTTTACGCATCGTTTATCAACCATGCTTATATCAAACGTTCCGTTTGTTTCCATCATAACCTCGTATCCTTTTTCAAGGAGTTTTGATATAAGCAGAGGTGTATTATCCTGAAACAACGGTTCTCCGCCTGTAATTTCAATGAGCGGGCAATGATAAGTCGCGACCTTCTGAAGGATTTCGGATAATTCCATTTCCATTCCTTCTTCATAAGCATAACGGGTATCGCAGTATGAGCATCTTAAATTGCATCCGGTAAGCCTCACAAAAACACATGGAAGCCCGGCATATAAAGATTCCCCCTGAATACTGTAAAATATTTCATTAATTAAAAGAGTCATGGCGGTTTTCTTCTAAGTTGACTTAATCAAGTGTTAAGTGTTAGGTGTTAAGTGTTAAGAGCTTGATAGAACAGATAATTGCTTTAACCGAACACCTGACACTTAACACTTAACTTAAATGAAAACAATAAGCATACTAAAAAATACTGTTCAGGAATATGCATGGGGGTCTTATACCGCCATTGCCGAACTTTCAGGTAAAAAGTCGCCTTCTGCCAGACCCCAGGCCGAATTCTGGATGGGAGCACATCCAAAGGCGCCTTCCATGGTTAATTATGGCGGCAAATGGGTGTCTTTGCTGGAATTGATCAGGAATAATCCTGAAGATATTCTTGGCAGAGAGGCGGCGCAAAAATTTAACAATACCCTTCCGTATCTGTTCAAGGTTCTTGCAGCGGCAAAACCTCTTTCCATACAGGCTCATCCAGGTAAAATGCAGGCAGTCAAAGGTTTTGAAAAAGAAAACAGGCTTAAGATTCCAATAGATGCTTTTAACAGGAATTATAAGGATGATAACCACAAGCCGGAATGTATATGCGCGCTCACCAATTTCTGGGTTTTGAACGGGTTTCGCAGGGTTTCTGAAATTCTATTGCTTATGGAAAAAATCTGCCCGCAGTCTTTGGCTGGAGCGCTTGTTGATCTTCGAAACCAGCCGGACAAGCAGGGGTTAAAAAACTTTTTCAGCATTCTTTTAACAATGGAGTCTGATCGAAAAAAGCAGGTCATAGATGATGTAATAGTAAATGCAGAAAGGTTTTCAGAAAATGACAACCTTTTTAAATGGATGATAAAACTTTATAATGAATATAAGGCGGACATAGGGGTTTTTTCTCCAATACTGCTTAATTTGATTTGCCTTAAACCCGGCCAGGCCATGTTTATCCCGCCAGGGGCGCTTCATGCCTATCTTGATGGAGTGGGGATTGAATTAATGGCAAACTCAGACAATGTCCTGAGAGGCGGACTTACTCCAAAACATGTGGATGTGCGGGAGCTTTTAAGTGTTCTTGATTTTGAAGAAAAGGGGATCAATATAATAGCTTCAAAAAAATGCAAGGATTTTGAGATGATCTATCCGAGCCCGGCCGAGGAATTTGTTCTTTCCGTGATTTCCGTCAACAAGGAAATAGCCTATAAGAGTCCTGTAAAAAGAAGCATTGAAATTATCCTTTGCACCGATGGGAAGGCGCTTATCACCGACATGGACAACAACATCGCCATTGATCTTAACAAGGGCGTGTCGGTTGTTATACCTGCCGGCGTCCAAAATTATACCATTAACGGAAAAGCAACCCTTTATAAGGCTGCGGTTCCATTTTAACAGGGGGGACTACTGGGACGTTCTCAACTTTTAAACTTGAGAGGACTATGGGAACGTTCATAGTATTATCAACTTCTTTGCCTAACCTCATACACTCTAACATGCGACTATTAAAAGGGGCATAATCCTTGAACCGGCAAAATATACCAAGGAGCATCCTGACGTTAAATCGAGCCTGGATGATTATTTCAAATTAAGCAGGGAAGCCATGAAATATGTGGAGAAACATTGTTGAAAGCAAAAGCTGAAAATATTGAAATTGACGGTATTGGACAGATTTTTTTTGAACGCAGTAAGCGGGCAAAGAATATCAACATTTCGTTAAAACCGTTCAAAGGTGTTAGAATTGCCGTTCCTTATGGCGTATCATTTGATAAAGCCAGGCAGGTTGCTCAATCCAAAAGAGGCTGGATACGAAAACACCTGGATAAAATAAAGCAGGTGGAAAAGGCGCATGACGTCTTTATAAAGAATTCTATTGAAATCGACAGGGCAGAAGCAAAAAAGAAGCTTGTTTACAGATTAAATGAATTGTCCGAGAAACACGATTTTAACTATAACAAAGTGTTCATAAGAAACCAAAAGACCAGATGGGGGAGCTGTTCAGCCAGGAATAATATAAGCCTCAACATGAAGCTGGTCAGATTGCCGGGCGAAATGATCGATTATGTCCTCTTGCATGAACTTGTTCATACCCGCATAAAAAATCACGCCAATGGATTTTGGGCAGAGTTGAACAGGCTTGATGGGGATGCTAAAGAGAAGAATAAAAAGATGAATGAATATAAAATGTTTTTACTTTGAAATGTTTCTCTATGCTCGGTATCACATCTTGGAGACTTGCGGTCCATAAATAAGTAAATAACTTGGAAGAAATCCCATCGGGGTAGGTCTCGATAAAGAGGTGGGCGGTCACCTGATGGTTGATTAGGTAAGTTACTCGCTGGGAGAGCCATGTTCGGAACCATTCTAATTTCAGCCTGCACATTTATGCATATCTATGTTTTTTGGCGGGCCGCCTCAGTACCATTTATAGACCGGCACGTATCCCGAAAGATCCTTATCCGGGCAGGAGTGATCCTGTGGGCCATTTTTTTCTTTGGACGCGTGATAGGGCACGCCAGAACCGGAGTTCTGGCCGGAATGCTTGAATTTATCGGAATGAACTGGATGGCCGTTTTATTCCTGACTTTTATTCCTCTTCTTTTAATAGATCTCTCCACCCTTTTCGGCTTTCTCATGCCCCGGTTATCTTCCTCGCTACGAGGATGGGCATTGTTAGTCGGTGTAGTGCTTTCGGTGATCGCGCTCATACAGGGCCTGCGGCCCCCGGTGATAGAAAAATATGAGGTGAGCCTTTCCGGCCTTCCCGATGCTATGGACGGAACAGTACTCGTCGTCCTGTCCGATATGCACCTTGGTTCGCAGCTCGGCGAGTGTTGGCTGGCGGCTCGGATCGCCCAGGTAAAGGCTCAGCAGCCCGACCTTGTGGTTTTACTCGGTGATATTTTCGAAGGGCATGGTCCACCTGAAGACCGGTTGATTACAACACTTAAGCAACTCTCCGCACCTTACGGTATCTGGGCCGTCCCCGGCAATCACGAATTCTACGGGGGAGGTAAAAAGAGCCTGTTTAAGGAGGCAAGTTTCAAGTTGCTAAGCAACGGGTGGACCGAAGTGAGGCCGGGTCTCGTCCTGGCAGGCGTGGATGATCTCACGGCCGGACGTCTGAACGGCCAAGGCGGCGATCCCATCTCGCAAGCGCTCGCAGGTCGCCCCCCGGGTGCTACCATCCTCCTTTCACATACGCCGTGGCAAGCCGAAAGGGTAGCCAAAGCTGGTGCGGGACTGATGCTCTGTGGTCACACCCACGGAGGACAGATATGGCCATTCGACTATCTGGTCCAAAGCCGGTATCCGCTATTGGAGGGACGTTACGAGGTGGATGGTATGACAGTTATCGTATGCAGAGGCACGGGCACATGGGGGCCGAGCATGAGACTCTGGCGTCCCAGCGAGATCCTCCGTGTGACACTGCGAGTGAACGGGGGAAATGGCTCCGGGTAAACCTTGGTCATATTTCGGCGGGCGTCTATGTTTTCCATGTCCGCTGAGCATGGTTATTGAATATTTGCAAAAACTTGTAACCTTTTTATCTGTTATGCGTTTTAAAACATATATGGAAGTGTACCTGGAGTTTTACAAGGAACACAAAGACAAGCTATTTGCATACCTGATGCGCTTGACAGGAGACTATTACCTGTCAAGTGACATTATGCAGGAGAGTTTTAAGCGCCACCTTGAGCATTATGGAAAACAGGCAGGAAACGTTTCGCTCCTTTATAAAATAGCGCGCAATGCGTTTTTTGACCATGCACGGAAACAGGGGCGCACCACCCAGCTTAAAAACAACAGGGAAGACTGCTCAAATGACCAGGAACAAGCCTTCATGGTACGAGAGGAATATCGCCGGGTACTTGGGGCCATGCAGGGGCTTGAAAAAGACGAAAGAGATATGTTGGCCCTCGCTGTCAGTAGCGACCTCTCCTATCGGGAAATTGCTTCAATTTCCGGCATAAGCGAGGCGAACGTCAAGGTAAAGGTGCACCGTGCTCGTCTTAAGCTCAAAAAGATCCTACAGGCAGGAGATGAATGATGGACCACATGATCAGCATGTTCATAGATGAGGAATTAGACATTGATGACAAGATTCGCTTCGTGGAAAGCGTGCATACAGATGAGGCCTTTAAGGACCAATCGATTGAGCTTTTGCACCAGGAAAAGCTTGTGTGCTCGGAAGTTGTACACCGTGTCCCGACAGTCGAGTTCAAGCCGAGTAAAAATGTCGTCTATTCCATATTACGCCCTGCGCTTATTCTTGCTCCGGCAATGGCGGCAGCCATGGTCATTTTCTTTGTATTTTTTTTAAAGTCGCCTGAAGTGAGCACTTCTATACCGTACAGGTTTGTCATTTACCAGCCGGATGTTAGCCGGGTGGAAATTACCGGAAGCTTCACGGATTGGAGAACAATTCCTATGAAAAACACCGGCTCCAGCGGGTATTGGGAAGTCACATTCAATATCGCAAAGGGGGAACACCGGTTTACCTATATTCTTGACGGCCATCAGAGGTTTGCCGACCCAACCATAATGATCCGAGAACAGGATGATTTTGGTGGTGAAAATTCAATCCTCTTGGTGGATGTATAACGGATAATCATGAAAAAATATGTTTTGCTGGTAATTACTGTCCTGCTTTTACCTATAGGTTGTGCAAGCCGCCACTACTACACGGTTGAAGAGAACACTGTACGCATCTGCCTCAAAAAAAATGATGCCCGGGTCGTATACTTTGTGTCCTCCCTCAATGGGTTCGAGCCTGTCATGGCAAAGGAAAATGGTGATGAGACATGGGATGTCACGGTTCCCAAAGATGTCGAGTTCAGTTACTTCTATATCGTGGACGGAGTTGTCTATGTTCCGTTGTGCGCCTTTAAGGAAAATGACGATTTGGGCTCGGAGAACTGCATATATGTTCCGAGCATGTAACCTTTTTATTTGTCATGCGTTATAGTAGTTAAAAGACGCTGACAGAACAAAGGAAAAAATGTGAAAAGAATATTTGCAATAACATTGGCTGCCTTTTTGTGTGTCCCTGCGGCATTCGCGGAAGAAGCGGATGAAGGTCTGCACAATATGCCCGCCGAGCAACAGCAACATAAGTCGACTATACAATCTCGTATCCACAGCAAAGAGGGCATAATGATGCTCCAAAACAGTCTTAGGAGCCGCTTCGGCGAGGAGTTTGCATTGAAAGCCCAACTGATGATAGGGAAGGCAAAGGAGGAAGGACTACCTGTTGAACCTATCATGGAAAAGGCATACGAGGGAATGGCCAAAGGTGTACAAGCAGAAAAAATCCTACAGGCGATGAATAAGGTGCGCAACCGCTACCAATACGCGGACGTACACGCCAAGGGGTTCACAGAAGATAAGAACGACAGAAACCATATACGGAATACCATAGCCCAGTGTCTTGCAGCGGGCCTGGCCGATAATGATGTGCGCAACATAGCATACAAGCTGCGTCTAAGGGCACAAAGGATGACAAATGCAGAAGCGGTTGAGCTTGCCGCAGAGGCCTTCGGGGCGGCAAGGGACATGGTGCGTCTTGGGGCTTCCACGATGGCAGCCACCAACGCCGTGGGCCAGGCCCTGGAGCATGGTTATATCGCAAAAGATATTAAGACGATGAGAGATTCGTTTATATCCCATGCCAGGGATGCCTCATCGGCCGACAGCCTTGCCATAAGCTACTCTTTTTCAATCATCTCCGGAGGGGGCCCTGAAATGTTTGGTTCCTCAGGTGGCCCCACGATAGGCGGCGCTGAAACATCGGCAGTAAAAGGGGGCTCAGTCGGCAACATTGGCCCAACCAGCGGCAGCGCCGGCACAAGCAGCAACGTTCTTGGCCCGACCGGTGGCGGAGTTATTGGTCCAACCGGTGGCAGCATTAACCCGACCGGCAGCATACTTGCCCCAGGTGGCGGAGGCGTTGATCCAATCGGCGGCGGCCCAGGTAGGCCTGGCGGCGGCGGGGGCCGACGTTAATGAGTTGCCGCGCATACGTTACAAAGCATACAAAACCATAGGTGGGAAATAGTTGTGATGACCAAAGACCAAGCTCTTAAACTCTCAGAAGAAATACAATCCCTGTGCCATCAGCATGGCTTATGGGTTACGGTAGAGCACGAGAACAAACCTGATTTAAGGACAATTCGTATAAAGGAAATCTCTATTAAGATACAATCAGAAAAGAAACACCTCGATTGATACCTAATTCCCACCCCTAATTGAGATTGACTCAATCAGGGTAACATATAGATAAGCAACCAACACGCGCACCACAGAAGGCCGGTTGGGAAGCAAAAGCAACACTTGCTTCTTGACCGGCCTTTTTTGTTTTCTTGTTCCATACAAAACTCAACCAAAAAGGGGGTGAGAAAAAGACCAAAGTGACAAAAGCGGCTTATAGATTTGGATAAACAAAATAACGTATAATTAAAGGAGATATTATTATGTTGAAGAAAGTTATGATTATTTGTCTTGCACTATCTTTTGTATTTGTTGGCGGCATTGGTATTGTGTTAGCATTTGACCACATTGGTCCGCCAGAAGTGCCACCGATGGGACCGCGAGGAGATCAAGATGGCGATTGCCAGAATTTCATCAGTCATGATTCCAGTATTATAATTGCTGGGTATGACGATGATAAGGGAAAAGGCGACCAGGACAAGCTAAGAGATGGCTCATGCCTGCCTTTCACCAGGCATGATTCCAGTATGATATTAGCACTCGATGACTGCGATGGTCCTTATGGCCCAAATGGTGGCGACGCTGGGGATGGACCGCACGGCCCTGGAGATTGCATCTGTGGATGTTAAAAAACTCTTGACAAAAAATAATAATAGTATAAAAGAATTAAGAAACTTAAAAGAGGCAGCTAAATAATGCATAAATTTTCAGGCAAATATTTTAGTTTTTATCGGTATTATTTTTATAATACCGGGTTGCCTGAGGTGCGTTGAGGATATTTAAAAAATTATTTAAACGCAAAAAGCCGTGGGCAGACCTTAAAACCCGCGGCTTTTTTTATTTTAAAAGGCCGTGGGGAATAAAATGCTTCATGGCCTTTTTTGCAAAAAAAAAAAGGGGGGTAGGTTATGACTATTTTAGGCAAACGTATTCGGCTGGAACGTATAATTAACCGTAATACAGGCAAAACAGTAATTGTTCCAATGGACCACGGCATTTCAGTCGGGCCTATTGACGGCTTGCAGGACATGAAGAGTATAATACAAAAAGTGGCTGAAGGCGGAGCAAATGCCACCGTTATACATAAAGGCCTTGTAAGCGAAGGCCATCGCGAAAAGGGCGAAGATATAGGTTTGATCTTGCATCTGTCTGGATCAACCAACCTTTCCCCCTATCCGAATGCCAAAACTCTGGTTTGTTCGGTTGAAGAGGCTGTAAAGCTTGGCGCGGATGCAGTATCCATACACGTAAATATCGGGGATGGCGGTGAAAAAGAAATGTTAAATGATTTTGGCAGGGTGAGTTATGAAGCTCGCACATGGGGTATGCCGCTTCTTGCCATGATCTATCCACGGGGCGAGAAAATCAAGGATGAATATGATGTTAAGGTAATAAAACATGCGGCGCGTCTTGGGTATGAAATGGGAGCGGACATTGTTAAGGTTTCATACACGGGCTCTGTAGAGACGTTTAAAGAGGTTGTTGCGGGCTGTTCGGTTCCTGTGGTAATTGCAGGCGGCGCCAAAATGGATTCAGACAGGGATATACTGGAAATGGTAAAGGGTTCAATTGATGCGGGCGGCGGCGGTGTTTCCATAGGCCGCAACGTATTTCAACACAAACATCCAGATCGAATGGTAAGGGCTATTTCAGGTATTGTTAATGACGGCATCAGCGTGGAAGAAGCTCTGAAAATTTTGGAATAAGGATATATGCAATGAAAAAAATCTGGGTAAAGGTGGACCCATGGAACAAGAAAATGGTAACAACCGCTCTTGAAGGCGGGGCGGACGGCATAATGGTTCCAAAGGGATATAGCAAAAAGGTCAAGGAGCTTGGCGTAATACAAACAATCTCAGAAGACGGCGACTTAAAGCTTGGTAATGATGTGGTCTTTTTTACAATAAAAAGCGGAAAGGACGAAGAAGAGATTGTTAAGCTCTCTCAGAATAAAAAGGTTATTCTTCAGTGCAGCGACTGGACGGTGATTCCTCTTGAAAATCTGATAGCACAGGGGGCTGATGTAATAGCGCAGGTTCATAATTTTAAAGAGGCACAGACAGCGCTTGGCATTCTGGAAAAAGGGGTAAACCACATACTGTTTCATGCCGACAACATAATCGAGCTGAAAAAAGCTCTTTCACTGATTAAAGCGGTTGAGGATAAAACAGTTCTTGAGGAGGCCGAGATCGTTGAAATAACTCCTGTTGGAATGGGGGACAGGGTATGTGTGGATACATGCACATCAATGACTTCAGGCCAGGGGATCCTGGTCGGCAACAGCAGCAGCGCCTTATTCCTTGTTCATGCTGAAACTGTTTCCAACCCTTATGTTGCTCCAAGGCCGTTCAGAATAAATGCCGGACCGGTTCATGCATACACAAGGGTTCCTGGCGGAAAAACCAGATACCTTTCAGAGCTTTCAGCAGGAGACCATGTACTAATCGTTGATTTTCAGGGAAACACATCTGTCGGTACTGTGGGGCGCTTAAAGATTGAAAAACGTCCTTTAATGCTGATCAAGGCGGTTGTCGGCGACTTGAAGATAACAACCATCCTTCAAAATGCGGAAACAATCCGGCTGACCGATCCAGAGGGCAAGCCGGTGTCGGTCGTAAACCTATTGCCTGGCGATAAGGTTCTGGTGGCTGTTGAGGAATGCGGCAGGCACTTTGGTCATAAGATAGATGAAAGTATAATGGAAAAGTGAGCTAGGTTCTATTATGGCGAATCCTGAAACAATAAAAACAGATTCTGATATTGATTCAATAAGGGCTTCCATAGATGAAATCGATACAGAACTTCTTGATTTAATTAACAAGAGGCTTTTACTTGCAAAGCAGATAGGGGTAATCAAAAAGCAGAAAGGTGAAAAGGTCTTAGATCCTGCTCGTGAAAGCAATATAATAAACAGGCTTTTAAGTTTAAACAAAGGCCCGTTGAGCAAGAAGGCGCTCCATCATATCTTTGCAGAGATAATCTCTTCATCCCGCGAAGTTCAAACAAGGGAAACCATAACATACCTTGGTCCGGAAGCTACATTTACGCACATTGCAGCTATGAACCATTTTGGACATACGGTTTCCTTTGTCCCGCAGACCAGCATCCGTGACATATTCGGCGAGGTGGAAAAAGGCGCGTGTACTTATGGGGTCGTTCCTGTTGAGAATTCAATTGAAGGCACTGTCAATTATACTCTGGATCTTTTTTTTGAATCTGATCTAAAGATTTGCGCAGAGATATACCATGCAATTTCTCATGATCTGTTATCAAAAACAGATAGCTTGAAAGATATTGCAAAGATCTATTCCCATCCTCATGCATTTGCCCAGTGCCGCAGATGGATCGAGAAACACCTTCCTGAGTCTGTGCTTGAGGAGTGCAGCAGCACGGCTCGCGCCGCCCAAAAAGCAGCGGAAAACCCAGGATCGGCCGCAATCGCCTCCAGTGAAGCGGCGCAGATGTATGGCCTGAATGTGGTTGCTTCCAGGATCGAGGATTTTTCAAGGAATGTAACAAGGTTTCTTGTGATCGGGCATGATGATATACACAGAACAGGGAATGACAAGACTTCGATTATGTTTGTCACGGCTCATATTCCGGGAGCGCTCCATAAAGTTTTAGGGCCAATTGCAGAATCCGGTATAAATATGGTAAAACTTGAATCCAGACCGACAAAATATGAAAACTGGAACTACTTTTTCTTTGTTGACATTGAAGGGCATATCGAGGATCCGAATGTAAAAGAGACTTTGGAGAGTATGAAAAGACTCTGTATGTATATTAAGCATCTTGGTTCATATCCAAGGGCAAAGATATAAAAAATAAAGATTACTAGTTTTTTAGGCTGAAGGCAATGGAATAATTTTGAATTCTGAATGTTGAATTTTAAATTAAAAACTCAAAATTATACTTAACACTTAAAAGGTTTTTTGCGAATGATTGATTCAAATACATCTTTATATGCAGTGCTTGGAGACCCTGTGTCTCACAGCTTAAGCCCTGTCATGCATAATAGCGCTTTTGTTCACACTGGCTTCAACGGAGTATATCTTGCGTTTAACGTAAAAGGCGGAGATCTGGCTTCCGCAATCAGTGGAATAAAGGCGCTTGGCATAAAGGGCGCCAGCGTCACAATACCTCATAAGGTAGAAGTGATAAAATTTGTTGATAATATAGATGAAAAAGCCGCAAAGATCGGCGCGGTTAATACCATTGTTAACAGAGACGGCAAACTTTTTGGTTATAATACAGATTGTCTTGGTGCTACAAATGCATTATTGGAAAAGACAGGCATTAAAGATAAGGATGTGGTTATTCTCGGTTCCGGCGGGGCTGCGCGTGCAATAGGCTTTGGAATAGTATCAGAAGGTGGAAGATTAACGATATTAGGTGTTTTAAAAGATGAAGGAGAAAACCTGGCAAATGAACTTGGGGTTAATTATTACCATCCTTCAGAGCTTGGGAATATTGATTGCCAGATCCTGATTAATGCGACTCCTGTCGGAATGACACCGGATACAAAGGCAATGCCGATACAAAGAGAAGACTTAAACAAAGATATGGTAGTCATGGATATTGTTTATAATCCAATAAAAACCCGCTTGTTAAAAGAGGCCGAGGATCTTGGCTGCATTACCGTGGACGGTGCTTCAATGTTTGTATATCAGGGGGCTGCTCAGTTTGAAATGTGGACCGGAGAAAAAGCGCCTGTCGATATAATGAGAACGACTGTGCTGGATGTTCTCGGAAAATGATTGAGATAAAATCGCAAAACATAAAAAAGAGCGTTGAAGTCGCGGTTCCCGGATCAAAGAGCTATACGCACAGGATTCTGATCGCAGCGGCTCTGTCTGATGGAATCTGCACTCTGCGGAACTGCCTGAAAAGCGACGACACCTTGCTTACCCTGAACGCTCTCAGACAACTTGGCGTTATGATAGAGGAATGTGAGAACAGAATAGAGGTGCATGGGACAAGTGGGGTGTTAAAGCCGTGCGGCGATCCTGTCTATCTTGGAAATTCCGGAACATCCATGCGCCTTTTAACCGGAGTAGCCGCGCTTGGAGACGGGATATACACGCTTACAGGTACAGAGCGCATGTTTGAAAGGCCGATTCGCGATCTTTTAGATGGTTTAAGCCAGATCGGAGTTTTTGCCCGCAGCGTTAACAAGAATGGATGCCCTCCGGTTGAGATAAGAGGAGGAAAACTAAAAGGCGGCGCTTTGTCGCTGAAATGCAAGATAAGCAGCCAGTATCTTTCTTCCCTTCTTTTAATAGCGCCGTATACAGAAGACGGTCTTGAAATAACCGTTACAGAGGGGCCTGTTTCCAGACCATATGTGGATATGACCGTTGATATAATGGCAAGGTTCGGGGTTAAGGTCGTGCGTGATGGATACAAGCGGTTTACTATACATGGCCGGCAGGCATACAGGGCAGGTTCGTATATGGTGGAGCCGGATTGCTCACAGGCAGGATATTTCTGGGCTGCTGCCGCCATAACCGGATCAAGGATCAAGGTTAAAGGGATTACAAAAATGTCACGGCAGGGTGATGTCCGTTTTACAGAAGTACTTGAAGCAATGGGGTGCAGGATATTTCATGAAAAGGACGGAATTGCCGTTTCCGGCGGGCCTGTTTCTGCGGTTGAGGTTGACATGGCTGACATGCCGGATATAGTTCCGACACTGGCTGTTGTCGCGGCTTTTGCCAAAGGTACGACAATTATAAAAAACGTGGCGCATTTAAAGGCAAAGGAGAGTGATCGCCTGGCCGCTGTGGTTAATGAGCTTTCAAAGATGGATATCAAGGCAAGCTGCACTGATACCGGTTTGGTCATCAATGGCGGCAAGCCTTGCGGCGCCGTGATTGATACATACGGAGATCATAGAATAGCCATGAGTTTTGCGCTTGCAGGGCTTAAAGTCCCCGGCATTGTCATCAAAGACGAAAGATGCGTTGAAAAGTCCTTTCCTGATTTCTGGAATGTTTTTGAAAGGTTATATGAATGATGAATATATATTTGACAGGATATAGATGCACAGGCAAAACTTCTGTAGGGAAATCTCTTGCTCAGGCCCTTGAATGGTCATTTATTGATGCTGATCTGGAACTGGTTGCCAGGTATGGTATGACGATTGCTGAAATTGTATCAAAAGAGGGATGGGGTTCGTTTCGCGAAAAGGAAAAGGCTGTCTTAAGGAGGCTGAGCCTTCTTGATAAACATGTGGTGGCAACAGGAGGCGGCGTAATACTCGATATTGAGAATGTAGAGCAGATGAAAAAGAGCGGAACGATTATCTGGTTGAAAGCAACGCCCGAAACCATTAAAGAAAGGATTCTGCAGGATCAAAACACAGAAGATCTGCGTCCCTCTTTAACATCAAAGGGCCTGGTTGAAGAGATCGAAGAGACTCTTCTGGCCCGGAAGCCGCTTTATGAAAGCGCAATGGATTTTTCTATTGATACGGATAATCGCGGTATAGATGATATATGCAGCACGATCATGGGGAAGTTGGGAGAGTAAACATGCCTGGAAACAGTTTTGGAAAATTATTAAAAATAACGACATGGGGCGAGTCGCATGGAAAAGGTGTCGGGGTTGTCATTGACGGATGCCCTCCGAAGATACGGCTTGATGAGGAGATCATCCAGAACATGCTTGATCGCAGACGACCAGGCGGGTCGCCTGCCAGCACTGCCAGAAAGGAGCCGGACAGAGCTGTTATCATGTCAGGCCTGTTTGAAGGCATGACCACCGGTACTCCTATAATGATTATGATTTACAATAAAGACGCGGATTCAAAAGCTTATGAGAAGTATGTAGAGCTTTTTCGGCCAGGTCATGGGGATATAACATACGTGGCCAAGTACGGAATACGTGACTGGCGCGGAGGAGGCAGGGCGTCTGCGCGGGAAACAGTGGCAAGGGTGGCTGCCGGAGCTGTTGCAAAGGCTATTCTTGACAGGGGGAAAATCAAGGTTGTTGCTTATACTATTGAGCTTGGCAAAGTAAAGGCTAAAAAGCGGGATATGGGCGTGATTGACCGAAACATGTTTTGCTGTCCTGATATGGATGCTGCTGAAAAGATGGAAAAACGGGTTATAAGCGTAAAAAAAGAGGGTGATTCAATAGGAGGAATTGTGGAAATCCTGGCAAAAGGGGTTTCACCTGGCTTGGGAGAACCGGTATTTGATAAGCTTGATGCAGAACTGGCAAAGGCCCTGATGAGCATCGGGGCGGTCAAGGGGGTGGAAATCGGTTCCGGTTTTAAAGCCGCGGCCATGAAGGGTTCTGAAAATAATGATCCCATAACCCCCAGAGGCTTTTCCACAAACAATGCCGGCGGTATTCTGGCAGGCATATCCAATGGAGATGATATTGTAATACGTGTTGCCGTTAAACCGATACCTTCTATAAAGATTGAGCAGGATACAATCGACCGGTCAGGAAATGCGAGAACCATTTCAACAACAGGGAGGCATGATGTTTCAGCAATACCGCGTATTAATGTCGTATGCGAAGCAATGGTATCACTTGTGCTTGCTGATCATCTGCTAAGACAAAGGGCTATCCAATGAGCAATATTACTATAGGCATAATCGGCGGGACCGGTAATATGGGTCGTTGGTTCAAGGATTTTTTTTCAAGGGCAGGGCATAGTGTTTTGATTTCAGGAAGAAAAACGCCGCTTTCACCCCTGGAATTAGCAAAAAAGAGTGACGTTGTTGTCCTGAGTGTGCCCATTAATGTTGCCATACGCCTTTCAGAGGAGATCGGGCCGATTTTAAGCCATGATCAGGTTTTGATGGATTTATGCTCTCTCAAAGAGACTGTTTTGAAAAGCATGCTGCGTTTTACGCGGGCTCAGGTTATTGGAATACATCCTTTGTTCGGCCCTTTTACAGATTCGATAAAAGGGCAGAATATTATTGTATGCCCCGGCAGGGGAATCAAATGGCTAAAATGGCTTGAAGATGAACTGCGGGAAGGGGGGGGCGTGGTTACCCGTATGGATCCGGTTACACACGACAGGAATATGGCTGTTGTCCAGGGGCTTACCCATCTTTTAACCGTTTGCATGGGTAGAACTCTTCAAAAAATGAACATGCCTCCTGATGAGGTAATATTGTATTCAACCCCTGTTTTCAGGCTGAAAATCAATCTGATAGGCCGTCTTTTTTCGCAGGATCCTGCTCTTTATGCAAGCCTGATCGGCGAAAACAGACATGTTGAAGATGTGCTGGCAACCTTTATGTCTGTCATGGATGAAGCAAAGGAATCCCTTCTGTCCGGCCGGAAGAGTGAGGCAATAGCTTATCTAAATGATATCCGCAGCTTTCTTGGCGGTTTTTGTCAGGATGGCCTTGATGAGAGTAATAAAACCTTAAATACTCTCTACAGTAAATAGTGTTAGGTGTTAAGTGTTAGGTGTTAAGAAATTGATAAAACCAATAAGTACTTTAACCTAATCCTTAATCCCCTTTCTCACATAACCCTCGAAATCCTTTTCTAAAAGAAAACAAGATATTATTTCACCCACCTTGTCTGCGGTGTCGATACGATAAATCCCCTTTTTGTCACGGCCTGCCTTTTCTTTTGCCTTTTCAACAATCATTTCAAGGGATGCGGTCGTCATTTCTATATTAACGCGAACGGTAATAGTATCCTTTGATTCAGCCATTTTATTAACCTCGTATTAATTTAGCTTTTTGAAACAAATCAAGTTCAAACGAGCTTCAGGTATGATTAAATTTTATACTGAAAACTGTTTGAGTGGATTAGGGATCGTTATGAAAGAACCATAAGCGATTTAATTTAAAGATGAAACATTTTCTTAAAACAAAAACTTTATTAATAGCTCTGGCAGGTTCTTTCATTACGAGCCGTTATCCACGAGTTTTTTCAGCATAAAATTTAATTATATTTGAAGCGGCAATATTTTTAACGTGCTGTTTGAGTTTATGTTTTTACTAACACCTTTTCAATAGCGGCTTTTATTCCACTTATCTGATCAACAGAGTCTATCTTTTGCCCCTCAAAATCCCTGACATAAAAGATATCAACTACCTGATCGACCTTGGTTGCGATTTTTGCAACCCGGATATCAAGCCCGCACCTGTAAAGAGTATTTGTAATCTTAAATAGAAGTCCTGGGAAATCATAGGTAAACACCTCAATAATGGTAAAAAAACTGGAACTTTTATTATCCACATTGATTCGATGCGGTCTTGCCAGATTATGCGGTTTTGAGGCTCTACAGGAAGATATTTTTTTATCAAGAGCTTCCTCGAGATTCAACTTCCCTGACAGGGCTGATTCAAGGTTTTTCTTTGCTTTTATCCACTTTTCATCTTCAAAAATCTGATCAAGCGGAGGCTTTACCTTAAAAATATCAAGAGCGATATTGTTTTTCCATGTGTATGCCTGAGTGTCTAAAATATCGAGGCTGTTTAAGGTGAAAATTCCCGCGATCTTGGAAAAAAGTCCGGGACGGTCTTTAGCACAGATTGTGACAGTCCTGGTATTTGAATCATGAGCTTTGATTACATTCCAGACAAAATCGGCTTTTCCCAGACTTTTGTAAAGCCTGATATGTTCCAGCATATCCTGCGCCGGTGTATACAAAAGGTATCTTGGCGACATCACATTAAACAGCGCCTCCAGATCCTGGCAAGGCAGCAGCAGTTTAGATGTTAAAACAAAAAGCTCATTTTTTTTCTTTTTAATAAGTTCGATTGCCTCTTCTGTTGCCAGTTCACCTTTTTCCAGGATGCGATGGACTTCAAGAAAAAGATTTTTTAAAAGCGCCGAAGTCCAGCTCGACCATGCCTTTGGCCCGGTTGAGATAGAGTCGGCAACTGTCAGAAGGTAGAGCATTTTGAGATGTTTTAAATCCTTAATATTTCTGGCGCAGTTAATTGCGGTTTGCTCATCATTAATATCTCTTCTGGTTGCGGTTTTGATCAGAAAGAGATGGTTTTCCACTAAAAATACAACTGTTTCAATATCCTCGGGCTTTAAATGTTTTGCGGTTAGTATAGACCGGACGATTAGAGCGCCTCTATGCGAATGACCGGCGCCAGGTTCCCTTTTTCCGACATCATGAAGAAGAGCTGCCCACAGCATTAACTTTTTTCCGGTTATCTGTTTATACAGCTTGCCGTATAATGGGTCATTGGAGGTGTCCTTTGATGTGCCGAAATTTTTTATTGTCTGAACCGTGCGCAGCATGTGTTTATCTACAGGATACAGATGATACTCATCATACTGAAAACGATTAACTATCCCTTTGATTTCAGGTATAAACCGCACAAGAAAACCGGTGCTCAACATTTCATTTAGAACATTAAGTGTTGGAGCATAAGTTACTAAAATCCTTTGAAATGATTTTACGGCAGAAACTGAAGATCTGAAGTCGTCATTAATCAGATATGCAAAATCCTTTACAAGTCGTTTAGCCTCTGCGCCAAGCGGTATATTCAGGCGCGCGCTTTCCTCAAATATCTTTATCATCAAACCGGGAAAGCTCAGAATATCCTCCGGAGTTCTAAAGTTTAATCTGTTCCTGATAATACTCAGCCCATTTACTTTAACCTGTTTTGTTGATTTTGTTGTAAGCCTTGATCTTTTTGTATGGCTCTGTTCATAAAGAAACATCAAAAGCTGTTCTTTTAACAGTTCCATCCGGCAGTGGAGTTCACCTAAAAATCTTTCTACCGGCTCCTGTCCATTTTCCTTTTTAAAATTAAGGTCTTTGGCCAGTTTTATCTGGTATTCAAAATACAGGTGATCGCATTTTCTGCCGGCCAGGTGTTGCAAACGGTTTCTAACATGCCATATAAATGAAAGTGCCTTTATTAAACCGTTATATTCCTCATGGGACAGGTAACCATAATACTCAAGATCTCTGGGCTGCTTAATATCTGATTTGATTTTGGCGATCCACAGCATTGTATGATAATCTCTCAGCCCTCCGCACCCCTCCTTTAGGTTTGGTTCAAGAAGATATGTAGAGTCTCCGAAGCGTTGGTGACGCTTTCTGTTGTTTTCGATAAGCGCGCTGATTATTTTTTTGGATTGTTTTAACAGTATTTTTTTACGGACCAGTTCCATAAGCTCGGAATACAAAGAAGAGATTCCGCATATAAAACGGGCATCCAGAAGAGAGGTCAGCACCTCAATATCTTTTTTTGCCAGGCTTGCACATTCCTTCAGCGATCTGGCAGCATAACCGATATCAAGGCCGATATCCCATAGAGGGTAGAGAACCTCTCTGATAAGATTATCAGCTTTGTCCGGGATCTCTTTGTTAAAAAGGAAAATAAGGTCTATGTCTGAATGGATGCATTGTTCCTGCCTGCCATAACCGCCAACAGCGATAATTGCGCAAGGATTTTTAATGGCCCCTGTTTTTGGGCTGATTAAGCTTGTTTCATAACCTTCACAAAAATATTCATCTAAAATTCTGCTATGCTGCTTAAGAAAAGAGGGTTCTTTACCCTTTAAAAAGCTTGAAATTAAACTTTCCCGTTTTTGTTGAAGGTTTTTTGAAGCAAGTTTGAATTTTTTCATCAAGTATTAAATAATTCAATTTTATTTTTGATGTCAAACAATTAAACAAACACCTGAACAAAAACTCATACCCCTTCATCAAAATAACCTTGATTTCTTATATGAAATAAATAATTATTACTATTTTTAGGAGTTTATCAAGCATGGAAAAAATTACACCAGAAACTCAGGATAAATATATCAAGGCTTTAATGGATATAAGCAGAGCAATAACTTCAGACCTCTACATTGAAGATATTCTAAAGCTTATTGTTATGGTTACAGCCGGAGTTACCGGTCTTGAAATTTGTTCATTATGGCTGATAGATGAAAGTGAAAAACCAAAGAAAATACGCCTTAAGGCCACGCAGTCAATTGATCCGGATTATGTAAAGGACAGGTCTTTAAATTTGAATGAAGGTATAGTGGGTTATGTGGTAACTCATAAACGGCCATTTATTGTGATGGATGTTTTAAAAGAACCCATGTTTAAAGAAAAAGATATGGCTAAAAAGCTCGGACTCGTGTCTATGCTGAGTGTTCCGCTTCAGATAAAGGATGAAAAAGTGGTAGGTGTTTTTAACTGTTTTACAGCACATCCTCATAAGTTTTCTGAAACAGAAGTAAACATGATTACAACGGTTGCTAATCAGGCAGCACTGGCGATACTAAATACTCAGTTAATGGTAGAAACCAAGGTTATCCAGGAAGAGCTGGAGACGCGCAAGATGGTTGAGAGGGCCAAGGAAGCACTTATGCGTCGCCGAAATAAAACCGGAGAAGAGGCATATTCCTGGATTAGAAAACGGAGTATGGATACACGCAAATCCATGCGGTGTGTAGCCGAAGCAATTCTGCTTTCAGAGGAACTCGAATAGATATGGATATTGATTCGCAAGAAATAACTTGACATATTTGCTGCGATCAACATAAAAAGTTTATATTTATAGTTTTCTGCACAATGGCGTGCAGAGATTTTTTTGAGTGTGGAAGACAAAGGCGTCTTTTCCCTGTAAAGGGTGGACGCCTTTTTTATTTTTATAACTAATTAGCAAGGAGGGTAAGTTATGTCGTTTAGCAAGCCAAATCGAAGTGACGCTACTAAAACTACAACAAGGATTAGTCCGGCTCCTGGTTCCGGGATATGTGTCACATGTCTTGATGGATGTAAGGGAACGTGTGAGATAGGGAGATCTGCTTTAAAAGGAAGGGAGATGCTTTATCCGCAGCCCTTTGGCAAGATTACGTCGGGTTCGGAAAAGGATTATCCTATCGATTTTTCCCATTTTAATATTCAGGGGACCTGTGTCGGGGCTGTTGGTGTAGCTGCAGATTCTGACATTGCAACATTTCCTGCTGTTGATTGTACTACAGCCGTTGGAAGGGACGGCAGTATTAAACTTGATTTCCCTGTATTTACGGGAGCTGTTGGATCAACCGAGATTGCCAGAATCAATTGGCAAGAGGTTGCTATCGGCGCCGCAATATCCGGCATTATTGTTGTGGCCGGAGAGAATATATGCGGTATGGATCCTCAGGCCGAGTTTAAAAACGGTAAAATCAGCAAGTCTCCTGAGATGGAGCGTAGGATAGAAGCCTTTAGAAAATGGTATGACGGCAAGGGTGGGATAATCATTCAAGCTAATGTTGAAGATACAAAGCTTGGTGTGCCGGAATATGTTATCGAAAAACTCGGGATAGAGATATTCGAACTCAAATGGGGCCAGGGAGCCAAAGATATTGGTGGAGAAGTAAAACTTCCAAGCCTTGAAAGGGCATTGGAGCTGAAAAAACGCGGCTATATTGTTCTGCCTGATCCGACTAATCCAGCGGTACAGGATGCCTTTAAAAGCGGCGGCATCACTGAATTTGAAAGACATTCAAGGCTTGGAATGGTTGATGAAGGATCTTTTTATAAAGCTGTAGAGTCCCTTCGCGGTGTTGGTGCAAAATATGTGACATTAAAAACCGGCGCTTACCGTCCGGCCGATCTTGCAAGAGCCATTAAATATTCTTCAGAAGCCAAGATAGATATGTTGACCATTGATGGCGCTGGAGGCGGTACAGGCATGAGCCCTTGGAGAATGATGAATGAATGGGGTATTCCTACGGTTGAGCTTGAATGTCTGGCCTACCAGATGTGTGAACGTCTCAAGGCAAAGGGCGCCTATGTTCCGCCGATTGCAATTGCAGGAGGCCTTTCTCTGGAAGATCATATATTTAAGGCTATTGCCCTTGGAGCGCCTTATGTTAAGGCTATCTGTCTGGGCAGGGCCATGTTGACTGCAGCTATGGTCGGTAAGAATCAGGGTAAAATGATAGCAAAAAAAATGGAAAAGGAAGGAAAAGATGTTGAATCAGGATATCTTGAGTTATTTGCAGTTGGAGCGCAATTAAAAGAACGGTTTGGCAGTGATTTTAATAAACTGCCGGCCGGCGCCATAGGATTGTATTCTTATGTGGATCGCCTGCGTCAGGGCCTGCAGCAGTTTATGGCCGGCGCAAGAAAATTTGCTCTTCAATATATGGATAGAAACGATCTGGTTGCGTTGACAAGAGAATCGTCTGAGATATCAGGCATTCCTTATGTTATGGAATCAGATCAAGAAGAAATTGACAACATACTGGGATAATCCAGCTTGTTTATTCCCGCTAAAGAGGTGTAAGTCGTGCATACAACAACAGCTTACACCTCTTATTTTACGTCAGCTTTGCAAATCAGCATCATTTGTCATTTTGACTCTCTTTTTGCATACTCTCTTTCCCCGGAAATTTATATATCGAAGTAAAGAAAGAATTCATGCGGATGCGGACGAAGTTTAACGGCGTTTACCTCGTTTTTGGTCTTATATTCAATCCACATATCAATAACATCCTGAGTAAACACATCACCTTTGAGCAGGAAGGCGTGGTCTTTTTTTAAGGCGTCAAGAGCCTCTTCGAGAGAGCCTGGAGCAGACGGTATATCGGCAAGCTCTTCCGGCGGAAGACCATATATATCTTTGTCCAGCGGCTCACCAGGGTCTATCCTGTTTTCGATGCCGTCTAATACAGCCATCAGAATTGCTGAAAAGGCAAGGTACCCGTTACAGGATGGGTCAGGGGTTCGAAATTCAATCCGTTTTGCCTTTGGCGATGCGGAATACATCGGTATGCGGATTGCGGCACTCCGGTTACGGCTTGAATATGCCAGATTTACAGGAGCTTCAAAGCCCGGTACAAGACGCTTGTAAGAATTGGTGGTCGGATTGGTAATAGCACACAGCGCACCGCAGTGTTTTAATATTCCTCCGATTCCGTAAAGAGCCTCCTGAGAAACCCCGGCATACTTATCACCCGCAAATAAAGGCTCTCCATTTTTCCATATGCTGATATGTGTGTGCATTCCGGAGCCGTTATCCTCGAAAAGAGGTTTCGGCATAAATGTAACTGTGCGGTTATCACGAGTTGCTAAGTTTTTAAGCACATACTTAAACCACATGAGCTGATCACCCATTTGTAGAAGCGGTTTAAATCGCATATCAATTTCCGACTGCCCCGCTGTTGCGACTTCGTGATGCTGGCACTCAACATCTATACCAAGTTTTTCAAGGGTGAGAAGCATTCGGGTGCGCAGGTCCTGAAATTTGTCTGTCGGAGGAACAGGAAAGTACCCTTGCTTATGCCTTGGTTTATAGCCAAGATTCGGGCATTCTTCTCTGCCGCTGTTCCAGACCCCTTCCACAGAGTCAACCTCATAGAAAGCCATGTTTGTCGATGATTCGAAGCGCACGCTATCAAAGATAAAAAATTCCGCTTCAGGTCCAATGTATACGGTGTCGCCGATTCCACTGCTTTTCAGGAATAATTCCGCTTTTTTAGCAATATAGCGCGGGTCGCGGGAATAAGGTTCCAGTGTGAGCGGGTCGGCTATATCTCCGATAAGAACCAGGGTTGGAACTTCAAAGAATGGATCCATCTTTGCGGTCGCAGGATCGGGTATCACAAGCATGTCGCTGGCATGAATCGGCTGCCATCCCCTGATGCTTGAACCGTCAAACCCGAAACCATCTTCAAAGCTTGACTCGTTCAATTCGCATATAGGCACGGTAAAATGCTGCCATACACCTGGAAGGTCAAGAAAACGTATATCCACAACTTCGGCCGCATTTTCTTTAGCCATTTCTAACACCTGTTTTGGCGTCATAATTTAATTCTCCTTATTATATTATAAAAGTTGTCAAATAATTGAGTAGTCGAGTTTACCAGTCAAACTACTCCACCAGTTGATCGAGTTTATGTTTTATTTTGTATTTTCCTGTTTTTCTTTTGTGCCGGCCCAAACAGCCCCCTCTGTTGGCAGCACAAAAATCTTTCCATCACCTATTTTCCATGTTTTTACAGATCTGGTAATTGTTTCAAGCAACTTGTTCGCCTGGGCAGTATCAACCTCAACAACTAATTCTATCTTGATTTTTGAAGTCATAATAATTGTTTTTCTCCATAAATTATAATTTATAGTGCGTCCTTTCCGGATTCCCCGGTTCTGATCCTTACGGCTTTTTCCATCTGCAAAACAAATATTTTACCGTCGCCTATTTTGCCTGTTTTGGCCTTTTCAGAAATGGTAGCCACGACCTGATCTGCGATGGAAGCGTCAACCACAATCTCAATTTTTATTTTTGGTATAAAGTCGATCTGGTATTCAGCTCCACGATACGTTTCTATATGTCCACGTTGACGCCCGAACCCTTTGACTTCGCTGACCGTCATGCCTTGTATGCCGATACTGCCGAGAGCATCTTTTACTTCGTCCAGCTTGAAAGGCTTGATGATTGCTTCGATCTTTTTCATATTAATAGCTCCTTTTTTAATCGCTGTTTCATTTAAAATATAATCTCAAAACCTCTTTCACCATGTATCGAACTGTCGAGGCCTTTTATTTCATCTTCCTGCTTTACTCTGATGCCTCCGGTAATAAGACGTGTTACATAGACAACGATGAGCGTTCCGGCAGTTGTAAAAGCTACTGTCGCAAAGATTGATACGATCTGTATCCAAAGCTGTTTGGGGTTTCCATAAAACAGGCCGGTTGCCCCTTCGGTTATGGCAGGATTAGCAAAGAGACCTGTTGCAAGAGCGCCCCAAAGTCCGCACATTCCATGCACTCCGAATGCATCCAAAGAATCATCATAACCCATTTTTTTCTTAACTATTGCAACACAGTAAAAACCGAAGAGCCCTGCAACCAATCCAATAATCAGGGAGGCCGGTAAATTTACAAATCCGGCTGCAGGTGTAATTGCGACAAGACCGGCAACCACTCCGGAAGCGATTCCCAAGAGAGTCGGCCTCTTATTGACACACCATTCAGCAAACATCCACGAAAGCGCCCCCATTGCTGCAGAGGTATTTGTCACTAAGAATGCTGATCCGGCAACACCATCCGCAGCAAGTTGACTTCCGGCATTAAAGCCAAACCATCCAAACCATAAGAGAGCTGCGCCAAGAGCGGTTAATGTAATACTTGATGGAAACATGGCCTCTTTCCCATAACCTGACCGCTTTCCAAGAACCAGGGCTAGCACAAGACCTGCTACACCGGCATTTATATGTACAACCGTTCCGCCGGCGAAATCGAGAGCGCCCATCTTTCCCATCCATCCCCCGCCCCATACCCAGTGAGCAATGGGGCAATATATAAAGGTAACCCATAGAACAGTAAAGACAATCCATGAAGAAAACTTCATCCTGTCAACTATAGAACCGATAACAAGAGCAACGGTGATGCAGGCAAATGTCATCTGAAAAAGAACAAACACATAAGTTGGAATGGTTCCCGACAGGCTGTTCACACCAATTCCATTTAAGAACAGGTGGTTTAGCCCTCCTATAATGCCCGCATTATCTGTTCCAAAGGCAAATGTATATCCCCACATCACCCATATTACACTTGCTATGCAGTATGAGATAAAGGTCATTGAAATGGTGTTGAGAAGGTTTTTATACCTTGACATTCCACCGTAAAAAAGGGCAAGACCGGCAGGCGTCATAACCATAACCAGAGCTGTTGCTACTATTATCCATGCAGTGTTGCCGGAATTCAAAACCTCTTTGCCGGCAAAAGCCGAAGAAAATGGTATAAGAGAGACGCATGCAGATAGAATTAAACTCTTTAGTTTCATTTTTTTAACCCCTTATTTAATAAAATCATAAAAAGTCAAAAAAGCACTTTTTACGAGACGTGTTAAGCGTTTGATATAACGGATAGACACTTTGTTTTATTAAAGCAATAAATATACCAAAAAAACATATAAACAAAAAAAAGATGTTAATTCAGTAAGATATGCATATTAGAGGGAGAAAGACAAAACAGGACACCACAGATCTGTGATTAATAAATGCAATATTTACAAATTTGTAAGTAATGGTTCTACTCGGCAGAAGGCAGAAGTTTGTCTAAATAGATTGTCATCAGCGAGCGCATTCCCCCTGAGCCCCTTGCACCATTTTTAAATGGTGCATTAAGGAGCTGTGGGCGGTCTTGTTATATTATAATCAGGCTTAAAAACTACACGATAAGGTTACGCCTCCGTAAAAATAATCGGAATCATTGCTAATACCACTCATGTTTGTATGTTATGTTTCCGAAAGGACGACTTTGTATAAAACTGGTAACTTCTCAAGAAAGTTCATGAAAATTCGACTTGTATGGTTGCGGAATTTAATGATAGAATATTTTAGTAGGAAATCAGAACAGTGTAGAAATATTATCGCATATTGGTTTGCTTACAGATAACGATAAAAAAATACCGCCTTTCGGAGAAAGCATGAAAGAATTCTTTAATCTTTACAGTCATGGTTTTGTAAAAGTTGCTGTCTGTATACCCGAAGTCAGAGTTGCCGATACAACCTTTAATGCCGCAAGCACAGTCACGCTGGCAAAAAAAGCGGCGAAAAACAACGCTGTTCTCGCCCTTTTTCCGGAGCTGGGTATTTCTGCCTATTCGAATGAAGACCTGTTCCACCAGAGCGCCCTTCTGCAAAGTGTACTTGACTCTCTTGAATATATTATCAGTGCCACAAAAAGTTTAAATCTGATTCTTGTTGTCGGCGCGCCCCTGGAAGTCGACTCCCTCCTATTTAACTGCGGTATCGTCCTCTATCAGGGGAATATCCTCGGGGTTGCGGTTAAATCCTATCTCCCCAATTACCGGGAATTTTACGAGGGTCGCCAGTTCAGCCCTGCCGAGCAGGCATTTTCTGAAACGATTAATCTTGGCGGAAAGAAAAATATTCCCTTTGGAGCAAATATTATATTTGAAGTGAATAATATCGAGCATTTCAAATTCTTCATAGAGATATGTGAAGATCTATGGGTTCCCATACCGCCATCCAGTTTTGCAGCAATGAGAGGAGCAACCGTTATAGGAAATCTCTCCGCTTCCAATATAACTATAGGAAAATCAGAATACCGTCACAGTCTTGCTTCAAATCAGTCGGCACGTTGTATATCTGCATATCTTTACACAGCAGCCGGAACTGGAGAATCAAGTACCGATCTTGCCTGGGATGGACACGCCATGATCTACGAGAATGGCGACCTGCTTGCAGAGTCGGAACGATTTTCCCAGAATTCTCAAATCATCTATGCTGATTTAGATCTGGACCGCCTTGCCCAGGACAGGATGCGGCTGACCAGCTTTGGTAAGAGCACCAGGATACACAGAGACAGACTCGACAGGTTTCGTAAGGTTTCCTTTCCCATAAAAATTCCCGACGACCGGATATTGCTTACAAGAAAATACCCGAGATTTCCATATATCCCTGCAGATCCGGCCCAATGTGATCTTCATTGTTACGAAGCGTATAACATCCAGGCTCATGGGCTGGTAAAAAGATTAAAGTCTTCCGGCATCGAAAATGTTGTGATCGGAATATCGGGCGGGCTTGATTCCACACATGCTCTAATCGTAGCGGCACGAGCCATAGATCTTTTAAATTTGCCGCGGTCCAACATCAAGGCCTATACAATGCCAGGTTTTGCAACAACAAACAAAACTTACACCAGTGCCGTAAGGTTAATGAGATCCCTTGGGGTGGAAGCAAACGAAATTGATATTAAAGCCAGTTGTATGCAGATGTTCAGAGATATCGGCCACCCCTGTGCAGAGGGACAACAAGTTTACGATATTACATTTGAAAATGTACAAGCCGGAGAACGCACCTCTCACCTGTTTCGAATTGCCAATCTGAGAAATGCGCTGGTAATCGGAACAGGAGACTTAAGCGAACTCGCCTTAGGTTGGTGTACTTATGGTGTTGGCGACCATATGTCCCACTACAACGTGAACTCAAGTGTCCCAAAGACACTAATTCAATATTTGATCCGCTGGGTAGCCCGGTCCGCTCAATTTAACAGGGAGGTATCTGATGTCTTGCTGAATATTCTTGAAACGGAAATCAGCCCGGAATTGATTCCAGGCAAAGATGAAAAACAGCCCGCACAAAAGACCGAAACAGAGATAGGTCCTTACGAACTTCAGGATTTCAACATTTTCTATATCACCCGGTTTGGCTATCTTCCCACCAAAATCGCTTTTATGGAATATTGTGCGTGGAGAGACAAAAAGAGAGGCATCTGGCCGGATGTACCGGAACACAGACGACACGAATACACAATTGGAGAGATTAAAGATTGGCTCAAAGTCTATCTCTTTCGATTTTTCAAGACCAGCCAGTTCAAACGATCCTGTATGCCAAACGGCCCCAAGGTCGGTTCCGGCGGATCACTTTCTCCACGGGGTGATTACAGAGCGCCAAGTGACAGTGAGCCCGTGGTCTGGCTGAAAAACGCAGACAAAATACCTGATAGTGAAGTGAGCTAAAATGCCTAAAGTTTAGGAACTGACCATAGAAGTTGCTCATGGCCTTACTGATGAGAAGATATTGGATCTCTAACCGCCTTTACCGAGAACTGCTGTTTAATAAAATGTCTATATAATCTCAGCCTTATAAACGTGCATTGGCACAAGGCGATGCCTTATGGCTCAATGAAAATGGGGCGGATTTAGATTTGTAACCAACCGATTCTGTTGCATTAGAGGGGTTGCGGGACAGCGGAATTGTCAGAAAGAAATCTAACAAAATTTTCAGCAATCTGTGGATTACTTCCGAAGTGAAGGTGAACATAACTTCCCAGGACATTTTTTTTCATGTATCCCTCTTCACGGATTTTCAGTCCCGGCCTATCACTAAGCTGATAAACAAGGTTTACCCTGTTATGATCTACGACGGGATCAATTTTTTCGGTGATTTCCTTAATCTCTGAATAGTGAAATTCATGTCCTCTTATTTTCTCTCCAGGCTTTCCGAGGAGATTGGATGCCTTCAGGGTAACCTCTCTATAGCCGAGCGCTTTTAATCGATCAAGCATCATAATCTTTACAGGAAATATCCCCGCCATTGGATAGAAGCGGAGTGATTTATCCTCGATACCCTCGGTTAAATACATAAAACCTCCGCATTCGGCATATATGGGGAAACCGTTGTTACCCAGTTGTTTAATCTCTTCCATGAGACCTCTATTCTTTGATAATTTTTCTGCAAAGAGTTCTGGATACCCCCCTCCAAGGTAGAGCCCGTCAATGTTTCGCGGTAGAGAACGATCTTGCAGCGGAGAAAAAAAGACTAATTCAGCGCCGTATCGCTTAAGAAGATCAAAATTATCCTGATAATAGAAGCAAAATGCCTCATCTCTGGCAACTCCGATTTTAACAGGATACCTATTGTGTAATTCAGGTTTCTTAGAAACTTTTCGGACATTCAGTTCAGGCAGGTTGTCCAGCAGAATCTCCAGATTCAGCGAATTTTCGATCAGGTCGGCCAGTCGATCAATATAGTCGGGTTGCAGGGGGGTTTCATCCTGTGTGACGAGGCCGAGATGCCTTTCCGGTAAATTCAACCAATTTTCCCTGATGAGGCCACCAAGCAGGGGGATGTCAACATGGTCTTCAATAGCTTCACGAATAAATCGAAGATGAGTATTACTTCCAAGACGATTCAAGACAACTCCTGCCCATTTCAATTCCCTGTCAAAGTTTTTGAATCCATATACCATGGCCGCCACACTTCGGGACATACTCCTGGCGTCTACAACCAGAAGGACTGGAAGCGATAGCCACTTAGCCATCTCGGCAGTGGAACCGGCTTCCGATCTGCCGTCATACCCATCAAAAAGACCCATTACGCCTTCAACAATAGCTACATCACAGGCATAACTGTTTTTATAAAACACTTCCTTATTATATTCTTTTGAGAGCATCCAGCCATCAAGATTTCGAGAGGAATGGTTACAGGTATTCTTATGGAAACCTGGATCGATGAAGTCAGGCCCCACTTTAAATGGCGCTACCTTCATTCCTCGTTTCCTGAAAGCCGCCATAAACCCCATGGCTATTGTGGTTTTACCACAGCCACTATGTGTGCCTGCCACGATCAATCCTTTCATCTTAACCCCGCAATCTTGTAAAAAGCTTCCATATTGATACTCCTTCTGACAAGCGCAGCCAGCCTGTCATATTGTGTCTCTTTAAACTCCTGAAAGCTGAAAGAATCATGTTCTTCCGAAGGAACAGATATGCCCTTTGTCAGTCTTGCCCGTTTGATGAAATTCTGACGAAAGCCGTCATTGTCGAAAATGCCATGGATGTATGTTCCCCAGACTCTGCCATCTTCGGATATGAATCCCTCGGGAGCAGAAGTTTGTTTTTTTCCCCTTTGAATAATTTCAAACATATACTGTCCGCTCCGCAATTCTGTTTTTCCCATGTGTATTTCATAACCCGTCAGTTCTTCTGCATTTTTGAAAAACCGGTTCAATTGGTGAATTTTTGCGGTGACCTGACTTGTTACTTTTTTCTTTTCTATAAGTGTTCTCACGGGCAAAAGGCCAATGCCGTTTATACTTTCCACAGAGGTTTCAATGTGGTATGGATCTTCAATATATTCACCAAGCATCTGATAACCTCCACAGATTCCCACGACTGATCCGCCATTTCTGTGATGTCTTAATATCTCCTGGACATAGCCACTATTATGCAAATAATTCAGGTCATCAATGGTGTTTTTACTGCCCGGGATGATAACTACACCGGCGTTGCCTATTTTTTCACCATAATTCACATACCTGAGGTTAACACCGGGCTCTCTTTCAAAAGGGTCGAAGTCTGTAAAATTGGAGATATGTGGAAGACGAATAACAGCAACATCAATTTTCCCATTTCCCCCTGAAGAGATTAATAACCTCTCCAGCGACACGCCATCTTCCTCCTGTATATAAATATCTTTAAAATAGGGTATGGTTCCCAGAACGGGAATTCCTGTCTTTTCTTCCAAAAAATTGAGTCCAGGCTTTAATAATGAGATGTCACCGCGGAACTTGTTAATGATGAAGCCCTTAATGCGCCGCCTTTCATTTTCCGAAAGCAGTTCTATGGTGCCAACGAGTGAGGCAAACACCCCTCCCCTGTCTATGTCTCCTGCCAGTACAACGGAACAGTCCGCAATCTCAGCCATTCCCATGTTGGCGATATCATTTTCTCGCAGATTTATCTCTGCTGGGGATCCTGCCCCCTCTATTATTATGAAATCATAGTTTTCGCTCAATCTTTGGAAACTCTCCCTGACAAACTCACGGGCATGTTTTTTGAACTTATGATACAAACTTGCAGACATGTTTTCATAAACCCTGCCATGAATTATAACCTGGGATCCCACATCCGTATTTGGTTTTATCAATACAGGATTCATATCTACATCCGGTTCCACACCCGCGGCCTCCGCCTGCACAACCTGCGCTCTCCCCATCTCTCCGCCGGTCCTTGTGATGAAAGAGTTGAGAGCCATGTTTTGTGCCTTAAAGGGCGCCACATTATACCCGTCCTGCCTGAGTATCCGGCAGAATGCAGCAACTAAAATACTCTTTCCTACATGTGATGCTGTTCCCTGAATCATCAAGGATCTACACTTCATAAAAAGCCTCTTAGACGAAAATACAGGTAGTCTCTACAAAACAGTGCTGATCAATAATTTCTATATTCGCTCAGGTAAATCATTCAATTACCCCAACTTATTGAATTCTTACCTTGCCAGCTAAGAGCTGCGAACCATTATTGCAGACTGAATATTCTCTAACCTATTAATGAAATCGGGTAAAAAATGAAAATTTCTATAATATCTAATTAAGCAACAAATATACCAAAAAAATGATTTAATGTCTTATGTCTTATCACTTTTTTGTATTGCACCCGAGGGGAATGGGCGGTGGATTTTGGGCTGTTTAATAATTTGACACAGGTTATCAAGACCGATATTATATAAAATACAAATGTCTATCATAATCTCAAATTTATAACCGTGTATCGGCACAAGCCGATGTTTTTTTCTCACCATATAAAACATTCAGGTTAACATGAAACGTATAGAAGAAATTACCCTGCTTTATGAAATCAGCAAGGCTTTAAACAGGCATCTTGATCTTAGAAAGAGCCTGTATGATGTTTTGGATATTCTTTCCAGCTCAATGGATATGGTGCGCGGCACAATTACGATATTAAACTCTTTGCAGAATGAAATTTTTATAGAGGTAGCTCACGATCTTTCAAAAAGCACTATTAAAAGAGTAAAATACAAACTGGGTGAGGGGATTACCGGCAGAGTTATTCAAACAGGCAGGGCGGTTGCGATTCCGAAAATCGATGAAGAACCTTTGTTTCTTAATCGTACAGCCTCCAGAAAAAGCACAAAGGATCGGGGGTTTTCGTTTATATGTGTGCCGGTAATGAAGGAAAGCAAGGTAATCGGAGCAATCAGCGTTGATAAACCTTTTGACGAATCTTATTCTTTAAAGGAAGGGAAAAAGCTCATGTCTGTTGTTGCGACTATGGTTGCAAGGCATGTTATCAATCTGGAAACAATCCGTATTGAAAAGGAGCGCTTAAGAGAGGAGAACCAGAGGCTTAGAAACGAACTGGAAAACAAATATAGTATTACCGGTATCATAGGTAACAGCAACAAGATGCGGGAAGTCTTTCAGATGATATCCCAGGTTTCCAGAAGCAATGCCACGGTGCTTATTCGTGGAGAGAGCGGAACAGGCAAAGAGCTGGTGGCAAACTCGATACATTATAATAGCCTGAGGGCAAAGAGCCCATGTGTTAAAGTAAATTGCGCAGCGCTTCCTTCAGAACTCATAGAAAGCGAACTGTTTGGGCATGAAAAGGGGGCGTTTACCGGCGCCATAAAGCAAAAGTTAGGGAAATTTGAGCTGGCTAATAAGGGAACGATATTCCTTGATGAAATTGGTTCCGTTGGTCTTGACGTTCAGATAAAACTCCTTCGCGTTTTGCAGGAAAAGGAATTTGAACGTGTAGGAGGTCAGATAACCATTAAGACCGATGTTCGAATAATCGCTGCAACCAACAAGAATCTTGAACAGGGAGTTGAGGAGGAAACCTTCAGGGGCGATCTGTATTATCGTTTGAATGTTTTTCCGATATATTTGCCTCCACTGAGAGAACGCAAGACAGATATTTTACTTTTGGCTGAGCATTTTCTTGAAAAATATACAAAGGAAAGCAACAAGGATATCCGACGGTTTTCAACACCTGCCATAGATATGCTTATGGATTACCACTGGCCCGGAAATGTTAGAGAGCTGGAAAACTGTATAGAGCGCGCAGTTCTTTTATGTGAAGAGGGTGTGATCCATAGCTACCATCTTCCTCCCACACTGCAGACAGGTACGGAATCTGACACTTTGCCTGCCCTGTCCATGGACGAGGCGGTGGAAAATCTGGGAAGGGATATGATAATTGACTCTCTGAAAAATTCACGGGGAAATATCACCTTAGCCTCAAAAATACTCAAAACAACTGTAAGAAAGTTCGCTTACAAATTAAAAAAATGTGGCATTGACTATCGCCAGTATCGATGAGGCTCCTATATACCCAAAGCAAACTTGCATATATGTAATAAGTTGGACATTAAAACAACAAAAATGTAATGCTTGCTTTGTCCTGAACATCACTCTATAAATATATCATTCCGAAATCATTTATATTTTATATAGTTACTGCTTATGGCTTAAATATTGCTTTATATTTATATCCTTTAATTATAGATAGCAAGTGTAAGCTGTTAGATAATGGATTTTGGAGTTTTAGATAAGGAGAAAGAATATGTGCCGATTAATTGCGCTAACCAGTGAAGAACCCCTGTCTCCAATGATAGCATTAAGGGCGCTGGATGTTATGCGGGAGGGACATGATGGTTCCGGCGTTGGGCTTTTATTGCGTGATCTGGCAGGTCCTTTTGAAAAGATGAAAGATGCGCCGATTTTGTCAGGAATTTTCAGCGAAAATGGGTTAAAACGTCTGGACAGATTTATGATGGATGTCGGATTTATGACTAAATACAGAATGTCGTTTAAGCCACCCAAAACTCCACCGCCCGGCGTGCCGAGACGTGATGTATATCTTGTGCGGGCGTACGAGTATCCGGAAGAGTGGGAAAATCTGAGCACCAATGAGTTATGTAGCAGATTGCTGATTCTACGCCTTGAGCTTCAAAAAATGGGAGAAGAAAAAAAAGACATGATAGTATTTTCTTTTTGGCCGGATACGATCATGATAAAGGAGATTGGCGAGCCTCTCGAGCTGGCCGAGCATTTAAATATTAACCGGATGGAACTTGGCGCCCGAGTCATCATGGCGCAGGGAAGACAGAACACCAATTATGAGATAAATCTTTATGCGTGCCATCCTTTTTTTATCCAGGGATTTTCCACCATGACAAACGGAGAAAATACAGCCTTTGTTCCTATTAGGGAGTATCTAATGTCACGTGGATTTCAAGGATACACAGGATATCAGTCAGACTCGGAAGTATTCACACATATTCTGCATTATACAGTATTACAGCTTGGACTCAGTATAGAGGCTTACAAGCATGTAATAACCCCGCTTCAGGATGAAGATCTTAAAAACCATCCTGACTATCAGTTTTTAAAGCAACTGAAACATTCTTGCAGAAAATTGATTACTGACGGGCCAAATTGTGTGATAGGGTGCCTGCCCGATAATTCTCTTTTCATGGCCCAGGACCGTAAAAAACTGAGGCCGGGAGTGGTTGGGGGCAGGGAGGGTCTGTTTTGCTTTTGTTCTGAAATATGCGGTCTTGATGCAGCCATACCTGATCGTGATAAGAGCACAGACTTTCAACCTATGCATCTCGATACAGCCATAGTTGGTCCTGATCGTAAGGAGGTTGCAATATGTTGTCAAACGCAGCAATTACCCCGTCCACATTAAGCGTAAAGGATCTGCCGTGGCAGATCCTATGGAACAAAGATAAATGCACTCTCTGTGGAAAATGCACTGCGATATGCCCTGTCAAGGCTATTGAATTAGGGGTATTTCGTAAGAGAATCGTACGGGCTTCTCTTGAGCCAGGGGCAACGCAATTGAGTGATCACAGTATATTTTATGGAATACGCCAGAAAACAGATCCAGCATACAGTTGTGTAGGATGTGCAATGTGCACTCTGGTTTGTCCCAATGATGCGATTATACCGGCAAGAAGCGATGAGGCTGATAAACTGAGGTTTCATATTAATAGAGGAGGGCAGCCTCGCACACGCGGGGGAAGGCGGAATGTTTCCGGCTCGCTTTTAGATCAAATCAAGTTTATCAGGATTTCGATGCTTACCGACCCCGCGCTTGATGCAGGACGTCATGAATTTGAACTTCGCACTCTTTTAGGAAGGGTTTTACCGCCTGAAGAAAATCTTAAGTTTGTTGAGGAAAACGGCTGGATTCCACCTGTCAGAGAGATATATCCGCTAATAATAGGCGGGATGTCTTTTGGCGCATTATCGCCCAATATATGGGAAGGTCTTCAGATGGGTGTGGCATATCTCAATGAAGAACTTTCAATGCCTGTTCGAATCAGTACCGGTGAAGGGGGTTGTCCTCCCAGGCTGCTTCGCAGCAGGTTTTTAAAGTATGTAATACTCCAGATCGCCAGCGGCTATTTTGGCTGGGATGAGATTATCCACAGCATACCTGAGATGAAGGTGGATCCATGCGCTATTGAAATCAAATACGGACAGGGAGCAAAGCCGGGAGACGGCGGGCTTCTCATGTGGCACAAGGTAAACAGTTTGATTGCAGCCATTAGGGGTGTCCCCTCCGGGATTAGCCTTCCAAGCCCCCCGACACATCAGACTCAATATTCTATAGAAGAGTCTGTGGCCAAGATGATACAGTCCATGTACATGGCCTGGGGTTTTAGAGTTCCTGTATATCCCAAGATTTCCGGCACTTCAACAGCGCTTGCCGTTCTGAACAACCTGACCAGAAATCCTTATGCCGCAGGTCTTGCTATTGATGGTGAAGACGGTGGAACAGGAGCAGCTTATAATGTATCAATGAATCATATGGGACATCCTATTGCGAGTAATATTCGTGACTGTTATCTTAACCTTGTCAAAGTAGGTATGCAGAATGAAATTCCTTTATTTGCAGCAGGGGGTGTGGGAAAAACCGGCAATCTGGCAGCTAACGCCGCCGCTCTGATCATGTTGGGGGCAAGCGGGGTTCAGGCCGGCAAGTATATTATGGAGGCGGCAGCGGGATGTTTGGGGTCTGAATCGGACAGGTGCAATATCTGCAATATCGGTCTGTGTCCAAAGGGAATTACTTCCCAGGATCCCCGTCTCTACAGGCGGCTCGATCCTGAACAGGTAGCGCAAAGGATTGTGGACGTTTTTATCAGCTTTGATATTGAGTTAAAGAAGATTGTCGCGCCTCTGGGAAGATCAACATCTCTGCCTATCGGTATGTCTGATGCTCTGGGGATAAATGATAAGGGTGCGGCTGACCGTCTTAATATAAAATATGTAGTGTAGAATTCTCAGGGATTAAGGGATTGAGGGATGGATAAAGAACAATATGTAATTTCCGGCAAAAAGGACAGATATCGTCTTGATTCACGTGCTCTCGAAGAAGAGATTCAGGATGCCGTTGCTCGTGGATATAGATATCTTAAAATAAAAGCCTATGGTCAGCATGGAATCGGCGGGCGGCTATGGAAGGCCGGAAAAGAGGCCGTTCACATAGAAATAGACGGTTATAGTGGACAGCGCACCGGTTCCCTTGGATTTCCAAACACATATATAGAAATAATGGGCTCTGCTTCTGATGATGTTGGCTGGTTGAACGCCGGCGCGCAAATCATTATTCATGGAAATGCCTCAAACGGCGTGGCAAATGGTATGGCTCAGGGAAAGGTTTATGTGAGCGGCAGTATCGGCGCAAGGGGTATGACCATGACGAAACATAATCCGCGCTTTGATCCGCCTGAACTGTGGGTGCTGGGGTCAGTGGGAGATTATTTCGGCGAATTCATGGCAGGAGGCATTTCAGTCGTCTGCGGGTTTGAAGCCCAGACTCCTGACAATATCCTGGGATATCGTCCTTTTGTCGGTATGGTTGGCGGCAAAGTATTTTTTCGCGGCCCCCACGGAGGATTCAGCCATGCAGACTCAAAGATTGTGCCTGTTGAGGATGAAGATTGGAACTGGTTTATAAAAAATCTTAAGATCTTTCTTAAAAGCATAAAACGCCCCGAACTTTTTGAAAAAATATCATACAGGAAGGAGTGGCAGCTTCTAATTGCACGCTCTCCCCATGAAAGGCTTGAAGGCCGGAGCAGATCCATGCAATCTTTCAGGGATGGTATTTGGGATAAGGAGCTTGGCAAAGGAGGTTTGATTGGCGATCTTACAGATATTGACAGAAGTCCTATTCCAATAATTACAACCGGTGATTTAAGGCGTTTTGTTCCTGTATGGGAAAACCGGAAATATATGGCTCCCTGTGAAGCCGCTTGCCCAATTGGTATTCCTGTTCATAAAAGATGGGCTATGATTCGGGATGGTCGTGTGGATGAGGCTCTGGATCTGGCTCTTTCATATACACCATTTCCAGCCACAGTTTGCGGGTATCTATGTCCAAACCCATGTATGAAGGCCTGCACCCGGATTTCAGATTCCATGTCTCCAATTGATGTAACAAAGCTCGGACAGGTAAGTATAAAGGCGAATCTTCCGGAACTGCCGCCGGAAAGCGGGAAAAAAATTGCAGTAATTGGAGGAGGGCCGGCAGGAATATCCATAGCCTGGCAGCTCCGAATGCAGGGACATAAAGCAACTGTTTATGACATGGCAAAGAGATTGGGCGGAAAGATATCTTCGGTTATTCCAGACAGCCGTATTCCTCGCGAAGTCTTTTCAACTGAACTGGAAAGGGTTGAAAAGGTAATATCTCATGTGCATCTTCAGCAACGTCTTGACAAAAAAGAAATGGAGCAATTAAGGGAAGACTTTGACTTCATCGTTATAGCCGCGGGTGCATATACACCCAGAACCCTTCCAGTGCCTGGAAAAAAAAGGATGATTACCGCCTTTGACTTTCTAATACAGGCAAAGCAGGGAAAGGCAAAACCTGGGAAGCGTGTTGTGATAATAGGCGCTGGAAATGTCGGCTGTGATGTTGCCAGTGAAGCCCACAGGTTGGGAGCAAAAGAAATTATGCTGATCGATGTCCAGGAACCGGCCTCATTCGGCAAGGAAAGGGAAAGCGCAGAGGCTATCGGGGCAACGTTCAAGTGGCCCTGCTTTACAAAGGAGATTACCGAAGAAGGGGTAATGCTTACAACAGGAGAGATAATTCCTGCCGACACAATTATAATATCTATTGGAGATGTGCCGGATCTGCAATTTCTTCCAAAAAATGTGGCCACTGAGAGAGGATTTATTGTAGTAAATGAGCATTATCAGACAACCGACGCAAAAATTTTTGCCATTGGAGATGTTGTAAGGCCAGGGCTGTTGACAGATGCAATAGGAGCCGGTAGGAAGGCCGCGAATGCGATTATCGATATTATTGACGGAAAGCGCCCATTGGGCGATACCCGCCAAAGGATTGATCGCAACCGGGTATCTCTTGAATATTTTGATCCAAGGGTGACGTTTTTTGATGATCTTGATCATTGTGGATCTCAATGTTCCTCGTGCGGAACTTGCAGGGATTGCGGAATCTGTGTAGCTGTCTGTCCTGAAAGCGCGATTAGCAGACAGGAAAGAGAAAAGGATGATTTTGAATATATTGTGGATGAAACCAGGTGTATAGGCTGCGGATTTTGCGCGGGTGCATGCCCTTGCGGGATCTGGAATCTTGTGGGAAATGACCCTTTCACAGGGATCACGGGGCAGGGATCACGGGGCAGGGATCAGGGGTTAGGGCATGAAAGCATTATTAGCGCTTGAAGACGGACGTACCTTTACATGCCGGTCTTTTACAGGGCCCGGAGAGGCCTGGGGTGAAGTTGTGTTTAATACAAGCATGACAGGATACCAGGAGGTTCTTACTGATCCCTCATATAGAGGACAGATAGTGACAATGACCTATCCTCTGATAGGAAACTATGGCGTTAATCCTGAAGATGTCGAGTCTGATCGCATACAGGTCTCTGGTTTCCTTGTTAAAGAATATCAAAATTTTCCAAGCAATTTCAGATCCACTTCCACACTTGCGGATTATTTAAAATCCGGCTTTAATGGAAAAAGTGTTCTTGGGATAGAGGAGCTTGATACACGCGCGCTTACAAGGCATATCCGGAATGCCGGCGCCATGCGGGCATTTATTTCAACACATGATCTTGACCAATTGTCATGCGTGAAAAAGGCAAAGAAGATACCCTGCATAGCAGGGCAGGATCTTGTGAGGGATGTAACTACCAGGCTTCCCTATTATTGGATTGACGGAAGGCGGGTTTCGGTTGATCGCGACTTAATGTTTGATAAAACCATTTGGAGACATAAAGGAAAGAAACATTCGGTTATCGCCTTTGACTTTGGGATAAAATATAATATTTTAAGATGCCTGGAAAAGGCAGGATTTGAAATCATCGTTGTGCCGGCTTCAACATCTGCTGATACTGTAAAAGCAATGGAACCTGATGGGGTTTTTCTTTCCAACGGCCCTGGTGATCCTGAACCTGTTACATATGCCATAGAAACCATAAGGGAGCTTTTGGGATATCGGCCCATGTTTGGTATATGCCTTGGACATCAGATAATGGCGCTCGCCCTGGGCGGAAAAACTTTTAAATTAAAATTCGGTCACCGGGGCGCTAATCAGCCTGTTAAGAATCTTTTAACCGGAAAGGTCGAGATTACTTCTCAAAACCATGGATTTGTTGTAGATGTCGATAGCCTGAGTAATAAAGATGTTGAAATAACCCACATAAATTTAAATGATAATACTTTGGAAGGCTTCAGACATACGAAATATCCTGTTTTTTCAGTGCAATACCATCCTGAAGCATCTCCCGGTCCCCATGATTCAAAATATCTCTTTGATGAATTTAAAAAAATGATAACATCTTAGCCCTTTGAAAAAAACTTTTAAAGATTTCTCCCTTCGGTCGAAATGACAAAGAAGAAAGTTTTTGTTCAGGCGCTAATTATTAATTTTGATGAACTGAAAGTTGCAACCAAACGCAAAGTAAAGGATTTTAATGAGGATTTACATGATAAGTTTTGATGTTTTAATCCTGAATATCCTGTTAATCTTGTCAAAAAAAATTTTTTAATGAAATAATGCCGAAACGCACAGACATACATAAGATTCTTATAATCGGAGCCGGTCCCATAATCATTAGCCAGGGTTGTGAGTTTGATTACTCGGGTACTCAGGCGTGCAAGGCCTTAAAAGAGGAAGGTTATAAGGTTGTTCTCGTCAACAGCAATCCCGCGACGATCATGACCGATCCTGAAATAGCCGATCAAACCTATATTGAGCCTGTTACCCCTGAGATAGTTGCGATGGTAATCGAAAGGGAGCGGCCTGATGCTTTGCTTCCGACCCTGGGCGGCCAGACAGGGCTTAATACAGCCGTTCAAGTTGCAGAGATGGGCGTGTTAGACAAATTCGGTGTCGAGATGATAGGGGCGTCGATTGAATCCATAAAAAAGGCTGAAGACAGGGACCTTTTCCGAAATTCAATGGAGAGGATAGGGCTTCGCATACCCAAAAGCGGGATAGCAACAGATATGGTGCAGGTCGCAGCCATAGCAGATAAGATTGGATTTCCGATCATTATTCGGCCGAGCTTCACCCTTGGAGGAACAGGGGGCGGTGTTGCCTATAATCCCGAAGACCTGGAAAAACTATCCAAAACAGGGTTGGACGCAAGTTTAATCGGGCAGATAATGCTTGAGGAATCTGTGTTGGGCTGGAAGGAATATGAACTTGAGGTCATGCGGGATAAGAATGATAATGTTGTTATTGTATGCTCCATAGAGAATATGGACCCCATGGGCATACACACGGGCGACAGTATTACGGTCGCTCCGATCCAGACCTTAAGCGATAAAGAATACCAGGTGATGAGGGATGCCTCTATTGCAATCATGCGTGAAATAGGGGTTGATACCGGGGGCTCAAATGTACAGTTTGCCGTCAATCCTGAAAACGGGGAAATGATTGTTGTTGAGATGAATCCAAGGGTTTCGCGAAGCAGCGCTCTTGCTTCAAAGGCCACAGGTTTCCCTATTGCCAGGATAGCCGCTAAACTGGCGGTGGGATATACCCTTGATGAAATTCCAAACGACATTACAGGGAAGACACTTGCGTCCTTTGAGCCGGCCCTTGATTACTGTGTAGTCAAAATACCGCGATGGACTTTTGAAAAATTCCCTGAAACCAAAGATTACCTTACCACGGCCATGAAATCTGTCGGTGAAACAATGGCCATCGGCAGAACATTTAAGGAAGCTCTGCAGAAAGCTTTAAGATCACTTGAAACAGGACGTTACGGTTTGGGCGGTGATGGTAAGGATAACGAGGAATTATCTTTAAATCAAATCCAGCAGAAACTCGCAACGCCAAATTCCGAGAGAATTTTTTATCTTCGTTATGCCCTGATTAAAGGAATGTCGATTCAATCCATTTATGGGTTAACCCGCATTGATCCATGGTTTCTGTATCAGCTTAAGCAAGTAGTTGAACTTGAACGGGAGATTGCTTCAACCCTTACGACCAGGAATGATGAAACTTCAATTTCGCTGTTAAAAAAAGCAAAGTCGTGGGGTTTTTCAGATATACAGATAGCCTGTCTTACAGGTTTCAGTGAAAAAAGTGTGGAGAAAAACCGCAAGGCCCTCGGCATCCGTCCTGTTTACAAGCTTGTTGATACATGCGCAGCAGAATTCAAGGCTTCAACACCATATTTCTATTCCACCTATGAGATGGAGAGCGAAGCAAGGGTTTCTGACAAAAAGAAGGTGATGATTTTAGGAGGGGGCCCCAACAGAATAGGGCAGGGGATTGAATTCGATTATTGTTGCGTCCATGCTTCTTTTGCGCTTAGGGAAGAAGGTGTCGAAAGCATAATGGTAAACAGTAATCCTGAAACTGTGAGCACAGATTACGACACATCCGACAAGCTTTATTTTGAACCTCTTACAAAGGAGGATGTGCTGCACATTTTTGAAACTGAAAAGCCTATGGGAGTGATTGTCCAGTTCGGCGGTCAGACCCCTTTAAATCTTGCCGTTCCTTTGGCTGAGGCCGGTGTCCCCATATTGGGTACACAGCCGGAAAGTATTAATCGCGCTGAAGATCGTGAGCTTTTTCAGGCCATGTTAAAAAAGCTGGGCCTTGTTCAGCCTGCAAACGGCACTGCTGTAAATGTTGAAGAGGCCGTGGCTGTTGCGGAAGAGATCGGATATCCTGTAATCGTCAGGCCTTCCTATGTGCTTGGCGGAAGGGCGATGAAGATAGTATATAATCGGAAGGATCTGGAAAATTTTACAAGGCTTGCCATCCTGGCATCTCCGGGGCATCCGGTGCTGATAGACAAGTTTCTGGAAGATGCTGTTGAGGTTGATGTGGATGCAATTTCAGATGGAAAGACAAGCACAATCGGCGGCATTATGGAGCATATTGAGGAGGCCGGCATCCATTCAGGTGATTCGGCCTGTGTTCTTCCTCCGTACAGCCTGGATACCGATACTCTGGAAGAAATAATAATCGCTACAAAAGCCATGGCGTCGGAATTAAATGTCATAGGCCTGATAAATGTGCAATATGCTATTAGGGATAATCGTATATATGTGCTTGAAGTAAATCCAAGGGCTTCCAGGACAATTCCGTTTGTCAGCAAGGCGACCGGTGTGCCCCTTGCAAAGCTCGCCACAAAGGTTATGCTTGGTCGCAGCTTAAACGAACTTGGTTTTACCTGCCAAAGAATTCCCAATCATGTTTCAGTAAAGGAGGCTGTGCTTCCGTTTGACAGGTTTCCTGATGTTGACACACTTCTTGGGCCTGAGATGAAATCAACCGGAGAGGTCATGGGCATAGGATCGAAATTCGGGTCTGCTTATGCCAAGGCACAGATCGGGGCTGGACAGAACCTACCTGTTTCTGGAACAGTTTTTATCAGTGTAAAGAATAGTGATAAAGAAGCAGCCCTTTCCGTCGCATCTCAATATAGCGACATAGGTTTTACGATTATGGCAACCTGTGGAACTTCATTGTTCCTGGCTAAACACGGAATAGAAAATAAAATGATAAACAAGGTTTCTCTTGGTCGCCCGCATGTCGTGGATGCGATCAAGAACAAAGAGATTCAACTGGTTATAAATACGGGTTCAGGAGGAGAAACCAAACATGACGGGTATGATATAAGACGCGCTACCATAAAATATAATATCCCTTATGCCACAACAGTAGCCGGCGCAATGGCCATGTGCAGGGGAATAACGGCAATAAAAAGAAAAAAGTTTTCGGTTAAATCGATTCAGGAGTATAATAAGTAAGATGATAATATAATGGAAAGATACCTGGAAAAACCCCGGGAAGCATGTGGACTGTTTGGTCTTTGCGGTTATCCTGAAGCAGCCAAGATTACATATTTTGGTTTGTATGCTCTCCAGCACAGGGGGCAAGAAAGCGCCGGCATAGCAACAGCCGGCAACAAAAACATCACAGCGTTCAAGGGAATGGGGCTTGTGCCTGATGTTTTCGAGAAGACCCATCTGGAGCAATTAAAGGGTGAAAGCGCTATAGGACATGTCCGTTATTCCACAACAGGAAGTTCGGTGCTCTCCAATGCACAACCTTTTGTTATACATCACAGAAAAAAATCTTATGCTGTCGCCCACAACGGCAATCTGGTAAACGCGTATAGCCTGAAAAATGAGCTTGAAACAACCGGATCGATTTTTCAGACCACCACGGACAGCGAGATTTTTCTCCATCTTTTTGTAAAAAGCCTGAAATTAGGATTTGAAGAGGCTCTTGTTGAAACTGTATCCAGGATGAAAGGCGCCTTTTCTTTTATTATGCTTACAAGCAACGGAGAGGTCATTGGCATAAAGGATCCAAACGGTTTCAGGCCCCTGTGTCTCGGAAAACTTAATGGATGCTATGTGCTTGCGTCGGAAACATGCGCTCTTGATCTTGTTGAGGCGAAGTTTATAAGGGAGCTCGATCCAGGCGAGATAGTCATTATAGGAGAAAACGGGATAAAAAGCATAAAGTCGCCCATTACTGCAAAACGAACATTTTGCATATTTGAATTGATCTATTTTGCAAGGCCGGACAGCACAATATTCGGGCTTAATGTTTATCAAACGAGAAAGACGCATGGCAGATGCCTTGCCGGAGAAGCTCATGTTGAAGCAGATTTTGTTATGCCTTTTCCTGATTCAGGAACTTATGCGGCTTTGGGTTATTCGGAAGCTTCCGGCATCCCCTTTGAGATGGCTATGATCCGGAATCACTATGTGGGCAGAACATTTATTCAACCAACACAGAGCATGCGTGATTTTGGTGTAAGGGTAAAACTGAATCCTGTAAAAGAGCTTTTAAAGGGCAAAGATATTATTATAATAGACGATTCAATAATACGTGGAACCACAGTTAAGACAAGAGTAAAAGCCCTGCGTGAGTTAGGCGTAAAGAGGGTGCATATACGCGTTAGCTCCCCTCCGCTTCGCTTTCCATGTCATTATGGAATAGATTTTCCGACCAAAGGTGAATTGATAGCGGCAAACAAATCTATTAAAGAGCTTCGCGAGCTGCTGGGCCTGGATTCTCTTCATTATATCAGTCTTGAGGGTCTTCTTAAGTCAACCGGTATGGATAGCCCTGAGAATAACTTCTGCAAAGCATGTTTTGATGGATGCTACCCTGTAGGATTTGATGAAGGCCTGTCAAAGGACTGTCTGGAAAGGAGATAAACCTTGACCTTTAGTGCTCGGAGCTCTAATAATATAAGTAAACATAATGATTGCAATTATTGATTATAAGGCCGGCAACCTGAGCAGTGTGGAGCGTGCCCTGAAAAAATTGGGCTATGGGTGCAGGATTACTCAACGCCGGGAGGAAATCTTGAGCTGTGAAAGGATCATCTTTCCGGGTGTAGGGGCAGCCGGCAAGGCCATGTCCGATCTAAAGCGCCTGGGGTTGGATGAGGTGTTGAGGTATGAGTTTAATGCCGGCAAGCCGATCCTTGGGATATGTCTCGGCGCGCAGATTATTTTGGAAAGGAGCCGTGAAAATGAAGCCGGGTGTTTAGGGCTTATCAAGGGAAATGTTGAATTGTTTCCTCAGCCGCTTTTTTCTGAAGAAAAGGATCGGCTCAAAATACCCCATATGGGCTGGAACAGCGTAAATTTGCGGAAAGAACATCCGGTTCTGGAAGGTATCGCCCCGGAAGATGAGTTCTATTTTGTGCATGCGTATTATACTCTGCCTGCATCGGATAAATATGTGTTCGGGACGACTTGCCATGGTATGGAGTTTGCCTCTGTCATTGGCCATAAGAACCTGATAGCAGTGCAATTTCATCCGGAAAAGAGCGGCAAGGCAGGGCTGAGGCTTTTGGAGAATTTTTGCATTTGGGATGGTCGCCATGCTGAGTAAAAGGATCATACCCTGTCTTGATGTGAGAGACGGCAAAACCACCAAGGGTATAAAGTTTCAAGGCAATATCGATATCGGCGACCCTGTGGAGATGGCCCGTTTCTACTATAATGAAGGGGCTGATGAAATCGTCTTTTACGACATAACCGCTTCAAGCGACCGCCGGGACATTATGATAGACGTGGTGCGCCGTGTGGCTGAAGAGATCTTCATACCATTTTCCGTAGGGGGCGGGATCAGGACCATTGAAGATATGCGCCGTGTGCTTCTGGCTGGTGCGGAAAAGGTGAGCGTAAACACGGCGGCTGTCCAAAACCCTGAAATCATCGCGGATGGCGCGCGCGCCTTTGGAAGCCAGTGCATTGTGCTCGGTATGGATGTCAAAAAGGTGGAGGTCTCTCGCAAGATCCCGTCAGGATATGAGATTGTCATTAATGGAGGCAGGACTTATACGGGCCTTGATGCCCTTGAGTGGGCAAAGAAGGCGGAAAGCATGGGGGCAGGAGAGATTTGCCTTAATTCCATTGATGCAGACGGGACCCGGCAGGGTTATGAAATGGCCTTGACTCCACTCATATCTGAGAACGTTAATATCCCGGTCATCGCTTCCGGCGGCGCCGGAAACATAGACCATATCTACGATGTCCTGACAAAGGGCAAGGCTGATGCGGCCCTTGTTGCATCGATGGTTCACCATGGCACGCATACGATAAGGCAAATCAAGGAAGCTCTGCACGCTCAGGGAGTGAAGGTTCGTATGTGGTGGTAATCGTTTTTAACGAATTATTAATTTTGAATGTTGAATTAAAAACTCAAAACTATATTTAACCTAAGTTGAGCGATTTTTAAGGAAATAAACGTGATCTTGATCATTGACTTTGGTTCCCAGTACAACCAGCTCATCGCCAGACGGGTGCGTGAGCATCGTGTCTATTGCCGGATTGAACCCCCCTGGATCAGCCTTGCCGAGATCAAAGCGCTGGCGCCCGAGGGGATCATATTTTCCGGAGGCCCTGCAAGCATATATGAAGAGAACAGCCCGCGGGTGGACCTTGGAATCTTTGACCTGGGTATTCCGATTCTCGGTATCTGTTATGGCATGCAGTACATGGCGGATGCCCTGGGAGGAGAGGTAAAGAGGGCGGATAAGAGGGAATACGGCCTTGTTGAACTCCGAATAAAAGATGCCACAGGCATTTTTTATGGAATCGAGAAAAAGACAAATTGCTGGATGAGCCATAGAGACATGGTCAGCAGCCTGCCCAGGGGTTTCAGGGTGACGGCATCAACCGCGAGTACCGGTGTGGCGGCCATGGAAAATCCCTTAAAAAGGTTCTACGGATTACAACTCCACCCTGAAGTCGCCCATACCCCCATGGGGAAAACCATGTTGAAGAATTTTCTGTTTGCCACCTGCGGGTGCAGGAAGACCTGGACGATGAAATCTTTTATCAAGGAATCGGTTCAGGAGATAAGGGCCCTGGTCGGAGACCAGAGAGTGATCCTTGGCTTAAGTGGAGGTGTTGATTCCTCGGTGACAGCGCTTCTTCTCCATCAGGCTATCGGCAAGCAATTGATTTGCATCTTTGTCGACAACGGTCTCTTGAGGCAAGGTGAGGCAGAGCAGGTCAAGCGGCTCTTTAAGAAGCACTTCAAGATGAATCTAAGATTTATCAGCGCTAAAAGGGTGTTTCTGAATCTATTAAAGGGGGTTGTTGATCCTGAAAAGAAGCGGAAGATTATCGGGCGCGCGTTTATAGAAATCTTTGAAAAAGAGGCACACAAACTCCAGGGCGTGAAATTTCTTGCCCAGGGAACACTTTATCCGGATATCATCGAGTCAAGGTCGGTTTACGGAGGCCCCAGCGCGGTGATCAAATCGCACCACAATGTGGGTGGGCTCCCAAAGAACATGAAGCTTAAACTCATTGAACCGCTCAAACACCTTTTCAAAGATGAAGTGCGTGTCCTTGGAAAAAAACTCGGACTCCCGGAAGATCTTGTCTGGAGACAACCCTTCCCGGGTCCGGGTCTTGCTATTCGAATTATCGGTGATGTCACCCAGGCAAGGCTTTCCATCTTGCGGAACCTGGACGTGATTCTCCTTGAGGAAATCAAGGAGAACGGCCTGTACAGGAAGGTCTGGCAGTCCTTTGCCGTGCTTCTCCCGCTGAAAAGTGTGGGGATTATGGGAGACCAGAGGACTTACGAACACATTGCAGCCATTCGGGCGGTGACCAGCGCAGATGCCATGACCGCGGACTGGGCCAGGCTTCCCCACTCTCTGTTAGGCAGGATCTCCAACCGCATTATTAATGAAGTAAGAGGTGTTAATCGCGTAGTCTATGACATCAGTTCCAAGCCGCCCAGCACCATTGAGTGGGAATAGTCCGCTTCAATTACCCCATCTCTTTTCTGCCCATATTTGAAGTATAGGTTTAAGAAAAATTTTTAGTAACTATTCAGCCACAGATCTACACAGATGAACGCAGATAGATTTAAATACAAACTCACTATCTCGAACTTTCTCTGATACGAAATCCTCCTGAATCCCCCTTTGGCAAAAAAAAGGGGGGGGCAGGGGGGATTTGTCAGTATGGCAACATTTGTTTTATTGTAATTTACAACACTTTGTGTTATTCGCTGTAAAAAATACGATACATATTTAGACCGTATATTCCATGATATGTGAAGAAAAAAATGGAACCAGACAAAATTGCCGCTGAAATAAACAGTTTGAACCTACCACAAAAGCTTATTCTTGTTGAAGATATTTGGGACTCAATTGCCTTGGATAGCGGGAAGCTACCGCTGTCGAAACGGCAAAAAAAGGAACTTGCCAAAAGATACAATGAATACAATCAAGGCAAACTGGAACTGCCTCAACAGATAATGCTGTTTAAGAAGCATGAGCCTGAAAAACTACTGCGAGACTTATCCGATGCTTTAGGATGTGATCTTGAATTATTCAGAGAATCTTTAAGAATACCGGAAAAAGATAAGGTGGCCAGAGATTTGATGATATATTTTTTGTGGAGATGTGACCCCAAAGTTGCACAACAATTTCGAAGACTTCCAGTCAGCGCATCGACGGTGGGTTCAATTGGCGCTAACTGATGATAAGGCGAAAACCTATGGTTTTGGAATAAATAAAATGGAATATCGGAATATTAACTTGGTCCGACCCCAATTTCGATATAGAAAAGTAACCATTTATCGATGTACTGGTATTTGTCAATTAACCTTTAAGCGAAAGGAGTAAAAACGATGGAAAATGTTTTGCTGTTATTGCATCCTGTCACAGGGGGGCTGGCAACACTTGCGGCGTTATGGGTTTTTGTGGACACCCTGAATGCCGGTGATTCCTCGGTAGCCCGGATAAAAAACATAAGTTTAATCTGTGCGGTCTTGATGTGGCTGACCTACTTTCTGGGAGGTTATTTTTACATCGTCTATTACGGTGTGGACAAAGCATTTATAAAGGCGGGACCGTGGGCTTTCGGCCATAACTTTTTAATGGAGTTAAAGGAACACGTTTTTTTAATGCTGCTTCTGCTGGCCACCTACCTTCCGATTGTCGCGTCCGGCTATATTCCTTCCAATAAAGCAGTTAGAAAGATCGTTCTCTGGGTGGCGGGACTGATCGTGCCGACATCTCTTGCAATGGAAGGCTCCGGGGCTATTATCAGTGTTGCCGTAAAAGTCGCTTTACTTATAAAGACGAAAGGAATCTGACCATGGAAACCCTTGAAATCGGAAAATATACCAAGTCGTTCGGCTTATCCTTTGCGATAACCAGCGTTATCAGTGCACTGCTGGTCATCTTAAAAGAAACAAATGAAGGCACTGTCCTTAAGGCAATGGCAGCGCTTACCGGGCATCATTGGATAACTCACGGACTTTTTGACATTGTTCTGTTTGCGGTGCTTGGCTGGGCGTTGTCGAGATTCAACAATGGCCAGGGATTGAAAATATCAACGAACGCGATGATTGGAAGTATCGTTGCATCGGTCTTGGTAAGCGGTCTGCTAATTGCCGGATTTTATATCTAACCTGGGCATGAACCTCAAAAGAGCACAAAGAACACCGGGGTCTTGAAACTTGAATATTCGTGAATTTGGTCGTGCCTTGGGGTTCGTGCCTTGGGGTCTGACTATGGTAAGCTATTGGTAATACGACAAAAGGCCCCTATGTAGATACCTTTTAGAACGCTTAGAACCCGCTTTTTAGGGGTGAAAACAGCCCTCTAAGAAGGATGCTGAAAAATGCCACGAGCGAGACGATATTTCATCCCAGGCTACATACGGCATACCACGGTTAAACAGGCTACGCATTTAACCGTGGGAAGTAGGGGATGTTCTTCACATTATAAGTTTCTAATAAACGAAATGAGTGATACAGAAAATATATGCCAAGAAAAGCCAGTATTCACTTTTTGACGATACAAACTTATAAACTGAGAAATGTCCCATAAATACCTCTATGCCACGGCAAAACAGCCGCATATTAAAAATAGCATGCATTTTAGCCGTATTTCACATTTTAATATAAAACAAAGCTGAATACTAATACGTTGTATTGTTTATACTTTTTAACTTTGTTACGGGAAACAGCCATAATTAACTATAGAAGTTTAAGAATAAAGATAAAAAATCAGAAAAATTATTGAAATAAGAGAAAATAGATTGCTCATGGGGCAAACTTAGGCTTGACCCCTTATTTCACATAGTATACTGAAACAATTGCTCGACGCATTCGTTCAATATTAACGGTAATTAGCCCCTGGCTATTGGTTTTTCCTGTAAATTAACCAATGGAGAATTATTTATGGCATATAAAGAGATTTTGAGAAACTCTATAAGGACATTTGAGGATTTGGAGAAATGGCTTGCAGGACGGAAGGTAGCGGTTGACCCCAGACTCAAGGAAGTAATAGCCAAATATCCTATGAGAGTAAATACGTATTACCTCAGTCTCATTGAAAAGATGAATGACGGTATTTGGAAACAGGCAATTCCTGGTGTCGGGGAACTTGAGCATTATAAGGACCTGACAGCAGATCCACTGGATGAGGAAGGAGATATTCCGCTTGGTGGTCCAAGGACAATAATCCACAGGTATCCAGACAGGGTTTTATTGCTTATATCAAACGAGTGCTCAATGTATTGCAGATTCTGCACCAGAAAAAGAAAAGTAGGTGATGTCCGTAAGAATCCAACCACAGAGGATATAAAAAAGGGAATTGAATACGTTGCATCTCACGAAGATATCAGAGACGTATTAATCTCTGGTGGGGATCCGCTATTGATAACCCATAACAGACTTGATGACATCTTGGGAAAACTAAAAAAAATTCAACATCTTGAATTGATAAGAATCGGGACAAGAGTCCCATGCGTCTGGCCACAAAAGATTATTGAAGACAAAGAACTAATCGAGGTATTAAGAAAACATACACCCCAGTCACTTAAAGATCCGCAACTCTACATAAACACGCACTTCAATCATCCTAATGAAATAACTGCCAAAAGTTATCAGGCCATTAAAGTTTTAAGGGAACTGGGCATTCCCATAGGAAATCAAACTGTTTTGCTGAAGGGAGTTAACGATGACACAGATGTAATGAAAAACCTGCTACACGGCCTCGGGAAAATGGGAATAAAACCATATTATCTATATTATGCTGACCTTGTTGAGGGAACAGGTCATTTCAGGACAGATGTATACAGAGGAAAAGAAATCTGTAGAGACCTTTGCGGAACCACTACAGGTTTTCTGCGCCCACTTTATGTAGTAGATGCACAAGGTGGAAGAGGTAAAGTCCCTGTAGATCTCTGTTTTTCAGATGGAATTAGTGAAGATAAAAAAGGTGGAACTTTTACTTCACCGATTGGACTCGGAAAAGTCTACGTAAATGATCCAATTGAAAAAATAGAAGGGAAAAAAAGGAGAAACCAGGGGCAAACCAAACTAACATCTTGAAAAGACTCAAACATAATAAAAAGATATCCTCATCGAAGCTAGGGGACAAAGAGCACTCTTCTCCAGCTAAAATGGAGAAGAACCCTATATGTCGAAGTAAAGAAAGAATTCATGCGGATGCGGACGAAGTTTAACAGCGTTTACCTCGTTTTTGGTCTTATATTCAATCCATGTATCAATAACATCCTGAGTAAACACATCACCTTTAAGCAGGAAGGCGTGGTCTTTTTTTAAGGCGTCAAGAGCCTCTTCGAGAGAGCCGGGAGCAGACGGTATATCGGCAAGCTCTTCCGGCGGAAGACCATATATGTCTTTGTCTAATGGCTCACCAGGGTCAATCCTGTTTTCGATGCCGTCTAATACAGCCATCAGAATTGCTGAAAAGGCAAGGTACCCGTTACAGGATGGGTCAGGGGTTCGAAATTCAATCCGCTTTGCCTTTGGCGATGCGGAATACATTGGTATGCGGATTGCGGCACTCCGGTTACGGCTTGAATATGCCAGATTTACAGGAGCTTCAAAACCCGGTACAAGACGCTTGTAAGAATTGGTGGTCGGATTGGTAAGAGCACACAGCGCGCCGCAGTGTTTTAATATTCCTCCGATTCCGTAAAGAGCCTCCTGAGAAACCCCGGCATATTGATTACCCGCAAAGATTGGCTCTCCGTTTTTCCATATACTGATATGTGTGTGCATTCCAGAGCCATTATCCTCGAAAAGAGGTTTCGGCATAAATGTAACCGTACGGTTATCACGAGTTGCTATGTTTTTAAGCACATACTTAAACCACATGAGCTGATCACCCATTTGTAGAAGCGGTTTAAATCGCATATCAATTTCCGACTGCCCCGCTGTTGCGGCTTCGTGATGCTGGCATTCAACATCTATACCAAGTTTTTCAAGGGTGAGAAGCATTCGGGTGCGCAGGTCCTGAAATTTGTCTGTCGGAGGAACAGGAAAGTACCCTTGCTTATGCCTTGGTTTATAGCCAAGATTCGGGCATTCTTCTCTGCCGCTGTTCCAGACTCCTTCCACAGAGTCAACCTCATAGAAAGCCATGTTTGTCGATGATTCGAAGCGCACGTTATCAAAGATAAAAAATTCCGCTTCAGGTCCGATGTATACGGTGTCGCCGATTCCACTGCTTTTCAGGAATAATTCCGCTTTCTTAGCTATATAGCGCGGATCACGGGAATAAGGTTCCAGTGTGAGCGGGTCGGCTATATCTCCGATAAGAACCAGGGTGGGAACTTCAAAGAATGGATCCATCTTTGCGGTCGCAGGATCGGGTATCACAAGCATGTCGCTGGCGTGAATCGGCTGCCATCCCCTGATGCTTGAACCGTCAAACCCGAAACCATCTTCAAAGCTTGACTCGTCCAATTCGCATATAGGCACGGTAAAATGCTGCCATACACCTGGAAGGTCAAGAAAACGTATATCCACAACTTTGGCTGCATTTTCTTTAGCCATTTCCAGTACCTGTTTTGGTGTCATAATTATTTTCCTTCTAAAATACGGCCTTTGCCGTTGTGGTAATATCAGTGTCTTTAAGTCTACAGTCTTCAGGCTAATAACCTGAACAAATACTTGTTACTATATTGCGTCTTTCCCTTTTTCTCCTGTGCGTACCCGGACGACTTCCTCTATGGGGAGCACAAAAATTTTTCCATCACCTATTTTGCCTGTATATGCAGCATTTTTTATTGTTTCCACCACCTTATCAGCCAGGTCGGTTTCAACAACTATTTCGATTTTGATTTTAGGGATAAAGTCAACCACATATTCGGCTCCGCGATAAACCTCCTTGTGCCCTCTCTGCCGTCCATAGCCCTTTATCTCTGAGATAGTCATTCCATGAATACCGATTTCATTCAGAGCCTCTTTAACATCATCCAGCTTAAAGGGTTTGATGATCGCCTCGATCTTCTTCATCATTATATCTCCTTTTTCGAATAAAAGACCAACCCGATATCTAAAAGTTTCGGCTGCTGGTTCGTGGTATAAGAATTTGATTTTTAAATACTTTTGCTATATAGATTTTGGTAAAAATTTTGTTAAATATTTATACTATTATTTTTAAATTTACAATAAAAATAAAATATTTTCAGGAATTACAGGGTTATTATGCGGCTTTTAAAGCTTTACATAGATCAGGAGGTTGCTGATTCACCCGAGGTTATTTCCATAAAATCGCGCCTTAATCTGCCTTCTGAAACAGTTCATGATGCGCGTGAATTATTTGAAGGGCAGGTAACATTTGCATACAAAATCCATGGTATGCAAAATACTGTATAGATAACCAGACCGTTCACGGTTTACCACGCCAGGGCGTGGTTACCTCATTATTACTTCATATAATACTTCGCCCAGTTCTTTGATCTTATATGGCTTGGCAACAACGCCGCAAAAACCATGTTTTCTATATTCAGTCATTACGGGATCATTAGAATAACCGCTGGAAACAATGGCTTTAGCTTCAGGATCAATCTTGATAAGTTTCTGAATGGTTTCCTTGCCTCCCATCCCGCCGGGAATGGTTAAATCCATTATGATTGCTTCAAAGGGTTGCGCGGATTCTTTAGCCTTTTTATACAGTTCAATCGCTTCAGCGCCATCTTTGGCAAACTCCGCTTCATAGCCTAAAACCTTGATCATTTCGCCTGCCACATTTCTGACTATCTCTTCGTCGTCCATTATTAAAACTTTACCCTTTCCAGTAAGAATTTTTTCTCTGATTTCTTTTTCAATCAATATTTCCTCTGAAGAAGCAGGCAGGTAAATATTAAAAGTGGTTCCCACTTCAAGCTTTGATTTAACTTGAATATAGCCATCATGCTTTTTGATAACTGAATAAGCAGTGGCAAGCCCCAGACCGCTTCCCTTCTGTTTAGTGGTAAAATAGGGGTCAAATATTTGTTTGAGATGCTCTTTCGAAATCCCAACACCCTGATCTTCAACGGATATCTTTATATATTTCCCCTCTTTTAGAGGAAGACCCCGCTTAGCATCTAAAACAATATTTTCAGCGCGCACCTTGATTATCCCACCTTTAGGCATAGCATGGCTGGCATTGATTATCAAATTGTTGATGACCTGACTGACCTGTCCCTCATCCACATCAACCGGCCAGAGGTCACCTGTTATAAAGAATTCACTTCTGACATTAGAACCGCTTAAGGCAAACAGGGTTGTGTCCTTTAGCATTTTTAAGATAAAAGCGGTTTTCTTGATTGGCGCTCCGCCCTTGGAAAAGGTAACTAATTGTTGGGTTAAATCCCTTGCCCGAAAGGACGCATTTTCTGCCTCTTTCAATCTTTCAAATATCTTATCTCCTGGTTGTGTATATATCTTTGCCAACATAATATTACCCATAATTGCCGTTAGAATATTGTTGAAATCATGGGCGATACCGCCGGCAAGGATACCGAGGGATTCAAGTATGTCCGCTTTCAAGAGTTCTTCTTCCATTTTCCGCTTTTCAGTAATATCACGGAAGACCAAAACAACACCGATGATGTTTTCTTTTTTATCTCTAATAGGAGCGCCGCTGTCATCAATAGGGCGTTTTGCTCCGTTTTTGGCTATCAACACCGTATGATTTGCCAGCCCCACGACAATACCTTCTTTGAGTACCTTCGTTACAGGATTTTCGGCCAGTTTGCCTGTTGTCTCATTTATAATATTGAAAACTTTCCCCAAAGGTTTTCCTGTAGCGTCTTCCTGTTTCCATCCCGTTAAAATCTCGGCAACGGGATTCATGAATGTTATTAAACCTTCTGAATCGGTGGCGATCACGGCATCGCCTATACTTTTAAGTGTGGTGAAAAGCCATTGTTCACTCTCTCTTAACTTTTTTTTCATCTTATGCTTGTAAAGGGCCATCTCGATGGTAGTGTATAATTCTCTTTCACTGAAAGGTTTAAGTATATAACCGTAAGGCTCTGTTATCTTTGCCCGCTGCAATGTTTTGTCGTCTGCATAAGCAGTGAGATATACCACTGGAATATCGAGACGATCCATGATTCGCTCAGCCGCTTCCACGCCGTCCATGAGCCCTTCTAACACGATATCCATAAGCACTAAATCAGGGAGCATCTCCACTGCTTTTTTAATGGCTTCTTTTCCGGAAGATGCGATAGCAATAACAGCATATCCCAAACCTTCCAATGTATTTTGTATATCATTCGCGATGATACCTTCATCTTCAACAATCAAAATCTGCGCATTCGTCATTGTCTTAACCCCCTTTCCTTTTTTCTCTCGGGGTAAATGTAATCTCAAATTTTGTTCTATCATCTCTATCAAACTCGATCGTCCCTTTAAGCTGTTTTACCAAAGTCGTTACTAATTGCAAACCTAATGTTTTCGCTTTTCGGAAGTCTAAACCTTTTGGGAAGCGGGCGCCGTTATCATCGACTATCAGTGTAAACTTATTATTTGCGTGCAGGTTCCTTTTCGAATGAAGTTCGACGCATATTTTTCCCTTCTTACCCCTTGGGAAAGCGTGTTTCAGGCAATTTGAAACAAGTTCATTTATAATCAAACCACAAGGGATGGCATCATTAATACCCAGAAAGATATCGTCCGCATTGATCTCCAGAGTTATGTTCTCTGGATAGGCCGCATACGAATGGAATAAAGAAGTTGTTAGCTTTCTGGTATATTCAGCAAAGTCAATCATCGCCAGGTCTTCTGATTGATACAGTTTTTCATGAACGAAAGCCATTGACCTGACACGATTCCGGCTCTCCTTGAATATCTCTATGTCATGTTTATCCTTGATATGCGTAGATTGAAGACTAAGCAGACTGGAAATAATCTGCAAATTGTTTTTAACACGGTGGTGAATTTCTTTCAAAAGCACTTCTTTCTCATTCAGCGATGCCTTGATTTGATCCTCAGCCTGTCTCATCTCGTCAAGCAGACGGGCGTTCTCAAAAGAGATGGCTGCCTGGGAAGTCAACAACTCGGTCATCGCTGTCCTTTCCGGTGTGAAAACCGAATCCGACAAACGGTTTTCCATGTATAGAATTCCAATCAATTTGGATTGCTTGATCAATGGAAGGCAAAGAATTGACTTAAGGCCCATCCTCTGAACCTTGGGATTGTCCTTAAACTCACCCTCTTTTGAAGCATTGTTCAGGACTACGCTCTTTTTAGTCCGGCGCACATAACGGACTATAGACTTACAAACGTCCTCGGCATCTTCAAGGTTGTATTTGACGGTACGAACAGCATCTTTTTTAGTGATATGACTTTCGGCGCGGACAATCAGGCGGCTGTTTTCTTCAATCAAAAGATATGCATGCTGGGAACCCGAGGCCTCCAGCACCACATTCATGATCTTTTTCAACAGGACATCGGGATCAATCTCTGCTGAAATAGCAAGGGAGGATTTCATGAGGTAGTCAACGTCGAGATCGGGAAGGGTGTAAGCAGCCGGCTTTGCTTTGGCAGGCGCGTAAGCAGGTACCTCTTTCTCAAAATATTCCGGGTATTTCTCTATGAGTAAAATTTCTTTACGTTCCGCCCGGCATTTTCTGTATAGCCGGGCAGCCTCGACAAAGTAAACCCGAGCCGTTTCAAAACCTGCGCCCTTGAGAAGCTCTCCACGACATTCATTAAGGTGAGCTTCCAGCAACGCGTAGCGTTGTTTGTGGGCAATAGCTATAGCATCAAAGTAAAGACTTCTGGCATTTCTGAAATCTCCGGTAGTTCGTTCCAGCTCAGCATGGATAAAAGCAAGATACGGTTTTAGCAATGGTCCGAATTGAGCCCAGGTCTCAATCTTGCTGATAAGCGGTTCTATATAGGACAGTAGTTCTTCTTTGCTTTTGTAAACAATTCCCCTTTCATACAACTTGATGGCATTTAGCGCCTGAAAAACATGCCACTGCCGCTTCAGCACATTGTCGGTGAGCCCTCTCATGTACTGCTTGGCTTTAATTAGATCCTGCTGCGCCTTTTTATACTCTCCAAAATAATAATGGGTCAAGGCAATATGGACATAATAGCTTCCAGCAGAGGCAATATGATTATCCTTTTCCCATTTCTTAATCTTTTCCTCCATGGGAACGGGCGTATAACCTCTCTTCATGGGTTCTATCCACCCGGCCTGAATTGCTTCAGCCAGACCAACAGAAAAAAATAAATGATATTTTTGAGAAAACTGAAGGCATTCCCTGGCATATTCTTCGATCGCAACCATATTGGCTCCTTGCACCTGAAGGTTCCACATCAAGGGGCCGTACGAAAGCCCTGCATTATACAGATCGCCGCAGTTTTTTCCGCATTGAATGGACTTGAGACAATATTTGACCACTTCTTCGGGATGACTCCTCGAATGCATATTACACCAGACAACGCCGTTCATACCCCGTGTCGCCCCAAAGGTGTTCATGTGTTTTTCAGACAAATTACGGGCCAGGTCTTCATAGCGGAATGCCTGCTCAAATTCTCCATGCTCCCCGAGATAGAGGCCCATAATAGAAAAAGAATAGATCACCGATTCATCCATCCCGCCTTCCAAGCAGTGCTTAGTTGACTGCACTGCCGAAAGATAGAGTTGCGGCACAAAACCGGACATATATAAATCCGGGATAAGTTCACTGTAAAAAGCCAGTTCGATCTTGTTTTTTCTTTTCGTAGTAAAGAGCATATTGAGGATAGTATCCCAAATATCGATATCTTTGGAGTTGATCTCATTCATCAATTGCTCTCGTTTTTTCTCTGCAAGTTCAGGATCGTCCGGGATCGATTTTCCGAAAAAGGATAGTCCGCGATTAGCGGTTTCAATGGCTTTTATAAAATTGCCTATAGATGAGAGCGAGGTGGTCTGTTCGGCCAGGGCTTCCGCCTTGTCCAGATCGGTTTTGGCATGATCAAGTAGTTGATTAAGCAGTTTTTCCGAGATCTCATATCCCCCGCACATCAACTCGGTCTTTGCCAATTTCTGGAAGATCTTAAATGTTCTGTCGTATTGTCCCTCCCAGGAGTCTTCCGGTAAGAGTTCAAGGCTTTGTCGAAAATATTCATTGGCTGCCTCTGTTGCCAGCGAGTCCAGGGCCTTGTTACCCGCATGATAGTTGATATCCGACAATTGGCAGGCGGTTTTTCTGTCCAGCGCCTTCTCCCTTCCCAGGTTAAGATGGGAAGCAATGGTGAAGAGGATATACAGTTTTTCCAAATCAGCCCCTTTGGGAACAGCAGAAAGGAGGTGAAATCCGATCCGCCAATGCATCTGCCGCCGCGTTTCAGATTTTATGGCGCTCAGGACCGCTTCCTGCACCCGGTCGTGAACAAATTGCAATTGACCTTTGTTCTCGATTAAAAGCCCCCGGCCCAAGGCTGGTTTCAACTTTTCAAATACATCCAACAAGGTAATTCCTCTGATCAGAGCAACTTCATCCGGCGTGAATAGGTTTCCCATGCAAGCGCAGTATTCGAGCAGGTCAATAGTATCAGAGGGAAGTTTTTGCACCTTTGAGCTAAAAAGCGCCACAACCGTGGAGGGCATGTCAGACTCCCTGATCTTATCCATATCCCATTGCCATTGACTGTTTTCACCTAAAATGAGCAAATCTTCATTGTGGAGATACGACAGCATCTCGCTCACGAACAAAGGGTTCCCCTCGGTGAGTTCCGTTATTAAACCGGCTAATTCCATGGTATATGAAAGAGGCGAATCAAGAATATAGGAGACCATCTCATGGCAGTGTTCTGGTTTAAGAAGCGACAACCTGATTTCTTGCAGAGGTTCGTCGTTTTCCTTTACCCTTTGTATTAACTTGGCAAGAGGATGGCTCGAATCGACCTCATTATGACGATAGGCTCCTACAAGAAAAAGGTATGGATGCTCATTGTGGTTGGCAAAGATGTTGCCAAGAAAATCAAAGGAGGCAATATCACACCACTGAAGATCGTCGATAAAAAGCACCAGGGGATATTCCTCGCTGGCGAGACAGGTCAAAAAATGGCCAAAGAGATCATGGAAGCGGTTTCTCGATTCAACAGGAGGAAGCGGTTTAACCTTCGGTTGAGGATCGAGCAGTATCTCCAGTTCAGGGATCACGTCGGTAACCACCCTGCCGTTACTTCCAAGCGCTTTGATGATCTTTTGCCTCCAGAGAGCGACCCTTTCGTCACTTTCCGTTAAAAAGGTCCTAATCAGATTTCTTAAGGCCTGTATAAGGGAGCTATATGGAATATTCTTTTGATAGACATCGAATTTCCCTGAGGTAAAATACCCTCTGTGCCTAACGATTGGTTTCTGAAGTTCTTGAATCAAGCGGGTTTTTCCAATGCCGGGGAGACCTGAAATGAATAGGCAGCGGAAAGAGTCCTTGGATGCTTTATCGTATTCCTCAAGGATAATTTCAGACTCCCTGTCGCGTCCCACCATTTTAGAAATAAAGGCAGCTCTATGGGTGTGATCATAAATCCCAAGAGTAAATTCGCCGATTGTGCCGGCGGCTGAATATTCATCCCGACACTGTATGAAGTCGGCCAAAAGCCCGGACGCGCTCTGGTACCGTTTCTCCGGCTGTTTGAGCATTAATCTCGCTATGATTTTACCCAGAATAGGGGGAACTTCGGGATTTAATTCGTGGACGGGCGGCGCTTCCTCGGCCAGGTGGGAATGAATTAATTCAAGGGGATCGGTAGAGAAGAATGGAAGTTGTCCGGTCAGCAATTTATAAAAGGTAATCCCCAGCGAGTATAGATCACTCGAAAAATCGACTCTATGATTGATGCGCCCGGTCTGTTCGGGAGAGGTATAGGCAAGAGTATTTTCCACAAAACCTCGGTCATAAATAAAATGGCTTACAGCCCTTGCATCAAGGGGGTCTATAAAATCAATTAACCTTATATTAAAGGCCTTCGGCTCGATTAATATATTGTGGGGTTTGATTCCGCCATGAATAATCCCTGCTTCATGAATTTTATCGATGGCTTCAGCCAGCTCGCAAGCTATAGTGAAAAAATCATTTAAGGTAATTTTAGTCTGGCTTTTGGCCCAGTCATCAAGGGTTATACCCTTGAAATAGTTTTGGGTGAAAAACTGGACATTTCCTCTCGCCTTAAATGATAAGGGCGTGATAAGGCGGGTATCATGTAAGATCTTCAGATGCTCAATTTTCTGCTGAAAATATCTTTTTTGGTCTTCGGATAGTAGGGCCGCTTTCAAAACCCTGAGAGCCAATGGTCGATTAGGATTCTTTTTATGAAAGGCTTTATAAACAATGGATTGGTACCCCTCACCCAACTTTTCAATAATATCATAATTTGGGATTGTTGTAAGTACTTCGCCCATATCTCATTAAACTCCTGTTAGACTATTTAATAATTTACAATCCCATAAAAGTCAAGAAATTGCGATTTCGTGCGAAATAGAAAAGCACGGCCAGGTCATTCTCTCCAATAACATATTGAAACAATATTTATTCATGTGAGTTTTCAGATTCTCACGCAAAGGCGCTAAACTCGCAAAGAAAAAAATAAAACTTAGCGTCTTTGCGCCTTTGCGTGAGACAATATTTTATAGAAAAAAGGGATCTGCATTGACTTATACGGCGGTTTTATTTAGGTTAAATTTATGTCGCTTTTAAAACTTTATATAGATAAAGAGGTTGCTGATTCGCCCGAGGTTATTTCCATAAAATCGCGCCTTAATCTACCTTTTGAAACAGTTCATGATGCGCGTGAATTATTTGAATTGATCTTATCAGCGGATGATCCTGTTAAAAAGGGGAAAGAAATTCTTTTCCTTACAAAAAATAAGGGCGCTTTTATCAGGCCATGTCCCGGAACCAGCCATTATACCTGTTGCGGCTACAAGATACTGCACATCGGCACTTTCTGCGCCATGGACTGCTCTTACTGTATCCTGCAATCATATTTTCATCCGCCTGTTCTTCAGTATTTTGTTAACCATGACGATCTGCTGTCGGAATTGGACATCCTGTTTCAAAAAAAAGGGGTGAGCAGGGTAGGGACCGGAGAGTTTACCGACAGCATGATCTGGGAGCGGTGGACAGACCTTTCAAATCTGCTTGTTCCTAAATTTTCCGGCCAAACATCCGCCGTGCTGGAGCTAAAGACCAAAACAATTGCCATTAACAGGCTGAAAAATCTTGATCACAATCGCAAGACAATAGTTTCCTGGTCACTTAATACAAATGCGATTATCAGCAATGAGGAGCGTCATACAACCTCTCTTTCCGAGAGGCTGAATGCAGCTGCCAAATGCGAGTCATGGGGATACCCGCTGGCCTTTCATTTTGATCCGATGATTATTTATGAGGGTTGCGAAGAGGATTACAGGCAGGTGATTATCCAGCTCTTTTCCACAATATCTCCTGAAAATATCGTATGGATAAGCCTCGGAACTTTTAGATTTATGCCATCTTTAAAACAGGTTATCCAAAAACGGTTTCCTGATTCAAGAATAATATACGGAGAATTCATATCCGGCCTTGACAATAAGATGCGCTACTTTAAGCCTCTTCGTATCAATCTTTATCAAAAGATGGCTTTCTGGATAAAGGAGGCAGCCCCCGATGTTCTTGTCTATTTCTGCATGGAAGATGATGAGGTATGGGAAAAGTCTCTTGGATTTATCCCATCCGACCATGGAGGCCTGCCTGAAATGCTGGATGAGAGCGCTGTACGACATTGCGGGCTTAAGAAAAGTGCCTAAAGTTACAAGTGAACTAAAGTGCCTAAAGTTAAGGAATTCCGCCATGTTATATTTGTTCATCAAACATTAAACGTAAATTGTTAGGTGTTAGGTTAAAGCAATTGTCTGTTTTATTAAGCTCTTAACACCTAACACCTAACACGTTTAGTAAAAAGTGGTTTTTGACTTTTTACGAATGTATCATACTTTAGGCACTTTTTTCTATTCCCTGCTCTTTTTTATCTCTTCGACAAGCTTTTGTGATATCTGTGCCGGAACCTCATCATAATGAGAGAATTCCATGGAAAACATGCCGCGACCGCCTGTCATTGATCTGATATCAGGTGCATAGGTAAGAAATTCAGCCATTGGTACTGTTGCGTTGATAATTTGACTTTTACCCTTGTTGTCCATGCCCAGGACTCTGCCGCGCCTGCTGTTAAGATCTCCCATAATGTCGCCCATATATTCATCAGGCGCTGTGATGGAAACCTTCATGATAGGTTCAAGCAAAACAGGATTGGCTTCTATGGCAGCTTTTTTAAAGGCAAGAGAACCGGCGATCTTAAACGCCATTTCAGAAGAGTCAACAGCATGATAGGAGCCGTCGTCAAGTATAACTTTGAAATCCACGCACGGAAACCCGACAAGCGCGCCCTTCTGTGCCGCTTCCACAATCCCCTTTTCAACCGCTGGAATGTAAGTCTTTGGAATTGAGCCTCCTACAATTGAATTGACAAACTCAAACCCTTTTCCTCTTGGAAGCGGTTCTATCTGAATCCAGCAATCACCAAACTGGCCGTGGCCCCCTGATTGTTTTTTATGTTTTCCCTGAACCCTGACCTTTTTCTTGATAGTTTCCTTATAGGGAACCTTGGGGGTGTTGAGATTTACTTTAACATTGAACTTCCTTTTAAGCTTCTCAACAACAGTTTCGATATGAACCTGCCCCCTTCCTGACAGAAGAATCTCCTTTGTTTCGGAATTCCGTGTAAGTTTCAGAGCAATATCCTCTTCCAGAAGCTTTGAAAGAGAGGAAAATATTTTGTCTTCATCCTCCTTTGATTTTGGCTCAATAGCAAAAGAGATAAGCGTGGGAAGAGGGTCGGCGCATTTGAATTTAATCTTATTAGCCTCATCACAAAGGGTATCGCCAGTGGTTGTATCTTTAAGTTTTGCAACAGCGACTATGGAACCCGGTCCGGCCCCTGTTATTGATTTTTGTTCTTTTCCTTCAACCCTTAATAGCTGGGTAAAGCGTTCCTTTGAATTTTTATTTGTATTATAAAAGGTTCCGTCACCCCCCAGGGTTCCTGAAATAATTCTTAAGATTGATAGCCGGCCGGCATACGGGTCTGCCACGGTTTTAAACACAAAACCTGAAAATGGACCGTCCGGATCCGGACTTTGCTCGATTTCATTTTTACCTTCAGGATCCGTGCATATTATAGCGCCTCTATCAACAGGTGAAGGCATGCATTCAGCAATTGTATCGCATAATAAATCAATGCCGATATTACTTATGGCAGATCCGCAAAGAGCAGGCATAATTGCTCGCAATAATATACCTTTTCTTAAACCTGTTATAATATCGTCATCGGACCAGGTTTCTCCATTAAGATACCTTTCAAGAAGATCATCATCTGTCTCTGCAATATTTTCAATCAGGGCTTCTCTTTCTTTTTCCGCCTGCTCCTGCATATCAGAAGGGATATCTCCTTGTATTGCCTTTCCGTTAGAATCATAGGTATATGCTTTCATCCTGACAAGATCCACAACCCCTTTAAAATCCGCTTCAGCTCCTATCGGAAGCTGCAACATGATCGGCTTTGGTTTAAAACAGTTTGCCGCGTCTTTAAAAGTGCGAAAAAAATCCGCCCGGTCCCTGTCCATTTTATTTACAAAAATTATGCAGGGCAAGTTGAATTCTTCGGCAAAATCCCATGCCATCTCGGTCTGCACCTTGATGCCGTCCACGGCATCAATCAGAATAACAATTCCATCAGCAGCCTGCATGCAGCTTCTGGTATCTGAAAAGAAATTCTGATCTCCCGGGGTATCTATAAGGGAAATAACCTGTTTTCCCCATTTGAACTGGTGGAATCCGCTGCTGATACTTGTATTGCGTTTAAGCTCTTCCGGCTCAAAATCCATAACTGTATTGCCGTCTTCAACACGTCCAAGCCTCTTGATAACACCCGCGTTAAAAAGCATAACCTCGGCAAGAGATGTTTTTCCGGCTCCACCATGTGATACAAAAGCGATGTTTCTTAAGTTTTCAGTCATGTCGGTCATTTAAACTCCTCTTCATATGGAATGTTAAAAAATCATGTAACCGTTCACAGCTGTCAGTTCACAGTTTTTTTACTATACAACGACTGATTGCTTTTATGTTTTCACCAACCGTTAACCGTTAACCGTTACTATCTTTTTAGCCCAAAAAAATCAAGACTTATAAGGCGATTTTAATACAATCATAAATTCCCTGTTCCCCTTGGAGCCAAGTATTGGAGAGGGTATAACCGGTTCGCATGAAAAACCTGTTTTGATAAAAAAATCTGAAAGATCCTTTATCACTTCATCATGCAGTTTTTTGTCACGAACCACGCCGCCCTTGCCTGCCTTTTCCTTGGCTACTTCAAACTGTGGCTTTATCAGGGCAAGGATTATTCCCTCTTTTTTCATAAACTTAATTACTGCTGGAACAACTATTTTTAAGGAGATAAATGAAACATCTATTGTGATAAGATCAACGGGCCGGGGAATTATTTCAGACGGCATATGCCGGATATTTGTCCGTTCAATAACCACGACGCGCGGATCCTGCCGAAGCTTCCAGGCCAATTGTCCATATCCGACATCAACGGCATACACACAGGCAGCTCCATGTTGCAATAAACAGTCTGTAAATCCACCGGTTGATGCTCCCACATCAAGACAGATAAGATTTTCAACATCTATTTTAAAAGCATGCAAAGCCTCTTCAAGTTTAAGGCCGCCCCTGCTTACATGGGGGATATTCTCTCCTTTAATAGTTATCTCATCATCTTGTGAAACAACAGCGCCCGGCTTATCCACAGGGCTGTTGTTTACCAGAACCTTCCCCGACATAATCAGAGAGCGTCCGCGTTGCAGGCTTGGCGCCAGCCCTTTTTCCACAATTATCAGGTCAAGTCTTATTTTTGACAATTTTGCCCATCAAGCATTTTTTTTGCCGCATCAACTATGGCAGATGCATCTATCCGGTATTTTTTTCTGAGAAACTCCTGAGGGCCGTGTTCAACAAAGGTATCGGGTATGCCGATACGTTCAAGGCGAAAATCTGTTATACCTTCATCATTTAAGCATTCCAGAACCGCGCTTCCAAATCCTCCCTGACGAACATTTTCTTCAACGGTTATAATGCGCGGTATTTTTTTTGCCAGAGAACATATCAAATCAACATCGATCGGCTTTACAAAGCGGCAATTTACAATTGTTGCATTTATATCCTGTCCGGCCAGTATTAAACCTGCTGAAAGGGCTTCGCAAACAGAGCTGCCAATGGCTAAAATAAGAACATCATTCCCTTCTGTCAGAATTTCTCCTTTTCCGAGAGGTATGGGGGTGATATCTTCTTCTATTTTTACGCCTGCTCCTTTTCCCCGTGGATATCGAAATGCTATAGGGCCATTATGGGCAAGGGCGGTAACTAACATCCGGCAAAGTTCATTTTCATCCTTTGGCGCCATTACCACCATGTTTGGAAGACTTCTAAGATAAGAAAGATCGAACAACCCCTGATGGGTCCGGCCGTCTTCACCGACAATGCCTCCTCTGTCAAGCGCAAAAATCACGGGCAGGGCTTCAATGCATACATCGTGGAGGATCTGATCATATGCGCGCTGCAAAAAGGTGGAGTAGATTGCCACAACCGGTCTCAGCCCCTCGGCAGCCATTCCCGCGGCAAATGTTACACCATGCTGCTCAGCTATCCCGACATCAAAAAAACGGTCAGGATAAACCTCGGCAAATTTAACAAGTCCTGTGCCTTCGGGCATTGCCGCAGTAACTGCGACAATCCTTTTATCATTTTCGGCTAATTTTACCATTATTTTGCCGAAAACTTCGGTATAGGTCGGAGTGGATTCTTTTTGCTCAATACAGTTACCGGTTTTAGAATCAAAAGATCCGACTCCATGAAAATAAACAGGATTATTCTCGGCAGGAGTGTATCCCTTTCCCTTCTTGGTAATGACATGAAGGAGAACAGGCTCGTCGGTATTTTTAATATTATTCAGTATATCAATAAGATGATCCAGTTTATGTCCATTTATCGGGCCAAAGTATTCAAAATTGAATGCCTCAAACAGTATCCCCGGTGTAATAAAGGTTTTAAAGGATTCTTTTGAACGTTTCGCGAACTGATAAATATCCTCTCCGATTTTTGGTACGGATTTAAGGAAAAGCCCAAGCTCCTTTTTTAAATCCTGCATATATTTTGCTGAAAATGTCCGGCTTAAACGTGAGGATAGGGCGCCCACATTTTGAGAAATAGACATTTCATTGTCGTTTAGTATAACAAGGAAATTTTTATGAATGTCTCCTGCCTGGTTAAGCCCTTCATAGGCAAGCCCGGCGGTCATGGAACCGTCTCCTATAATGGCTACCACCTTGGATGTTGCCTTTTTTAAACGCTTGGCGCAGGCCATGCCAAGGCCCGCTGATATGGATGTGCTGCTGTGTCCGGTTGTAAAAGCATCATAAGGGCTTTCTTTTATGCGGGTAAAGCCGCTTATGCCGTTGAGCTGCCTGAGTGTATGAAATTGTTCCCTGCGTCCTGTAAGCAGCTTGTGGGCATATGCCTGGTGCCCGACATCCCAGAGAATTTTATCATCAGGAGCATCAAAAACATAGTGGATGGCGATTGCAAGCTCAACAGCGCCGAGACTTGAAGCCAGATGGCCGCCGGTTCTGGAAACCACATCAACTATAACTTTTCGAATTTCCGCTGCAAGAACCGGCAGATCGGATCGTGAAATCTGCTTTAAATCTGCTGGTGAATTAATATTATCAAGTATGCTCAAGGTGTCGTTGACTCCTTTTTTTATTTTTTTCTTTTAACAATGTAACCGGCAATAGCGCGAAGCGGATCAGACCTGTTGTCAAAACCATCTAATGATTGCAATGCGTTGCCCGCGAGTTTTTCAGCAAATTCTCTGGATTCATTAATTCCCATGATAGAAGGGTAGGTGCTTTTTTTACGGTTTTTATCAGTGCCTACAGCCTTTCCCATTATCTCTGGATCACCTTCGACATTAAGGATATCGTCTGTGACCTGAAAGGCAAGACCGATATTTTTTGCATAAATCCCGAGCTGTTTTATCTGCCCGATATTACCGTTTCCAATAATGGCTCCGCAACATATTGATGCTTCAATAATAGCCCCTGTCTTTAAGGAATGCATTTCTTCAAGTTCATTCAAGGCCAGCATAACCCCTTCAGATGCAATATCCCTCATCTGTCCTTCAATCATTCCCTGATACCCGGCTGCGCGTGAAATAGCATGAATAACACTCAGCCATTTTGAGGCATAATGTTCATTTTTTAACTTGATTGACGAAAGTATCTGAAATGCCAGCGTGAGGAGGGCATCGCCTGCAAGGATTGCGGTAGCCTCATCAAATGCGATATGACAGGTTGGTTTGCCCCTTCTGAAACCATCATTATCAATGGCAGGAAGATCGTCGTGGATTAACGAATAGGTGTGGATCATCTCAATGGCACAGGCGGCCGGCAAAACCTTATCCGCTTTCCCGCCCAAAGCTTCGGCCGCGGCAATACACAAAACAGGTCTGATACGCTTCCCGCCCGCCATAAGAGAATATTCCATGGCAGATACAATCCTGCTCGAACTTAATCTGTCACGCAGTATTTCATTAAGTGAGTTGTTTATATAGTTACTTTTCGAAACAAGATATGAACTTAGATCAAACATAATTTAAGTATAATTTTGAGTTTTTAATTTTTAATTGTTTTCCTGTTGCCCCTTTTCTTCAAGAGGAATCTTTTCTTCGCTGACAGGGGATTGAACCTCCTGTTCAGCAGGCCTTTTTTCTTTATCAACAGAGGATTCAACTCCAATGATTTTTTGTTTAACCGTATCGAGCTCATTTGTGAGCTGATCGATTTTTGCCTGTAATTGCTCCTTTTCTTTGGCGAGTTTTTGATTTTCGCCGATAGATGACTGGAGTCTGGCTTTTTCTTTCTCAAGAGATGCCGAGTTGTTCTGCAAGCTCCTGGATTGGGCGTCAAACCGGCTTTGAACGTCCTTTACATCCTTTTTCAGTGCGGTGATGTCGGTCATTAACCGTTTTACCTGCTTGATAAAGCCTTGATTGTCTTGCTCTATGTTGCCTATATAATCAATTGTTTTTGAAAGATATTTTTTATAATCAGGCTTTTTTTGTTTGTCCAGTCCCCATATATAATAGCCAAAACCAACCCCTCCGCCAAATAAAATAATTACGACAATAAGATATGAAATTAATTTTTTTCTTTCCTTTATCATGGCAGCTCCTTAATTATGATGAATTCTTAAAAAGTCGAATTTATCAGGTGTTAGTGTTAGGTTAAAGCAATTAACTGTTTTATCAATCTCTTAACACTTAACACCTAACACATTTCGTAAAAAGTGCTTTTTAGACTTTTTACGACGCCAACAATTATTGCCTGTCTTTATTCGTCAATTATAAATGGTTTTTCGGAAATATTTCCTTCCTGATCTCGCAGTAACATCGTGATCTTTTTTTCTGTTTCATCCAGTTTTTCAGAACAGAACTTTGTCAGGCTTATACCTTCTTCAAATTTTTTTATAGCCTTCTCAAGAGACAAATCACCGGATTCAAGTTCTTGAACTATCTGTTCAAGCTGTTTCATAGATTTTTCAAATGTCAGCTTAGCCATTATTCAATATCCTTTCTACACGGCATATTAAAGAACCCTTTGCAACCATTACTTCAAGCTCCTGCCTCTTGCTTACCTGTTTTGAATCCATGATAACAACCGCATCCGGAATCGTTCTGGTGATACTGTAACCACGAGCCAGGATTGAGAGAGGGCTTAAAGTCTGCAGGCTGTTAACACGCCAGGCAAGCCGTTCCCGTCTCAAGCTCAAACTGTTTTTAAATAGCCTGATAAGCCGGGTGCTTAAGTCGTCTATTCTAAGCCTGAGGTCCTGAATTTTTTTCTTTGGGTCAACCAGCCGTTTGGATGTTTCATTTATTTGTATGCGAAAACGCTCAATCTTATTGAAGAAACAGGATGTTAACAACCTTCTGGTTTGGATGCATCTCCGCTCAAGATCATCCTTTTTGTTAACCGCCAGTTCTGCGGCAGCAGATGGGGTCGGGGCTCTGAGGTCGGCAACAAAGTCGGAAATTGTAAAATCGGTCTCATGTCCGACAGCTGAAATAACCGGAATCTTTGAGGCAAAAACAGCCCTTGCAACTGTTTCTGAATTAAATGCAGCAAGATCCTCTATGGATCCGCCGCCTCTGGCCAGGATGACCAAATCAGCGCTGTCCTTAGTATCTGCCCTTAGATTCAACAATTCAAAGGCTGATGCAATTTCCCTTTCAGCTCCATCTCCCTGAACCTTAACCGGTATGATCTCAATATGAAGGTTTGGAAAGCGCCTGTAAATTATTTCCAGGATATCATGGACAACCGAGCCGGTGGGAGAGGTTATAATGCTGATTTTTTTAGGTAAAAAGGGCAGGGGCCTCTTGTGTTTTTCATCGAAAAGCCCTTCTTCGGAAAGTCTGGCTTTGAGCTGTTCAAAAGAGATTTGCAGAGCGCCTATGCCTATCGGTTCCAGGTGCTCAAAGATTATCTGATAGTTGCCACGAGGTTCGTAAACACTTATCCTGCCAAGTCCTACTACGCTTAACCCATCTTTGACATTAAATTTCAAATTCCGGTTCTGGCCGTGAAACATTACCGCATTTATCTGAGCATTTTTATCTTTTAATGTAAAATAAAAGTGCCTGGAAACCGGCATGTGGAAATTGGAAATTTCTCCGGAAATCCAGACAAATGGGAATTTTTCTTCAACCAAAGATTTAATGGAAAGGGTCAACTCGGATACAGTATATATCCGTTGTTCTATTTTCCCGTTATTAGAATTCACTATCTCAAAAGCTCCAATTGAGACCCTTGCCATTGTTATCTGTCATTTCGATTTATTTATATATCTATCACAGCTTGAAAAATCATTCAATAACTATAAACACAGCGTCAATCTAAAAGGCTATGAACATCGAACATCGAACGTCCAACATCGAATTTTGAATAAGGAATTCTGCCAATTTATAAACTGGCGGCGCGAAGCGATTTCATCACGCGAAGCGGCATAACTTAGCTTTTTACGAATTCATCAGCTTTAGGTATAATTAAATTTAAAACAGGGAATTGTCTGAACGTATTAGAAATCGTTAAGAAAGAACCTTGCACGATATTATTATTTATAAAAAATCATCGGATTGTCACAATTATTATTTTGGTTATGGACTGTTCTTTATTTACGATTTCTTATATGTGAGTTTTTCCTGGTTTAAATTTAATTATACCTGGAGCGGCGCTTTCTAAAAATTAGTATAATTCATAAATTTATATAACGACCGATAAGGTATATTATGTAAACTTATGCGTCAAGTCCTACCAATCCTTGTCAGGAGCCGTTTAAATCCGCAGAACCCTCTTCTCTTTCAGCCTGTTTATGCTTATCCACAAAATCGCGCACCACAGGCATTATATAAATATTTTCAAGCGGCATTTTATTTAAAAGCTCAGCCAGAATTATATTTTTTTTAAAAACCGGCAGGTGCTTATCAATTATAAAAAGATCTTTGTTTTTAACCTTGCAGAATCCACTTCGAATATATATGCCTGTTTTATGAAGATTTTTCTCTGATACTTTAATATTCAGTTTTTCAGCGATCTCTGTCAGGTTTTGATATAATTGTTCAGGTTTCATAATTTTTCCAGTAATTACAGGCTTGAAATAGTTTAAAATTGTATTATTATGTACTTAATTTTCGCACAGGGTCAAAATAAATTTTTAAAGGGTGCGAAACTTGAGTTATGTATTATTAATACAGTATTTATGAAACGTGTTAGGTTGAAGTAATTTCTTGTTTTATCAAATACTTAATACGCAACACTTAAAGCACATTATAACATTTTCAGGAGGCAATAATGCAATTCGTATCAACAGATAGAGCACAAACTCAGGTCATAGTTAATGAATTTATTCGCAGCGTATATAACTGGATGGCCATTGGACTTAGCCTTACAGGTTTTATCGCGTTTTATGTTTCAAGCAGCCCGAACATGATAAGACTTATTTATGGAAATAAGGTTTTGTTTTTTGGGCTTATAATAGGCGAATTAGCCCTTGTTTTTTATTTAAGCGCAAGGGTACAAAAAATTCAGGCCTCAACCGCGACAGCCCTGTTTATACTTTATGCGGCATTAAACGGGGCTACACTGTCCTTTATATTCCTTGTTTATACCAGTTCATCCATTGCATCGACATTTTTTATCTGTGCTGCAACCTTTGTTTCATGCAGCATATACGGTATGGTTACAAAACGTGATCTTACCTCGCTTGGCGGTTTCATGGCCATGGGGCTTATCGGAATTATCATAGCATCTCTTGTTAATATGTTTATCCGCAGCTCTGGAATGAGTCTGATCATCAGCTATATAGGTGTCTTTGTTTTTGTCGGTTTAACCGCGTATGACACGCAAAAACTGAAACAAATGGCCCTTACACAGCCCGCTGATCTTGAGGCAGGAGTCGTCAGAAAAGGGGCGATTATGGGCGCCCTTACATTATATCTGGACTTTATCAACCTGTTTCTTATGCTGCTTAGAATATTAGGAGACAGAAGATAGCTTTAAAAAAGTGCCTGAAGTGAGCTTACTTCAGGCACTTCAAACTCCTATTTTTTCCTGTACTGTATCTGCTATCTGTTTACAGTACATGCTGGTTTCATCCATGCCCGGCCCCTCAACCATTATTCTGCAAAGGGGCTGGGTGCCTGAATAACGAACAAGCACCCTGCCCTTTTTACCCAGGCTTGTTTCAACCGATTTTATCGCCTCTTTGATAACAGGAATCGAGCAGATATCAGGCTTGCTCTTTACTTTAACACTGACAAGAACCTGTGGAAACAGGGTCATTTTTTTGCCGAGGGTTGAAACAGGTTTTGATTCCATTTTAGCAGCTTCGATCAGCTTTATAGCGGCAAGAAGCCCATCACCTGTTGTCTGATGGTTCAAAAAGATCATGTGGCCTGATTCTTCGCCTCCTAAAACAGCTTTGGATGAAATCATCTTTTCCGCAACATAACGGTCTCCCACATCCGCGGCAACATGCTCTATGCCTATATCTTTTAAAGCAAGTTTAAGCCCGATATTGCTCATAACAGTACTTACAACCAGATTGTTTTTAAGCTCCCCTTTTTGCTTCATGACCGCTGCGCAGATGAAAATCATCTGGTCGCCGGTTAAAATATTCCCTTTTTCATCAACCGCAATAAGCCTGTCGCCGTCGCCGTCAAAGGCAAGTCCGATGTCAGCCCCTTTTTCAACAACCTTTTTACTCAGGATTTCCGGATGCTGGGACCCGCAGTTATCATTTATATTTTTTCCATCAGGATTGATAAAGATGGATTCTACGTTTGCGCCAAGGCCTGCAAACAGTTTAGGCGCAACACGATATGTCGCACCATTTGAACAATCCATGATGATCTTAATCCCTTTGAAGGGGTTGTCCCGCGCAATTGCGGTTTTAAGAAAAGCGCAGTAACTTTCTTCAGCATCATCGATTTTATAAACATTGCCTGTATTTTGTATCTGTTTTGAGGCTGAAACTGTTTCATGGCCAAGCACAAGCCTTTCGATCTCCTCCTCTTCCTTATCTGAAAGCTTAAAGCCGTCTCCTTTAAATATCTTTATTCCATTATCATAAAAGGGATTATGGGATGCAGATATCACAATTCCGGCGACAGCATGGGTTGAAGCGGTTAAAAAGGCTATGCCGGGGGTTGGGAGAACGCCTGTAAGATATGCGTCCACACCCATTGAACAGATTCCGGAAACTAACGCATATTCCAGCATATACCCGGATATCCTGGTATCCTTTCCAATGATTATACCGGACACATCCCTTTTTTTCTTAAAAAATGACGCGATTGCCCTGCCCACGGCTACAGCTGTTTCAGGTGTTATCGGATATTCATTTGCCATACCCCTTATGCCGTCGGTGCCGAATAGTTTGCCCATTTACTCTTCCTTTACCTAACACTTAACACACTAATCTCTGAAAGATGGAATAATTTCAAGCAGTTTCATGGTTATGTCATAAACAATGTCCTGAAGCCACATGGTTCCGGTTTTTGAATCTTTGGTCTCAAGCCCCTTTATAACGGTAATATAATCCCTGCCTGATTTTTTTATGCCTGTATCTATTTTTTCAAGAAAAACATCTCTTAAGGCTTGATCACCCGCATTGTCGCGAAGCTCTCCAAAAGATTCTTCCAGCTCAGTCCGCATACTATAAAGCTCATGCTTTTGCCTTGCAACAATCGAAGACGGCCTGTCATCCGCAGTATCCGGCATTTTATCACATAAATCTTTAAACCTTTTTATCCGTTCATTAATTGCCATGTTTAGTTTTTCTTTTAAACCAACAAAAAGAGGCTCTGGGAAATCATCTGAAATAAACTGCGTGCGAACATAAATATACCACTGCATAAGGGCAATAAGATTTGCCATATATATAATGTTGTTTGTAACTATTCTTTTAATGCCTTTATATGCGTTCGGGGTAAATACAATGTTTTCACCATTTACCGGCTTATCGAAAATAAGGCGTTGCGGCCTGAGTTCATCTTTTCTGCATATTATGCCGGCAGCCACCACAGTGCCGAACGCAAGGCGGCACGGGCCTGCAAGACCCCCCTGCCCTCCAAGAAAAATCGGGTTCTGGTTCAGCATTACGCCGCTCGGCACATCACCGATAAGGGATGGGGTGGCCTTGTCCTGATCAGGGGTATAATTAAAATGAATGTATGAGCTGCCGACCTCGCTGTGATTTTTCCGGCTTGTTCCACCGGACATCAGGCAATCGCAAAAATTGATAAGGCTGCCCAGGGTTACGAACGGGAATAAAATGGTCTGCTTTAAACCAACTGTGTGAGCTATCCTTGATTCTTCCTCAAGTATGGTTCCTTCTCTTATATGAGAACCGGAACCAACAGACACTCCGCCTAAAAATACAGCATCCTTGAAAAAACCCGCGTTAAGATTAACCAGCGACCCGATCTGACAGTTCTCAACAGTAACCGGCCCCTCATATCCCAGCTTAGCCCCATGAGCTATAAGGGTTGAACTGCCGAAAATTTTACAACCTGAATAAATTATGGTCCCATTTCCTGAAATCCTGTCAATGTTTACATCGTCACCTATCTCAACACCACCAGGATTTGGAATTTTTACACCCTTTTTTATCAGGTTCTCAATTTTCAAAACGCTCGTGTTTTTCATATTAATCCTTCCACAGCAGAATATGGGGGGCGGAACATGGGGGGAATATTATGCAAAATTCCTATCAATAATATATCTACATGTCAAGTTGAGACCTTGGAAAAATGCTCAATTTTGTTTAAGTTCAAGGAAGGCGAAAATTGTAAACGTAGGAATACATTGAGTATTTCGAGGCTTAAAATTTGAGCCTGACGCCGAAATTGGGCAAAAGGGGGCGTTTTGCAAAGGTCTCGAGTTGCTTACTTATTTATGGATTGTCCCCATATTCCGCTTGCTTAAAAAACTTGACATAAATAATTATCATGGGCATATTTTAACTTAAACAAAGGAAACTACATGCTTTTAAAACTTTTTCTAGCCTTCACCCTGATACCGGTTGCTGAAATATACCTGCTGATAAAGGTAGGACATTCCATAGGAGCTTTAAACACGGTGTTAGTGGTAATCATAACCGCTTTCGTGGGCGCAAACCTTGCCCGCATACAGGGTCTTCAAACCATGATCCGCATTAAAACCGGTCTTCAGCAGGGAATAACGCCGACAGAAGATCTGGTTGACGCCTTTATAATATTTTTAGCGGGAATTGTTCTTTTAACCCCCGGTTTCATCACCGATATTGCCGGACTGCTGCTGCTTTTTCCTGTAACCAGATACCACTTTAAAAGATATTTAAGAGCTAAATTTGACGAGTGGATCAAGAATCAGACCATACATATCGGCCGCTTTCCTGGATAACATTTCTTCTGATTGCTCAAACATCCTGGCCATGCGCATCGAACGCACACTTGTCCAATGCTTTAATGTCCCCAAACTCCCGCATTTCATATTTGAAAGAGGAACTTTGGCTGTCTCATTTTTTTAATTAGAGACATAATTGTATCATGATACAATTTCAGATATCTTTCCGTTTATAATAGATGTCTCAATATCTTATTTTAATTCAAGAGGTTATTTCATTATTGGAGTTTTCGTTATCAATGGCACATATCATGCATTTTAATGTGTTAAATAACAATCCAAAGGAGGTGCAGCATGTTGAAATTAGAGGATATAAGAAATAATCTTGATCTGTTAAATGATATAGACTGGGAAATGACGCCGGAAATGGCTGTAATACTTTATCTGGAATGGGGTAATAATGCGGTAGCGGGTAAAAACGTAATAAGATCAAAGAGAGATTTTTCTACTTATTTTGTGGTAAATACATGGCATGAGCCGGTAATATACCTTATACGTCGCAACATTGAAGAAGGGGTTGAGCTTGCTACAATAAAGATGCCCGAATGGTTAAAAAACCGGTTCCTGGAGTCAACAGGTCATAATGAAGGCGTTTATTCTATCGAGGGTGAAGTTAAAGACTGGCTTAAAGGTGAGCTCTGTAATGATTGAGATTTAAGTATGTTAGGATGTTGGCTTAAAAATCTGTATAATGTGGCCCTTCCCACCCCGAGAAGCTTGGCAGCCTTTGATTTATTCCCTCCTGTTTTTTCAAGGGCAGATCTTATTGTATCAAAGTCAAGCTTCCTGGAAGAGCCGCGCCTTAACAGAGGTTTTTCATTATCTCTCAGATCAGCAGGGAGTTCATTTGGAGTAATTAAGCTGCCGCTGCATTTTACAATGGCAAACTGAATAGCATTTTGAAGCTCACGAACATTTCCCGGCCAGGCATAATCCATTATTAAGGACATGGCTTCTTTAGATATTCCAAGAGGTTTTTGCTTATAATCTTCCTCAGCCTGTTTAAGAAAATGGTCGATTAGAAGCGGTATGTCATTTTTTCGTTCGCGGAGAGGAGGAATAGATATGGGTATTACATTTAAACGGTAATACAGGTCATCGCGGAAATTTTTATTTCCTACCTCTTTTTTAAGGTCTTTGTTTGTTGCGCTGATAACCCGAATATTTACAGAGATTGTTTTTTCTCCGCCGACCTTTTCAAATGTACCTTCCTGCAGAAATCTCAGAAGCTTGACCTGCACATTTTTTGAAAGTTCTGTAACCTCATCCAGAAATATTGTGCCCCTGTCGGCCAGCTCAAAGCGCCCCTTTTTATCACGTATAGCATCTGAAAACGCTCCCTTAACATGCCCAAAAAGTTCACTTTCTATAAGGTTTTCCGGCAAAGCTCCGCAATTTATAGCAATGAATGGAGCCCCGTTTCTTTGGCTTTCATTGTGAATAGCCGCGGCAACCAGTTCTTTGCCTGTGCCTGTTTCTCCGGAAATATGTACCGGATAATTATACCCGGCAACATCTCTGATTTGCTGAAAAACCTGGAGCATTTTTGTGTCCTTACCTATGATGCCTGCAAAGCTGTTTAGCTTGCCGGCTCTTATTTTCAGGCTCAAAATATCAGTAACGTCTCTCAGGAAAGCAATAACCCCAAAGAGTTTTCCATTTTCGTCATCCATCCTGTTAAACGACATTTCAATGTTCTTGATTTCGCCGTTTTTGTTTAAGCTGTTAATCGTATATTCATAGTTATCCATAATTTCAGGGCTGTCTTTACTGAAAGAACAGCGTTCACCGCAAAAGGGAGCGCCGAATACTTTGTGACAGTCCCTTCCCAGAACATCTTTTCTGCTTAAACCCGTAATTCTTTCAGCTTCATGGTTGAAAAAAAATATACGCCTTTTTATGTCATGGGCTATGATTCCATCCTTGAGATTATCAAGAACCCGTTCCAGGTTTTCCTTTATAGCAATAATTTTTTCAATCTTTGATTCAGTCATAATTGTTTACAAAAATGGTTTGCTTTGTTCCTGTCATTCCAGCGAAACTGGGAATCCGGTTTTTTTTGGATTTTGTTTGAATTGCAATGTATTATACCTGTCCCGCATAGTCAAGGCAAACGGATTTGTCTTAATGCCCCCTGCCCTTTCGATTTCCGTGATGTAAAACACCAGGTGCGTTCATGCGGGCATACCATCCGATTTTAAAAAGACTTGTTTGACCAATGTATAATTCTTTAGTAAAAATTTCTTAAAGACAGGAGATGAATTAATTGAAATCCTTATACTTAATAAAACCTTATTTTGTAAAAAACCGCTACATGATTCTCTTTGGGCTTTTTTGTCTGATTACCGTTGACATGCTGCAACTTTTTATTCCACGCGTAATTAAATGGGCTGTGGATGATCTTACGCTGTTTCAGATAAACCTGAAACAACTGCTGTCCTATGCCCTGTATATAGTTGGAATTGCCGTGATGATGGGAATTTTCAGATATGGATGGCGACGCTGTCTCATCGGCATGTCAAGAAGTGTTGAACAGGGTTTGAGAAACAGTCTGCTTGACCATATTCAAACCCTTTCTGCTTCATATTTCGATAAAGTAAAAACAGGGAATCTAATGGCCCATGCTACCAATGATATTCAGCATATAAGAATGGCGATGGGCATGGGTGTGGTTGCACTGACAGACGCAATAGTTCTGGGCTCCGCATCCATCTGTTTCATGTTATATATTAATAAGCTTCTGACATTATATGTTTTAATTCCAATGCCTATGATTGTACTGGGAACCCGTTTTTTCAGCAAAAAAATGCATCATCTGTATCAGGATGTGCAGGGATCTTTTGCAGATCTTACAGAAGCCATAAGGGAACGATTTGCGGGCATACGCGTAATCAAGGCATATAACCTGGAAGAGCAGGAAGCATCCATGATAAATACAATATCAAAAAATTATATTAATAAAAATCTCCGGCTTGTAAAAAATACCGGGTCATTTTTTCCCATGCTGCTTTTCTTTTCCAATATAAGTCTTGCAATCGTTCTTTTCCTTGGAGGCAGACAAACAATTACCCTTGCTATAACGCCCGGAGATTTTGTGGCTTTTATCAGCTATCTTGGTCTTCTGACATGGCCCATGATGGCCATGGGATGGGTTATAAGTCTTATCCAGAGAGGAAGAGCATCCTTAGACAGAATCAACAATATCTTAAGCATGAAGCCGGAGATTGATGACGCAACTGATGCTAAATCCTTTAAACAGATTAAAAATAACATGGTTTTTGAAAATGTCTCGTTTTCTTATACAAACAACACCCCTTTGATTCTAAGCAACATAAACATAAAACTCAAACATGGTGCTATCCTGGGCATAATAGGTCCTCAGGGCAGCGGTAAAACAACATTATTAAGCCTTATGCCAAGACTCTTTGACGTATCATCCGGCCGAATTTTAATCGACGGAATAAATATATCCCGGATATTGCTTCGCGATCTCAGATCACTTATTTCTTTTATGCCGCAAGAGCCCTTTTTGTTTGCAGGTTCAATTAAACAGAACATACTGCTCGGAAGTGGTGAAACAAAAGATTCCCAACTAATATCAGCAGCAGAAAAGGCTGCCCTGTATGATACTGTCAGGCTTTTCCCCAAAGGCTTTGATACGATTGTCGGCGAAAAAGGGATTGTTCTGTCGGGCGGACAAAAGCAGCGTATTTCCCTTGCGCGAGCACTTATACATGACAGACCCATTATGATATTAGACGATCCTGTAAGTCAGGTAGATATGGAAACCGGAAACCTTATTATAAAAACCGTCAAATCAATGGCCGGCGGAAAAACAATTATAATTGTCTCTCACAGGCTTTCCGCGGTGCGTTTTGCTGATTTAATTATATCCTTGGACAAAGGCAGAATTGTAGAATCAGGCACCCATGAGCATTTGATGAAAAACAACCGATACTATGCAAAAACATTTCGCCTGCAGGAAATTGAAGAGGAATTTAATGCAAACTGATTTTGGATATTTTGAAGAAAAACAGCTTGGCAAACCATATGACATTAAGATGCTGAAAAGGCTGTATCCTTTTACCAGGCCCTACAGACCTCTTTTTTTGGGTTCGATCATGCTTGTAGTTTTAATCGCATTACTTGATCTTTCTCTTCCATATGTCACCAAGATAGCGATAGATCGGTATATAGTGCCTCAATCAGCATCAGACAAGGCTGGTTTTGCTGGACCGGAAATCAGGTATTTAAAGGTCAATGCCCTTGAGCTAAAAACAAGAGAAATTGTCGGCAAGTATCCGGATATTTTTCAAATTAAAGGCCCGGAAGCCATGATAGAGTTAAACAATCTTTCGCAACTGAGTAAAAACGACCTTACAGAACTCCGCAAAAAAGATTTTATCGGGTTAAATATTATTACCGCTGTCTTTATCTGTATAATTATTTTTAGCTTTGTTTTTAATTTTTTGCAGGTCATGCTCATGGAATATACCGGCCAGATGATAATGCATGATTTAAGAATGCGACTGTTTAAGCACATTCAGAGACTGTCGGTCTCATTTTTTACCAAAAACCCTGTTGGTCGTCTTGTTACAAGGACAACTAATGATATTCAGAACATGGATGAGCTTTTCACCTCTGTTATCTCATTTGTTTTCAAGGATATGTTCCTGCTCACAGGCATAACACTTGCCTTGCTTTGGATGAATTGGAAGCTGGCCCTTGTTTCATTTTCCGTGCTTCCCTTTGTTGTTTTTGCTTCCATGTATTTTTCCACAAGCGCAAGGGATGCTTTCAGAATCTTAAGAATCAAGATTGCGGAAATAAATACCAGATTTGCGGAAACCATAGAGGGAATAAAAATCCTGCAGCTTTTCCTGCATGAAAGAGAAAATTACCTGTCTTTTAAAAAACTGAATCATGAGTATTACATGGCCGGCATGCAACAGATTCATGTGTTCGCGATTTTTATGCCGGTTATAGAACTTTTAGGTTCAATAGCCCTTGCGGTCGTTATTTACTACGGGGGCGGCAGCATGATTGAAGGAAAAATAAGCCTTGGATCGCTTGTTGCGTTTATATCATATTTAAAGATGTTTTTCAGGCCGATAAGGGACATTGCTGAAAAATACAATATATTGCAGAATGCCATGGCATCGGCTGAAAGAATATTTCTAATCTTAGACAACCAGGAAAAAATTCCACAACCTGTTAATTATTCCGGATATAAAACTCCTGATCTAAAAAAAATAAAAAACATAGTAATGGAGAATGTATCATTTGGTTATACTAAAGATGAAACCGTGCTAAAGGATATCTCTCTTGAAATCCGTGCGGGTGAAACAATAGCCATTGTAGGACGAACAGGCTCAGGCAAGACAAGCCTGATCAACCTGATTCTCAGGTTTTACGATCCAACGTCTGGAAGAATAACAATAAATGGAATCAACTTAAAAGATTTTGAGCTGTCTTCTTTGCGATCAAAAACAGCCATGATCACGCAGGATCCATTTCTGTTTTCAGGAACAATACTGGATAATATCATTCAGGGACAAAACAATATTTCCAAACAAAGCATGGAGTTTATTTTAGAAGCATCAAACTGTAAAAAATTTATAGAAAGATTGCCGGATGGTCTTAATACCGTTCTTTACGAAGGGGGCGCATCTCTGTCAAGCGGTGAACGTCAGTTAATATCAATGGCAAGGGCCTTTGCGCGCAATCCTGACCTTATAATACTTGATGAGGCAACCTCATATGTTGATTCTGAAACAGAAGAAAAGGTCAGGCAGGCGCTTTACAGCCTGATTAAAAAAAGGACATCTATTATTGTAGCTCATCGCCTCTCAACCGTTCGACATGCAGACAGAATAATAGTTATAAATAAGGGAAAGATAATCGAAACAGGAACACATGACAAATTAATCAAGAAAAAGGGTTTTTATTTCAGGCTGAATCAGTTGCAGTTATCTTAAAGTATGACGGTTTTCCATATATTTTCACGGGTGTGTCTTTGTCCGAAGACCCATAATAATTTTCCGCTTGATTTTACAAATATAATCAAATATAAAATTACATACTACATTAAAAAGCGCCGATTATTTTTTTAATACCCCCTGTTATACCTCACTTGCGTTCCTCTTAGTTCGACAGTTGGAATGAGCTCCTGTTCCTCGAAGCGCTTTTTATTCATCACATACATACGAATATAAATAACATTTGAATAATGGTTTTGGTGTCTGCCAACAGATATCTTTGCGGTTTCTTTCAGGGCGCTTAATATAATATAATTAGAGCAAATGAAAGGAGGATCTCATGAAGATACTGGCTGTTTACTACTCTATGTACGGGCATGTCCACAGGATGATAGAAGCAGCTGCCGAAGGGGCGCGATCAATAACCGGTGTAGAAGCTGAATTGCGCCGGGTTCCGGAAACTCTATCTCGTGATGTGTTGAAAGAAATGGGTGCTGTTGAAACTCAGAACCAGCAGGCCGATATCCCTGTGTGCACCATAGATGAACTGGGCGAAGCCGATGCAATCATCTTTGGAACACCGACCCGTTTTGGCAATATGTGTGGCCAGATGCGACAATTCCTTGATGCGACAGGACAGCTGTGGATGAAAAGAGCGTTAGTCGGAAAGGCAGGAAGTGTTGTAACAAGCTCAAACACCCAGCATGGGGGGCAGGAATCAACGATCTTGTCTTTCCATATTACCCTTCTGCATCACGGCATGGTGATTGTCGGCTTGCCTTACGCGTTTCAAGGACAAATGCTGACGGACCGGATTAGCGGTTGTTCGCCGTATGGTGCGTCAACAATCGCGGGTGCTGACGGCAGTCGATTGCCGAGCGATAACGAACTCGCCGGAGCGCGTTATCAGGGCGAGCATGTTGCAAAAATTGCAAAGAAACTCACCACATGACCAAAAAACGTTCTAATCAGGCGCTTCACCTGAACGCTATCTTTTTTTTAAACTTTTTTTAAAAAGGAGGGTTATCATGGGCGAAAAGAAATATGCCAACGATGTTGTATGTGGAAAAATCAAAGAAGTTTTTCCGGATATTGGAGAATGCGGAATTGATCTGGGTGTTGATTATGATGATGAACAAAAAACCTATATTGTTAATCTGAAAAAAGGTCACAGAAATGTTAAAACCCATCTTGAAACCGACGATGTAGATACATGCATGAAAGGCAAACAGTGTGTCGGGCTTGGTATTCAGATCGCACAATTCAAGGATTAGTCTGATCAGATTTTTCAACCGCCCGTTTTTTGTTCCTGATCCATGCATCAACAAACTAATGAAAGAAAACTTTTAACCTGTGGACGTTCCTATAGACTTCAAAAGTTTAAAGGTTGAGTACGTCCCGGTAGTTTCTTGTTTTGGAATTGTGAACGTTCTACACGGATGTCCCCTTGGTGTCACCCTGAAGCCTCTCTTCAAGGGAATAAATGCAACTTCGGACCAGGCGTTGTGTCTGGCTAATCATGTATAGTGGAATAGACAGTATTTGATCAAAATATGACAACTCGTGCATTGAATATCGGACACCGAGCAGTGTTTTGGGATATTCTTTAAGGAAAAGCCTCAGGCTCTTCATTGCCCCCCTCGCGCCGGCCTTCACCTCTACCGGTATCGGCATGCCTTCGATTTCTATTAGAAAATCAACTTCAGCATTGCTCCCTCGGGCTTCCCTTGCCCAAAAATGTAATTTTTTGTCAGAGTAAGGATCAGCGCAGGCAAGCAGCTCTTGAGCAACGTACTGCTCTGCAACACTGCCTGTATTGATTTGCATAATAGATTTATCAAGAATAATGGAGTCCTGCACGCCAAGAGCATTTTGCATAAGACCGACATCGAGAAATGCTATTTTGAATTTACGTTCATTGGCAGTTGCCAAAAGAGGTACTCCCGCACCGGATGCGTGGCATATTTTAGACAGACATCGCGCGTCGCATAGCAACCCAAGCGCCTCCTTCAGGAATTTAGCTTCGATGCCTGGATTTATATGCGAATACTTGTAACGCCGACCAGCCATTTGTGGCGCACTGGAATACACTTCTTTCAAATATTTATGTTTTGCGGTTGATGCATACTTGGCAAAATCATCTGTATAAGTACGAATAAGCCCGGATTGCAGTCTCTGTAATTCTTCCATCAAAACCTTATTTTCAAAGGCATTAACAACCCTGGGCATTCCGCCGACTAACAGGTATTGTCTTAATAGCTGTTCAAGTCTGGTTGTAAAAGCCTGCTCCACTCCGGTTTGCAGATCAACCGTATGGATATAGTTCAGTAATCTCTCTTCACCGACTGCTATCAGGAATTCTCCAAATGACATAGGATACATATATACGCTTTGCACACGGCCGACAGGCATACGAAAGTCCTCAGCGCGCAACGCAAACTCAATCAACGATCCAGCACCGATAACATGAAGTTCCGGCATTTTTTCAAGGAAATATCGCAAAGAAGTAATCGCCTTCGGGCATTCCTGGATTTCATCCAGAAACAATAAAGTGCGTCCGGGGCTGATTGTCATGCGTGTCAGAATGGATAATCGGTCAATGATTCCCTTGGGATCAAAGTCCGAAAAACAACGGCTCAATTCCGGCTGTTCTTCAAAATTCACAGAAACAGTATTTTCAAATGCTGCCCTGCCAAATTCAGTTACCGAATAAGTCTTCCCAACTTGCCGCGCACCTCTTATTAGAAGTGGCTGCCTGACGCGACTGTCTTTCCATTGTTTTAGGATCTGGTCAATTGCTCGTTTCATAACCTTGAAAATATCTCACAGGTCAGAAAAGTCAAGCATATTATGAGAATAAACATCATAAAAGACAGGGGTGATTTACGACTAATTCGCGCTCGTGGGCAAAACCGGCCAGCTCCTACGGCTTTTTACGAATTGTTTTTGCATACTGATGTGTCATATTTTATAATATTATCAAGATCCTAAGCCAATAACTGATTTACAAATGGACGTCCAGCAAATTTCCCTAAAATTAAATAAAAAAAGAAACGCCTAAATTCAACCCCCACTTTGTCCTCCTTTAAAACCGTTTCATCCATATCACCCACAAGCGCCATCCCCTGCTTAAACTTCCCATAGTTCTCACAAGTTTAAAAGTCCCTGTAGTCCCCCCAAAATTTCCCGGAAAAGTGATTCAGGTGATATTAAGCTGCCTTTTTAGGAGTGCAATGTCGTTCTGTCTTTTGTTTTCAGGAGATTTGGCAGGAAGGCCCAGTTTTTTGATCACTTTCTTGATGACAGTAGTTTTTCCCGATGAAGGAGGCCCCGTTAAAAAAATATTTTTCTTCATATCATCCACATGTGTGAATCAAATTGCTCACCTTCCCCCTTAGTTTTACAGTTTCAAGAGGGCATCCTACTTCCACTAATGCGCTAATCAAGATTTGACACCGAACCTTTCACACGCATAACCTTGAAAATATCTCACAGGTCAGAAAAGTCAAGCATATTATGAGAATAAACATCATAAAAGACAGGGGTGATTTACGACTAATTCGCGCTCGTGGGCAAAACCGGCCAGCTCCTACAGCTTTTTACGAATTGTTTTTGCATACTGATGTGTCATATTTTATAATGTTATCAAGATCCTAAGCCAATAACTGATTTACAAATGGACGTCCAGCAAATTTCCCTAAAATTAAATAAAAAAAGAAACGCCTAAATTCAACCCCCACTTTGTCCTCCTTTAAAACCGTTTCATCCATATCACCCACAAGCGCCATCCCCTGCTTAAACTTCCCATAGTTCTCACAAGTTTAAAAGTCCCTGTAGTCCCCCCAAAATTTCCCGGAAAAGTGATTCAGGTGATATTAAGCTGCCTTTTTAGGAGTGCAATGTCGTTCTGTCTTTTGTTTTCAGGAGATTTGGCAGGAAGGCCCAGTTTTTTGATCACTTTCTTGATGACAGTAGTTTTTCCCGATGAAGGAGGCCCTGTTAAAAAAATATTTTTCTTCATATCATTCACATGCGTGAATCAAACAGCTCACCTTCCCCCTTAGTTTTACAGTTTCAAGAGAGCATCCTGCTTACACTAATGCGCTGATCAAGATTTGACACCGAGCCTTCTATGTTTCAATCCACGCTCCCGCATGGGGAGCGACAAATTTGAGGGGTGGATTAATGGCTCCTTGGAGGGTTTCAATCCACGCTCCCGCATGGGGAGCGACGTTGCGGCGTCATCTTTCAAGCCATACATTCCGCGTTTCAATCCACGCTCCCGCATGGGGAGCGACCTATTAGATCTGTATCGAGATCATCAACATCAATGTTTCAATCCACGCTCCCGCATGGGGAGCGACAAGGCAAAGTGATTTTTGAACACAGACATAAGGGGTTTCAATCCACGCTCCCGCATGGGGAGCGACTAGGTAGCGACAGGTCATATCCACAGGTAGCAGAGTTTCAATCCACGCTCCCGCATGGGGAGCGACACTGGCATGGCGAATCCATGCGTGGCGCACGTAGTTTCAATCCACGCTCCCGCATGGGGAGCGACCTTTATCAGGCTCTTGCCGATTTCGCTAACAAAGTTTCAATCCACGCTCCCGCATGGGGAGCGACACTTGAAGTGATTGCAGAAAATTATGAGATCGATGTTTCAATCCACGCTCCCGCATGGGGAGCGACGTTTTCTGCTTTGGCTAGCAATTTTGCTTAATATTTGTTTCAATCCACGCTCCCGCATGGGGAGCGACTGGGAAGACTTATTATGCTGTTAATCATTTAGTAGTTTCAATCCACGCTCCCGCATGGGGAGCGACTCATCAGAAGGGATTATACCACTGCTAACAACCGTTTCAATCCACGCTCCCGCATGGGGAGCGACGCCTCTTTGCGCAGAAACCAAGCACCAATAATCTGTTTCAATCCACGCTCCCGCATGGGGAGCGACTCCAATTGATACCATGCCGTCCAGACTTAGAAAGTTTCAATCCACGCTCCCGCATGGGGAGCGACCCAACAGACATACTAACCTTGGAGATTATCGAAGTTTCAATCCACGCTCCCGCATGGGGAGCGACCATTATACAAATCGGGTCAAATGGCAGTAAAATGTTTCAATCCACGCTCCCGCATGGGGAGCGACTTGTCGGGGTCACGGACGCTGTCAAGGCTTTGATGTTTCAATCCACGCTCCCGCATGGGGAGCGACGTGCGCAAGTTTTGCGTCCCACACTGATTTTTTTGTTTCAATCCACGCTCCCGCATGGGGAGCGACTAAATTTTGATGAAGAATTATTGGCTTTAGCAGAGTTTCAATCCACGCTCCCGCATGGGGAGCGACGTGTTGCAAGGCTCTCATAATTAAGTCCTGCAATTGTTTCAATCCACGCTCCCGCATGGGGAGCGACACCCGGAGCGGAAGTACTACCGGTAACATCTTCAGTTTCAATCCACGCTCCCGCATGGGGAGCGACGGTGTGCCGTATGATGGAGCATATAAGCGAGTCAGTTTCAATCCACGCTCCCGCATGGGGAGCGACTCCCCAAATTCACCGACGCAGAGTACGAGTCGAGTTTCAATCCACGCTCCCGCATGGGGAGCGACATCTACCCCCAACCCCCTTCAAAAGGGGGCTTTTGTTTCAATCCACGCTCCCGCATGGGGAGCGACCAATTTTTATTATCTCAAGGTGTCAGAATTACACGTTTCAATCCACGCTCCCGCATGGGGAGCGACAATAATAAATCAGATTTTTTTAATACATCGGAAAGTTTCAATCCACGCTCCCGCATGGGGAGCGACTAACTATTTATTAATTTTAAGGGGGTTGTATCATGTTTCAATCCACGCTCCCGCATGGGGAGCGACTGATAATGCGCCCAATGATTACAATCCAGGACAAGTTTCAATCCACGCTCCCGCATGGGGAGCGACCAAATACTAATACAGTACCGGGTTATTTTACGTGTTTCAATCCACGCTCCCGCATGGGGAGCGACCCCATATCCGCTTGATGATACTGTTTTCGAGTATGTTTCAATCCACGCTCCCGCATGGGGAGCGACTTGCCAATCCTGCAAAGCAAAAGCGACAAAGAGGGTGTTTCAATCCACGCTCCCGCATGGGGAGCGACTTGAAAACAACAACAAGCTAACAGACAAGGCAAGTTTCAATCCACGCTCCCGCATGGGGAGCGACTGATACCTGATAAGGATATTTTTGCTTTGTATGTTTCAATCCACGCTCCCGCATGGGGAGCGACGTTTGAGCAGGATTAATCTTGCGAACATCACCAGTTTCAATCCACGCTCCCGCATGGGGAGCGACTCATGCGACAACACACGAGGGCGGCGGGGAAGATGTTTCAATCCACGCTCCCGCATGGGGAGCGACGAGGTAAACTGATAATGCTCTTTCGCGGTCAAGTTTCAATCCACGCTCCCGCATGGGGAGCGACCACCCCGGCGCCGAACTGGGAAAAGGCGTTGGTAGTTTCAATCCACGCTCCCGCATGGGGAGCGACGATTCGAACCTGCACGGAGTATCAACCGTCTTACGTTTCAATCCACGCTCCCGCATGGGGAGCGACAGTTTTTATCCTCCTTGTATAAGTTGTGTTTTGCGTTTCAATCCACGCTCCCGCATGGGGAGCGACGAAGTTCCGTGATATGATTTTAAGGGCTATTGGTGTTTCAATCCACGCTCCCGCATGGGGAGCGACTTTGCGGGAAAGAACCGATAGTAAAACATAGTGGGTTTCAATCCACGCTCCCGCATGGGGAGCGACAGTATAGGGATGCAAGGATATATGGTCTGTTGAAAGTTTCAATCCACGCTCCCGCATGGGGAGCGACAGATAAATGATGTATACGACGCCATAATATCACAGTTTCAATCCACGCTCCCGCATGGGGAGCGACAGTAGAGGGTGACGGCAAAATTCAATCTTATGTGTTTCAATCCACGCTCCCGCATGGGGAGCGACGAGGCTTAGATGTCATTTAGTTTAGATTTATATGTTTCAATCCACGCTCCCGCATGGGGAGCGACATAGCAGGCATCTCAAGCCTTAATAACTATAAGTTTCAATCCACGCTCCCGCATGGGGAGCGACGTTGGGGATAAGATTTTTTGGAGTAGAGGGCTTGTTTCAATCCACGCTCCCGCATGGGGAGCGACTCGGCTGTAGTTATGGGTATGTTTATTTTCTTAGTTTCAATCCACGCTCCCGCATGGGGAGCGACGTAAACAAATAAATAATGCAAGTCCAAAAGGCTGTTTCAATCCACGCTCCCGCATGGGGAGCGACTTTGCATGGCTTGAGAGAGTAGCCGCTGAAAACTGGTTTCAATCCACGCTCCCGCATGGGGAGCGACTTTACAAGGCTGTTTTTATATGATATATGTATATTGTTTCAATCCACGCTCCCGCATGGGGAGCGACTATTTAAATGAAAGAGGGTTAAGACGTTTGTGTGTTTCAATCCACGCTCCCGCATGGGGAGCGACAATATCAATAGGGACATATAATATGGATTTTAGGTTTCAATCCACGCTCCCGCATGGGGAGCGACGACATATTGAAAACATTATCAGCATTAACTACAAGTTTCAATCCACGCTCCCGCATGGGGAGCGACGAGTTTGAGAATCTTATTGATAAATCAGGTATAGGTTTCAATCCACGCTCCCGCATGGGGAGCGACTTTAAACCAAGCCTGTTACGCAACATCTCATTAGTTTCAATCCACGCTCCCGCATGGGGAGCGACTTAGGTACGGCAAAAACATTTGCATATTCAATCGTTTCAATCCACGCTCCCGCATGGGGAGCGACAGTTTAAAGCGCTTAACGAGGGAATCCGTCAGGCGTTTCAATCCACGCTCCCGCATGGGGAGCGACTAAAAATCATTGCGAGCGTGGCAAGTAATATAATGTTTCAATCCACGCTCCCGCATGGGGAGCGACTTACCATTATATGTACAGCGCTTGACGCAAGAGGTTTCAATCCACGCTCCCGCATGGGGAGCGACCTCTTCTTGTTCTGTTAACTCAATTCCATCTAAGTTTCAATCCACGCTCCCGCATGGGGAGCGACGAGATCACACGAAGGTTAAAACAATTAGCAAAAGTTTCAATCCACGCTCCCGCATGGGGAGCGACAATAAGCAGGGCTTTTTTTGTCATTTTATTATGTGTTTCAATCCACGCTCCCGCATGGGGAGCGACCTGTGGGAAAGGTAACTCCTGAGCTATTAATCCGTTTCAATCCACGCTCCCGCATGGGGAGCGACCTGTACATCAAGCACTCACTCCATACATAGTAAGTTTCAATCCACGCTCCCGCATGGGGAGCGACTCTTGCTATCCCACTTCTTAACTGATTTTCTAAGTTTCAATCCACGCTCCCGCATGGGGAGCGAC